>Ga0224496_10002123_pt1 | contig 11900 bp, 11 predicted proteins | sample SF_Jul11_sed_USG_2_FD_168127 | JGI IMG/M metagenome (GOLD analysis project Ga0224496, IMG submission 168127) | Sediment microbial communities from San Francisco Bay, California, United States - SF_Jul11_sed_USGS_8_1 | ecosystem: Environmental > Aquatic > Marine > Sediment | place: USA... | reverse complement strand
AGGGAAGTGGTGGCGGAGAAGGTGTTCCTCTCTGTGGGGAGGAGCTTCCCCACCGGCGCCCTGGGTCTGGAGAAAGCCGGTGTGGCGACCAGGGAGAATGGCAGCGTGGCCACTGGCCCGGACTACAGAACCACTTCGCCGAATATCTTCGCCGTGGGTGACGTGGCGGGGCGTTTTCTGCTGGCGTACACCGCATATCGGGAAGGGGCGCATGTGGCGGACCTGATCGCGGGTAAATCACCTGATAAAAACTTCGGTCCCGTGCCCATGTCCATATTCACCATTCCGGAGATCGGCGCCGTGGGCATGACTCAGGAGGAGGCTCCGCCGGGGGCCAAGGTGGGCTCCTTCATGTTCCGGGGGCTGGCCCGGGCACACGCCACGGGGGAGATAGCCGGATTTGTGAAGATCATCGCTGATGGAGAAACGGATCGGATTCTGGGTGTCCATATGATAGGCCCCCGCTCCACAGACATGATACATATAGCCGCCGTGGCCATGAAGGCCGGGATGACGGCTCGCCAACTGGGAGATACGCTTTTCGCCCATCCCACCCTGGCCGAGGCTGTGCTGGAGGCGGCCCACGATGTCCATGGCCAGGCCCTGCACAAGTGAGCTGACGGGGGGATGGCAAGAAGAATAGCGATTGCCGGCCTGAAGGGAGGATGCGGCCGCACCACCATAGCCGTGAACCTGGCCTCGGCGCTGGCGTTGCGAGGGAGGAAGACGCTGCTGGTGGACCTGGACCCACAGGCGGCCGCCACGTTGTGCCTGGGGGTGGAGCCGGGTCCGGAGGCCGCTACTGTATACGAACTCCTTATCGGGCAGGAAGATAATCTGGCGCGGGCTGTGGTTCCCACTCTGGTGCGGGATCTGCACCTGCTCCCTTCCGTCCGGCGTTTGTATGGGGCGGAACTGGAACTGGCGGATGAGCCGGATCGCGCATGGAAACTATCGGGCCTTCTGGACCGGATGGATGAGGGCTACTCACTGGTGATAGTGGATTGTCCTTCCAGTTTCGGGTTGTTGACGCTCAACGCGCTCTGCGCCTGCCCGGAGGCTCTGGTTCCAGTCCATGGGTCGAGCCTTTCCCTGGCTGCGGTGGAAGGGCTGATGGAGGTGGTGGAAGCGGTGAATGCCGAGCTGGGAGTGGAGACACGGGTGGCGGGCCTGGCCCCAAACATGGTGGACAAGCGGACGGGAATCCATGCGGCGGCAATGAAAAAGATCGAGGGGAAATATGGAAAAAGCCTGGTGCGCTCCAGGATAAGGCTGGACGCCAGGCTGCCCGAGGCCTCTGCTGCGGGCAAGCCGATCCAGTTATTCGCCCCAAAGTCCAACGCCGCCTACGATTTCGAGGTTTTGGCGGACGATATGTCGGTGTTGTGAGATGGGAATCGAAAGGAAAAAGGGGCGTGGAATAATGGCTGTCATCAGCCAGCCAAAAGAGCGTGGGGAAACCACCCGGGAGCGGGAGGATTCCAGAACAGTATCTGAGCTTATGAGGAGGCTGGAGGAGAAATCCCGGGAGTGTGACAAACTGAAGAAAAAGGCGGGGGAGCTGGGACAGAAGGTGGGGGCTCTGACCCAAGCGGCCACGGACCGGGAGAAGGATAGAAACAACATGGCCGCGCGGGACGACACTGAGATGGAGCTCGAAGCGCTGAGGGCCAAGGCGGACGAGTTCGACCGAAAGGGAAACCTGCTAGACGCTTTCCACCTGTACCGCAGGATAATACGTCTAAACCAAGAGGATATAGGCGCCTTGTACCGCATTGCGACCATATATTACAGCGTCGGCATGGGTGACAAGGCTGCGCAGGCTCTCCGGTTTATACTGGAACTGGACCCGGACCAGCAGAGGGCCGCTGAAAGCCTGGCGGAACTAGAGCGCGGATCGTAGCCCATCGGCCCGGAATATATGATAATCACGAAAATAATGGAACTATACGCATCCTTGGAATAGTATATGCCAACTAGTAAAAATGGAAAATGAAGATGGACGAAGCATCTGAATTCTCGAACTTGTTCCTGGAGCCGATGGGCCAGAGGACCGTCCTTTTGGTGGACGATGACAGGATCGTGGCGGAGTATCTGGTCAAACTGCTTGAGGGGGCGGGATACAAAACTATTACCTGCCCGGATGGAGAAAGCGCCTTCGAGCGGTTCGAGGAAGGCGGGATCGATCTTGTGATCACGGACCTTATGATGCCGGGCATAAGCGGGCTGGACCTTATCCGCAAGATCAGGTTGATAGACAAGGAAGTGAATATCGTGGTGATCACGGGCTTCGGCAACATGGAGATATTCATAGACACAGTGCGCGCCGGGGCTGGGGATTTTATTGTCAAGCCCATAGAAAAGGAGCAGTTCCTGAAGGCTGTGGACCGCGCGCTGGAAAAGAAATCGCTCTCCGAAAGCCTGATAGCCCGCACCCGGCAGTTGCTCAACTCGGAGAAGATGGCCACGGTGGGAGTGCTGAGCACCGGGATAGCCCACGAGATAAACAATCCCACCACATTTATCCGCACCAACCTGCAGTTGATGAACGAGTACATAAAGAGGCTACGTCCCAGGCTGGACAAGCTCGACGACCGCAAGAACGTTGACGTGACCCGCAATATCATCCTGAAGGAGTTTCCCACCATGATAAGCGAGGCGCTGAAGGGGACAGAGCGGATCGAGAAAATAGTTTCCGGGATAAAGCATTACGCCTACATGGGTGAGGAGCCTCTGGACGATAGCGTGGACCTGCGAGAGGTGATAGCCCAGGCGGTGAACCTGGTCCGGTCCAAACTGCGCAGACATATCACCATCAAGGAAAGCTACCTGAATCTCAAGGAGATCAAGGGCCAGTTCTCCAAGCTGGAGCAGGTTTTTGTGAACCTCTTGATTAACGCCGCCGACGCCGTGGAGGAGAAAATAAAGAGGAACAGGGCAAGCGGCGACGGGGATATGGCCGGAGAGATAGACGTGTCGGCCACTATCTTTGAGGGGGATGAAACTGCTGAGGGGAGAACACCCGATTATCTGATCCTCACGTTTTATGACAACGGGGAGGGTATCGAAAGGGATAAAATAAACCGGGTCTTCGATCCCTTCTTCACCACAAAGCCTATAGGGAAAGGAACCGGGCTGGGGCTGTACCTTTGTTACGAGATCATAAAACAGCACGGCGGAGATATCACTGTCCAAAGCTCTAGAGGGGAGGGGACCGCCTTCATCATACGCCTTCCGGTGGAAGGGGCGGCAAGGAGCCAGTAGCGGAAGCAGCCGGGGGGGCCGGGCTACTGCTCCCCGGTCCCACTGGAGCCGGGAAAGGATGGCGATTGGGAAGCCGCCTTGGCGCGGCGCAACTCCCCCACCTTTTTCATAATTTCGTCAATCATTCTGCCATGCTCGGTGATCCTGCCCTGGGCGAGGTATACGGATATCCAGAAAACCAGCGCCGACATCCATGCCACCATGTGATGACCCGCCGCTGATCCTGTTTTCATATGGGCGGTGGCCCCCAGAAACGGAGAGGTCACAAGCAGCAGTATGGCGGCCACAAACCATGGGAACAGCCTTTTCTTCGCCTCATGGCAGAACGCCACGTCTTTCGATTCAACCAGGCCCGCCTCCTTCGCTCTTTTGACGGCCTGGCCGGAGTAGATCAGGTAGAACATGGCTACGCCGATCCAGAGAACCGCGGAGAGCGCCCCTAAAAAACCGGCGGCGAAATGGACCATAAAGAATGTGTCGGTGAAATAACCGAGCGCCAGGGCAACCGCCAGGGCCAGGCAATTGATCACTCCATAGTAAGTCAGCAGATAAACCATCGAAAAAACATCTTTTGTTTACGGCGCCAGGGCCTCCGTTTATGGTATCTTCTCCAGGATACTGTAAGGTAGATGGCAGGTTTAGGGGAAAAATTCTTTTAGGCGCGCAGGTTCCATGGTCAAAGAGAATATAGGTGACATAAGGGAGAAGATCGACAAGCTGGACGAGAAGCTTGTGCGCATTCTCAACCAGCGCGCGAAGCTGGGAGTGAGGATCGCCGAGATCAAGGCGGCCACCGGTGCGCCGGTGTTCCATCCGGCCAGGGAGCAGCAGATACTGGAAAAGGTGGCCGACCTGAGCAAGGGGCCCCTTTCCGCCAAGGCTGTGCAAAACGTGTTCAGCGAGATATTCTCCGCCACCCGTTCCGTGGAGAAGAACCTGAAGATAGCCTGTCTGGGGCCGGTTGGCTCCTTCAGCCACCTGGCCGTAGGTAGAATGTTCGGCGCCACCTGCCAAAGCGTGCTGGAACCAGGGATCGACCGGGTTTTCACGGCGGTGCAGAGCGGCGCCGCGGACCTGGGAGTGGTTCCCATAGAGAACAGCATAGAGGGCGCCGTGGGGCAGACGATGGATCTTTTGGCAAGCTCCGCGGTGAAGGTGCACGCCGAATGCTATTACGATATTCATTTGTGCCTGATGTCCATGGAGGAAAAGCGGGAGCGAGTGGATACCGTGTTTTCCCAATATATGCCCCTGGGGCAGTGCAGGGGGTGGCTGGCCCGGAACATGGCGGGCGCCAAGATCGTCGAGACGGCCTCCACCGCGGAAGCCGCCGCCAGAGCGGCCCGGGAGCCTGGCTCGGCGGCCATTGGGGCGGAAAAAGCCGCGGAGATATATGGGCTGGCGGTGTTGGACACCAATATAGAGGACAGGGCCGGTAACCAGACCCGGTTTCTGGCCATATCCAGGGATGGCGCCCCGAAACCGGGCGCGAACAAGACCTCCATCGTTTTTTCAACCCGGCACGAGGCGGGGGCCCTCTTCAAGGCGCTACAGCCCTTCGCGGAGAAAAAAATAAACCTTCTGGGCATCCAGAGCAGGCCAAGCCCCGTCAGGGAGTGGGAGTATGTATTTTTTATGGACTTCCTGGGCAGCCTGGACTCCGCCCCGGTGAAATGGGCCATAGACAAGATGGAGCCTTTCGTGGCGTTCATCAAGCCGCTCGGTTCCTATCCAGCCTCCATGTCGGCGGCAAAGGCTGGGCGGTGACCATGGCTGGCCGGTGTACAGTCCGATATTGAGAGAAATCATATGTCTGATGAAATAATATTCAAACGAGTGGCGATAGCCGGTGTGGGCCTGATCGGTGGCTCTTTGGCGCTGGCTGGCAAGAGGGCCGGCATATTCGGCACGGTCATAGGTTCCGGACGAGGAAAGGCGAACCTGGACACCGCGATGCGGCTTTCGATCGTGGACGAAGTCACCTTCGACCTGGCGGAGGCCGCCCGGGGAGCGGACCTGTTTTTCGTGTCCACTCCGGTGGAATCGATCTCCTGGGTGATACAGAGGGTGGCCAAGCACCTTCCGGACGGATGCGTGATCACCGATGGCGGATCGGTGAAAAGCGCCATAGTGGGCGAACTGGAAAGAGAATTGCCCGACAGGCTTCATTTTGTGGGAGGCCATCCAGTGGCGGGAACTGAGAAAACCGGCGCCTCGGCGGCATTCGCCGAGCTGTTCCATGACCATTACACGGTATTGACCCCGACTGAAAGGACCGACAAGGAAGCCCTGAGGAAGGTGAAAGCCATGTGGGAGGCCGCCGGATCAATTGTAGCCACCATGTCTCCGGAAGAGCATGACAATACCATGGCGGTGATAAGCCATCTGCCTCATCTGGCGGCGTTTGCGCTGATGGAGGCTGTGGCATGGGCCGATCAGGAGGGGAGTATGCGCCGGTTCGCTGCCGGAGGGCTGAAGGACACCACCAGGATCGCCGCCAGCGATCCTGTTATGTGGCGTGATATCTTTTCCATGAATAAAAAAGCGCTACTCGATTCTTTGTCCAGATACCAGCAGAGCCTTGATGGATTTCGACAAAGCATAGAGGCTGGGGATTTCGACGAGATCGCGGGCCGAATCGAAAGAGTGCGCAAAATCCGTCAGGCGATGGAGAACGATGACATCTAAAACCCCTATCAACGATTCATCTTCCATTTTCGCCGTCACCATAGATGGGCCCGCCGGCAGCGGCAAGAGCACAATGGCCAGGACCCTGGCCAAGAAGATTCACGCCACCATGGTCGATACCGGGGCTATGTACCGGACGGTTACCGCCAAAGTTATAGACACCGGCCAGGATCCGGAAGATGAAGAGGCGGTGGCGAAGGTGGCGCGGGGGATCCAGATATATTTCGCCGGAGAGGATTCGACCCGAACCATGGCGGATGGAGTGGATGTGTCGACCCGGATCAGACGGCCCGATGTGAACTCGCTGGTGTCGAAAATATCCGCTTATCCCCTGGTGCGCCAGGAGATGACACGGTTGCAACGAAAAATGGCCGAGGGGGTGCGGGTGGTGATGGAAGGACGAGACACCGGCTCGGTGGTTCTTCCTTCGGCCCGGTTCAAGTTTTTTTTGGTGGCCGGCCCCTCTGTGAGGGCCGAGCGCCGACGGCTGGAGATGGCCCAGGCCGGGGATAACACCAGGCGAGAGGAGGTTTTGGCGGAGATTATGGCCCGGGACCAGATGGACAGCCAGCGGGCCACCTCCCCTCTGGTGAAGCCGGAGGGGGCGGTGGAAATAGACACCTCGCAATTGGATATTGACGAAGTATTGGAAAGAATGTTACTTTTGATCGTTTCAGACGGGTGTGACGCGCCTTAAAACGCCCCGGATTTCTCCGGCGCGGAAAAATACAGGGAAAGGTTGGTTTATTTTTATATGATGGCTTCAACGAAAAACGGATTTCGAAGGGTAAAGGAATCGGACTACGCGGATAGTTTCGATTTGGATCGCGAAGTGATCGACGGCGATTATACTTCGGATGAATATGCGGCTCTGATAGACCAGAGCATCGTCTCCTTCAAGCAGGGAGAGATTATCAGAGGACGGGTGGTCAAGAAGACCGATGACTCAGTCATCGTGGATATAGGCTTTAAGAGTGAAGGAATAATTCCCCTTTCAGAGTTCGGCGTCAAGGCGCAGGATCTGACGCCGGGGGACCCTGTTGATGTGCTGCTGGAAAAAAGCGAGGATGCCGAAGGGATGGTGGTGCTCTCCAAGGAGAAGGCGGACAGGATCCGCGTCTGGGAGGTCATGGCCGAAAAATACGAAAAAGAGGAAGTCGTGGAAGGTGTCATCGTCTCCAAGATAAAGGGCGGATTGACGGTGGATATCGGGCTGAAGGCCTTCCTCCCCGGCTCCCAAATCGACCTAAGGCCGATAAAGAACCTGGACAAGCTAGTCGGCGAGCAGCACAAGTTTAAGATCATAAAGATGAACAAGAAGCGGGGGAACATAGTGCTCTCCCGCAGGGCCATTCTGGAAGAGCAGCGCAAGGCCACCAAGGAGTCCACCCTGTCGCAGCTCACCGAGGGCGCCAAGGTGGTGGGCGTAGTGAAGAACATCACCGAGTACGGCGCGTTTATTGATTTAGGCGGTATAGACGGGCTGTTGCATATCACGGACATGTCCTGGGGCCGGGTGAACCACCCATCGGAGATGTTCAACATCGGCGACCAGGTGGAAGTGATCGTGCTCAAGTTCGATAAGGAAGCCGAGCGCGTCTCGTTGGGATACAAGCAGGCGACACCGGATCCGTGGAGCTACGCCGAGGAAAGATACTCCGCCGGGGCCAGAGTCCTGGGCAAGATCGTGTCCATAGCGGACTACGGCGCTTTTGTGGAGCTGGAAAAGGGCGTGGAAGGCTTGGTCCATATATCAGAGATGACCTGGAACAAGCATGTGCGCCATCCGGGCAAAATAGTCAACGTGGGAGACCAGGTGGACGCCGTGGTGCTGGCCATGGACAGGGAGAAAAAACGAATTTCCCTGGGAATGAAACAGATCCAGCCAAATCCCTGGGAAAACATAGAAGAGAAGTACCCGGTCAACTCCATCGTCGAGGGAAAAGTACGCAACGTGGCCGAGTTTGGCGCTTTCGTGGAACTGGAGGAGGGGGTGGACGGGCTTATCCACATTTCCGACATGAGCTGGACGCTGAAGGTGAAACACCCAAGCGAGGTGCTGAAAAAGAGGGACAAAGTGCGCTGCATGGTGCTCAACATCGACAAGGAAAATGAGAGGCTCTCTCTGGGGATTAAGCAACTGGAGAAAGACCCCTGGATGAGTGTCGAGGAGAAATACCCGGTGGGCGCCAACGTCAAATGCAAAATCGTGAAGATCACCAACTTCGGGGCTTTCGCGGAGATTGAAGGCGGGATAGAAGGGCTGATCCACAACTCCCAGCTTTCCCCCGAACCGGAGTCCAGCCCGCGCAATGCTGTGGAGCTGGAGCAGGAAGTCACCGCGAAGATAATCAAGGTCGACATGGCCAATCGAAAGATCGGATTGTCCGTCAAGGCCTTTGTGGAAGGATTATCCCCCGAGCAAGTGGTTTCGGAGCTGGGCTCCGCCGCTGACGAAGAAATGGAATCTGGCGCCGAAGAGGCCGGGAAACCGGATCTGAAGGAGCAGGACGCAGACGAAACCGGGAAGACTGGTGGGACGACGGCCGAGTAGCCAAAACCGCTCCGGGTTTTCGGGGCGGCATGGTTGCGCGTTCATTTTTAATGGAGGGGCCTTGTGAACCAGCATGACGCAAGCGGAAGATCGACAAAATCGATCCTTCTCTTCTTGGGAGTCATGACTCTTGTCTTCGTTGTGGGCGTATCCCTGATCATCTTCTCCGCTGGAGATGGAATCGACATCTCTGGGGACAAGGTGGCCCTGGTGCGCGTGGAGGACATCATCCTGGACGCCGAAAAGGTGAATGGTCAACTTAAAAAATGGTCCGAAGACGATTCGGTGAAGGCTATAGTGCTTCGGATCAACAGCCCCGGCGGCGCCGTGGCCCCTTCCCAGGAGATATACCAGGAAGTAGAGCGCGCCGCGGCCATAAAACCGGTGGTGGCCAGCATGGGCGCTGTGGCCGCTTCCGGCGGATATTACGTGGCCGCCCCATGCAAGGTCATTTACGCAAATCCAGGCTCAGTCACAGGCTCCATCGGCGTGATCATGAATCTTTCCAACATCGAAAAGCTCATGGAAAAAATCGGCATGAGCCCCATGGTTATAAAGACCGGCAAGTTCAAGGATATTGGCTCGCCATATCGCCCCATGAGCGAAGAGGACCGCAAGCTGCTGCAGAGCGTGGCCAACGATATCCTCGCCACGTTCATTGAAGATGTGGCCAAAGGAAGGGGCATGGAGCCGGACTATGTGCGAAGCCTGGCCGATGGAAGGATCTTCACCGGCAGCCAAGCGGTGGATTTGAAACTGGTGGACAAGCTGGGAAACCTGCGCGACGCCATAGAGGCCGCGGCCCGCATGGCCAAAATGGATCCGGACCCAGATGTGGTGGAGGATGAGGAAAGACGGGGCCTCCTGAAATATCTGTTGGACGAAGACGCCAGCCTGGCTCTCTCCAGGGTCGGGCTCACTAGCGGATTTTATTTTCTCTGGCCCAACTGGTAGGCTAAGTGGACCGGAGCAGGGCCAACGTTCTTTTGTTCATTGCGGTCACCTCCGCATTCCGGTTGGCTTTTTCTGGGTGGTTCGAGTTCTCCCTGGATGAGGGATATTACTGGCTGTGGGGTCAGCACCCATCTATCTCCTACTACGACCATCCCCCCATGGTGGCGTGGATCATCGCGGTGACCGGATTCCTGGGAGAGTCGGAGCGGATGGTCCGGGTCGGCGCCGTCTTGTGCGGGGCGGTCTCCTCATATTACCTGTATCTGACCGCCAAAGAGATCTTCAACGATGGCGCCGCCGCATTGTGGGCCGCGATCCTGCTGAACCTGACCCCCATGTTCGCTCTCGGCGCGGTGGTGATGACGCCTGATTCGCCCCTTTTCATGTTTTGGGCCATGACCACATATTTCGGGGCGAGGCTGGTGAACACCCAGCGGCCCCACTACTGGTATGCGGTCGGTTTCTTTTTCGGCCTGGCAATGCTTTCCAAATACACTGCGGCCCTTTTCGCCCCGGCTCTCCTTCTGTTTCTTCTCTTCTCCCAGGAGAATAGGGCGTGGTTGTTTAAAAAAGAGCCCTATCTGGCCTTTGGACTGTCGACGATCATCTTCTCACCGGTGATACTCTGGAATTACCAGCGGGACTGGATTTCGTTCAGGTTCCAGCTCTCCCACGGGCTGGCAGGGGAGAATCCCGGCTTTTTGCAGACCATGGGGGAGTTCTGGGGAGCCCAGGCGGCCATGACCGGGCTGTTCCTCTTCTTCTTTATGATGGCGGCCATGGTGGCGGTCACGCGCAAAGGCGTGGCAGAGCAGAGAGACGACTACCTATACCTTGGCGCCATCTCATTGAGTCTGTTCGCATTTTTTCTGCTCAACAGCGCCCGCACCCGTATGGAGGGCAACTGGGGCGTCCCGATGTATTTTACGATCATCGCCGCCACGCCATTCATGATGGCCGCTTACTCGCAATTGAATGTCCGGTGGGGCCGTATCGTGGGAGCAGGATACAAATTCGCATTATGGTTCGCAGCGGCGCAACTGGTCTACCTTCATGTTCAGATAGTGGAGCCTGTGTTTCCAATGCCCCAAAAGCGTGAGATATCCCGCAGGGTATTCGGCTGGAGCGCCCTTGCGTCGGAAGTGGATAACAGGCTGAAAGATCTTGGGCCAGACGCGTTCATCCTGGCCAACCGCTTCCAGATATCCACCCTGCTCACCTACTACACCGTTGGCCACAGACCCGCCTATATAACCAACGGCCAAGGAAGGTTCGGATACTTGGGGACCGTCTCCCACCTTCCCGGCGCCCCGGCGCTGTATGTCACGGAGACCCCCAGGGACGACATGAGCAGGATAGCAACGTACTTTGAACGGGTGGAAAAGGATGGCTCTGTCCGGATAGAGCGCCAAGGGGAGTTGATTAGGGAATTTACACTCTATAAATGCTACAATTACCTGGGCGGACTGATCAAGCTATGACAATAACAGAAGGAAATATCCTGGGCGATGGGCGATAAAAGGCAACTGGCGATAATAGGCTTCAAGGGGTGTGGCAAAAGCACCGTGGGCCATATGCTGGCCGAAAAGACGGGGCGCCCTTTCCAGGACACAGACCAGATACTTGAATCCCTGTACCTGAAAAAAAACGGCGAAAAGCTGGGATTCAGGGAGATATACATTCGTCACGGCAGAGGATATTTTGAGGATCTGGAGACCGAGGCGGTGGGCGAGGCCATGAATGGAGAGGCCAAGGTGATATCCTTCGGTGGAGGTTCCCTGATGACCATGGACGCCAGGGGATTGAGCACGGGGGACGCGATATTGATATACCTGACCGCCGAACCGGGTGTGCTGTTCGACAGGATAGTGGCCCAAGGCATCCCCGCGTTTTTCACTACCGCGGATCCGCGCCAGTCCTTCGAGCAACTGCTGGAAAAAAGAAGGCCCATATATGAAAAATACGCGGACATCACCGTGGACAACAGCTATTCCTCCCCGGAGCAGACCGTGGAGGAGGTGATGGAAGCGCTCAAGGAAAAAAGCCTGATATAACCGTTCCAGGGCGCCGCCCGGAACCATTGTTCGTCTATATGCCCATGGCCGGAAACACGATCGGAAAACAGTTTACAGTCACCACCTGGGGTGAATCCCACGGTCCCGCCGTGGGAGTGGTGATTGACGGATGCCCCGCCGGCGTCACAATATCCCCGGAGGCGATACAGACCCAACTGGACCGCAGGAGGCCGGGCCAGAGCGCCATCACCACACAGCGGGGGGAGGCGGACCTGGCGATCATCATGTCCGGTGTCTTTGAGGGAGTTGCCACAGGCGCCCCCATCCATATCATGATCAAGAACATGCAGGCCAAGAGCCGCGATTATGACGATATAAAGGATCTTTACCGCCCATCCCACGCCGACTACGGATACCACATGAAA
>Ga0224496_10002121_pt1 | contig 11903 bp, 11 predicted proteins | sample SF_Jul11_sed_USG_2_FD_168127 | JGI IMG/M metagenome (GOLD analysis project Ga0224496, IMG submission 168127) | Sediment microbial communities from San Francisco Bay, California, United States - SF_Jul11_sed_USGS_8_1 | ecosystem: Environmental > Aquatic > Marine > Sediment | place: USA... | reverse complement strand
CAGTTGCAATACTTCGCCCTCGGCAATGGTATTGGTGGTGTGTGACATGATTTCCATAATGCGCATGTCATTGGCATTCACCATCATTTCAAAGGCGCGCGAGTAGAGAAAATCACCGACCAGGACACTGGCTTCATTGCCCCAGACCGCGTTGGCGGTCATGTTGCCCCGACGCAGCTGTGAGCCGTCGACGACATCATCATGCAGCAGGGTGGCCGTATGGATAAATTCGATCACTGCCGCCAGGTTGATGTGCTGGTCGCCGCTGTAGCGGCAGGCATTGGCCGACAGCAGGACCAGCATGGGTCGCAGGCGCTTGCCGCCGCTATTGATAATGTAGTGCGAAAGCTGGTTAATCAGGGCGACATCGCTGTACAGGCTGCTGCGAATCAGGCTATTGACAGCCTCCAGATCAGCCTGAAGCAGCTCCCTGATCGCGTCTATTTTATTAACTTCTTGATTTTTAACTATTTTAAGCATATTTTGATTTTCTTGCGAGGGGATGTCCTGCGCCAATAATGCGTTCCATGTCAGACAGACAAGTTTAACGGTCTTAAACGCACGGCGCCACAAGGGAAATTGTTCGCGGATCCCGGCCCGGTCTGTGGCTGGCCGATTGACCTGCACGGATGCAATCATTATGATTAGCGGCCTTTTTCGACAATGATGTCGATTTACGCGGAGTTTCTGAGTATGTATGCGGTAATCAAGACGGGCGGTAAACAGTATCGTGTCTCCCAGGGTGATACCCTGCGTATCGAGACAATTGATGCCAATGCAGGCGACGCTGTCGAGTTCGACCAGGTACTGATGGTCGGTGAAGGCGAGCAGGTGAAGATCGGCACTCCGCTGGTCGATGGCGGCAAGGTGACGGCAACGGTCAAGGCGCACGGTCGCGGCGACAAGGTGCATATCATCAAGTTCCGTCGGCGCAAGCATCACATGAAGCGCATGGGTCACCGCCAGAACTACACAGAAGTCGAAATTACCGGTATCACCGGCTAGCGCCCGGTAGTAAGAGGACACCTCAATGGCACATAAGAAAGCAGGCGGCAGTACCCGTAACGGCCGCGATTCAGAATCCAAACGCCTTGGCGTCAAACGCTACGGTGGCGAAACAGTACTTGCCGGCAATATCCTGGTCAGGCAGCGCGGTACTCATTTTCACCCCGGCGTCAATGTTGGCTGCGGGCGGGACCACACGCTGTTTGCAAAAGCGGACGGTGTTGTCCGGTTTATCCAGCGTGGCTCGAAGAAACGCAAATTCGTGGATATCGTCTCTGCCTGAGGCGTAGCCGCATGATCATGCAAAGCCCCGCCATCGGCGGGGCTTTTTTGCTTATGGCGTAATGAACCCGGAACGGCCAGATGAAATTTATTGACGAGGCACTGATAGAGGTCCGCGCCGGCGACGGCGGGAACGGTTGTGTCAGTTTCCGGCGCGAGAAATACATCGCCATGGGCGGGCCCGACGGCGGTGACGGTGGTGATGGCGGTAGTGTATTTCTCGAGGCCGACAGCAGTATCAACACGCTGGTCGATTTCAGGCATACGCGCAAATTCGTCGCGCCGCGTGGCAGGGCCGGTATGGGGCGTAACAAGACCGGTCAATCCGGCGAAGACCTGATCGTAAAGGTGCCGGTAGGCACGGTTGTACATGAAGACGAGACCGATGAGTTGCTTGGCGACCTGGTGCGGGATGGCCAGCGGATGCTGGTGGCGCGGGGTGGTTTTCACGGTCTCGGTAATGCGCGTTTCAAGAGTTCCACCAACCGCGCGCCGCGCCAGTCCAAGCCCGGTACTCCGGGCGAGAAACGCCGGCTGCGGCTGGAATTGAAACTGCTGGCCGATGTCGGTCTGCTGGGTAAGCCCAATGCCGGCAAGTCGACCCTCATCAGCAAGGTGTCGTCCGCGCGACCGAAGGTGGCTGATTACCCGTTTACCACCCTGCACCCGAATCTCGGCGTGGTGGCAGCAAACGGGCACCGCAGTTTTGTCATGGCAGATGTGCCCGGCCTGATCGAGGGGGCGGCGGAAGGCGCCGGCCTCGGTATACAGTTTCTCAAGCACCTGTCACGCACGCGACTGCTGCTGCATCTCGTTGACATGGGGCCGCTTGGCGATTCGCCGGAGGATGTGGCAACCATCGTGGCGGAACTGCGGGCATTCAGTGATGAGCTGGCATCACGTGAGCGCTGGCTGGTGCTGAACAAGATGGACCTGGTGCCGCCGGAGGAACGCGCGGCACGGCGGGCGGCAATTATCAACAAGCTGGACTGGCAGGGGCCGGTGTTCGAGATATCAGCGCTTGCAGGCGAGGGTACCGATGCACTGGTACAGGCCGTGATGCAACACGTGGAGAAGACACGCGCTGCCGATGCGGACGGTGATGACAGTGTGCCGGAACCACCCGCCTGATCGAGGCTGCATGCTTGCACGGTTACGATAAAGGCTACATTATCTTGACTGTTTTCCCGTGCCGGTGGCTTTCAAACCAGGCAAAACAAACATTCCCTCTCACTCCGGGAGAGGGCCAGGGAGAGGGGATGCAGTATCAGCCAGTCACTGTCTGATTTCCTCTCCCCAACACTCCCCCTGGGTGGGAGAGAGTAAAAGAGATTGCAGTGATGCAAAGTAAAATCAAATGCAGCGAGTGTCACCGCTGGGTCATCAAGATCGGCAGTTCCCTGTTGACCAATGACGGGCAGGGACTCGCCATTGACGCAATCGACAGCTGGGTCGAACAGATGGCTGCCCTGCGCGCCGCGGGTCACGAAGTGCTACTGGTTTCATCCGGTGCCGTTGCCGAAGGTATGACACGGCTTGGCTGGACCCGCCGCCCGCATGCACTGCACGATCTGCAGGCCGCCGCTGCCGTTGGCCAGATGGGACTGATCCAGGCGTACGAATCACGCTTCAAGACTTACGGTCTGCACACCGCGCAGGTGTTGCTGACGCATGATGATCTCGCAAACCGCCAGCGCTACCTGAATGCGCGCAGTACCTTGCGGACCCTGCTGGCTCTCGGCGTGATCCCGGTGGTCAATGAAAACGACACGGTGACCACGGAAGAAATCCGCTTTGGCGACAACGATACTCTCGCGGCACTCGTTGCCAACCTGGTCGAGGCGGACCTGCTGATTTTCCTGACCGACCAGCAGGGCATGTTCGACAGTGATCCCCGCAGCAACCCGGCCGCCGGGCTGATCAGCGAGGCGCAGGCCGATGACCTGACGCTGGAGACCATGGCCGCGGCCACCGGGGGTGCGCTCGGACGTGGTGGCATGCTGACAAAAGTGCGCGCGGCGCGGCGCGCGGCACGTTCCGGTGCGCTGACCATGATCGTGCCGGGCAGGGATGACAATGTCCTGCAACGCATTGCCGCTGATGACACGCTGGGTACACGCCTGTACCCGACGAGGGAGCCGCTGGCTGCACGCAAACAATGGCTGGCAGGCCAACTGCAGGTGCGCGGACGCCTGCAGCTGGATGAAGGTGCCAGTCGCGTATTGCACACGTCCGGCAGAAGCCTGTTGCCGGTCGGCGTGGTGGCCGTCGAGGGTCATTTTGATCGCGGCGACCTGGTCGCCTGTATCGATCCGGATGGCAGGGAGATTGCGCGTGGGCTGGTGAATTACAATACAACGGATGCGGCCCGTATCGCCGGCCAGGCCAGCAACCGGATCGAGGAACTGCTTGGTTATATCGACGAGCCCGAGCTGATTCACCGTGATAACCTGGTGCTCACGCAGTCGTGACAGACGAAAAAAAGCCGGTCAGATGACCGGCTTTTTTATTGAATTCAACGGGTGTTTACAGCGCGCGGATGTGCTGGTTCAGGCGACGTTTGTGCCGGGCTGCCTTGTTGGCATGAATCAGGCCCTTGCCGGCGGCGCTGTCGATAACCGGCACGGCTACCTTGAAGGCGGCGCTGGCTGCGTCCTTGTCACCGCTCTCGATCGCGTTGATGACTTTCTTGATGTACGTACGCATGTTTGAACGCTGGCTGGCGTTTAGCTGACGACTATTTTCTGCCTGACGTGCGCGCTTGATGGCCTGTGCTGAGTTTGCCAAGGAACTGCTCCTGGATCCGGTAACTGAAAGACGGCGTACTATGCGGATTTCACGGGTATTTGTCAATGTTCGCGCCAGACAGGAGGGTGCCGGCCGCCGGCCTGCACGCATTTGCCCGGCTGCTGTCCGCGGCGCGCGGGCCGGGACAGATTGTGGGTGGTAAGTGATTGTTTCTCAAGTATACTTCACGCACATTTATTGTGCGCGTCAGCGTCACGCCGCGAGAGCCGGACAGGCATCAACCTGAATGATTCGTAAATTACTGAAAAGTACAGCAATTGTAAGCAGTATGACGCTGGTGTCGCGGCTGCTGGGACTGGTGCGCGACATCGTGCTGGCACGCCTGTTCGGCGCCGATGCCGGCATGGATGCCTTTTTCGTCGCCTTCAAGATTCCGAATTTCATGCGCCGCCTGTTTGCCGAGGGCGCGTTCTCGCAGGCCTTCGTGCCGGTCATCGCCGAGTACCGTGAGCAGCGTACCCACGAGGAAGTCCGCGCGCTGGCCGGTCGGGTGGCCGGTACCCTGCTCGGTATCCTGACGGTTATTACGATCATCTGCGTGTTGGCCAGTCCGGTCGTAATCACGATTTTCGCGCCCGGCTTCCTGCTGGCGCACGGTGAAGAGCAGTTCGTGCTGGCCGCCGACCTGCTGCGTTTCACGTTCCCCTACCTGTTGTTCGTGTCGCTGGTGGCGTTTGCCGCCGGCATCCTGAATACCTATGGCCGTTTTGCCGCCGCATCGTTTGTGCCGGTGTGGCTGAACGTGGTACTGATCGGCGCCGCAATCCTGGTTGCACCGACGCTGGACCAGCCGGAAATGGCACTGGCGGGTGGCGTGTTTGTCGCCGGTGTGTTGCAGGTGCTGTTCCTGCTGCCGTCGCTGAAGCGCATCGGCCTGCTCACGCGGCCGCGGTGGGGCGCTCGTGATGCCGGCGTGCGTCGTATCATGAAGCTGATGTTGCCCGGAATACTCGGCTCGTCGGTTGCGCAGATAAACCTGCTGTTCGATACACTGATCGCGTCATTCCTGGTGGTTGGCAGCGTCAGCTGGTTGTATTACGCCGATCGCCTGGTGGAATTCCCACTTGGCGTGTTTGTCATTGCCCTGTCGACGGTTATCCTGCCCAGCCTGTCACGCAGTCATGCGAACGGATCAGAAGATGAGTTCTCGCACACCCTCGACTGGTCCCTGCGGCTGGTGCTGCTGATCGGGATCCCTTCCGCGGTTGGCCTGTTCATGTTGTCGAAACCGATGCTGGCGACGCTGTTCAACTATGGCGATTTTGTTGCACACGATGTATCCATGGCCGGGCTCAGCCTGATGGCCTACGCCTTCGGTCTGCCGGCCTTTATGTTTGTGAAAGTGCTGGCGCCGGCCTTTTATTCACGCAAGGACCCGCGCACGCCGGTACGCATCGCCATTATCGCGCTGATCACGAACATGGTCCTGAACATCGCTTTCGTCGTACCCATGGTGAAGTTGGGCGTCGAGGGCCCGCATGCCGGCCTGGCGCTGGCAACCTCGCTGGCGGCATGGGTGAACGCCGGCTTGCTGTACCGCGCCCTGGTGCGCAGGAACATTTACCGGCCGGCGCAGGGCTGGCTGCGGCTGCTGGCGCAGGCCGCACTGGCCGGTATCGTGCTGGCGGTCTTGCTGGCGCTGGCCGTGCCCGCGCTCACTGACTGGCTTACATGGAGTGCGGGCCAGCGCATCGCGCAGTTGCTGCTGTGGGTGCTGGCCGGGGTTGCCGCGTATTTTATCGTGCTGCGCCTGAGTGGCTTGCGCCTTGTTGCTGTGTGGCGCCAGGGGCGACTCTGACATGGAATTGATACGGGGTCTCTATAACCTGAAGCCACATCACCGTCACTGTGCCGCGACCATTGGCAGTTTCGACGGCGTGCACGGCGGTCACCAGGCAGTGATACGCGCGCTGCAACAGGCTGCTGCACAGCAGGGCTTGCCGGTCACGCTGGTGACGTTTGAGCCGCTGCCGCGTGAATATTTTTGCCCGGATGAGGCGCCGCCACGACTGACACGCTTGCGGGAAAAGATACTGGCCCTGTCGAACTGCGGTGTGGAACGGGTACTGTGTCTGCAGTTCGATGCGCGACTGGCCGAATTACCGGCCGCTGACTTTATTCGCCAGGTGCTGGTTGAAGGCCTTGATGTCAGGTACCTGCTGGTCGGCGATGATTTCAGGTTCGGCAAGGAGCGTGCGGGTAACTTCCAGTTACTGCAGCAGACTGGCCGGCAGCACGGGTTTACCGTCGCGGCGATGGATACTGTCGACATCGGCGGCGAGCGGGTCAGCAGTACCCGGATCAGGACGCTGTTGACGAACGGTGAACTGGCGCATGCGGCACAGCTGCTGGGGCGGCCGTATACCCTGAGTGGACGGGTTGCGCACGGCGACAAGCGTGGCCGTACCATCGGTTTCCCGACGGCCAATATCAAACTGTTTCGCCGCTGTGCACCGCTGACCGGTGTCTATGCCGTGGAGATGTGCTGGGATGCCACCGGTATGCATCGTGGCGTGGCCAATATCGGCAGCCGGCCGACGGTGAACGGAACCCGGCTGCAGCTTGAGGTCCACCTGTTCGATTTTGACGAAGATATTTACGGCCGCCACGTGGAAGTCGAATTTATCCGGAAATTGCGCGATGAGCAGCGCTTTGACTCATTCGATGCGCTGCAGGCACAGATACGCCTCGATGCCCGGCAGGCGCGCGCTGTATTCGCGGCGGCCATGGAATAAACGCGGCCCCGGACTTCGTTGTATGGGCCCATAACCAAAGAATAGTGGGATTCAGCAACCGATTGCGTTATAAATTGACGCCTTCCGCGCCCCCGAAACAGACCAGATGACTGACTATAAAGACACGCTAAACCTGCCGAAGACGGCTTTCCCGATGAAGGGCAACCTGCCGAACCGTGAGCCGGCGATGCTTGAACGCTGGCTGGAAACGGGCCTGTATGCACGTATGCGTGCGGCCGGTTCCGGGCGGCCGCTGTTCACCCTGCATGACGGTCCGCCGTATGCCAATGGCGACATCCATATCGGGCATGCGGTCAACAAGGTCCTCAAGGACATCATCGTCAAGAGCAAGACGCTGTCGGGTTTTGATGCGCCCTACGTGCCCGGCTGGGACTGTCATGGTCTGCCGATCGAGTTGAATGTCGAAAAGAAAGTCGGCAAGGCCGGCGTCAAGGTTGATGCGCCGGCATTCAGAAAGGCGTGCCGTGACTATGCCGGCAAGCAGGTCGATGGGCAGCGCAAGGACTTTATCCGCCTCGGCGTGTTCGGTGACTGGGACAATCCTTACCTCACCATGGACTACCGCTTCGAGGCCGACATTATTCGTTCGCTTGGCCGGATTATCGATAACGGGCATCTGCACAAGGGCTTCAAGCCGGTGCACTGGTGTACCGACTGCCAGTCCGCACTGGCCGAGGCCGAGGTCGAGTACGAAGAAAAGAACTCGCCGGCGATTGATGTGCGTTTTCGTGTACTGAACGAGGAAGGCCTGCTGTCATGTTGCCATCATGTCGATGGTCACGACGGCAGTGGCCCGGTGTCGGTCGTTATCTGGACCACGACACCCTGGACCCTGCCGGCCAACCTGGCCGTGTCGCTGCATCCGGAACTGGACTATGCCGTGGTGCAATGCGATGTCGGGCATGGTGCCGAACGGCTGGTGGTTGCCGAGGCGCTGCTCAAGGATGTCATGTTGCGCTACGGCGCCGAGCGCTACCAGGTGGTCGCCTACTGCAAGGGCAGTGACCTGGAAGGTATCAGTCTCGGGCATCCGTTCTATGACCGTGAAGTGCCGATCATCCTCGGCGATCACGTCACCACCGAGGCCGGTACCGGTGCCGTGCATACCGCACCGGGACATGGACAGGACGATTACGTAGTCGGCAGTCGTTACGGGCTGGATGTCTACAACCCGGTCGGCAGCAACGGTTGTTTCCTGCCGGATACGGAACTGTTTGCCGGCGAGCACGTGTTTGCCGCCAATGACCATGTCATCGAAATACTGAAAGGCAAGGGCGCACTGGTGCGTGAGGAAATGCTGCGGCACAGTTATCCACACTGCTGGCGACACAAGACGCCGATTATTTTCCGTGCAACACCGCAATGGTTCATCAGCATGAAGCAGAACGGGCTGCGTGATGCCGCGGTAGCGGCAATTCGCGATGTCGAGTGGATGCCGGACTGGGGCGAGGCGCGCATCAAAGGCATGGTCGAGAATCGTCCCGACTGGTGCGTGTCGCGACAGCGCACCTGGGGTGTGCCGATTGCATTGTTTATCCACAAGGAGACGGGCGCGTTGCATCCGGAAACCGCGCGCCTGATCGAGGAAGTCGCCAGGCGTGTCGAGGCCGGTGGTATCGATGCCTGGTTCGGTCTCGATCCGGCCGAACTGCTCGGTGACGCGGCCGCTGACTACGACAAGGTGACGGATACGCTGGATGTCTGGTTCGATTCCGGTGTGACGCATGCCGCGGTGCTGGAGCGCCGCGATGAGCTCGGCCTGCCCGCGGATCTTTACCTCGAGGGTTCGGACCAGCATCGCGGCTGGTTCCAGTCCTCGCTGTTGAGCGCCATCGCCATCCGCGGTGAAGCGCCTTACAGGAGTGTGCTGACACACGGGTTCACCGTCGATGCGAAGGGACAGAAAATGTCCAAGTCGCGCGGTAACGTGGTCGCGCCGCAGAAGATTATGAATACGCTGGGGGCAGACATCCTCAGGCTGTGGGTGGCGGCGACCGATTACCGCGGTGAAATGAATGTGTCTGACGAAATCCTCAAGCGCACCGCAGACGCCTACCGGCGCTTGCGCAATACGTCGCGTTTCCTGCTGGCTAACCTGCACGGCTTCGACCCGGCAACCGACAAGCTGGACCCGGAGAATATGCTGTGCCTGGATCGCTGGACGGTCGAGCGCACACGGCAACTGCAGGCAGAGGTGCAGGCCGCCTACGACAGTTACGAGTTCCACCGTATCTACCAGCTGGTGCATAACTTCTGCGCCGTGGACATGGGCAGTTTCTACCTGGATATCATCAAGGACCGGCAGTACACCACGCAGGCAGACAGCGTGCCGCGCCGTTCAGCGCAGACGGCCATGTACCATGTGGTCGAATCACTGGTGCGCTGGCTGGCACCGATACTCAGTTTCACCGCCGAGGAAATCTGGCAGGCGATGCCGGGCGAGCGCAGTGACTCGGTGTTCCTGGAAACCTGGTATGAGTTGCCGCCGGCGTTTTTCAGCGAAAGCGAGATCCTGCAGCGCATGGGCGCCAATTTCTGGGACCATATCATTGCGGTGCGTGAAGCCGTCAGCAAACAGCTGGAGAAACTCAGGGTAGCGGGCGATATCGGCTCGCCGCTGGATGCGGAAGTCGACCTGTATGCCGATGAGGAGACGCAGGTCCTGCTGAATGCGCTGGAAGATGAATTGCGTTTTGTGCTGATTACATCCTATGTGCGTATACACGATATAAAGGATTGCCCGGATGACGCGGCCGCCGCCGGCCTGGCGGATATGAATATCAGTATCCGGGTGTCACCATCCGCGCATGCCAAGTGCATCCGTTGCTGGCACCACCGTGAAGATGTTGGTTCCGTTGCCGGGCATCCGGAAATTTGCGGCCGCTGCGTCGAGAATGTCGATGGTGCAGGCGAAACACGTCGCTATGCCTGAACATACTTCACCGGGGTGGCAGTCGTGAAGTGGTTGTGGGTGACCGCGGTCGTGCTGGTGCTGGACCAGGCTACCAAGTTGCTGGCAGACAGTCTGCTGGTCATGCATCAGCCGATCGACATCGTGCCGATGTTCGCGTTGACGCTTGCCTACAATCCCGGCGCCGCGTTCAGTTTTCTCAGTGATGCATCCGGTTGGCAGCGCTGGTTCTTTGTCGTGTTAACGCTGGGTGTCAGTGTCGTTCTGTTTGCCTGGTTGCGGCGCCTTGGTCCCGGTGAAAATCGTACTGCGCTGGCACTGGCGCTGATTCTGGGTGGGGCAATCGGCAACCTGGTCGACCGCCTGGCATACGGCCACGTCATCGACTTCCTCGATGTCTATTACGGTGACTGGCACTGGCCAACGTTCAATATCGCCGACTCGGCCATAACGGTTGGCGCGTGCCTGCTGATACTTGACGCCTTTCTCGGCCAGAGAAAGGCGGCCAGCGGCTGATCCGGCATGTCTGATGCCGGGATAAAATTTCCCGTCACGGAACGCGCTACCGTGACGCTGCACCTGTCGCTGGCACTGCAAGACGGTACGGTAGCGGAAAGTACGTTCGATGGAGAACCACTGGTGTTTACCATGGGCGACGGCGTTCTCGATCACGGTCTCGAGCTGGCGCTGTACGGCCTTGTGCGTGGCGATAAACAGCGGCTGACGCTGGACCCGGGGCAGGCTTTCGGGCAGTACGATCCGGACCGCGTACATACGCTGGCAAGAGATTCCTTCGCGGCAGACATGACACTGGAGCCGGGTGTGATTATCGGCTTCGAGACAGAGACCGGTGAAGAGCTGGCCGGCGCAATCCTCGAACTTGATGAGCAGACCGTGAAAGTGGATTTCAATCACCCGCTGGCCGGACGAACGATAATCTATGACGTCGAAATTCTTGATGTAGTGCCGGCCGAAACAGATGAATGAAACAACCGTCTTGCGGGAGTGTTTTTCCAACCATTGCAGGAGCGCCTTGCAGGCGCGATGTGTTTTGCATTCTCAATCGCGCCTGCAAGGCGCTCCTACAGGTAAATTGAAGAATGAAAATCCTGCTGGCTAATCCACGTGGCTTCTGTGCCGGTGTCGATCGGGCGATCGAAATCGTCGAGCGTGCGCTGGAGCTGTTCGGCGCGCCGATTTACGTGCGCCATGAAGTTGTGCATAACCGTCACGTGGTCGAAGGCCTGCGCGCGCGTGGCACTGTCTTTGTCGACGAACTGGATGAAGTGCCGGATGGCGGTACGGTTATTTACAGTGCACACGGGGTTGCGCTCGCCGTGCATGCCGAGGGCCGGCGACGCGGCTTGCGGGTATTCGATGCGACCTGTCCGCTGGTTACCAAGGTGCACCTGGAAGTGAGCCGCCATGCCGAGGCTGGTCGTGAATGTATTCTTATCGGTCACAAGGGGCACCCGGAAGTCGAGGGGACCATGGGCCAGTACGACGCATCGAAGGGTGGCCGGATGTACCTGGTCGAAACGCCGGAGGATGTTGCGAGCATGGCGGTGAACAATCCGGATGATGTTGCATTCGTCACGCAAACAACATTGTCCGTGGATGATACGGAGCGCGTGATAGACGCGCTCAGGAAACGCTTTCCTTCTATCCATGGCCCGCGGCGGGACGATATTTGTTACGCCACGCAAAACCGGCAGGACGCGGTCAAGGAACTCGCAAGCCGCTGCGACGTGATCCTGGTGGTTGGTTCGCCGAACAGTTCGAACTCCAACCGCTTGCGCGAGCTGGCAGAGATCAGCGGCGTGCCGGCCTACCTCGTAGATGAGGCCAGCCAGGTCGATCGTCAGTGGCTGGCCGGAAAATCTACTATTGGTGTCACGGCGGGTGCGTCGGCGCCTGATGATATCGTGCGCGGTGTGGTCGACCTGTTGCGTGCCTGGGGTGCAGATACGGTGGACGAGTCCATGGGCAAGAAAGAGCCGGTGACGTTTTCACTGCCGGCCGAACTCAGACGCGGACAGCATTGAGCGGTTTGTGCTGAACCGCAGCCAGCCTGGTAATACCGGATAGCATGAGTAAAACAATCGATAGTGCCGACTGCATCGTCGTTGGCGGCGGGCTTA
>Ga0224496_10002120_pt1 | contig 11904 bp, 8 predicted proteins | sample SF_Jul11_sed_USG_2_FD_168127 | JGI IMG/M metagenome (GOLD analysis project Ga0224496, IMG submission 168127) | Sediment microbial communities from San Francisco Bay, California, United States - SF_Jul11_sed_USGS_8_1 | ecosystem: Environmental > Aquatic > Marine > Sediment | place: USA... | reverse complement strand
CCGGTCGTCCCCAGAGGGGAAGCCAGGATCCGTACCCAGATGTCGGCCGCCCACACAAGAAGCCACCTCGACCAGGCCATCGGGGCGTTCGTCGAGGTCGGAAAAGAGCTGGGGGTGATTTCGTGAAGGCGATCGTCAAGCCGGACGCCGGTCCCGGCCTTGAACTCACCGACGTCCCCATTCCCGAATACGGCCCGAACGATGTACTCATCGAAGTCCGTCAGGCTTCCATCTGCGGGACCGATCTGCACATAGAGAGTTGGGACGAATGGGCGGCCGCCACCATCCCCATCGGAATGGTCGTCGGACACGAATACATGGGCACGGTGTCGGCGGTTGGATCCGAGGTCACCGGCATCTCAGTTGGCCAGCGGGTTTCTGGCGAGGGCCACATCACGTGCGGTACTTGTCGCAACTGTCGAGCCGGCCAGCGCCACCATTGCCGAAATACCATCGGGGTTGGAGTCAATCGGTCCGGCGCGTTCGCCGAGTTCCTGACCATCCCGGCAGTCAACGTCTTTCCGATTCCGAACGATGTCGACGATGACGTCGCCACGATTCTGGATCCACTCGGAAACGCCACTCATACGGCCCTCATGTTTGCCCTGGTCGGCGAGGACGTCCTCATAACCGGGGCGGGTCCGATCGGTCTCATGGCCGGGGCGATCGCCAACCGGGTCGGCTCTCGACATGTGGTTATCACCGACGTGAACGACTACCGCCTCAAGTTGGCGAGGGAACTAGGCATCGCCAGGACGGTTCGAGCCGATCAGGAGAACCTCGAAGACGTGATGTCGGAAATCGGCATGATTGAGGGGTTCGATGTCGGCATGGAGATGTCCGGCAATCCCCTGGCCTTGAATGACATGCTCCACGTGATGAACCATGGCGGCAAGGTCGCCTTACTTGGCATTCCTCCTTCGGAAGCGCCGATCGACTGGAACGACGTGATTTTCAAAGGGCTCACGATGCAGGGCATCTACGGTCGGCGCATGTTCGAGACGTGGTACCAGATGACCGCCCTACTTCAAGGTGGCCTCGACATCAGCCCGGTGGTCACCCACCACTTTCCCTTCGAGGAGTGGGCTACTGCCTTCGCGACGGCCCGTTCCGCCGAAGCCGGCAAGGTGATCCTGACCGGCTGGTGAGCCGGTACCGGAAGGGTTGACCTTCACGAGTTTGAGATGGTCGCCGAAAGGCCCAATCAAATCAGTATCTGTGGCATCTCCGTCGCGAACAGGGGCGCGTACGGCCACTCATGGCGGGCATGTTGGGTGCGGGGGTTGGCGCGACGCTGTGATAGCAGGAGGGGAAACTCTGCTCTTTGCCATCGACCTGGAGCCGGTAGCTACGAGTTCAGCTGTCGCATCGTCGTTCAGACAGACAACGGCACCCTCGTCGATCACTCTTACGAAGGTATGACAACGACAGTGCGAGTCGGCAGTGCCTAAGGCAGAATCGGATTTGTAGTTACGTCGATGGAACAACCACCGTCCGAATAGACAATCGTGAAGTCGACGTCCACCCCTTCTTGGGCGACATACTGCTCTGAACACTCAGGCCCGATTCGCTGAAGTTCGTCACAGGCGTCGGCTTCGCACTCTTGTTCGCAACCATCGCAGACGGCGACGAAGCCGGTAATGGTGACCATGTCGGTCGTGAACGATTGATACCAGGTTGGCTCTTGCGACCAGTTGGCAGCATCTACAAGCAATGCTCCGGCATGGGCGCCACTCCACCCGAACACGTTCGCCGTACCCGGGGCGGGAGCCTCTCCCGCCAGATGAACCCTCAACTCACTCGCCCTGGCCGGGAGCGGCCATTCCTTCTTGGTGGGCGGGGTAGTCGACTCATCGACGATGCCCCGGTCCCCCAAGGCTCCCGTCAAGAGCACCCTGACGGGAAACGCCGGGTTGCTGGGACAGGTCGCATCGCCCGATATCGGCTCGACCAGGATGAGGATACGAACCTCGTCGCCAGTCTCAACGACCGAAGTCCGGACTTCGCGACCCTCCGGGATTTGTCCGTTTGCACAATTGCGCTCGGTTGCCATCACGGCGATTTCACGAGATGTCTCGGCCGGTGGATTAGCAGGGTCTAGCTCAAAGCTCGCAACTCCGTAGCCATCAACAACCGGTTCGATCCGGCAATCCCCCCACCCGGTCGCCCGCCACTCACCGTCAACCTTCTCGAACGTAACGTCTCCGTACCGTCCCTCCTCTTCGTCAACACCGAGCAGCACCAGCGTGATTTCGGTCTCAGACGCAATCCGCCAGGCCAGCGAATCCCACCACTCACCAGACGCTTGAAACTCTTCGAGCGCCGCTTCGTGCATCATCGAAGCAATATCGCCGGTAAAGGGTGGGAAGTCCGAGACCTGATCGGGGTCGGCGAGGTCGATCTGGCCGCACCGATAGGTAACTTCGATCGGCGGAACAGAGCTGGTCGTTGGCGAGTCGGCCACGCTGACCGGAACAGCGGTGGTCGTTGGGGAGCCGACCACGTCGACCGGCACGCGAGCATCGGGGATCGGTTCAGCGCAGGCGGTGGCCGCCAGCAGAATCGTTATGAGTACGAGGCGCACAGACGCTCCTTCCCGGTGGGCTACTCGTTTGACGTCAGGGCCGTCGCCGGGGTTCCCCGCTCACTCGGTCCGGATTCCAGCGTTCTTCATTTCCTTGATCGCGTCGGTGCCGTGATGGGGTTCAAGATTAACCGGCGCGGTCAGATGCAGCGGAGCCGTGGTCGGCCAGTCTTCGCCGGCGGCGTCCAGAGCAGTCGCCTTCACACAGTAATCAAGCGCCAACCCGATGACGACCACCGATCTGATTCCCCGCCGACGCAACAAGGCAGTCAACTCTGTCGGGATGGTCTCACCGGTCATCGGGTCGCGCATCGTGAAACCGGAATAGCCGTCTTCACCGTTGATCCCCTTGCGAACTGTCGGTCCGGCCACGATCAGCTGAGGATGGAACTGCGCTCCCCACGTGTCGGCGACACAATGCACCGGCCATACCCCTCCATCCTTGGCGAAGTGGGGCGTGGATTCGGGATGCCAGTCCTGGGTGTAGACGACTGAGGCGCCGACTGCCGCCGCGTGGATGATCTCCGCGTTGATGGCTCCAACCAAAGCGTCGCCGCCGGTCACAAAGAGACTGCCTGCTGGATCCGCAAAGTCGTTCTGCATATCTACGACGATCAAAGCCGTGTGCTGGCTGTAAGTGGTCATGGGCCGATCTTACGTCGTCGAGCCGATTGCGTCCTGGTCGGATTCGACACCAGCGGCCTTCCAGGCATGAATTGGTTCCGGCAGGTTCTTGCGGCCCGTTCCCCCTGCCGGGACACCCGGCCGAGCGACCGCGAATCCTCCCGGGGCAATGACGACGCCGCACGTCCGAATCGGCCAGAACGATGATCGGATCGACATCGGGAGCGGCGAGTACTTGGCCCGGGTCATGGGCTGCCCAGTCCGGGTCCTTCGCCCACCGCGTGCAGTACATGGCGATGAGGTCGCCACAACAGCCCTCATGGGGTCAGTAACATCACTTTCGTGCTCGCCGACGGGTTCCTCTTCACAGATCACTACCAGCTGACGATGGCCCAGCTGTACTTCCACATGGGGTTGCACGAGCGACGTTCGCAGTTCGACTACTTCTTCCGTTCGTACCCGAGCTACGGAACTCACCAGGCGGGTTATGCGATCGCCGCCGGTCTGGGACCACTGCTCGATTGGATGGAAGATACGAGCTTTGGAGCCGAAGAAGTGACGGCTTTGGGCAAGTTCCAGACTTCAACCGGCCAACCCGAGTTTCGTTCCGACTTTTTGGAGTGGTTGGCCGGTGCGGGTTCGTTTGGTTCTGTCTCATTGTGGGCGGTTCCTGAGGGTCGCGTCATCCACCCCAACACTCCGCTGACCGTCGTCGAAGCTCCTCTCGCCATTGCCCAGATCCTTGAGACGCCACTTCTCAACCACCTCAATTTCGCCTCACTCATTGCCAGCAAAGCGTCGCGAGTCGTCGAGGCGGCGAGCGGCGGATCCGTTCTTGAGTTCGGCATGCGACGGGCGCCAGCCTGGGGTGCGAACACCGCGTCGCGGGCGTCGCTGATTGGTGGAGCCGAAGCGTCGTCAAATGTGGGGATGAGCATCGACCTCGGCTACGAGTCGCGCGGCACCCACGCCCACTCCATGGTCCAGGTGTTCATGGCGATAGCCGGAGGGGAACTTGAAGCATTCCGGGCCTACGCCGACCTGTACCCCGACGACACAACCCTGCTGGTCGATACGGTCGACACATTGGAGTCAGGGGTTCCCAACGCGATCCGGGTGTTCGAAGAACTCCGCGCCAAAGGCCACGAGCCCAGGGGCATTCGCCTCGACTCGGGCGACCTCGCTCACCTCTCTGTGCGTACCGCCCAGATGCTCAACGTCGCCGGATTCGAAAACGTCAAGATCGTGCTTTCCAGCCAACTCGACGAACTCACGATCTGGCAGATTCGTAATCAGATTCTTGAGGAAGCCTCGCGATATGACGTCGATCCTGCCCGGGTCTTGAGCCGGCTCGTCTATGGGGTTGGCTCGCGGATGGTGACCTCCGAAGGAGACTCAAGTTTTGATGGCGTCTACAAGACGGTCGCCGTCGAGGACGACCGTGGAGATTGGCAACCGGCCATCAAGATCTCCGACTCTCCGGCCAAAATCCAGAATCCGGGGCGCAAGAGCCTGTGGCGCATCTACGATCGTCGGGGGATCGCCACCGCAGATCTGGTTTCGCTCAACGGCGAAGAGATCGCCGCTCCGGTCACGCTGATACACCCGACGCAACCGGGCGTAAGCCGCACCCTTACCGAGCCCGAGATCAGCCGGATCGAACCACTACTCGTCAAGGTCCTCGACGGCGGGAAACGCATTGGCGACCTGGGGGGAATCGACCAGGCCCGCACCAGACGAATCGCCGACCTTCAGCAGCTCGACCCCGGGGTGCGCCGGCTGGTCAACCCGCATACCTATCACGTGTCGATCACGCCGCAGCTGTCCGAACTCAAGAACCAGATGATCCAGTCCTTTCGAGCTTGAGCTCCCAGGACGAACATGGCGTGGGCGGGCACCTACTCGGCTAAGTCAACCGTTACGTCTTGAGAGCCGAACGTCCCACTAACCCGGAGCGCTAGCAAGCCGGACGGCGATTCCCACCGTTCGGTGGTCGGATCCCACCACCGAAGGGCATCCCGTGAAACCGAGACTTGAGCGTTGACGGATTCCTTGGCTGGGATTCTGATCTTGCTGAAGCCAACCAGCTTGCGATCAAGTCCGGCTAGGTCGAGAGCAAACACCTGGACGACCTCGGTTCCCGGTCGCTCCGAGGCGTTCTCAATTTGCACGCCAACCACCAACTCATTGCCTGCGGTTTCGACCTCGACCTGCGCAAGCCGGAACGAGGCGTACGACAATCCATACCCGAACGGGAACATGGGAGTGAGTCCGAGTCGGTCGAACCCGCGATAGCCGACGTACACGCCTTCGCCGTACCGAACGACTCCGGCTTCTCCCGGATAGTTGAGCAACCCGGGATGCTGGCGAGAATCGCGAGGAAACGTAACCGGCAGGCGCCCGCCCGGATCCACCGCGCCGTAGAGCACATCGGCCACCGCATGGCCAATTTCCTGGCCTCCGTACCAGACGTGCAGGGTGGCTCCGACGTCGCCCAACCACGGCATTTCGACTGCCGATCCGGCGACGACGACAACAACGGTATTCGGTTGCGCGGCGACTACTGCCCGAACCAAGTCATTCTGTCGTCCCGGCAACAGCAGATCAGGCCGGTCAAATCCCTCACTTTCCCATTCGGGAGTGAGTCCCACGACGACGACCGCGACATCGGCGTTCTCGGCGACCGCCACCGCATCGGTAATGGGATCTGCCGGGCCGGGCACTTCACAGCCGATCCCGACCCAGCGCCACCGATCACCCGGGGTGGTCGCGTATTCAATCGTCAGGTCGACGATGTCTCCCGCCTGCAGATCAAGCTCCCAGCCGTGGGGTCCGACACCCTCGATCGCACTGGGCGCGTCAACAACGACCTGGTCGTTGGCAGTGACTCGCAAGCTTCCACCTGCTGAAGCAGCAAAGGCGTGGACCCCGTCGAGCGTGGCCTCGAACTGCCCGCTGACGCGCAGGGAGAATTGGTCGTGGTCAACCCACGCATCCCCCCCACCAAAGAACGCCAGAAACGACTTGCTCGTCGTGACGGTCCGAACCGATGGCTCCGCCAGGTCGGGATTGTCAAAGTACTCCACGAGGAACCCTGGCGAGCCGCCGGCGTGGCTGAGGCTGGCAGGTGGCAGAGGGGGTGGGTTCTTCCAGGTTGGGGGTCCCGGTGCCCACACAACTGACGTACCTTCGCCCAGTTGCTCCTGAAATCCCTCAACGATGCTGACAACTCGGTGAGGATTGACCGACGAGCTTCCCCCGCCTTGATGCGGAGTCTCGCCGGCCAGCTCACCGATCAGGGCGACCTTCAGGTTTCGGTTCAGTGGCAGGACGCCGTCGTTCTTGAGGAGAACTGCGGACTCGGCGGCTACCCGGCGAACCAAAGCACGATCCTGTGGCCGTTCCAGCGCCTGCTCGGCCTCGGGTGCGGCACCGCCAGTTCTCTCGATCAGCGTGAGAAGGCGCTCGACTTTTCGATCGATATCGTCGGGTTGAATCGTGTCCGACCCGAGCGCCGTCTCGACGTGCCCCGCAGCCATCCATCGAGCCGGCCCGGGCATCTCCAGGTCGAGGCCCGAGCCAACAACACCGGCACTGTAGGTGCCGTACCAATCTGAGATCACTGCGCCGTCAAATCCGAACTCGCGTCGCAGAATCTCATCCAGCATGGGATGCTCGGAAGCCGTAACGCCATTGATCGTGTTGTAGGCAGACATGGCCGACCAAGGTCGACCTGCTTGAACTGCGATGCGGAACGGTTCGAGGTAGATCTCTCGAAGCGCCCGGGTGTCGACCCGGGCATCGATCGTAAACCGGTCCTGTTCCTGGTCGTTGCACACGAAGTGCTTGATACAAGCCGCGACGCCCCCGGACTGCAGTCCGATGATGTACGAGGCCGCCATCGTTCCCGAAAGGAACGGGTCTTCCGAAAAGCATTCAAAGTTACGCCCGGCATTGGGTATACGTTGGATGTTCACCGTCGGTCCGAGCAAGACTGCCGAACCCTTCGACCTGGTTTCGTGGGCGAGTGCCCGGCCAACCTCTTCGATCAAATCCGGATCGAAAGTAGCCCCCATCGCGATCCCGACCGGGAAGCTCGTTGAAGTCGGGCCGTGGTTTCCGTCAGAGCCCCGCGCTCCGTTTGGACCGTCAGTCACTCTGATCGAGGGCACTCCGAGCCGATCAATGGCGTGAGTTTCCCACAGATTGGCGCCGGCGAGAAGCGCAACCTTCTCCTCGAACGTCATTGCTGCCAACGTCTGGCCGACCCAGTCACTCATTCATGGACTCCTACCTCGAATACGGTCTTTCTGAATACGGTCTATCCGGTGGTTTGCTTTGCAACCGGCACGTCGAATACCACTTTGATGATCTTGCCGCCACCTTCGAAAATGTCTTTCGATTCGGCGCGGGTCAGTGCTGGGCCGGGTCGGACGATCAGCTGCCCATCCATCTGGTGCACCTGCACCTTCGCCTCGTCGCCCGGTCGCAGCTCCATCGGAACTCTGCAGAAGCTAAAACTGGTACAGCCGTCTGACGAGACGAGTTCGTCGACAAGAAGCAGGATCGGATCCACATGGATCCTTCCATCAACCACCCTTACGCCCAGTTCGCCGAGCCTCACGATGACCTGCTCCTTGACCTGGCCGGTCATACCGGGTTGCTGCGCTCCGGCATGGGCGGGAGTGTGGGAATAGCAGTCGAGCGGTATCGCACCGAATTCGACGGGGGACTTGCGGAAGCCGAGACCTTCACGGATCTTGCGGTAGGCCGCAGCCAATCGCCCGACCAGTTCGGGCGGCGCCCCGCTGGACCGGGCCGCCCACAAGGTTTCCTGGACGCTCAGCAGCAGCTTCGACACCATGTGCCAGTAGATCGAGCCAATGCCTTCGTACCCGTGCATCGCTCCCGACCGGCCGGTAAACGAGTGATGTTGAAACACCCTCTCGTACAGGTCAGATAGCGTCGCCTGGTGGTCGGCGTCCGCACCGGCTCTGTCGAGGGCGTGGACCAACGCCGAACCATTGACCAGATCTGACCGAAAATGGAGATCACCGTTCACGTCGATGGTTATCAAGCCACCGGGCTTCTCGCTGGCAAGCGACTGCAGTCGGGGGTCGGCGCCGAGAACGTCCGCCCGCACGGTGTTTCGATCAGGGAACGCCGGCAACGATCGGGTCGGGTACAGCAGAAACGAGTTCTGGTCGGGGCGATACAGATCGGACGAGAACAGGGCCTCGACAACGGCCAACGAATCAGCTGCATCGAGCGCTCCCGACGAGAGTACCGCTACCTGACCCTCCAGCATGACTCCCAGCTGGTCCACCTTCGCCTCCGAGTCGGTGGGAAACGATACAAGGTTGTAGGAGTCGTAGAGGCCGTCCGTGCGCCTGGCCGACCGTATCGACCTCCGAACATGTTCCGAGGCACCGGCCAGGAACTGCTTGACCTGGTCCGCTTGGAGGGTGACGAACGAGCCGTCCAGACCGGTGCGAGCGTTCGATCGGTATTCGGTGCCCGCCCGACCGAGGGCATCAACCATTTCCCGCCTGATAACTGGATCGTCGTCCATGCCGTCCACGTCCATAAACCGATCGAGGATCGACGTGACTTCTGTCAGCCACCGGTGAACGAGGCTCGACACCTTAACGTCGCCAAGTCCAACGATCTGTTCCTCGAGAAATCGGAGATACCCGAATAGATGAAAGACCGTCACCATCGAGAGGCCGTAACCAGCCAGCGCATTGTTGGCGTCGTTCCACTCGGGTCGTTGGGTGTTCATCCAAATGCCGCCACCTGGTACAAAAGCCGTGAGTTTGGCAAGGGCCGGGACGAGAAGCTTTTCGAGAAGGCCCACCCTGACGATGTCGCCGCCCTCATCCACCAGGAGGCGACCATCGCTCCCTATCTGGCCCACTCGCGCCGCAATCATGGTGTTGCGAGGCTCATCGAAACGTATGGTTTGACGCGGATTCTCGACCATTTCAGCGTGGCTGGCCAACTCATAAGGCACATCGGCGTATGAGAACACCGGTCGATCGAACCACTCCCGCATGCCTCCCGGGTCGAACTGATTCCAGGTTTGGACCAGGCGATGCAGGTACACGATCTGGTGATCCCCCCAATAGCCTATGTTGCTCCAATCATCACCTTCTGCGGGAACCTCCCAATCGACTCCGGAGCGCGAGATGCGGTAGGGGTTGTACCCGTCGATCGTCGAAGCGTTGACGAACTTGGCAACCACCCCGGGAATAAACGCCGGGAATGACTGGAGCAGCGCTTCCCAATTCTGAAAAATGTCTCTCCAGTTGCCTTCGTATGAGAGCAATTCCGAACCGTCAGGCGCCTCTACCTGAATCGAAAAACGATTCCAGGGTCGACTTGGATCACCGTGACGCCGGGAAAAGGTGAGGGGCAGGTATTCGAAGATCAGGCGGATCAAATCAGGATCGTCAATGTCCTCACCAAAGGCGAGTAACCGGGACAAATCAATCCAGTCACCAAAAGCCGAAACGGCTTGACAGTACTTCTCGCTCACTGGACGATTACGGACGGTCAGAAACTCTACGAAGTCGGGAACCGGTAATCGATACCCGTACGGAAACACGCCGCCGCGCATACAGTTGAAAAGAACGTTTGAGAGATGATGGGCGTCGGCAGTTGCGTCACCGGTGGACTGGAACCCATCCGCCGACGCCAGGAGGCCGGCCAGGCGATGAGAACCTGCGGCGGCGTCGGCAACGACCTGATCCACCGCATCGGCCTCGGCGGCCAGATTGACAAGCGTTGCCAAACCAGAGTGGTCTACGGAGGTATCGACAACCATCATCCATTCGGTACTTTGGCCGGGCAACACGGTTAGTGCTCCTCGCATGAGGTAGGAGCCACGGCGGCCTGTCAGCAACTGAACCGGATCTGAGCGGCGTCCTTCGACCATTGCGGCTATCACTCGCTCGTCAAGGCCGATCTCCGACAGAGGTCCATTCGACCAAATCACGGTCGCCGCCAAAGCCTCGGCAGGCTCGGCCTTGTCGGAAATCAGAGATTCAAGGGTATAGAGGGCAATAGTCCCCCACCGACCGGTCTCGGATCTCTTGTAGGCGTCGACCAGGTTCGAACTCGATTGCTCGGTTACCGCGCCGACGCCGTACGGCATCACATCCAAGAGCCCATCAAGGACTTCGAGGTCAGCTCCCCGACCACTTACGTCGAGGATCTCCGAGGTCCTGACCCACCCATACTTGCGTGACGGCTTCCAGGCAGCGCGAAATAGCAGGCCCCAGGCGTGATTGTGCTCCTCGAACACGATCCGGTCACCCAGCACGCTCTTCGAGATCGCCCGGGTGGACTGGTCCGCAAGTTCTCGTCCGAAGGGCCGCCAGACCTCTCGCTGGCCGTCGACCACTCGGGCGATGATCGTCACCGGTCCGGTAACTTCGGAAGCCCGGTGCAACCGGTCGTCGGTCTCGTACGGTAGGAAGGCATGGTCGGCATCTACCCTCCCGCCGGTTAGGGTCCCGGTGCTTGATATGAACAGCCACAAGTCGGTGTCTGAGACGACCGTCATCAGGAACGGCTCCATGTGTTCCACTCCGTCAATGCGGTAGTAGTCCTTGCCTTCCAGGCGCACCAGGCCACCGGACGCTCCCGACCGTGCATGTAGTTCCGTCATTGATCAACCTCGCAGGCGTTTATCTCACTCAAGGGCAACCCATCCGTTGAGAGTCCATACCCAACCGGATATCTGGCTCCATCACAAGGATCAGAGCGGAGTCTCCCGACTGACTCGATCGAGTTCGGCCATGTGTATGGCAACCGGCCACCAAAATCCTGCACACCTATCATCACGTCCACAATGCCTGTCCCTTCGGAACCCGGAAGCCAGGTCACGACGATCGCATCGACCTCAGCGAACTCTTCGCCGAGAATCAGAGGACGACCAGTCACGAGGACCACAATCAACTGGTCTACGCGAGACTGCGTTCGCCGGATAACATCAACATCGGCGTCAGATAGGGACAATGACCCGCTGTCGCCGCGGCCCTCGGCGTACGGCCTTTCCCCAACCACTGCGATACCGAGCGGAGCAACCAGCTGAGTTCCGTCCCCGGCCGTAATCGAGTCGAAGCGGCCAAATCGATCGAACACGATGTCGGATTTTGTGGCTGCGGTGATCGCCTCGTAGATGGTTGTTCCTTCGGTGGTTTCACCTGGGGACCCCTGCCAGCTGATCGTCCAGCCGCCCGACTGGATACCGATATCGTTGGCGGCAGTTCCAGCCAGGAAAATGGTATCTGTGGAGTCCTGGTCGATCGGGAGGACACCCGGGGCGGTCTTAAGCAGCACGGTCGACTTGGCTACCGCTCGCCTGGCCAGCTCCCGGTGCTGGCTTGAGCCGATCTGGTTGATCAAGTCAACCGGAGGCATCGGCGATTCAAAGAGCCCCATACGAAATTTGGCGTCAAGGATCCGCCCCACGGCTTCATCGATGCGGGCCTGCGTTATGTCACCCTGCTCAACAGCCCCTCGCAGGGCGGTCAGAAACAGTTCGAACTCGGAAGGGACCATGACGAGATCGATTCCGGCGTTGACCGATTGCACCACGGAGCCGTAGTAGTCCCCGGGAATCACCTGGTCGACCGCCCCCCAGTCCGATACCACAAACCCGCCGAATCCTAGGTCGCCCCGAAGCACTT
>Ga0224496_10002116_pt1 | contig 11922 bp, 7 predicted proteins | sample SF_Jul11_sed_USG_2_FD_168127 | JGI IMG/M metagenome (GOLD analysis project Ga0224496, IMG submission 168127) | Sediment microbial communities from San Francisco Bay, California, United States - SF_Jul11_sed_USGS_8_1 | ecosystem: Environmental > Aquatic > Marine > Sediment | place: USA... | reverse complement strand
GTTCACGCAGGAACACAACGACTCCGACGCTCCCGAGAGATGACCTGCGCAAAGCGTCTATTGACTGGGTCTTTCAGCCACGAAGTGAGTTCGCGACTCAGCCGTACCCGCCAGGACGGATAGGCAGAATCAGGCGCTCCAGGTAGGTTGGGGGTATCGATCTCACCCAATAAATCTTCCAGTTGAACCATGAGCAATCGCGAAGGGGTCTTGGCCAAAAACTGATAAATTTTCGCCACCATGTCAGCAGTAAGCATGACGGGCATCGTTTCCGGCAAGGCAAATCCGGCTCGGCCTACCGCATTCCATAACTGACGACGGTCTTCCACGCGGGCGTGTGTATCACGATCTCTATCTTCAGAATATGGGTAAAGGCTCGCCTGTTCCTTGATGGCGATATCTTGTTCTGCCCAGTACCCCTTCAGCGTGGGGAGGTCATGGGTTGTCGCCGACACCAGCGCTTGACGAGGAAATTGCTGTGGCAAATGAAACGCCCCTCCCCTTTCGCGTTCGAAAAACAGAAGGCGATAGGAGAGAAGACCTGCCCCCTCAAGCTTCTGCTGAATGGCAGGAGTCACCGTTCCTAAATCTTCGCCGACGACCATCACCCGGTGCCGAACACTTTCCAACGCTAACACCGCCAACATTTCGTCAACATAGGTTTTGACATACAACCCATCTTGCCCCGTATGCCCAAATGGCACCCAAAACATCCGAAACAATCCGAGCGCATGGTCAATACGAAGAACCCCACCATGCTTCATGTTCTGACTCACGGTTTGGCGAAAAAATTGGTACCCATGCTGACGAAGCGCACGAGGATTGGGAGCGAGCAATCCCCAGTTCTGGCCATGCAAGTTAAAGGAGTCGGGCGGCGCACCGCTGGTGGCATCCTTGGCCAATTGATCTTGAAAGCCCCAAGCGTCCGCACCATCAGGATGAATGCCCACAGGCAAATCATGGTAAAGCCCCAATTCCAGTGAAGCCTTCTGGGCCACCTGATCCAATCGTGTAAGCTGCAACTCACAAAGCCACTGCACATAATAAAAATAGTGAATGCGGGACGCATGTTCTTTCTGAAACTGCTCAACCGCCGGAGATGCGGGATCCTGAAAATCTACAGGCCATTGCCGCCATACCATGCCGGGGAAATATTCGCTCAGCACTTGAAACGTACAAAATCGCGTTAAGAAATCCGGGCTCTGCTGAACAAACCGCAAGAAGGCTCGGCCACGCGCCGTACGGGGTTGAAGGTGCCGCCGCTTGAAGACTCGGAAAAGGTCTTCCAGAACACCCATCTTCAGCTGATTCACCGCTTCATACTCGACAAGTTGGCTGGAACGCAGAGCTTCTAATGTAGATTGGAATTTTTTCGTCCGGAACCTCTGTTGAACCGTAGGTGACACACGAAACTCCGCCACCTGTTCCAGATTCAAATACAAGGGGCTCCAACACAATCGACTGGACGGCGAATACGGGCTACGGAGCCCAGGGGTCAAGCTGTGTAGGGGCTGAAGGCCAATCGTTGAGGCGTTCCAGGTTTTCCCTGCTGTCTTCATGATGCGTTCCAGATCACGGAAATCACCAATGCCCCAATTCTTCCGAGAACGAATGCCATACAATTGCACCCCGATCCCCCATTCTCTTTTTGATCCGGGTGGGAGATAGCAGCGCTGAGGTGCAGCAATGACCAGACTTTTGGCCTCTAACACATAAGCCCCGATCTTGATCGTCAACATCACGTCGTAATACCCCAAACGAAGACGACCAGGCAGACGCACCTGAATTCGCACATAGCGGGCACCCCGGAGCACGGTTTCTTCAAGACATGTGCAGACTGAACCTTTAATGGTAGACGCTCGAATCTTTCCTTGTTCATCCTTTAGCCGACATTCAAACAGCACGGACGCTAAGGGAAAATCTCCCAAGGGAAGGGCCATAGAAAAACTTAGAGGGGTTCGTGCTTCCGGGTAATGCACCAGGACCGGCTCGATCACATTAGTCCATCGTTCTTCCTGAATACGTTTCCATTCTTGCTGAATATCCGATTCTGATTGAATAGCAATGCCCAGCGCACCCAAAATGAGACGAAGCGTCTCATCGGTTGCCTGGTGAGAGTGGCCTCTCCCATCCTCATACTCACATTCCACACCCATAGATTCGGCCAATTCCCGTAAGCCAGGGCATGAAGAAACTATGGACCGGACCTTAATGGACGTGGAATCCCTCGTCTTCATCTTTATTCGTTTACCCCTCACAATGTCGTCAATTTTTGATTGCGCCTAAAGTTAGGAACTCGTGCAAATCTGGCAAAAAACAAAGCTTTTAACAGAATTTACTCTCTTTTCTGATACCATAATGGAAACGTTAGAGCAAGAAAAAACCCTTACACAGTTACCAGAGTAGCCTTCCATCACAAAAAGTCTGAATATCCGTCCCAAGAGTCATGAGTCAGATAGACATCAAGCCCCCACAAAAAGTGGAAGAATAGTGAGGCTCAGCCTCACCACCGTCGTAAGCCCAGCCACAACTTAATTGGGCTGTTGAGTCATTCGCGCCGATTCTTCATAAATCGTTGTCGGCAGACCGTCGTCATCACCGCAAGGGAATGATCAACAAAGCATGTCATGAGCCTTTCGAAGCGTCCGTCCAGTCTTGTCCTGAGCTTTGCCGAAGGGAAGGCTGCACATGGCTCTGGCGTCCCGGAGGGCGCGACCCTTGTTTTGACAAACCGAGCCTACATTCCGTAGGTGACTACGGTATAATGACGAAAATACCGCTAGCAGTTTTTTCCAATATCCCTTAATTGGCAAAAGAATGTTTTCCGTTCTACAATAGAAATAGAGGAATTGGTTAGGAATATTCACATTTCAAAAAATACAATTCGGAAGAAGGCAAGAAGTTAGTCGATTTGAAATTATTCTTTATCAAAAAGGAGGCATCATGGATTCAGATACACGTGTGATTCTTTGTGGAGGGTTAGCCCTGTTCACCGGCATTCTCTTAGGCACGGGGTTAGGGTTATTAATGGCACCGCAAACAGGAAGAAGAACTCGTCGGCAAATCAAAAACTACTTGTATGACACCGGCGATCGCATGAATGACTTTGCGGACGAGACCAAGGACCGGATGTCTGAATTTGTGGACAAAGGCAAGCGGTTCGTCGAAGACCGGATCTAATCAATAGTGTTGCTAATATGCAGCCTGGGGTACCCTCGCTATTCATACAGCGGGGCACCCTATCACTAAGGGGTCAGACTCGAATTAATTGCTTCACTTTGCCTGTTAACCCAAGAAAGAACCCATGTATCACGATGCCCCTCCAAATTCATGAAACAGCCTTTTCCCTCAGCGCCTACTTCACAGAAGTGTTTAAAAAATGTGCAATATTTGTCTCGGCTGCGAAAATCAGCAAGGGGAACATACCCGCACCAATCGCTAAAGAATTTATTACCATGAAAGGGTCATCAGGATTTTTGCTCAAAAGTCAATTGCCAGCGATTAGCTCGATTTTTTGGTCGCCTGTTTTAAGTCTCGCAATCGCATGAGGGCCATGGCCCGGGCTTCCAAGACATAGACCTTTCCGCCCCGCCATGTTTTCGAAATTTTTTTGTGGTCTGTCTTGGCCGTATCAAATACCCATTCCCACGCTACGCCTTTCTTATGCGCTGGCAGTGCGAAAGGCACAGCCTCATGATAGGCATTCAAGAGCAGCAAAAAGGAGTCATCGATAATCGGATTGCCTAATTCATCCATTTCCTCAATAGCATCTCCAGCTAATCGAATCCCCAGCGTCAGCAGACCTTTATCCCAATCCTTATCGGTCATTTCCTTCCCGTTGCTGGAAAACCAGGCAATGTCTTTGACCTCAGAGTCTTTAATCTGTTTTCCCTGAAAAAACCGGCGACGATGAAAAACGGGATGCTCTTTTTTAATAACAATAAGTTGTTTGACAAACTCGAGCAGTTCCAACTGCGTCTTATTCATATTCCAGTCAAACCAACTGATAGAGTTGTCCTGACAATAGGCATTATTGTTGCCCCCTTGCGTTCGCCCGATTTCATCACCACCACACATCATGGGGACGCCCTGAGACAGCAAAAGGGTCGCGAAGAAATTTCGTTTTTGCCGTTCACGAAGCTGCAGAATCGCCGGATCGTCTGTCGGACCTTCGACCCCACAATTCCAGCTTTCATTGTCATCGGTCCCGTCACGATTGCCTTCATGATTGGCTTCGTTATGCTTTTGGTCATAGGAGACCAAATCATTGAGCGTAAATCCGTCATGTGCTGTCACAAAGTTGATACTGGCATACGGCTGACGTCCGCTTTGGCCATAGAGATCACTGCTCCCCGCCAATCGAGAAGCAAATTCGCCCAACAACCCGTTATCCCCTTTCCAATAGCGCCGCACAACATCACGATATTTCCCATTCCATTCCGCCCATCCCGGCGGAAAATTTCCGACTTGATAGCCGCCTTCGCCCAAATCCCATGGTTCGGCAATCAATTTCACCTGTGACAAAATGGGGTCTTGATGAATGATATCGAAGAAGGCACTCAGTCGATCCACATCATGCAGCTCACGCGCAAGCGCGGAAGCGAGGTCAAAGCGAAAGCCATCCACGTGCATGTCACACACCCAATATCGCAAGCTATCCATGATCATTTGTAGCGTCCGTGGATGCCGGACATTCAAGGTATTGCCACATCCGGTGTAATCCATGTAATACCGGGGATTATCCGGTGAAAGTCGATAATAGGCTGCATTATCAATGCCCCGGAAGGACAGGGTCGGCCCCAGATGATTCCCTTCTCCAGTATGGTTGTACACCACATCCAGGATGACTTCGATGCCCGCACTATGCAGCGTTTTGACCATCGTCTTGAACTCATAGACCTTGCGTCCCTCTCGAGGAAACGCGGAATACCGAATATCCGGCGCAAAATACCCAATGGAATTATATCCCCAATAATTGGTTAACCCCTTATCCATCAGAAACTGGTCATTTAAAAAATGATGGACCGGAAGGAGCTCAATCGCGGTCACACCCAACGATTGGAGATAGGCAATGATGGGGGGAGAGGCCAGCCCTTCATAGGTTCCCCGAAGAGGCTTCGGTACCTCCGGATGGTTCATCGTAAACCCTTTGACATGCACTTCATAAATGACCGTCTGCGACCAAGGAATTTGTAGCAACCGGTCGTGGCCCCAAGAAAACGATTGATCTACCACCACGCCCTTTGGCACATTGGCCGCATTATTCCGGTCATCCATTAAGAGATCTTCTTTGGCCTGCCCGATCCGATACCCAAACATGGCGTCCGACCACTTCACAACACCGGTGAAGGCCTTGGCGTAGGGATCGATTAATAACTTCGAGGGATTAAATCGATGGCCCGCAGAAAGATCATACGGCCCATGGACGCGATAACCATACAATTGTCCCGGTCGCACTTCGGGAAGATACACATGCCACACCTGATCGGTACATTCAACAAGGGGCAAACGCAGATGTTCACGCTCTTGATCTTCCACATCGAATAAACATAAATCTACCCCAGTGGCATTTTCAGAAAAAATGGCAAAATTGACTCCTTCACCGTCCCATGTTGCCCCCAGTGGATAAGGACGTCCAGGTCGTTGTCTCATGAGTACCTCTTTATCACAGTCATTGACATTTTGAGTTATCGGAATATGGTGGGTTTAAAAAGTTGATCCCAGGGAAACAAGGAAGAAGTTGTCTGCATCCTTAACGTACCAGGAAGCTCGGGTACTGGAAAGTCCATGCATTTTTTTTCTCCTGCCATGGCAATTTTAATGTCACGAAAGCCATGACTATGTTAAAGTCGACCCAACATTTCACTTGATATGAGATCCAACAGATAATGCAGGCAGTCAACGCAACTTGCTTTGAATTCATTCCCCTTTAACCGTAAAGATGTTATGCCCCGCCAAAAAATAAAACCCGAGATTCCTGAACAGAGCATTATGTCAATAGGGGCACTCGTGACTGGTCCACAACAAGTCACGTTTCGTACGTGGGCACCATGGGCGAAAACCCTCTCCGTTGAAATTTTGAGCCCACAACCTGAAACCGTTCCCATGGAACCTCGTCCCTTTGGCTATTGGGAAGCCACGATCTCAAATATTGTGAGCGGAGCACGGTATCAATTTGTCCTGCATGATAAATTAAAACGCCCGGATCCCGCCTCACGCTTTCAACCTGATGGGGTTCATGGCCCATCCCAAGTCATTGACCCGGCGTCTTTTCGGTGGACCGACCAACAGTGGAAAGGCCTGCCGCTTCAGGATTACATCATCTATGAACTTCATCCCGGGACTTTTACGCAAGCCGGCACCTTTGAGGCCATCATTCCCTTCCTGACCCATCTACGTGACGAAGTCGGCATCACGGCCATTGAACTTATGCCCGTCGCACAATTCCCTGGAACCCGAAACTGGGGGTACGATGGTACCTACCTTTATGCCCCACACAATTCCTACGGGGGCCCAACCGGCCTTCACCGATTAATCGATGCCTGTCATGCCACTGGGCTGGCCGTCATCTTGGATGTGGTCTATAACCATCTGGGGCCCGAAGGAAATTATTGGGGGAACTTTGGCCCATTCTTCACTGACCATTACCGCACACCCTGGGGAAGCGCCGTCAATTTTGATGGCCCCCATAGCGATGCCGTCCGTGACATCATCATTCAAAATGCGGTGTATTGGACCAGGGACTTCCATTTCGATGCGCTACGACTGGACGCCATCCATGGGATCTTTGATGCCAGCGTGACCCATATTCTGAAAGACATTCGTGATGCCGTCCATGCTGCAGCCAAACAGGATAGCCGGTTGGTGTGGGTCATCGCAGAGAGCGATTTAAACGACGTCAAAATCATCACCCCTTCCGCAAAAGGCGGACACAACCTCGACGCACAATGGAATGACGACTTCCATCATGCCCTCCATGCACTCGTGACGGGGGAACGGCAAGGCTATTACCAGGACTTCGGCACGTTGGATCATCTCGCCACAGCCTTTCGCAAACATTTCGTCTACTCAGGCCAATACTCCCACCACCGCCACCGCAAACATGGAAATTCCGCCGCCCAATGTTTGCCGTCACAATTTGTCGTATTTGCCCAAAATCATGATCAGGTGGGCAATCGCGCCCAAGGCGACCGGCTCTCAACGCTGATTCCCCATGCCTCCCAACAGGTTCTGACCGCTTCAGTACTCCTTTCGCCCTTCATCCCCCTACTTTTCATGGGAGAAGAATATGGAGAGCGTGCACCGTTTCATTATTTCATCGACCATGGGGACCAAGGTCTGGTCGAAGCCGTTCGCAAAGGCCGATTGGCCGAATTCAAACCCTTCGGATGGAAAAAAATTTCTGATCCCTACGCGGAGGCCACCTTTGAAAGCTCCAGATTAACCCCACCGGGCACTCATGACGTCGCACAACAACACATGGCCGCTTGGACCAAGCAACTCATCGCCCTCAGAAAACGTCACGCTTCTCTCGGGATCGGTGCGAAGGGGCATCAGCTTCGAGTCTGGGAAAATCCCCCAAAAACAGTGTTAACGGTGTATCGAAAAAATCCTGGAGAGGAAGCCATGTTGCTCATCCTAGGCTTTAACGACCAACCCACCACTCTCACCATATCCCAACCCAAAAGCCAATGGATGCTTTTGTTGGACAATAGCCAACCCGAATATGCCGAACCGGATGGTATTGCTTCCTCAGCAGCTCCCCTTACTCTTGATCTCACCTCAAGCAAAGAAACCCTCGCCTTACCTGCCTTCCCAGCTTGGGTCTACAAACAAGCCTAACCCTCGAACATCAGAAATTGAGTTAGCATGGAATCTGACCCCTAGAGGAAGCCCCTAGGAAGTCCCTAGGGGAGAACGTTACAACTCTACGATTTTTCATTCAGGCTTGAAGAAGAGAACGCTGAGGGGCGGGAGAGTGACGAGAAGTGAGAAGGGTTGGTTGTGCCAGGGAATGGGATCGGCCTGCACGCTGCCACCGTTACCCATGTTGCTCCCACCGTAAATTTCTGAGTCACTATTCATGAGTTCTCGATACGAGCCGCCGCGAGGAACGCCCATACGATATTGCTCCCGTGGGATTGGCGTGAAATTGCATGCGCAAACCACACAGTCGGTCTTATCCTGGGCATAGCGGATGTAGGTGAGAGTAGAATTATCGCTATCATGTAGATCAATCCATTGAAAGCCCTGCCAATCAAAATCGACTTGGTACAATGCCGGCTCTGATTGATACAGTCGATTCAGATCAGCGATATATTGCTGCAACCCGCGATGCGGAGCATAGTCCAGCAAATGCCATTGCAGACTGTCGTCGTGATTCCATTCCCACCATTGGCCAATCTCGGCGCCCATGAACAGCATTTTTTTTCCGGGATGGCCCCACATATGGCCATAGAGCGCACGTAGATTAGCGAACCGTTGCCAGTCATCCCCTGGCATTTTGTCGAGCAACGACTTCTTCCCATGCACCACTTCATCATGCGAAAGCACTAACACGAAATTTTCCGTGAAGGCATACATGAGTCCAAACGTGACTTTATGCTGATGGAACTTTCTGTACACAGGATCCATTTGAAAATATTCTAGCGTATCGTGCATCCACCCCATGTTCCATTTAAAAGAAAATCCCAGCCCGCCAACATAGGTCGGCCTGGACACGCCTGGCCAAGCCGTGGATTCTTCCGCAATCATAAGGATACCGGGATGCTCCTGATGAGCGACCGCATTTAACTCCTTAATGAATTCCACCGCTTCCAGATTTTCGTTTCCGCCAAATTGATTCGCCACCCATTCGCCGTCTTTCCGCGCATAGTCCAGATACAGCATGGACGCCACCGCATCCACACGCAGACCATCAATGTGGTAGCGATCAAACCAACTTAAGGCACTATTGATGAGAAAGTTTTTGACTTCGGTCCGGCCATAATTAAAAATCCGGCTTTTCCATTCCGGGTGCCAGCCTTTGCGGGGGTCCGCATGGTCATAGAGATGTGTCCCGTCAAAAAACGCCAATCCATGGGGATCGTCAGGAAAATGGGCCGGTGCCCAATCCATAATAATGCCAATACCGGCTTTATGACAGACATCGACAAAATCCATGAAATCGTCTGGCGTTCCAAATCTGCTCGTCGGCGCAAAATAACCTGTCGCCTGATACCCCCACGACCCATCAAATGGATGTTCCACGATAGGCATGAGTTCGATATGGGTGAACCCCATCTCTTTCACGTAGGGAACCAAGCTTTCGCCCAACTCCCGATAGGTCAACCACCGACTTTCCTCTTCCACGACACGTTTCCAGGAGCCAAGATGCACTTCATAGATCGAAAGCGGTTTTTTCAGCGGGTCAGCAGTCTTTCGCTTCTCCATCCACGTCGAGTCTTTCCACTCATGCTGAGACACATCGTAGACCAAAGAAGCCGTTTTCGGACGATACTCGGCGGCGGTGGCATAGGGATCGGCTTTCGAAAACGGCGGGCCTCCCCCTTGCGGTAATATTTCGTATTTATAGATTTCACCTGTTTCAAGTCCAGGAATAAATAATTCCCAAATTCCTACTCCTCCCCGGGCACGCATAGGATGGCGCCGCCCATCCCAGTCATTGAAGGTTCCGACCACGCTGACGCGTTTGGCATTCGGTGCCCAGACCGCAAAGTTGACGCCTCGGACTCCCTGATGCGTACACATCTGCGCCCCTAATTTCTCATAGGCCCGATACAGTTTCCCCTCACCAAATAAATGCAAATCAAAATCGGACAAGACCGGAGAAAAGGCATAGGGATCGTATCGCTGGGAAGTATGACCGTGAGTCGTGGTGACTCGAAATTGATAGGTGGGATCAACCACTTTTCCTGGAAAAACCGCTTCAAACAGGCCATCGGGTGCGACAAGCGTCATCGGCAACGGATCCGCATCTAGTTGATGAGGAAGACAGGACACTTCGGCGGCATCAGGCAGAAAAGCTCTAATCCGGATATGTTCGCCATTTCCACGGCTTTCTCGATGCGGGCCCAGCACAGAAAATGGATCAGACTCTTGGGCATTCAAAATTCGCTGTATTTGTTCAGGGGTAACAGGCATTGCCATCCACTCCGTTCTATGTTAACTAGAAGTAATTAGAAGTACTCTATCAGGTTTTCTCCCCTTATGTATGCTGCCTTGATCACATTTTTATTCGTCTTGTTTTTTGCTGTTGCCTTTTCTTTACAGAATTCTGAACCGATTAAAATTAACTTTTTCTCGACATTTGAAGCATCCTTGGTCGTGGTGGTTCTCACGGCCGTGGCGTGTGGTGTCATATTAAGTTTGATCGCGTCTTTGCCGTCTTTTATTAAAAAAAGTCGTGTAATCGCCCAACAACAAAAGACCATCGCCAAACTTGAACGCATCGTGGCCGAACACAACGAGCACAAACAGTTGACGGCGAATCCAGACCCTTCATAACCATGCCTCCTTCACGAACACGAAAACCCACTCCGGAACGGATACCCCAAAAAGTCCTGGCCATGATTATGGCCGGAGGCAAGGGTGAGCGATTGATGCCCCTGACCGAGCAACGCAGTAAGCCTTCGGTTCCCTTCGCCGGCAATTATCGGATTGCCGATTTTGTGCTAAGTAATTTCATCAACTCCGGCATTCACGCCATGTATGTGCTCGTGCAATATCGCTCTCAATCGCTGATCGAACATCTTCGTCGAGCCTGGCGCTTTGGCGGGCCCAATCGACAGGCCTTTATCACCGTCGTGCCTCCACAAATGAAGGGACGGGGGAAATGGTATGAGGGAACTGCCGACGCGGTCTACCAGAATATCAACCTCATTCACGATTTTGCTCCAGATTTAGTTGTCGTCTTCGGAGCCGACCATATTTATCGCATGGATCTTCGGCAAATGGTTCAGTTTCATCTTGAACATCAGGCTGAAGTGACGGTTGCCGCACTTCCTGTCCCCGTTCATGCCGCAAAAGGCTTTGGAATCATTGAAGCCAGCACAGACCATCAAATCATTGGATTTGAGGAAAAACCTGCCGAGCCCAGACCGATGCCTGGCAACCCGGAGATGTCGTTCAGTTCCATGGGCAATTATATTTTCAATGCCGACACCCTCGTCAAAATTTTAGAGACCGACGCCAGCCAGGCCGGTACACACGATTTTGGACGGGACATCATTCCTTCCCTTCTCAAATCTCATCGAGTGTTAGCCTACAATTTTTCAAAAAATGCTGTACCTGGTATTCAACCCTATGAAGAATGGGGCTATTGGCGTGATGTGGGAACACTGGAAACCTATTGGCAAGCCAACATGGATGTCCTGGGAGAAGAGCCCATTTTTGATTTACGCAATGTGAAATGGCCCATTACCACGGATGCGTTGACCGATCCGGTGGCCAGCCTCGTTCGCTCCCAGATGAACGATGCCATGGTGGGCCAGGGCAGCCTCATCATCGACAGCACGATTACCCGATCTATCATTGGCCGCAATGTTCGCATTGGCGAAGGCTGCACCATTGAGGAATCCATCATTCTCGATGGAACAGTGATCGGCCCTAAAAGTCATCTCCACCGTTGCATCATTGATCGATTTAATGTGATTGAACCTGGATCCACCATGGGTGGCGACAAAGGTCGTGGAGGCAAACGACATCCTGGCAAGCTGGGGCTCACAACCGTCGCACGCGGAAAATCCTATGGGGGACAGGCCATCCCATCTTCTTCTCCCATGTAATCCGGCGACCATGCCCACCCATTTCCCACGCCTTCCGCTTTCGACCTATCGATTGCAATTCAACGCCTCCTTTACCTTTTTAGACGCCGCACGCGTGTTACCCTACCTTCACAAATTGGGTATCACCGATTGTTAT
>Ga0224496_10002115_pt1 | contig 11926 bp, 11 predicted proteins | sample SF_Jul11_sed_USG_2_FD_168127 | JGI IMG/M metagenome (GOLD analysis project Ga0224496, IMG submission 168127) | Sediment microbial communities from San Francisco Bay, California, United States - SF_Jul11_sed_USGS_8_1 | ecosystem: Environmental > Aquatic > Marine > Sediment | place: USA... | reverse complement strand
CTTCAAAATACCGGTGATTACCTTTATTGATACACCGGGTGCGTATCCTGGTATCGGCGCAGAAGAACGAGGTCAGTCAGAAGCCATTGCTAAAAATCTGTTTGAAATGGCGGCACTGAAGACGCCTATTATCTGCACAGTGATTGGTGAAGGCGGTTCCGGTGGGGCACTGGCTATTGGTGTTGGTGACCGTGTTATGATGTTGAAGTACAGTACCTATTCGGTTATTTCACCTGAAGGCTGTGCATCCATACTGTGGAAAAGTGCAGAAAAAGCACAGGAAGCTGCAGAAGCACTGGGTATTACTTCCGGTCGTTTAAAAGAACTCGGTTTAATCGACGCTATCATTGATGAACCACTGGGTAGTGCTTATCGTGATATCGATGCCATGGCACGTAATATTCAACAGGCGTTAATCCAGAGCCTGGAGAATCTTGAGCAAATGAGTACGGATAAATTGCTCGATACGCGTTACAAGCGATTAATGAGTTACGGACAGTTCAGCGACGCATCGTGATTCTGAATGCAGAAAACATTCTGCAGTGTTTAAACCATACCCCGACGGGTAAAACAATAAAAACCTGGTGGTTGGCCTACAGTGGTGGTGTCGACTCCCAGGTTTTATTGCATCTACTGTCACAAACCAAACTCGATGTCCGTGCCGTGTATATTGATCACGGCCTTCAGGCTGTATCCGGGCAATGGGCTGAGCACTGTGCTCAAAGTTGTCAGCAACTCAATATTCCATTTCAAACAATTGCGGTTAATGCCTGTGCAAAAAATGGTGAAAGCCCGGAAGCCTCGGCTCGTCATGCCCGTTATCAGGCACTGGCAACGCTGGTCGAGGAACATCATTGTTTATTAACTGCGCAACATCAGGATGATCAGGCAGAAACTTTTCTGTTGCAATTATTCAGAGGTGCGGGGGCTGCAGGACTCGCTGCCATGCCATTTTGCGATAGTTTCTCAAAAGGCCTGCATATGCGGCCATTGCTTGAATTTACCCAGAACGATATTTTAACCTATGCAAAACAGTATGATCTGAACTGGGTAGAAGATCCAAGTAATCAGGATGATCGTTATGATCGTAATTATCTGCGTAATCGGATTATGCCATTACTCAAACAACGCTGGCCTGCCATTGATAAAATTATCTCGACTGTGGCGAAACAGCAGGCAGAAAATAAACAGCTACTGGAATATTATGCGGCAGAAGAGCTGAAATATATTCATGCAGATCCGGACAGCCTGCCAGTAGATGCACTGCTGGATTTTGACGAACCCCATCTGCGAAATATTTTACGTTACTGGATTAAACAACAAAATATTCCTGTACCGTCACGTAAAATTCTGCAACAGATTATGCAGCAAATGTTTACAGAAAAAGAAGATGCAAAATCAAAAGTTAGCTGGTCAGGATTTGATATGTATCGTTACAAAGGTGAGTTAATTGTTGTTCCTGCTATTCATCATGATGATAAACAAATATTTAACTGGGATGGTCAGCAGCCATTGATGATTGCATCATTATCAAAACAGCTCACTATGAAAAAAACGACGGGTAGGGGACTGAAAGCTGACATTATCGGCAAAGACTTAACCGTATGTTTTCGTCAGGGTGGTGAACACATCAAACCTGCTGGTCGCAATGGTACTCACAGCCTAAAAAAACTGTTTCAGGAAGCTGCTATACCGGTCTGGCAACGGTCAAGGATTCCGTTAGTCTATCTCGGTGATGCGTTGATTGCGGTAGCCGGTTACTGGATTGCGGATGACTATCAAGCGGATAAGGGCAGTGCCGGGCTGGAGCCTGTTTTAACTGAGAGCCCGGATAAAAGTATTATTTAGTTTCATTGGCACTCAATAGCAGGCTCGCCGGGTTACGCTTGTGGTGACAGATAAATGTTACAAAGATAACCAGAGTCTGTCCGGTTATGAATTTTACCAGGTCTTTTTTGCGCTTTCTTTCATCTGTTTAATTTTTCGTGCCTTGGCTTCTATCATCAGCATACGTGAAACCAGGAAATCATATCGCTGATAATCAAATTCGCAGCTGACATTTTTAAATTTTCCCTGAGCTCTATATTCCATCGGATGATCTCGGAGTTTATCGCGTATATCAACAGGGTTTTCAATATTTATATCAACAGTTAAATTGTAATTCAGTTTATTATTTATGGTATCGATATGGCCTGAGCCGGTAATATTTGCCTGATCTGAAATCAGTGTTAATTCATTATTGTTTAGTTTTCCCGGGGCGACAGTAAAAGTGGCATGTATACTGTTGAATTGAGTTTCATGGTCAGGTATGTAATTAGCAACATATGATGCTCGTGTTCTCAGATTATTCTTGTTTGCATAATCGATTACAACTGACCGTGAAGCATGGTCAAGATCAATGCCCGTAAGCATGGCATTTTGCATGTCAAGGGTAACTGTTCCTGATGCGGATTTTTTCAGTGCACTGATACTGGATCCATTTATTTTTAGATCTGCTTTGGCATTTATTTTACCCTCCAGGCTTAAGATGCCATTTCCGAGAACGGTGCCAAGCCAGGGGTTAGCCGTTGTTTTTGCATCTATGTTCTCGGCTGCGATAGTGATTATGCCAGTTGGAGTGGTACTGGTATCCAGTTGCAGATTTGCATTAACGATGCTTTCACCAATGAGCATGGTCAGCGGACTGGCATTGATAACGCCATTTTTTATATTTGATGTGCTATGGAATTTTGTCAGTTCAATATCATCTATGATTAATGTCTCAATATTAAGGTCACCTTCAAGATCAACGGTTTTAATGAAATCAACTGGTAAAGGGATCTCTGTCTGGTTTTCTGCGCTACTGGCAGGACTGTAATCATCTAACCGCATTTTATCGATAGTCAGATTATAACGAACCATTAATTCTGGTGAGTTCTGAATTTGAATAAAGCCGTTGATGCGGCTGTTATCCGTATTAACACTGAGTTCATCCATCTGTAGCGAATTAAAGTCAGTTTTGAAATGTGTAGTTAATGATACCTGTTTCAGGCTGTCTGCCTTTTTCATTACAGGTATGGTGATTTTAAATTGTTCGGCCAGTGTATGTGCATCAAACGGTTTGATTTCTAAAGGGCCATGAATCATTGGCGTAGAAAACAGGTTTTCTATGTCGAAATCACCCGTCATCGCCAGACCCAGTGTTTTAACCTGAGTATTGGCTAATTTGATTGTTTGAGATTGAAGGTTGATTTGGCTATTTTTTGCATTCAATGCTAATGAGATTTTGCCAACCGATGATGGGAATATGGCATTTGCAGCTAATTTTAGATCATTTGCATTAAACACAACGGAGTCATTCCTGAATTCCAGTTGTGTCTTAATGGCAACTGCTGCATTCCAGTCAGGTAAATTGCTCCTGATGCGTGCCTTTAAGCTGACAGGTAAGGGTTGGCCATTGATAATGGTGTCTGTATTGAGATCCATTTTTGAAATAATAAATTGCTTGCCTGTATGGGTATCACGCCATGAAAGACTGGAATCGATAACTTCGATAGCACCAATGGCAATGCCGTTAAATGCCAGAGCAGAGCCCGTATTAGTATTGTCTGATTTTTTATCCAAATCTGACCAGTTGTCATTACCGGCAGAATTTTTTTCAAAATCAATCGATAAACGGTTTAATACCAGCTTGTCTATATCAAGACGATTTTGTAGCAGGGGCAGGATTTTTATGCCAATTATGAATTGCTCAATGCTGGCAAAATCATGTTTACTAAAGCCGGGTTTGTTATCGATGGTAACCTGGCTGGCTTTTATGCTAATTAACGGATAAATTGAAATATTAATATCGCCATTAATATGAACTGAGTGCCCCGTTGTTTTTTCGATAATACCGGTCAGTTCATTCTTATAATCATTGGCATCAAAGCTATAGATGAAGCCGGCGAGTACAAGTAAACATATTATAAACAGGCCTGCAATAATTTTAAGAAAGGTTTTCATAATATTATAAATCCGTTAATTTATCATCCGATTGACTGAGTCACTGACGTGAACTCGTGTTGGGCCGGAATTGATCTGATTCTATGTATAATAAACCTTATACAGTTACAGATAATCAGTATCGGATCACAGTTATTGCAATATGCAACTCTGTCAATCGATTGTCATGAGCCGTGTTTTTATAAGTATTAACATTAGCACATGAAAATTATATAGGAAGGTGATCGATGCCTTTTAATGGATCTAACTGGCGACTAATGGGCTTAAATATCTTTATTGTAACCGCATTCACTGGATTCTGTTATTCCGGTAATGGGATTATTCGCTGTGAGTATGTGCCGTTATTTTCTACAGCATCTGATTTTTTATAAGAAATAAAATAGTAACAATATAGATCAGCTACCGGCTGGCTAACTGTATTCAGACAGTTTAAGTCTGATATGACTAATAATGACTGCAGGATACTATCCTGGAACTTTAAACAGCATAATTTTATATCTCTTTACGCGTTTAAAATGTTCAGAATCCAGCAGCATGATTTGATCATTTAATTTTTTTAATTTGTTGCGCATTAACCAGCTAATTAGTTTAAATAGCTTAGGATGTTTGCGTCCAAAGGAATAAGTTAGTAAATCAATGCTGGGCACAATGTAATGATCAATCCAGCTTTTGGCCAGATCCAGGCTAACGGCTGTCTGGTCTGTGATATCTTCTTCTTTGATTAATTCAAAATGATGATCACGGGCTTTTTGATAAAACAGGCTCATGTTATGTCCGCTTTTTGACATTACGGTATTGTCAGGTTTAGTAACAAAATAATCATTAATTAATAAATAACCCGCAGGGGCGCAAACTTTCGCATTTTTAAACAGATCATTCATGGGGATGTACTGGCATGATTCGCTCATCAGGATTAAGTCGTATTTTTTTCTGGGTTTGAAGTCCTGAAATCTGCACAGGTTAAAAATTATATGGCGTTTATTTTTGAATAAATGTTGTTGATAGGGATCGGGTGATAGTGCTTCAATATCATAACCATGAGCTTGTATTTTTTCTGTGGTTGCTCCGGTACCGGCGCCCACATCAAGGATGGTTTTTGTTGATTCTGGAAAATAGCTTAGCAGATGATCGCTGTAGCGTTCCTGAGCTGTTTTGAGTCCCTTCATATTGAAGGGGTCATTTTCCCAGAGACCGTAATGCAGGTGTTCCAGTCCCAGTATTTCATGATAAAACCTGAGAGCGGTATTGATTCGTGGACCATTGTCCTTACATAAAGGTGATGAGTCGATATGTTGTATTGTGCTTGTTGTCATTTGATGGCGATCCTTTTTGATATAAAAGCGTCCGGGTGTTTTTATATCAAAAATAGATCTGTTATTTCAAGATGGAATTAAAAAAGGCTTAGAATTTTTCTTTGTCTCTCCTTGCCCACATTTCATTTGCCTGTGTAATGGCAGACTCCGGTGAATCAGCTTTGCCCATTAAGCGCAGAGCAATAGCGGCTGTGGAGGTAATAGCAGCTTCAGCGTATTCATCTTTATCTTGGCCACGCCAGACATTGTGTAATCGATTAATATCAAGGCTTTCTTCTTTAACGTGGCGTTTACTGAATAGTGGCGGCCAGACTTCATCATTCATTTCTGAATTGTGTACGCATGATACGGTACATTCTGTGTCAGGATTACGTTCTACTTCACCGGCTTCCCCTTTGAATACAGCAAGATGGGGTTCACCCAGTAATTGTGCTGCTTCCTGATGCACTTTCTGATAGCCAGGGTGGAAAATGGCCTGAATAGAATAAGGTGCTTTCAGCGGGTTAATCATACGGCCGACAGTGTGAATCGGTGAACGTAAACCCAGAAAAGGTCTTAATTCGATAATGTCCTTGAGGCGCTGATTAATAGTCTGGAGTGGCATATAACTAAAATTATTTTTATTAATTTCATCACGTGCCTGCTTCAGTGTTGTACAGGTTTCTATACCCAGTGGCTTTAGAACTTCTGAGGTATACATGCGGCCTGCAGTATGGCCTTCTGCACCATGCATACACACTTTGATACCATTTTCTGCCAGTAATAATGCACTTAATACATACCAGGGAGAGTGGCGGCGTTTACCCGCATAGGACGACCAGTCAAGATCTGCCTGAGATTCAGCCGGGTATTCTATAAAGTCACGAATTGCACGGACAAAACCGGCGACTTCATCAGGTGTTTCTTCCTTAACACGTAACAGCATGAGGAAGGCACCCAGTTGTTCGGCGGTGACTTCATTTCTGAGAATCATGCTCATGGCGTCATAGGCTTCTTCAATAGTAAAGCCTCGTGAGCCTTTTTTACCTTTACCAAGGATGCGTATAAAAGGCGCAAATGGATGTTCTTGTTGCATGGGGGGATCCAGTATTTTATGAGACAAAAGGCAATATAGGGGTGAGACAGGGCAATTTAAACCCAGACTATCCGGGTTTATACCATCATGAGGAGGAGGATGACAAAACCGATAACCGCAGCCAGGGGAACGATAAAGCTCATCCAGTCCTGCATGTTACCTTTTGGTGCATTCTCCAGTGCCTGTTTCATACGTGGAAATATGAATACCAGCATGGCGAGTAGAAATAGTGCGGAACCAATTTTGACCCAGTCCATATTATTTACCCCGTGATTAAAAAAAGCCCCGATAAACGGGGCTTAATATAACAGCTAGCAGCTCTAGCAATTAATCGTTATTAGAAAATGCACCTAGCAGATGTAGCAATGCCTGGAACAGATTCAGAATAGAGAGGAACAGGCTGGCTGTGGCCATAATGTAGTTGGTTTCACCGCCATGGATAATGCTGGATGTTTCAAACAGAATGAGTCCGCTCATGATCATCACTATGGCAGCGTTGACTGCCAGGAACAGCATGGGTATTTCCAGGAAGATATTCAGCAGTGCCGCACCTAATACGACAAACATGCCAACCATCAGGAAGCCGGCCATAAAGCTGAAGTCTTTGCGGGTGGTTAACGCGTAACCAGAAAGACCGAGGAAAATAACACCCGTACCACCCAGAGCCGTCATGACAATATCGGAATTTACGGCCAGGTAGTGGTTAAGAACCGGTCCAAGACCCAGTCCTAATAAGCCGGTAATGGCAAAAATGACAGGAATACCGGCAGCTGAATTAGCGGTGCGGGGGAGTACAAACCAGAGCATTGCGATAGCGGCAATACTGGCAATCAGTGCTGCGCCATGACCTAGATTAATGGAAACACCTACAAAGGCCATCAGGCCACTGAATATCAGTGTCATGGATAGCAACGCGTAAGTATTTTTCAAAACCTTGTTGGTCGCCAGGACAGATTCCTGCGCGCGGCCTAGGGAAATGTTGTGATCGTTCATATATCTTCCTGTTTTATAATAAGTTTAGTGAGTAATAGCTTAACACCTGTATGTGACAAGGCAAGTGTTATCTTAGTTCCATAAATTGGGTCTAAGCTCTGGTTTTACAAGTCAATATCGGGTATTCTAGCGCCCCTCAACGCTATGAGCATCTGGAGAGATGGCTGAGCGGTTGAAAGCACCGGTCTTGAAAACCGGCGTAGGTTTATCCCTACCCAGGGTTCGAATCCCTGTCTCTCCGCCATATAAATAAAGAAACCCCGTCATGGGGTTTTTTTACGTCCCGGCAAAGGCTTAAATGACCATAGAAAAGGGTTATTTGCTTAAAAAACAATTATATAAACCTGCGCATGATGAGGTTTTTTATATCCGGATAGATCTAAAATGTTGTGATTTATACTTTCTGTAATAAACTTATGTTAGTCAGAGCAAACATCTTGCCTGTATATTACGCATAAAAAATTTAACTTACATAATAAAATGCCTCTGGGGGGCAGAGAAAATGCCAGAATTATTTTCGGCTGAATGGGATGTTAAGTTCAAAGAACTGTGGAATAGTGGTGATGGGATTATGGCGCAGCTAAGGAAATCCCGTTTTAACTCGGTTGTGGCTTTTGGCCTGGATGGGGAAGATCAGCCTCGATGTGTGTTAACCGTGTCTGAGGGGCAGCTGGTTTCTATCGGAGCACCAGCGCACGAAACCATCGTATGGGACCTGAGAGCCAAGATGGAAGACTGGCAGGACTGGATGAAAAAACCACCCAGCTTGATGAAACTTGGCCTGGCATATACAACTCGCAAGTTAAAGTTTAATAAAGGCGATTATGCTGCGATGATAAAAGAGCCCGGCTTATCCGGTGCTTTTGTGAAATGTTTTGAGCTTATGTCTAAAGCAGCATTAAGTTAATAATTATAAGTTTCTAATTAATTTCTTCATCTTGTTTATCTGCTCTATATTATGGCGCGATCTGTAATGCGAATTAATATAGAGTTTGATAAAAAACTCAATTGTCGATTTCTTTTCCGGGAATTCTTTTTCTGCCCGGTAAGCAAAATCTTGTGGTCCTTCATGGGCTGCTTTTACTAATCCTTTACGTGCCATTTTTTGGCAGAATTTAATATATAATTTTTGAGCAGGATCCTGTTTCGAAAAAACAAGCGGTTTTGTAATTAACAGTGTGATTGTAAAAGCAACGATACTTATTGAAAATATCAGCATGACTATAATGTCATGGTAATTTATTTTTTTATTTATTATCGAAGATAACAGTTCCTTCTGTATGCTGGCATCATAAGCAATCACCCATTGTTTCCAGCTATTATCAATCGCATCCCAGTAAAAACGGATCTGTTTTAAAAGTCCGTTATTAAAATGCATGTATAAAGGTCTTGCATCATTCTGATGTAAAGCAGCATTAAGATTAAGCTCAATCCGTTCAGGTGCTATAGCAGCTGTTGGGTCGATGCGTACCCAGCCTCGATTATTCAACCAGACTTCTGACCAGGCATGTGCGTCACCCTGTCTAATCGTCATATAATTATTCAGCGGATTTAATGTTCCTCCCTGGTATCCGAGAACAACTCTTGCGGGAATTCCGGCAGCCCGCATCAGCAATGTGAAGCTGCTGGCATAATGTTCACAGAACCCTTTTCTGGTATCAAATAGAAATGTGTCAACTGGATCAAAACCGGGTGTGAGAGGGGGTTCCATGCTGTATATGAAATTCTCCCTGTTAAAATGTTGTAGTGCATGATTAATAATCTCTTCCGGGTTTTTAAATGAATTACGCCACTTTTCTCCAAGGGCTATAGTTTTTGTGTTTGAATTCACAGGCAGACTAAGCCCGGCATCTTGTTCCCATCGGGAAAGGCTGTGACCTATGCGGTAATTTAAATAAGACTCTAAAGAATACTGGTGAATGGACTCTATTGTTTTTTTAGATCGAAGCAGATAATTATTATCGTATATGATGTCTTCAGCATGTTTGCCAGGCATGTCCAGGGCAAACAGCCATTTTTTATTGTGCGGTTCCAGAGTTACTGTGTATTCAACACGATGACTAAATGCTTCCAGAGTCGCTTGCCGGGTCTGATTGGGATTGCCCTGACTCCACTCCTGACCATTAAAGTACCAGAGAATTAATCCACGCCAGTAAAGTTTATGTTGTTCCGGTATGTCAGTATCAAATTTTACCCTGAACGCAATGGCATCAGATTGTACCAGTCGAGAAATGTTGCCCGGTGACATAGTGTCGCTTAATCCGGTTATGGCCGCATTCTTATCATCTGGTAATTGCCATAATGCCCCGGGTATTCTTGGGAACAGTACAAATAAAATCAGCATAAAAGGTAATGCCTGGGCGACAAGAGCAGATGCCAGTTTAAATCTGGATTTGAGCGGAACAACCGTGTTGCCCTGATTAATGCTGATCATGCTCACGGTCAGCAGTATGACCATGAGTAACATATAAATAACGGTGATGATGCTTTGAGAAAATAGAAAGTTAGTCACAATGATAAATGTGGCCAGAGTAATTAATAACATGTAATCACGTTGTTGATTGCTTTCCAGTAACTTGATGCCTAGCAGAGTGCATAACAGGCTGGTGCCTGCCGTTCTTCCAAAAATAGTTCCGTAATGTAAAAAAATACCACTTATAGACAGCAGGGCAATACAGACTAACAGCAGTTTACCGGGTGATAACCCCGGCTGTTTAATGGTCATCAGTCGCCAGATAAAAAATACAGGCAGCAATACAACAACCCAGGATGGCAATCTGGGGAAGTGGGGTATGATCACCAGAAAGAGTGGCAACAATACCCAGAATTCTGACGTTTCATGTATTTTTATATGGCTGTTCATGTTTAACAGGGCTAAATAAAGCCAGTGCTTTCAGAGTGTCGTTTTTATGATGCAGACCCGATGCAGGCTGAATTATTTTACCTGGAATATCCAGTCCATAATTCAGTCCTTTGTGATCGCATTCCAGAATCCAGTGACAGAGTATGGATAAACGTTGTTCTGTATTAATGTGGTAGGCAAGGTCGTCCCAGCGTAACCAGATTTCATTACCTGCTTCACCGGTAAATAATTTACTTTGTAATTTTCCTGAACGTGCAATGGCTTTCCATGCAAGTTGTCCAGGTGAGTCGCCTTTCTGATAATCACGAATGCTGGTGAAATCATCATTACCATTGACTTCGACTTTTTTATTACCAGCGTTCTCACCGGATAATTTTAAAGGCTGTAAATGCGATTCGGGTGCCGGGTAAATAAGGCATCGACTGTCAATCTCTACCCATGACCAGGCATGAAACAGTCCGAGAGGGAATTCAGTAAATACTTTTATTTTTCCCAGTTGCAACATGCCTCGGGTTTTGCTGGTTAAGGGAATGTCTGTAATACTTTCAGATTCATTTTTAAACAGATTAAAACTTGTTTTTTCGGATAATCGTGATTGCAATACCACATTGAAATGTTCTTTGTTGTTTTCTCTGCTGATGCGAACAGGAAATTTTGCGCATTGGCCAGCATAGACCGGTTTCGCAGCAATGGCATCCAGTGTCAGGTGATTCAGATTTTGATGAGTGTGAATCATGCCTAGAAAACCGATGCCGGTAAGTAGAAACGTTAACAGGTAACCGGCGCTATTTTCATAATTAATTGAACCAGTAAGAATCAATAAAAGCATAATGCAAAAAATAATTCCATGCCGTGTCGGCAGAATATAAATACGTTGCCTGATCAGAGTGGTTTTGTGTTCTGGTTTGGCCAGTCGTTTATCTGCCCACCTTTCAATGATTCGCGCAATTGGGCGAGGAATAAGGGGTAGTCCTTCTGACATTAAACGGGAACCTGTTTAATAAGCCGGTCTATTAAGGTATCAATGGATTCATTCTGGTAATCGCTGTTGATCAATAATCGATGCGCTGCAACAGAGGGAGTGATGATTTGAATATCCTCAGGCAGAACATGATCGCGTCCCTGTAATAATGCCCATGCGCGCGCACATTTTTGCAGTGCAAGTCCTGCCCGTGGTGACAGGCCAGTGGCGAACCAGGGCGAAAGACGACTGCTTCTGATCAGCGCAAGCAAGTAATCCAGTAAGGCTTTGGATATGTGCACCTGTGCTACAGCATTCTGTAATTTCGTGAGTTGTTCACTGCTGATAACCGGTTGAAGATGCTTGATTTGTTGACGTCGATCGTTACCGGTCAGCAGTTCACGTTCTGCATTCTGGTCGGGATAACCAATTTCGATACGCATCAGAAAACGATCCAGCTGCGATTCGGGTAAGGGAAATGTGCCGACCTGTTCAGCTGGATTTTGTGTGGCAATAACGAAAAAGGGTTCGGGCAGATGGCGACTCACACCATCCTGTGTTACCTGACGTTCTTCCATGGCTTCGAGCAGAGCACTTTGAGTTTTAGGCGTTGCCCGATTAATTTCATCTGCCAGTAATACCTGACTGAATACCGGGCCCGGGTGAAAATCAAACTGATTATTAGTCATATCATAAATTGATACGCCCAGTACATCCGCCGGTCAAAGATAACTGGC
>Ga0224496_10002113_pt1 | contig 11927 bp, 7 predicted proteins | sample SF_Jul11_sed_USG_2_FD_168127 | JGI IMG/M metagenome (GOLD analysis project Ga0224496, IMG submission 168127) | Sediment microbial communities from San Francisco Bay, California, United States - SF_Jul11_sed_USGS_8_1 | ecosystem: Environmental > Aquatic > Marine > Sediment | place: USA... | reverse complement strand
CCGCCGAATGGTTTCGACGTGGTCTCCTGCTCATGTCTCGCTCCTTCTTGAGGGGGCATCATCATGCCCCAACTGAGCAGGAAATCCACTTATCCCAGTTGTTCAGATTTCCGGGGCCACCTCTCCCATCCCGATCGAGTTGCTCCGGGTTGAAGACGTATATGCAATTGTCCGCCTCGTCGGCGACGGCATCTCCATCCAGGTCCACGCTTGCGACAAATACATAGCCCGGTGTCGCGCGCTCCTCATGTGGCCCGAAGGCGGCCCGTGGATCGGGGCCACTTCCTTCGGGGACCGGGTTCAGGACTTCCTTTCCCGCTCGTTTAAGCAGGTCGCCCAGATCGTTGATGATCGACAGGGGCAAAAAACCATCCGCGGAAAACGATTCGGAAAGATTATTTGTCTGCAACTCAATTCGATCGCCGGTGTGTGGGTCCAGGCCGTTCCACTGCTCCATATCGGCGGCGATGGCAACGCCCGGAGCCAAAAGAACTCCGGTAAGAAGAAGGGCGGTGACGTTCCGCGTCGATTTCATTGCAAATCCTCCGGTCGGGCCAGCTGGGCAAGGGTGTCGCAGGCGTCTCCGATGCCGTTGCCGTTGATATCGAACTGATTGGGATCGGAGACGTACATGCAGTTGTCCTCCAGCCCGTCTCCATGGAAGTCCAGCAGGTAGTCGGAATTGGTGGTGGTATTCAGATCGACCGCGCTGCCCACTCCGGCCGTAGGCTGCAGTAGCAGGGTGATGCCTGCCGAATATCCGACCCTATGCCGGAATAACGTGTGATTCATCATGTGCCCCATGCGATGCGCTCACCGACATCCGTTGTCCGTCGTGGCGTAAATGGCTGAAAACCCGAGTGGCGCGGCGGCCGATGCTCCATGGCCGCGTGCCGCCAGCCGGGAGGCCGGAAGACGATGGGGACTGAATGTGCATATCCGGTGCCACGGACAAAAAAAGGGGGCCCCGGTAACGGGGCCCCCTTTGGGGTGGGTGCTTGTGTGACTAGTAGAGAACCCCGTCCGCCGGGGCGATGTCGCAGGCGTCACCCTTGCCGTCGCCATCGGCGTCGGCCTGCCCGGCGTTGGCCACTGCCGGGCAGTTATCGAGCAAGCCATCGATGCCGTCGGCGTCGACATCCCCGCCCGCCAGCCCATCCGCCGGGGCGCCATCGCAGGCATCGCCCAAGCCGTCCCCATCGGAGTCGGCGTTGGTGTCGTCCCATACGGTATGGCACCGATCGGTGCTGTTCACCCAGCCGTCACCGTCCGTGTCGGTATTGGCCGCGGTTGCCGGAGCCGTAAAGGCCGCTGTCACTTGGCTCATGGCGGTACCATTCAGGAACAGTTCGCGGGTTACGTTGCCCGTCGGTGCAAATTCCCCGACGCGGACCACACCGCCCTCCACCGCCACGATCCGCCAGTCGGAATCGCCGCCAGAACCTTGTGGTATGAGCGCCTTTACTTGGTACGGATAGCGGAACCGGTAGATGGTTTGGGTGCCCACCGTCACCTGCTCCCACTGGCCGCTACCGATGCCGGTGTAGGTTGCGCCGTTCCAGGCGTAGTAGTAGGCGGTTTTGGAAACCATATCGTCTACCAGTGCCACCATGATGCTGACTCCCCATCCCCCATCGGTACCGATCAGTTCACCGACTGTGGTGTTGGGGTTGAACGATGCCGTGTTTACCAATGAGGCCAGGGTGGTGGCATCGCTACCGCCGCTGAGTTTTACTACGTTGCAGTTGCCGTCTGCCGGGACCACGGGGCAATCGGAGTAATGCCACAGGTCATAGGTGTCGCTGGTCTGGGTGATCGTCAAGCGCACCGCGTCGGCTCCCGCGCCGAAGGTGGAGGCCGGGTTGATGCCGCTTCCCCACGGACTCCCTGCGAACAGGGATGCCATGTTCTCGCCATTTATCGAAGTGGTCTCGGTCAGGATCGTCATGCTGGCAATCACACCACCCACCGTGCCGTCAGTGGAATCACCGATGGAAATCGTGCCGTCCCCGTTATCCTGGATATAGACCGGGAAGTCCCGAACCCGCGTCCAGGTATCGGCGACCTGATCCAGAATCAGGTCGCCGGGTCCGGCGGTGGTGGTTGCAGTGATGAATCCGGCACTGGTCCGATCCCAGAAGCCAACCGTCTGCACCAGGGCAGGCGTCCCGTCCAGGGTGGCAGTCCAGTAGAACCAGTCATCGATGGTGTTCACACCGTCCGCCGACATGCGGTTTTCGCCATCCGGCTGACCAATGCCCTGTGCCGTGAAATGCGTGGCGGAATCCGTCGCGGCAAACGGCGCCGCAAACATGCAGGCGTCTCCGACGCCGTTGTGGTCGGTATCGAGTTGGTCGGTGTTGGCCACCAGCGGGCAATTGTCGGCGGTGTTGATTACGCCGTCGCTGTCGGTATCCAGGGTAGGATCAACCGGGAACAATACGCCGTTTTCCGGGGTTCCGCCCACGTTCAAGGTCACATATACCCGGTCCGCATGACTTTCGGGGCGCACCGTCACGGTGACACTGATCGGCAGGCCGGTGCCGCCATCGACGGTGTTCACGGTAATGGCTCCGCCTGCACTCAGGGTCCAATCGGTGCCATCGTTGGTGCCGTTCACCATCGTCCCGGCGGTGTTGGTGCTCACCCAGGCGAAGGTGTTATCGGCCCGGAACAGCAGGTACAGGTCATCGGTGCTCGTGGGGTTTGTATACCGCCACAGGCCCGGTACCGTAACATCGTTGAACGTGGTGACTGTCGCGCCAACGCCCACCTGGCAGGCGTCACCGTAGCCGTCGCTGTCGCTGTCCAACTGGCTGACGTTGGACACAAACGGGCAGTTATCCACCTGATCGATAACGGTGTCCCCGTCCATATCGGAGGCTTCGCACGCATCACCGATGCCGTTGGCCGGTGTGGTATCCAACTGATCCCAGTTCGGGGTGTAGATGCAGTTGTCCTCTGCGTCCACCCATTCGTCGCGGTCGGTGTCGGTATTGTTGACGCTGGCCACGAGGGCGCCGTTAAAGGCGGCGGCGTACTCGTCGCGGGCCACGTTGTTCATCATCAGCATGGTATCGGTACGGTTGGCCGGGGTGATGGAGCCCTTGCGTACCGCTCCACCCTGCTCCGCAAGAATGCGCCAGGTGGACTCGGAATCGCGCGGATCCAGCAGCGCCGCCACATCGGGTGGATAGTTGAACGCGTAGATGGTCTGGCTGCCCACCGTCTGGACAAGCAGGTCTCCGGTACCCATACCGACTGTGCTCATGCCGTTCTGGTGCCAGAACTGCACCCATTTGTTGGTGCCGTTGTTGACCAATTCAACCATGATGTTGCCACCGGCCTTGGTCCGGTCCATGCCGACCGGGGCCGGTGCGGCGGCCAGGCTGGCGCTGGGGGTGGTCTGAATCACGTTGGCCAGGGTGGCGGCATAGCCGCTGGCCGTTCCCACCGTGTTGCAGTTGCCGCCCGGAGCAACAACGGGATCCGTGGGGTCGCAGTTGCGGTCGTCAAACCACAGCCTGTATTGATTGGCCACGGGCCGTATGCGCAGTTGCACTGCCTTGGCTCCGGCACTGAAGGTGGCTGAGGGGTCAATGGCGGAGGCGCCGGGCGAACCGACGAACAGGGCTGCGATGTTCTGGCCCGCAACGGACGCGGTGTGGGTGGCAAGAATGAGGTTGCCTACCGCGCCGCTCGCGGCACCGTTGGTGGTGTGGGCGGCGGTGACAGTGCCGTCCGTGTTGGCGGAGAGAAACACCGGCATTTCCAGCACACGTTGCCAGGAGGTGCCTGCTCCGTTCAGGATCAGGTCGATCGGCCGGTCGGCGCCCGCCATGGGGGCGCCCCAGCCCGGAATCCGATAATCCCAGGTGCGGAAGTCCATGGTGCGCACGCCGGGGGCCATCGCGATGGAGCCGTAGCCCCAGCTTTCCGCCATCGGGTTGATGCTGCCCGGAGCGGTATTCCAGGATTCGTACTCGTTGATTCCTACCCCTGCGGCCATCACCGGACCGGCGGCCTCGGCAGCCATCGGAGCGGTGAACATGCAAGCGTCGCCGATGCCGTCCCCGTCCTCATCCGCCTGATCGTTGTTGGATACCGTCGGGCAGTTGTCCATGGAGGTTACGAGGCCGTCCAGGTCGGGGTCGGGGTCGCCCGGAAGGGGGCGGGTAAGGGACGCGTATTCGATGGCGCCGGAGCCCACCTTGACGCTGACGTACAGCTTGTCGGAACCGCTGCTGGTGCCGACCAGACGGAGAATCACCGGGGTGGGGACACCGCCCGGCACACGGTTGAATTCTGACACGGTATTGACCAGCACGCTGCCATCCGCCTGCACGGCCCAGGTGCCGCGGTCAAACGACTCCAGGAACGGGGCCAGAGAGGTTGCGTGAGCAAAACCGCCGCCGGTGCGGAACACCAGATGGGTTGCTTCCGGTCCGGAAAACTGCGGGTTGAGTTTCCAGGTGGTGTTGTTCAGAAGAACGGTATCCAACGCGCTAACCGGCGTGCCCAGCGGAGTTTCGCAGGCGGTACCGGCCGGGGTTCCGGGGTCGATATCCACCTGATTGGTGTTGGCCACGGTGGGGCAATTGTCCAGCGCCACACCGCCCACCCGCAGGGTGGGGATGGCATCCGCATCGGCATCGTTGAGGCTGGGGGTGAAGATGCCCGCCTGCGGCCCGGTGCCGTCGTTCATGGTCACGTAGATCTGGGTGGGAGTGCTAACCGAGCCCGCCTGCACCTGGAAGGTGCCGGTCATCGGAAAGCCGTTGACGATCGTATTGATGGTAATCACACCGGCGGCGCTGAGCGTCCAGGTGCCACGGCCATATTTGCTGATCACGTTGCCGGTGGCGTTGTCGATTTCGGCCCACGCGAAGGTGCCGTTGCTCTGGAAGCCGAAGTTCATGTAGGTGGTGTCGAGGGGGTTTCCGCCCCGCCCTTCCCAGGTTTTTCCAGACAGCAGGGCGGTGGTGAAGGTGGTCACGGTGCCGGCACCCGCGGATGTGTCGCAGGCATCGCCCACGCCGACGGTGCCGCCGGTATCGGCCTGACTGGCGTTCGATACGGTCGGGCAGTTGTCCGCATCAGCAGTCATCGGCGAGGCAAATCCGGTTCCGGCACAGATGCCGTCATGGTCGATGTCGTTGTCCGCATCGCCCGCGCACCGGTCGCACAGGTCGCCGATGCCGTCGCCGTCCCCATCCGCCTGGCTGGCGTTGGACAGCCCCAGGCAGTTGTCGATCCGATCGTCCACCAGGTCGCCGTCGGCGTCAACGGAAAGTGACGGATCGGCCGGTGCCGCGTCACAGGCATCTCCCACTCCGTCGCCATCGGTGTCGGTCTGAGCCAAATTCAGTGTGTTCGGGCAGTTGTCTAGATAGTCCTCAACGGTGTCGGCATCCGTGTCCAAAAAGAAGGTCACGTCGCCCGCGGCGCTCGGGTCCAGGGCAGTGACGGCAGCTGCGGCATCCGGGTTGCCGCCCGCGGTGGCCTCGGCGGCTGCGGCGGCAAACAACTGGTCAATCCCGATAACGGTCAGGGAACCGCCGTCGATGGCGTTGCCAATACCGTCGGCAATGGTGGCGGCCAGCACGCCGATGGCGGCCTCCACGTCCCCGCCGTACTCGGTGGCGGCAATCTGCATGATGGCCGCGTTCAGGTAGGCGTAGGTCTGCTGGGCGGCCGGAATGGTGGACAGGGCGTCCACATCGGTGATGTCCACCACCGGGGTGGTGAGAATGTCGATGCCGCCGATCATCTGCCCAACGGCGGCGTTGGTGGCATCCACCAATTCCAGGGTCAGGCCGGGCGGGTCAAAGGCTGCCGCTTTGGTGCGGGCAGCCAGCGCGGCGGCGTGGGTGAAGGGGGTTACCTGCACGTCCACGGCAGTGGCTCCGGCGGGCATGGTGCCCACCAGCGCGGTAAGCTCAAAACCGACCGTTACCGGTACCGGTTCGCCAAAGGCATAGGCACCGCAACCGCTCAGGGTGTCACACACCATCTTGGTGCCTTCGGTGGCGTCTGCTTCGACGCTGATTTGCACCACGGCACCGCCGTGCCCCGCAAGGGACAGGCTGTACAGGCCATTCATATCGGTATAGTCGGAACCCAGCCCGCGCACCACGGTGGGGATCGGATAGCCGGCCGCGTCCAGCGCGGCAGTCATGGTGGGGCCGACTTCCTTGGCCCTTACCAGACCGCTCTGGATGATGCCCTTGTTGGCCTGTCCCCCGGCAGAAGCACCGGCTGCTCCGCCCCCCCCTCCGCCGCCGCAGGCGCTCAGAATGGCGGCGGTGGCAAACAGGGCAATGGTCGAAAACAGCTGACGGCCCGCAGTACGGATGTGCATGGTTGGTCCCCTCAAACCGGATATGTGCATGTGGCGGCGGTAAACGCCGCCGGTTTCCCTCTAAAGCAACAGCCCTGGCGGCAAATGCTCGTCAGGGCGATGAGTAAGAAGAAAAGCAGAGGAGGGAATAACTGTCAACGCGCGAACGCCAACTAAAAATCCGACCCAATGAGGGGATTTTTCGTAACTCCCTTTAACTTCGGGAGGAATACCTTATAAACAGTAGAAAGATTCTACAATTTAATTATATTCAATGGGTTACGAGGAAGTACGTATCGGGTGTCCGGCTTACACCCACTCGGAGCGCCAGACTTTGTTGAAGGCCTGGGCTTCGTCGGCGGTGAAGCGTTTTACCAGGCGATAACGGCCGCGGGTTTCTTCCAGGTTTATGGTGAATTCGTCGATCACCGCCTTGCCCAGGGTTTGCCAGTTATCGTCGATCAGTTCCACCGGCACGCCGATGGGATAGATGCGCGGGCCGCTCTTTTGGAAGGTATAGGTTTCGCCCACCACCGGGTCTTCGGGAAGGCCCTGATCGGTGGAAAGTTTTAACACCGTGTTCATCTCTACCGGCTGGCCCATGATGCTCCTCCATGTGGTTGGACGAGGGGCATGATACGCCATTGCGGGGCCCCCGTGCAGGGGCTTCGGTGGAGGTTCCGGCGCTAGTGGGTGGTGCCGGAAATCGGGAACCCGTAGGGCCCGGTTTCGTCGCGGCCGGTGAGCACGCGGGGGGAGTCGTGGAGTGCCTGTTCCGGGCTGTTCCAGGAACGGGCGATCTCCAGCGAGTCGGTCCACGCCAGCCACACCCAGATGCCCAGGTCGGCGGGATAGCCCATGGGGAACACCGGGTCGGGCAGGGCGTCGGCGGCCTGCTGATCGGGGCCCTCGGTCTCCCACCGCTGATAGGCGTCGAAGGCCTCGTCGGTGCAGCGGCGGAACGCCTCGCGGATGGCGGCGTCCACCTGCTCGGGGGCGCGGCACAGGGGCAGCATGGCCATCAGCGTACCGGCCTCATAGGCATACCAGTACGGAAAGCCGGGGCCGTCCTGGGCGGCCAGGGTCAGGTCGGCATCTTCCAGAATGCGCCGCAGCGATTCATACAGATGCTCAAAGCCGGGCCCCAGGTATTTTTGCACCCCGTCCAACTGGTCCGTTTCCGGATCGGACAGGGGCAGGTTGACCGGCGGCTGCGGGCCGATGCCGAAGCGGTCGGTGATGCGCTCGGCCAGATCGGCGGCCTGTTCCATGTCGAACGGAATGGCGCTGGCGCCGTATCCGCCCTGATAGCGGAAGATCAGCACTCCGCCCGGCTCGATCCACCCCATGCGGTCGCCAAAATACCAGTTGTGGGGCAGATGCCCCACGGTGCAGGCGGCCAGGCTGTTCACGTCGCGCATGGGATAGTGCAGGCTGCGGCTGCGCCCGAAGGTGGTAATGGTGGAGGTAATGCCGGTGGCGTCGGCGAGCAGCACCTCGCGGGTGGTGACCAGACGCGCCCACGCCCACAGGCAATACAGCGCCCCCATGCCGAACACCCCGGACACCAGCCACGACACCAGGAACGTGGGTTCCAGCGTTTCGCCGGGGACGCCCATAAAGGTGGCCAGCAACGGGTTCAGCGCCACGCCCAGGCACCCGGCGGCCAGCAGGGCGGTGGCAATCACCGGCAGCTTGCGGTCGGCGGCACGCACCGTCAGGCGGAACCCCCACGGGGCCACCTCCACCCGGGCCTGGGTTGGGGAACTCGGGCCGGGGTTGAGCATGCGCCCCATCCGGCGCCTTATGTATTGCCACCACTGCATAAAAAAGTTTCATTTCTTTTCGGCGGCGAGTGGTACGCCCACAAGGCCAAAAAGCGCAGTGATGACGGAAATCCCCCGTTCCGGGGCCGCCCATGGAACCCGCCCGGCACCTCGCCCGTGCCGCGGCGGCCGCCCTGGGCACCCAACGGAGCCACCCGGAGGGGAACACACATCGGTCCTGATGGGCCCGGCGCAACGGGCCGTCCACTTTCCGCCCGTGCCGGCGGTAGGGCGCTGGCACGGGCGGCCTCGCGGATGAGTACGGATGCGGGCCCTGTTTCGATCCACGCTCCGGGATCCGTATGGAGCGGGGCGCTGCCCAGGCCCGGTCCCCGCGAGGGGAGTGGTTCAGGCAAGTGCAACCTATGCATAAACGGTCCGCTGCGCAAGGGGGGGGCGGTAACCATAGGGATGGAAGCGGGGGAACGGGGCGGGAGGGGCGCGGAAAGGGGGGCGCAAGCGGTGGAAAAACAGCCGGTTAAGCGGGGGCGGGGCGGGCCGGAATCGTGCTACTTCGCTTCGCAAATGGCAAAGCTAAACCGTGGCCCACGGTGGCGCACCGGGCATAACGTGTTGATGATTTGGAAAAAAAGGCCGTTTGTGGGCGCGGCGGATTCATTTCGCAAAATGTCGGCGGAAAATTCATAACCGGCTGGTTTTGCGGGACAATTTCCGTTTGTGGTTGCGAAATAAAACACGGTGAAAATTAACGGTTTTCACGTTCAGAACCGGTTGAAATTGTGGGAAAAAAGTGGCTTTGTGGCGGCGTTTAGCACCGTGGGTTTCGCATGTTCACGGTGACCCCGGAACGGAATATCAAGGGGTTCTGAAGGCCGGTAGCACGATTTCAATTTTGAACGCCCGATTTTTCCGGAGGAATTTCAGAACCCATTGAAAGTGTGGGAAAAAAGTGGCTTTGTGGAGGCGGGGGAGGTGCGTGGCGGAATGTGCATAACGATTTGAAAATATTGGAAATTTAAAAAAAGTGGGTGCGGGGCGCACGGGGGGGAGGGGTTTCGGGGGCGGCCCTGAGGCCGTCCAGGGTTCCCCATTGGAGGGCCGATCCGCGCCGGCGGAAATCCGGAATGGGGGGCCCACGGCGCGGCCTTTCTGCCCCCGCCGGTCCGCCTGGAAGCGCCCGCACCGCCTTTGTTTATGCGGGGATGGGCGATGGCGTGCCGCCTGGAATCCCGGTGTCCGGCGCACGGCCAGGCGGATGGGGGGAAAGGGAATGGGGCGGGAAATTACGCGCCAGCGGATGGCCCCGTGCGCGTAGCAGGAGGCTAAGTTACCGGTGCGTTAACGGTTAAAAAGGTTGAATATTACCGATTGGTTACAGGAAGGCGCTGCCATATGGAAAAATGGAGGGAATTGGGCAGATCCGGTTCCCAAAACGGGTGAATCGGGATCAGAGATCGCCTACGCTGGTGGAACTCTACGGAAAACAGAGGAGAAGAGTGCTGTCGAATTAAAGTAATTTGGCCACGGAAGGGTTATAACTCTTCAAAGGAAACGGCCGCAAGGGACACTGTCGTAGCTTGGGGAGGAATAGGGGCGCAAAGCCACGTTTAGCACTAGCGTGCCCTGCAAATTTGGGTGGACAAAAATTGGAAACCCAGCACTAATATAGTTACGGGAGCGATTGTAATGTGAGATCGGGCTAGCTTGGCAAGCGCGTGACGGAGGTGTTCCTGGAACCGCGAGAGAATTTCGATTCACGTCGGAGGGGGAAGTAATGCAAGGGTTAGGCAGCGTCGCCAGCAGTGGGTCAGGGACAGTCCGCTATTCATGGTGGCCGTTTGTGCTACAGCCGGATCGTGACCTTGTTGAGGCAGTGCGGTTGGCGGCTGAACTGGGCAAGCGGGCGGGGGAGAAAATTCCTGTCACTTGGACCACCCTGTTGGTGGGAATCTTGGGCACGCACCGGGACTCGATCCCGGCAATTGGGTCTCCCGATGAGTGGGAGAAAATCTTAAAACACGCGCTTGCTGAAAAGGGCCTGAGGAAGTCTGACCTACAGGTGACACCTGAGTTTGATCTAAATGCGTTTCCCGGCCAGATATTTACCTCGTCAGCAGATCGGGTGCTTGAAATCGCTACTGGATATGGTGAAGGCGAAAGCGCCAACTGGCTGGATTCACGACATATTGCGATTTCCTATTTGTTCGCGCCACTATCGGATCACAGTCGACAGACTCACGATTGGGGGTTGGATCAACGTTTTATTCGCGATGCGTATGAGGAAGTGTTCAACCAACTTCCTGCTCTAAAACGCAAGATTTGGAAAGCTATGATTAGCGCCCCTCACCCGAAGGGTAAACGATGGAAGGAGCGCACACTGGGTGATTTTAAAATTTCAGAAGACATGATAGAAAATCTGCGCAGAGTGCTTCGAGACGATGAGGTGTCTGTAAAGACCCACAAAGCAACCGTAAAAGCGGTGCGGTCCGGCGGGAAGACAGTCAGAAAAAAATCTCCCCGCACGGAAGGGGCTTCGGTAAAAAAGAAATGAATGACTCCCGTGTCACCAGCAAGGACCTGGCCCTTGCAATCCTTTTCAGTGCCAGCAATATTTCTCTAAAGGCGGTAAAGGAAACGGCCTTTATCCCCGCCATGGAAACCTTCCTGGACGGGGTTGACTCGGGCGCACTGGAGGCTCTTCTTAAAACCTATAACGTGCGAACAAGTGGTGAAGTGTACTATGTCCCACAAGGGGCCACGGTACCGGAGATTGAACTTAACCAACCATTTGTCAGTCTCACCGCCCAAGAACAGTCGTTACCTTTGGACGGGGACGCGGAGATAGTCCTCGTTGCGGCCACCCAGTTGGCCATCGCTCGAACAGGATCGGAAGCCGCTGTGGTTGCCACAGAAGATATTCTTAAGTCCTTCCTGTTAGCTGCGAAGCAAAAGATACCGCTGCCAGGACTGGGGCTCTTTTCCGAATTGAATCCTGAATTCCACACGGTGGTGGACCCCATGTTGGAAAAGTTGAAGCCGAAGCCCGAGTTAGTGCGAACAAATTATGCCGCGGACATTGGGCATGTTGGTGAAGATGGGGTGGACACCCTGGACGTAAATCCGTATACGCAGGCTTTTGCCCGCCTGATCTTGGACAAAGCCGTAGCGCCGCCTCTTTCCATAGGCCTTTTTGGTGATTGGGGCAGCGGAAAAAGCTATTTTATGTCGTTGATGGATTGTGAGATTGTCTCTCTCGCCAAGCAGGCAAGTATTCAACCACAATTTGGAGGAGTCTATTACTCCCATCCGATGGTAGTCCATTTCAACGCATGGCACTACGTGGAAACCAACCTATGGGCCAGTTTGGTTAACGTTATATTTACTGCACTTGAGACGGAGCTTTCCGACGCGAAAGATAAGGCGCCCGACGCGAAAGATAAGGCGCATGCCGATTTTATTTTTGGGAAAATGCAGTCGATACGTGAGGCCGAGCGCGAGTTAGAGAAGCGTAAGAAGGAACTGGATAACGCTCGCCTTGTTTTGGCGGAAGTGAGCAGGAATCAGGAACAGAAGCGAGGGGAGCTTTCTGGACTGCTAAAATTTGGTGGATGGGCCAAGTTGGTAATTGACCAATTGCCAAAAGACGCAAAAGAAAAACTGAATAAATTTAGTTCCGAGCGCGGCTTTAGAGACCCGCACGAGGTGGTTCGACAATTGGCCGAAGCAACCGGTCAAAGGGGCGGGATTAGGCGTGTGCTGCAGTTGCTATTAGCGATCTTCCGTCAACATCCAAAAAGCAT
>Ga0224496_10002111_pt1 | contig 11943 bp, 7 predicted proteins | sample SF_Jul11_sed_USG_2_FD_168127 | JGI IMG/M metagenome (GOLD analysis project Ga0224496, IMG submission 168127) | Sediment microbial communities from San Francisco Bay, California, United States - SF_Jul11_sed_USGS_8_1 | ecosystem: Environmental > Aquatic > Marine > Sediment | place: USA... | reverse complement strand
GGGGACCCGTGGCGCGCTGTTGATTCTTTCCCTGCATGAAAGCCACGACACGGCCCCTCCAATGATTCTGGTGACGGCAGGGGAGTGCGAGGTGGCCAAGTTTAGAGTAGTTCCTGGCAATGGCGCCAAATTCCCCCACTGGAAGCATGGTGGGCTGGCCTCCAGCTATGAGGTCCGCGTCCCCCGCCAGTGTTTGACGCCGGATAAAAACGAGGTTGTGTTCCACCCCATAACCGGCTCATGGATAGTGATCAACAATGTGAAGGTGATCGAGCTGCCATACCCATGGGAGCCATGGCGGCATGTGCCCCGGCCCTGGAGCTGGATATTATTCTGGCTTTCACTGGGTGTGATCGCTTTACGTGGGGCCATAGGCTCGCCCAGGCCGAAAAGACAGCTGGCCATGTATGGCATGATGTTGCTGCTGATCCTGGCCATGATCGCCGCCGCTTTTGTGGCCATGGCAGTGTATGTGGAGACCCGTAACCGATGGATGGTCACCGACCCGACAAACTTCCGCTCCCCCCAGATGTTCTATGGCTCCAAGTTTATTCACAACGCAGACCAGGGGTGGACCATGCTGCCGGGATTCGTTGGAAAGACACTCTCCTCCGGTGTGGCGGATCCGGTGGTTTTCTATAAGGTGAACAGGCATGGATACCGCTCGTTGGAATATGAAGATGACTTTCCCCCTTCCGGCAAGGTAATGTTGCTGGGTGATTCCTTTGCTCAAGGGGCGTTTCTGGCCCAGGAGGAGACTATCCCGGCGGTTCTCAGCCGCAGACTGGGGGAGTATGTTTTCAATTTTGGCGTTGGCGGGTATTCCACCGACCAGGAATACACCACATTCATGAAGTGGGTGGACCGCGCGCCATCGGAGTGGGTGGTCCTGCTCTTCTTCGCCAACGATATTTTATATAACGACTCTGACCTGGGGCACAATTTCCAAAAACCGCGATACGCGATAGACGCCTCTGGCCAGGTGGACTTCTCCACGCTGATCCCGGTGGATCCGGAATACGTTAAGGAGGAGAACGACTTCGTCTACCTGAAGATAGAGATGGAGAAGACGTTCTGCTGTTTAATCAAAAAGGAGGTCTCCATCGCGGGGCGAATATCCCACAAGGCGTTTCAATACATCGGCCACATCCACGACCCGGGAATGCTACTCTCCTATATCATCGCCGATATCGCAAAGACCAAGGCCCAACCTGGCCCCAAACATTTGGATGTGACCGCAGAAATACAGGAGAATCCGGAGAAATACATTCGCCAGTTCCACATATCCTTCCAGTTTCTGGATCGTATCCGCGACGAGAGCCATAAGCGGAAGCGCAAGTTCCTGGTGGTGTATATCCCCGACATCAAGCAGATATATGAAAGGAGCAAGCCTGAGCTGGCCAATTTCAAAAACATGTTCATGAGGCTGTGCGAGGAGAATGGGATCGACTGCCTGGACCCAAGCGAGCAACTGGCTCGGCGGGCGCGGTGGAACGACACATACTTTATCGACGATGGGCACCTTTCCCCTTTCGGCGCTCAAATAGTGGGGGATATGATCGCCGATTATATACAAGCCAAATAGCGATTATGAGGGGAGTGGCCCTTAAGTGGTAGAATCATCATGGCGGATGATACACTATGCCATGAATGGAGGCGATCATGAACGAGATAGAGACTTTCTTCTTCAAATACGGGGTGGTGGTGGAGGGCTTGGCCCAGGCCGCGGAGATGGTTCCGGACCACAAGATTCTATTCAAACCATCGACGGATTCACTTCCATGGATATATCTGATATTCCACCCCTCCGTCCACTGGATCATCCTGCAAAAAGCGCTGGAGGGGAATCCGGACCATGGCTTCCCAGCCGCGTTCCGGGCGCCGGAAAACCGTGTGAAAAACGGGAAGGAAGCGGCCCAGCGGATCCGAAAAGGATGGGAGGATTTCAAGGCCTACATATCGAGCAAGCCTGAGGATTGGCTTCAGGAAAATGTGACCACTCCTTGGGGAGCCAATATGCGGGTAATGGATATCCTCTGGTGGCTATACGAAGAGGGGACGCATCACAGGGGGCAGGCGTGGGTCTACTCGCGGATCAACGGTATCAAACCGCCAAAAATCTGGGGCACGGAGCCTTAGCAGGCCGGATACCCCGATTCGGCGGCTTATCCGGCCAGGATCCTGGCAAAGTCGTTATAGAAAGCCAGTGCCATGAGCATCAGGATCATGACCATGCCGATATGCTGGGCGATCTCCTGGTGGCGCATGTTCAGCGGCCTTCCCAGGATGGCCTCTATGGTGAAGAAAAAGATATGGCCGCCGTCCAGGATGGGAATGGGCAACAGGTTGACGATTCCCAGGTTCACGGAGATCAGCCCCACTAGCATCAGCAGGTATACTACTCCCTTGGAGGCCGCCTCGCCCCCCATCTGCATGATGCCGATGGGGCCTGCTATCTGGTCCGCTGGAATATCCCTCACCACCAGTTTATAAACCACCCAGACGATAAACTGACAGGATTGCCAGGTTCTCTCCGCCCCTTTCAACAGCGCTGTGTGAGGAGGATAGCTTTTTATCACTCCCTTCACACCCACACCGACCTTTCCAACTGTTTTCTCGGTCCCGTCAAGCTGTGGCTCCTTCTCCGCCCTGGGAGTCACGGGGATTTGCAACAGCCCGTCCCCCTCCCTGGATACGGTGAGAACCACCTCTTTACCCGGCGAAGCCATGATTATCTGGGTGAAGGCAATCCACGTCTCGGTGGCCACGCCATCCACCGCCGTTACCGTATCCCCGGCCTTCAGACCAGCCTCATGAGCCGGATGACCCGGCATGATGGTGTCCAGGGTCGCGGGGCCATTTGCGGTTCCCTCCGGCCAGCCTACCATGGCGGCCGCCGCGAATATGAACACAGCCAGGAATATGTTAAATAGCGGCCCCGCCAGCACTATGGCCAGGCGCTTCCACACGGCCTCGTTCATGAACGAGTATCCTTTATATTTTTCCGGTATCTCCTCTTCCGGATCATCGCCGTAGAACTTGACGTATCCTCCCAGCGGAATGGCGCACACCATATACTCCGTCTCTCCAGCCTTGCGGCTGTATAGCTTTCGGCCGAATCCCACGGAGAATACCTGCACCGGCACCCCCACCCATCGAGCCGTGATGAAATGGCCAAACTCGTGGACCACGATCAGTACGCCCAGGATGATAATGGCCACCGCGCCGAACTGGATATATCCAGGCAGCGCCCCAATTGAAACCGCGGCGAACACCGCGCCGAAACCTGCTCCGCTCATTTTTTATTCCACATGCAATATTGTGCCACCATCACGGGATGGACGCCGACGGCGCCGGCATCCGGGCGGCCTGTTGTATCTTCACCCCCTGCGGGGGCGTAAACTGGAACATCGACTGGGGGGGCGAGGCCTTTGTGTCCACATCGGAAAAACATATAGTGTTCCGATTGCCCAGATGATCCACCATCATTATCTCTTTTATGATAAACGATTTCGCGTCGACTTTCAAAAGAGCCCCTTTCAGCCCCGGCCATGGCTCCTTCGGAATCAGCTTCAGGGTCCAAGTCCCCTCCTCCGCCGAGGCCTTGGACAGCGTGACATCGAAGATTTCCGCCAATGGCCGATAACCTGCCAGGAACATGGCCGGCGAACGAGCGCTTAGGCTCCCGGACAACGGCTCCAGGTATACGATATTTTCCGCCTTGTCGTAATACCACAGCCTTTCCCCGTCCGCCACGATCAGCAGGGGGGAGGGTTCGTCATACTCCCAGCGCATCCTGGCCGGCTTATTTATGGTCACCGTTCCAGAGGCCTCTCTCTTTTCGCCAAAGCCCTTGCTCTCCACCACCTGGGTGAACCTGGCGGTCATGCCAATGGTGGCGTCGAAAGCCCGCTGGATCTTCTGGGGAACATCCTCCTTGGGAGCTGCCTCATCGTCGGCCAGCGCAACTCCGACGGCGGCCAACAATGCGGCCCCGCAAAAAATGAGAGCGCATATGCGCGTCACTGGCCCTTCTCCGGCGCCAGGCTCAGTTTGGGATGGGGAAAGGGGATCCCCCCTTCCGCGATCAGATCCACAGACTTGACATATGCCATATGCTCCCTGGCCAGGATTCTGGCGCTCAGGGTCTCCACTGTATCCTCCGGCTCCACTTCCACTGGAATCTGCATGATCACCGGTCCGGTATCCACCCCCTCATCGACGAAGTGTACCGTGCACCCTGTCACCTTCACTCCGTATTCCAGCGCCTGGCGCTGCGCGTCCAGGCCGGGGAAAGAAGGGAGCAACGATGGATGGATGTTGATCACCCTGCCCCGGAACCGGGACAGAAACGTTGGTGACAGAACCCTCATGAATCCCGCCAGACAGACAAGCTGGGCGCCTCGTCCCCTTGCGGCCAGGGCCATCGCTTCGTCGAATTGGCCCCTTGTCGGGTGATCCTTTTTTTGAACCACCACCGTCTCCACGCCGGCTTTTGCGGCTCGTTCCAGCGCCTGGGCCTGGGGACTGTCGGAGATGACAACCACCACCTGGAACAGCGCCCCTTCCCGCCCGGATGCGTCCAGCAGGGCCTGCAGGTTCGTGCCGCGGCCGGAGGCCAGCGCGGCCACCTTAAGCTTTTCCACCACCTGCCACCTGGTATTTATCCGCAGGGGAGCCGCTCCTGGCGCATGATTCCAGGATTTTTTCCACCATGGCGATGTTTTGGGTGTGTCCGCTCTTTCGGGCGATGAAATGCCCCTGCACCGGCCTGCCCAAAAGGAACAGATCACCTATCAGGTCCAGGATCTTGTGACGAGCCGGCTCGTTATCGAAGCGCAACGGAGTGTTAATCACCTTTTCGTCGTCAATCAGTATGACGTTGGAGAGCCGCCCACCGCTGGCCAGCCCCGCTTCCTCCAGCACCCTGATATCCTTTAAAAATCCGAAGGTCCTGGCTGGGGCAATGGTTCCCTTGTAGTGGCTTCCCGACTCGTAACTGTAAAAATGATCCTGCTCGCCAATCGGCTGGGGATAATCCAGAAAGTAGTGGACGGAAAATCCGTCCGATGGCTCCACGGCCAGGTAGGAGCCGCTGATCGGATCCCCCACGGAAAGCGCCCTGTCTATGATGATAGGCTCCAGCACCGCGTCCTGCTCCTCGATACCCCCCTTTTCGATAATCTGGCAGAACTCAATGGCGGAGCCGTCCATGATGGGAGCCTCGTCCCCGATCTTGATCAGAAGGTTGCTGATCCTGTAGCTGTGCAGGGCGGAGAGGATATGTTCCACGGTTTTTATTACCACGTCTCCGGAGGCAAGAGTAGTGGAGTAGTCTGTGGAGCGGACGTTTTCTATGAGGGCAGGCATGCTCTGGCCGGAGCTGATGTCCCAGAACACGATTCCCGAATGTGGCGGCAGCGGGGAGAGGATGATACCCGTCTTCAGGCCGGAATGCAGACCCTCGCCGCACAACACCACGGAATTTTTCAGGGTGCGTTGTCTGGTTTCCAGCTTTTTGCCAGGCTGACCGGCCCCAGTCCTCGCCAGAGCGGCAGCTTCATCGGCGGCCTTTTCCTTCTTTGTTTTCTCATTCTTTCCTTCGTCAGCATGGGATGGCGCAAAGCTTCCTTTCCCGGCGATGGAGATATATTCACCAGTCAGGTCCACTCCCTCGCAGGCAAGGACCACAAGCTCCAGAAAGTTGTAAAGTTCCCTGGTGTTCCCTTTGAACACCGTCCTCCCGATGGAATCAATCAGGTCGCTGTCGATCTTCTCAATCCTTTTGGAGTATTTTTCCGCCAGGCCCCGCACCAACCGCTCCACCAGTTCCGGAATGTCCTCCGGCCGCTCCGCCAGGGAGGATATCGTCACGCTGGCGCCGCCGAAATATCCGGCCAGGGGTTTAGACAGGATCGGGACGTTTTTCCCCTTTTCCAGAGCGGCGCCGATCACCCTGATCGCATCCTGCTCTGAGCTGGCGGGCAGCTTGTCGGTCAGGCTCTTGGCCAGCTTGCGTTGCAGCTTCAAGGATAGGGAGCTAAGCTTGTCCAGGAACAGGGTTCCTCCACGAGCCTGGGCGGCCAGGCCCAATCCATTGCCACTCCAGCCGGCCCCTTTGGCAGGGAGCCCGAAAATAGTTTCCCTGTAATTTTCATCGGTAAGGCTGTCGCATTCCACTTTAATGAAGCGGCCGCCCTCCCCCTTGTCGTGGATCAGCCTTGCGGCGAACTCTTTGCCAGAACCCACCGGCCCGGTTATCAATATCGGCCCGTTTCTTTTAGCCGCATTTTCAATGGCGCTCCTGGTCCCTGCCGCCAGAATGGAGGGACCCGAAAACCAGCTCTCCATCGAATAGGGGCCTGAGGCCGGTTTTTTCGGGGCAAGGGGCTCGGCCTCTTCCCTGGCCGCCAGTGCCCCGGCCACAGATTTTAAAATGGTCTCCAGGGAAAATGGCTTTTCTATGAAGTCGAAGGCGCCAAGCTTGGTGGCCTTAACAGCGGTGTCTATGGCGCCGTGTCCGCTCATCACCACTACCTCGGTTCCACTGCTCATTTTCTTCAGGATCTTCAAGGTTTGGATGCCGTCTATACCGGGTATCCAAATGTCCAAAAGCACCAGATGGGGCGCCTCGGCCCGGATCATGCGCAGGGCGGTTTCCCCATCTTCGGCCAGAGACACGGAGTATCCCTCGTCGGTGAGGATGTCGTACAAGGCGCCGCGGATGTTTTCTTCGTCATCCACGACAAGGATCTTCCCTTTATTCATCTCTACAACCATGAATCGCGGGCGCCCATTGGGCCATGCGGAATTAAAGCTGATTCTAGCATTAAACTGTCGACAATTCGATGGTAAATACCGCGCCCATGGGTTCGTTGTCCCGCACATATATCCTGCCCCCATGGTCCTCCACCACACGGCTTACGATAGCCAGCCCCAGGCCGGTGCCGTTTTCCTTGGTGGAGAAGTATGGCATGAATATCTTTTCCTTTATCCCGGGGTTCACTCCGGCGCCGGTGTCCTCCAATTCCACGGCGATCTTACCCTGGTCGAGCATCGCCCTGGTTCTCAGGGTTATCGTTCCATGCCCCTTCACCGCCACCAGCGCGTTTTCCACCAGGTTGATCAGCGCCCTGCGCATCTGCTCCTGGTCTATCCTCACAGGCTTCACCGCCGGGTCCAGATCCGTGCGTAGCTCCACACCGGGGCTGGTGTCCTCATACAGCTTGACCACGTCAATTATGATCGCGTGCAAGTCGGCCAATTCCCTGTTGGCGCCCATCTCCTCCTCCGGCGGCAGGCTCCTGCCGTAAAGGTCCACTTCCGCCTGTTTGGCGAACCTAGAGAAACGGTCCACCAGAGCCTTTAGCTGGTCCACCTCCTGGATGATGACGTTGGTGGCATCGTCTAGCACCTTGGGAAAATCCGGCGCATTCTGGCCATATTTTCGCCGCATTCTTTGGGCGTTGAGCTGGATTGGTGTGAGTGGATTCTTGATCTCGTGGGCGATCTGCCGGGCCATCTCCCGCCAGGCCATGGTTCTCTGCGCCGCTATCAGGGCGGTGACATCGTCGAAGACGAACACCATCCCCATGTATAATCCGTCGGGATCCAGCAGCACGGAGACATTGGTTTTTAATATTTTTCTTTGTCCATCCTGGTTGAACAGTATTTCCTTTTCTATATTCTTGCTTCCGCTGGCGGTCATATCACGGATCACCTTCCTGATTGGCTCCAGATAAGCTGCGCTTAAAGCCTTTTTATAGCTTCGCCCCTTGGCCTGGACCGGATCCACCATGAATATCCTGGCCGCCGAATCGTTTATTGTGGTGATTACCCCGGATCTGTCTATGGAAATAACGCCCCCCACGTTCTCCAGCACCGCTTCGATATACTTTCCCCAATGGAAAAGCTCTGTGTTGGAGCTGGAAAGCTCTGCGTTCTTGCTCTCGATCTGCTCCTTGAAGTTTCGCAGGTCCAGCGTCATCACGTTAAACGCCTTCACCAGCCTCCCCACCTCGTCATCCTTAGCGGGCAGGTCGATGCGCACGTTCAGGTTTCCCTTGGCCACCTCCACTGTGGCCCTGGACAATAACTCCAGGGGCACCGTGATCCCCTTGGCGATATACATTCCGAACCAGATGGCGGAGAATACCACCACGCCGGCCACCAGCAGCAAAGTTATCTGGTAGGAGAACTTTATCATCTCCTTGCGCAAAGACAGCTGCTTGTAATCCTGGAAGGTAGTCACTATCCCATGCACCTTTTCTATCATGCTGCGGGAGACCAGACGCGCCACCACCACCGCGCCCTGGGTGGATCCATGCTCGTCTTGGGACATTATGGGGATGATGGATATGGCCAGGTTCTTCCCCTCGGTATCCTCCACATAGGAGACCGGCTCGCCCAGGGCCACCTTGGCCAGAGGATCCTGATTGGAGCGCAGGTCGTAAAAGAAAAACTCCTTATTCGGGCCTGTAGCCAGAGCTGTCAGTTCAAAATCGGCGTTGTATACCTGCACCATGTCGGCGTTATACTCTCGGATCTTTTGCCGCATCAGCGCCGTCAGGCTGTTTCGAGCGCCAGGTTTCAGAAGTCCGCGGCTCTGGATAAGCTCCGCCAGAAATGAAGCCTTGGCCTTCATTTCCTTCTGAGTGTCCTGGTACATCCCCTCGGCCACCTGCAGCGACTGGGAAAGCGTCCGCTCTATCTTCAGGTTTATCCATCTGTCCACGGTGTCGCTCAGCATTTCGGAGGCCACCGCGAACATCAGAATAGTGGGGATGAAAGTCAGGATTATGAATGCGGCCACAAGCCTGGTCTGGAATCTGGATCCCTCGAAATAGAGCTTCACCACATTCCTGCCCACCTGGATAAGGAGGATCAGAAGCAGCATCGCCAGCAGGTTCAACACCAGCGCCGCCGCCAGCCCGCCATAGAATCCGCCGCCGATGGTGGGCTCCTGGAAACGCACAGTGAGCGCCGTGAAAAACATGAAAGTCCCAATCGCCAGGGCGATTACGAAAATCCGTTTCCTCTTCCTTATGGCGGCGATGCGCTCCGGGGGAAGCCCTTCGTATTCGCCAGGCACAAAAACCCATTTCAACAGGCTGGCGGTCTTATGAAAAAGCTCTCTCGCTTTCATCGAAGTTCCTTAGCTTCCGCCGGGAGCCGGGGCCTTTTCCGCGGCAGGCATCGTAAAGGGCTGCGACATCATCCATCCCGTGTCGAAATCAAGAAAGGAAACGAAAAACAGGATGTAGGTCAGCGGAGGAGAGGAGTTCATCGACTTGACCTTCAGCCTGGCCATCGCATAGTAGGTTCCCTGGCTGCCAAGGCCCTCCACCGGCCCCATATCCACTGCGCCGGTATCGCTCATCCACTGAATCATCTCCCCCTCTGTTGGCAATATCAGCGGGTCCATCATCGGCGGCGCATCCGCATTGTCCGCGGCGGAGCCATCCGAAGCCTTGTCTCGTACGGCTTTTTCGTCGTTTGCGTCCTCACCCGATTTCTTATATTCGGCCTTTCGCAGTTCCTCCTCAAACTCGATCTCGTCCTCCGCCTTTTTGTCGTCCCTCTTTTCCCACGCCAGGTAGTTTTTTTTCAGGGTGTCGTATTTCACAACCCTTTTAACCACCACTTGGCGCGCCAACCTGTCCCACAGCAAAGCTCTTTCCTGCTTTGCCTGAATTACATAGGTGAATGTAATCGGGGCGCCGCCGGAGAGGACCTTCATCGTATCCGGGGTGAACGCGCCATCCAGCCTGGCGGAAATGAAAACTTTTCCGTTTTTCACTTCGGCCTCCACCTTCGAGCCCGTTACTGGCGCCTCTTCCGCCATGGCCGGGAGGGCCAGGCAGGAGAGCAAAACCATGGCCGTGCCCGAAGACCCGCCGAGCAGCCGGAGGAGGGAGTTAATCAAGATGGCCTCCAGGCCAGTTTCGAAGAATGTTTTTCCGATCATTTTTTCCCAAGGGAGACACGACGCTAAAGCGCCTGTTCGCCAGCATATTAGCCCCTGACAGGCTTAAACGCGAGAGCAGCCAAGGGCGGAAGCGTCAGTGACAGCGAAAAGGGCCATTTACCGGAAGGCCTGTATTCCGCGTCCACTCCGCCTCTGTTACCCATGTTGGAGCCGTAATACGCCTCCGAATCAGAGTTTAATATCTCTTTATAATAACACTTTTCCGGGACACCGATAATGTACCCACTCCGCGGCAGAGGGGTGAAATTGAACACAAACAGTGTGTAATCCGAATGGTCCCGCGCCTTCCGGACAAAGGAGACGATGGAGGACTCAGAGTCGTGAAAGTCGACCCACTCAAATCCCTGATGGGAAAAGTCGTCCTCCCACAAGCTAGGCTCGGCCCGGTACATAGCTCCCAGGTCCGCCACGAACTTCTGCAGCCGGGCGTGCGGAGCCTTGGCCAAAAGATCCCAGCTTAACGAAGATCCGTCGTTCCATTCGCTCCACTGGCCGATCTCCGCGCCCATGAACACTGTCTTCTTGCCCGGATGGGCGAACATGTAGAAGTACAGAAGCCTCAGGTTTGCGAATTTCTGCCATAGATCGCCAGGCATCTTGTCTATCAGCGACCTTTTCCCATGGACCACCTCGTCGTGACTCAGAGATAAAACGAAGTTCTCGTGGAAAGCGTAGATCATGGCGAAAGTGAGGTTGTTATGGTGGTATTTACGATGGATCGGATCCCTGGTAAAGTACTCCAGGATGTCATGCATCCACCCCATATTCCATTTCAAAGTGAATCCCAGCCCCCCCAGGTGCACCGGACGGGAGACCCCCGGCCATGCGGTGGACTCCTCTGCTATGGTCACCACTCCCGGAAACCGTTCGTGGGCCAGGGCGTTCATTTTTTTTATAAACTCCATGGCATCCAGGTTCTCGTTGCCGCCGAACTGGTTTGGCGCCCATTCGCCCGGCTTTCTGGAATAGTCCAGGTACAGCATGGAGGCCACCGCGTCCACCCGCACGCCATCCATGTGGTAGTACTCCAGCCAGAAAAGAAGCGACGACAAAAGAAAGTTGCTCACCTCCCTGCGGCCATAGTTGAACACCAGCGTTCCCCAGTCTTTGTGCTCGGCCATCCGCCAGTCTTCATGTTCATACAAAGGTGTCCCGTCGAACATCCTCAGCCCGAAAGCGTCCTTGGGAAAATGGGCCGGCACCCAGTCCACTATCACTCCGATACCGTGGTTGTGAAGGAAATCCACGAAGTACTTCAGATCGTCAGGCGAGCCGAAGCGGGAAGTTGGGGAAAAAAATCCGGTGACCTGGTATCCCCATGACTCGTCCAGCGGATGCTCCATCAACGGCATCAGCTCCACATGGGTGTAATTCTGTTGCCGGGCGTACTCCGCCAGCAACGGGGCCAGATCGCGGTAGCTTAACCAGTTTCCATCCTCTCCCCTGGCCCAGGAGCCCAAGTGGAGTTCATAAACGTTCATGGGACGCGTCAGCGGGTCGGTGGCCTTGCGCTGGGCCATCCACTCCTCGTCGCCCCAGCTATACAGCTCCATGTCACACACTTCGCTGGAAGTTCGCGGGCGCAACTCTGAGGCGTAGGCGAATGGATCCGCCTTGTCGAATACGTCTCCGTTTCGAGCCTTGATCTCGTATTTATACAACGCTCCCCTCCCCAGGCCGGGGATGAATATCTCCCACACTCCGGAGCCGCCCAGCACCCTCATCGGGTAGGCCCTGCCGTCCCACCGGCAAAAATCCCCCACCACGCTCACCCGCCTGGCGTTGGGAGCCCACACGGCGAAGCGAACGCCGGCCACGCCATCTATCTGGACCAGATGAGCTCCCAGTTTCTTGTGGATTTCGTAATGGGAGCCTTCGTTGAACAGGTACAGGTCCATCTCCCCCAGGGAGGGGAGAAAGCTGTATGGATCACGATTGGCTTCTGATTGGCCCTG
>Ga0224496_10002110_pt1 | contig 11958 bp, 9 predicted proteins | sample SF_Jul11_sed_USG_2_FD_168127 | JGI IMG/M metagenome (GOLD analysis project Ga0224496, IMG submission 168127) | Sediment microbial communities from San Francisco Bay, California, United States - SF_Jul11_sed_USGS_8_1 | ecosystem: Environmental > Aquatic > Marine > Sediment | place: USA... | reverse complement strand
TCAAGGACGGGATCGTGCTGCCGTCAGGACAGGAGAGGAATGACATGAACCATCAACCGGAGAGGACCGCCGCCTGAAACTTATTTACACACCTCTTGACGGTAGCTCAGAGCCAAGCCACCAAACAGCAATACGGGAAGTGGTACGAAGTGACGGAGCCAGCAAGCTGTCTTTTGTGAAGAGATAGTTGGAAGGTATCGAAGGGGTCGAGTTGCTTGCTCGGTCATGGTATCACCCAGTTGACCGATCTATTGGAGTGCGACCATCGTAGCACACCTGCCACCATTCCAGTCAGCAGTCATTCTGACTAAGTCCTGCTTCATCAGATCGGACCGTGAGCCAGCCCATCAGGCGGCTGCCGATGAGGTCCCCCAAGGGATGCTCCTTTAAGTCCGTTCTCCCACTGGGCTCGCAGGCCGGCGTTGTACTTGAACCTGGGCCCGGCCCGTTGAGATGTCCCCGTGAGCGTCTGACCAATCTCCTGATATGCAAAGTTGCCGAACCCGCTGAGCCATTTCGTTGCGAGAAATTCCAGGCCGGTTTCGCCGCCATGGACGTCCGCAACCCCACCTGCCTGGGTTGGGGAAAGACCACTAGCAGTGATGAGATCAGAAATATGATTGTAAAAGAGCGCGGCGCGAACCCTGAGCCGGTGTTGGACGTACCAGCCTTGATACTCCAGTTCATAGGAGACAATCTTCTCAGGACCGAGGCCCCCACTGCCTCTAGCATTGGTCGGAGGTGGCGAAGGAATGGGAGGAGGGAGAGTGACGATCCCAAGAGTGTCTCTGCATGTATCAGCAAGCGTTGGGGGGCGATATCCCACGGCCACCGTGGCGCGGAAGGTGTGGTTTAGGAATGGTGAAAACAGGAGCGACCCGCGCGGGCTGATTGTTGGATCGATGAAGGTGTCGAGATCATAACGCACCCCCCCAACTATTTGGAACATGTGGGAGGGTTTCCATTCCCCTTGCAGGTAGAGTCCCAACCGATCCTCAGTACGAAATCGATCAATAAAGTTAGCAGACAAAGTGTTATGTCGGAAGTTGATCCCTGCGGTGAAGCGCGTGGTGGTCCCAATCTCGATCCCCTGCTGGGCTTCGAGATTGTACGTGTTGCCTCGCAACATGGTAACTGGATTGAAGTTTGGATCAGTAAATCGCAGGAATGGAGCGAGTGAGGGATTGGTCGTAATGGGACCATTGATGCCATAACCGTTCCAAAATCCACGAATAAAAAAGTTGGGTCGCTCATAGCCTGCGTGGGCATAGCCAAAATCTGGCACGCCTGTTTGTACAGCCGCATCAACCACGAAGCCGTCGAAGCGATTTAGGTGGACGAGCCCGCCCGAGAACGAGAGTTTTGAGTCACCTCCCAGGGCATATTCCGTTTGCACATTGAATTTGTTGTCGCGATAAGCCGGAGTGCCGCCACTACGCCACTGTTGGTTCTGATCGTGACCGTAAGAGAGGCGGAATCCCAATTTTTTATAGCTGTTGGCATAGACGGCGGCGCTGCTGATCGTGCCATAGGCTCCACCCCCGAACTGTGCCGTCGCGCCCTTTATCTCCTCCGGCGACTTCGTGATGATGTTGATGATCCCATCGAACGCATTGAAGCCGTAGAGGACTGAGGCCGGTCCCTTCTGGACCTCGATCCGCTTGATCTCCGGTAAGGTGACCGGAATAGCTTTCCAATACAAGTTCCCTTGGACGTCAACATAGATTGATCGGCTACCAACCATGACCAGCAACTTGTTGGCGTTAAGTTGATTATCCCCCCGCATGCTCACGTTAAAATCCGCGCCTGTGACCTGCATGACTTCCAGACCGGGAATGCGGCGGAGCACTGTGGGCAGATCCGGGGCGCCGGACTGCCGGATGTCTTTGTCCGTAATCACATAAACGTTCGATGGCGCTTGCGAAATCGGTTGCTCATGACGGGCCGCAATCGACACCGTTTCCTCCTTGAAATACAGCAACTCCGTGTCCCATTCCGCCTTCGCGTCGCCCCGCAGTTTGGCGACCGGCAGCGACTCATCCTCGGCCATGCAGATTCCGATCCCAAAGAGATCTGGTTCACCAAGATGAGAGAGGAAAAGAGGGCAGAAGAGAAAGAGGAGGAGAAGTGGTCGGAATCGCATCACTGTTGCCACAGTGGGGCTCCTCTGCGCTGATAGAGCCTTCGCAATAACACAGGGCGATGAACCGAGTCAGGTGAATCGATTCCGATGCACCTGAATCGGTTCCGATTCACCCGATTCGATACAATGGTTGAAAACAGCAAACACTGGCAAGGCGAGTTCCTGCCAAACCTCATGATTTCTCCGATGGTTGTACCCCTCCGTGGATTAAAGCGCCGCGCGTGGGTGAGAGCACGGGATTTGCTATTTCTACGTAGCAGCGTCAAACCGGAGCAGTCTTTCAATGGACTTAGGTGAGTCAATGCAAACTGGGATTGAAACCGGACACGCAAGAAACATTCAAGCCGGATTGGCCGGTAGCGGCCATCCTCTCACACAACAAGGAGGGCTCTATGACATCCTCTAAAAAATTGCTGTGGGGAGCCATATTGGGATGTGCAATTGGAGGCGCGACGGTGCTGTGGCCGGCGCGAGCTTTGCCTGAAACCACATCGATTACCATCCCGATCGAGACGGTGGTCGATTACATCCACGCCGTCATCGCGGCTGATCGTGAGGTGTACACCAAGCACGCCATGGAACGGATGCAAATGAAAGGGGTCGTTGCGGTGGCGGAGAAATATGAGGAAAAAAATACCTTGCCCCTTCCGGCCCAATTCCTCCTGGAATCCGGACGCCACCTGGGCAAGATGGGAATTGGGGTGCAGTATCGGCTGATCAGTTCTTGGCCGATCAACAAACGCAATATCGCAGCGAACGCGCTTGAAAATATCGGGCTCGGCCATGTCGTGACTGAGCCTGATCGTCCCTACAAGGGCGTCACGAAGGTCGGCGACACCCGATATTTTGAAGCGATCTATGCCGACCGAGCTGTCACTCCGTCTTGTGCCGGGTGCCACAATGCCCATCCCAACAGTCCAAGGCGGGATTTCAAGCTCAATGACGTCATCGGTGCGATTGTTGTCAGTGTTCAGTTGGACCAGTAATCGCCCGGCGACTTCCTGGAACCATGGCGCCAAACATGAAGACAGTTGGTGTGCTTTCAGGAGGTGAGCCAGTTATGACGCAGTTCCTGGCCAGCGGCATGACCCTCGCTCCGCTGGCCAGATGGGCTCAACGAGGGAGCAGGGCATCGGCCCTCTATACTCCCTGCTTGGTGTGACCGCAGCGTACGGCTGATAGACCGGGCTCACTTTTTTTGGCACTACACTGAACTCTTTTACGTGAGTTGTTAGGCGTGAAAGATAAACGGTGGAACGTCTCACGCTTTGGGTCTTAAATGTCACTGCGCGCGAGAGGCCCTGAAACGAATGTGCCCGCTTTCATCACGCCCATAATCTTGTCCCGGTCTCGCAGTACATCAATACGTTTAAGTGGGTTTCCTTTCACAATCACAAGATCAGCCTCCATACCTCTGGTCAGCCTTCCGACCGAATCCTGGATCCCGATCAATCGAGCGGCTGCGGCAGTTGAGGCGACGATGGCTTCCATCGGCGTCATGCCAAGCGCGACCATCCGTTCGAGTTCTTGCGCGTTCTCCCCATGATAGTTGAACGGGGTGCCGGCATCGGTGCCCATCGCAATAGAGATGCCCCCCTGATGCGCAGATTTGAAGCTGGCCTTGTGGCGATTGGTCATGGCCTTGGCTTTGTCCAACGCACTTTCCGGGATCCCGCAACTGGGCCGGCAGGCTGCTGTGGTCGCCAGGGCTGACAGGGTGGGAACCATGTAGACGCCGTACCGCTTCATGAGTGCGGCAGCCTCTTCATCCAACAGCGTCGCATGCTCGATCGAACGCACACCGGCAAGAATCGCGTTCCTCATGCCGGAAGCGCCGTGCGCATGAGCCGCGACTTTTTTCTCAGCCTGGCGTGCGGCATCGACGGCGGCCGATAATTCCTCCATCGTCATTTGGGCTTCGTCCGGAGATGTATTGGGTGTCAGAACTCCTCCTGAGGCAATGACTTTGATGACTCCAGCACCAGCTGCAATCTGTTCCATGACTGCCTGCCGAACTTGCTCAGTCCCTTCCACCTCTTGACCGATGAAACGAGCATGCCCACCGATCATGCAGATGGCACGGCCCGCACCGATCATGCGCGGACCCGGCAGAAGGCCTGAATCAACAGCCTGCTTGAGGGCAAAAATCGAATGATCACGAGCTCCGACATCGCGCACCGTAGTAAAGCCTGCGTCGAGCGTCGCCTTCGCATAGCTGGCTGACTTCAGCAATGTCAACGAAGGATGCTCTGACTCCAATGCACCGACGACATCTGCTTCGCCCCCCAAACAAAGATGGACGTGGCAGTCGATAAGTCCTGGGAGAATTGTGAGGCCACGTCCGTTGATGCGTCTGGCCCCTTTGGGAATCGTCAGGGTCTTGCTTGGACCGACCGCCGAGATCTTAGAGCCGCGTACCACCAGCGTCGCGCGTTCATGCACGGCCCCGGTCCCGTCGATCAGGCGCGCGTGATAAATGACAATCGTCACAAGTTACCGTCCTACGCTATAGGTGTGAGCTGCAGCCTGCAGAGCAATCCCCGGAGTCGACACCCACCCACCCTGGATACCGATCTCTTCGAGCGCATTCAACAGCGTGAGTACATTGGCTTCCGTAGACGATTCTCCCATGAGTCCAATCCGCCACACTGTTCCCTTGAGAGGCCCGAGACCTCCACCGATCTCAATGCCGAATCGTTCAAGCAATCGAGAGCGGACGGCACCCTCATCAATCGATGCCGGAACGGTGACGCAGAGCAACGTGGGAAGCCGGTAATCGGAAGAAGGCAACGGATCGACACCAATTGCCATGAGTCCGGCCAACAACGCACGGCTATTCAGGCGATGGCGTGCGAACCGGGAAGGAAGCCCTTCCTCCTCAATCACGCGCAAAGCCTCACGAAGGGCATACAGCATCGAGATCGGCGCCGTGTGATGGTAGGCCCGATTGCGCTCCGTCCAATAGTCTGCGATCAGAGACAGGTCCAAATACCAACTCTGGCAGGGAGTTCGACGATTCTTGACCACGGAGAGTGCTCGTTCATTCAGGGTCAAGGGAGCTAATCCAGGCGGACAACTGAGACATTTTTGTGTGGCGCTGTAACAGACATCGATACCCCATTGATCAACTTCGACGGGAATCCCCCCCAGGGATGTCACCGCATCGACGATCAGTAAGGTATTGTGTTTCCGACACATCGCACTGATCGCTTCAATAGGTTGCCATGCGCCTGTGGAGGTTTCGGCATGGACGAGTGCGACGGCCTTGACCGGACCCGACAGCTGCAGCCTCTCTGCAACCATGTCCGGTTCGATAATCTGCCCCCAAGGCACCTCGATACGAATGGCTTTGCCCCCGCAACGCTCGACGATCGCCGCCAGTCGAGTACCGAAGATACCATTGATGCCTACAATCACAGCATCACCAGGTTCTACGAGGTTGACCACAGCTGCTTCCATACCAGCGGATCCGGTTCCGGAGACGGCGATGGTAAAACGATTCACCGTCGCAAAGAGGTGACGCAAGCCGGCTTGAACATCGTTCATCACATTCAAGAATGCCGGGTCGAGATGTCCAACGAGCGACGTTGACATGGCTTGCAATACACGAGCGTGCACCGCACTGGGGCCGGGCCCCAACAACAGCCGTCGCGGCGCATGAAAGTCTTCCATCACAGAAAGGCTCCTTAAATGTCAGGCGGTTAGTATAGCCAACTTCACCGTGCAAGGCTATGCGAGAAATGCACGTCTGGACTACTCAGTAGCTACTTCGAGGGATTTGGCGAGTGGAAAGCCCATGGTATAGTCAGCCTCCCATGAGCGAACAAGCACTGTCGATTGGACCATTGCAACGCCTTCCTCAGGTTGACGCCGCGAGCGCTTCGCAGACACCCGTTCCACCCTATGGCTCCCGATGGTCGCTCTTTGTGAGTCTCGTGTGCGCCTGCATTCTGATGAGCGCCCTTGGGAGCATCCTATGGTTCTCGGTCACAGTACCCAAACTCCAGCGATTTGAAGAACCAGATCGTGCCTTAGATTTGATGGTCAGCCGCATGCTGGAGGCCCAAGACAGTCTCAGCGGCTCGCCGGAATGGCAGCAGTGGCTCGCAGAATGGACCATGGGGAACAAGGATGAAGCGTATACGCAAGGCATTCGGTGGTACCGCGAGTTAGTAGAGACGACCGATGATCCGCTCTCTAAGCTTCGATTGGTGATTCTATTGGGAGAATCAGGGCGTGAAGCAGAAGCGCTTGCTGAAGCAAAGGAATGGCACGACCATGATGTATCTGCGGGACTGTTCGAACAACTGACTGTCGCGGCCTACGGCTCTCAACCTCTCGACAGGATCCAAGAACTGGAGTTGCAAGCCGCCCTGGCAGAGACCGTGCCAAGCGGGTGGTTCTATAATCAGCTATCTGCACGGCTCGCACGACGTGGAGGGCACCAAGGACGACTCGCAACAATTGAGCAACAGAGTGCCGGCAACACCGATCGCATCCAGCAATGGATTCGCCCCGTGATTGTCACTGAAATGATTTGCCTGATGATCGGATCGGTCATGCTATTAGGCATTGTTCGCTTGCGGGGACAGCGAGTGGACATCTTACGTGTGCATGTGCCGGGCGTTCCGCCACCGTGGTCTGGTAGTACTGCCGTGGCCGTCATCCTCCGTGGTGGCGCCTTAGGAGCGATCACGACCTTGGCGTTCTTGTCGATGCCAGCCTTCGAACAATCGTCGGCGAGTGCGCTCGTCATTCCCTTGGCCAACCTCCCGCTACTCATTCTTGCGTACGTCCAGCTGCTCAAACCGGCCGGCCTCACGTTCGGGAACGGTTTTGGTCTCCGTATCAAGAGCGGCAATTACGGACGCCTGGCGTGCATCATCGTCTCCGTGATCGCAGCTGGGCTCTGGGGGGAATGGGTGCTCGGCAAGGCGGCCGATGTCCTGAATCTCACGAACCACTGGACAGAATGGTTTGATCCCAACCTCGTGTGGGCATCACCGTCTCAGCTTACCGTGAGTGTATTGGAGTACGTCATCTTTGCACCGATCTTTGAGGAAATTGCATTCCGCGGATTGCTGTACGCGACACTTCGACGACGACTCGCATTCTTTCCCGCTGCAATCATCAGCACCAGTATCTTCGCCCTCGCGCACGGCTACAGCCTAATCGGTTTCATCAGCGTGTTTTGGAGCGGCTTTCTCTGGGCATGGATCTACGAGCGGACGGGGAGCCTGATTCCTGGAATGGTGGCGCATGCGATGAACAACTTGTTGGTGTGTCTTACCGTGATGGCTCTGCTTCGTTGAACGAGTTCCTCTGGATCACTTCAAGAGCGTCGAATAAATCCCTGTAGCGTAGACCCGCACGATCCAAGCTCAGCAAGTCGCACATCTTTTTGTTCGACAGACGTTTCCCACATGGCCTCGGCTCTTGCGAGACGGAGGATCCTATCTGCCAGCGTCGCTCAACCGTTTCACAGATCTCGCTCCAGGCTCTCGGTTGTCCATCGCTGACGTTATAGACTTCGCCGGATTTGGCATGCCTGAGAGCGGCAAGGCATGTCGCACCCAGATCTTCAACGTGAATGAGATTCACATATTTGTGTGAACGGTTCACGCGTCCTGTCTGAATCCAATCGATGGGATTGCGGCCAGGTCCATAGATCCCCGCGACTCGTAACACGATGGCGCCATAGCACGTTCGCAATAGTTCTTCGCCTTGCACACGAGGTTTGCTTAGGTCAATCGTGGCAGTTTCCTCAACCCATGGTGGAGGGTACTCGATTGAGGTGCCGTCATCGTACGAGGATGTGCTCCCCAGCACGACCAATCGGCGAGCACGAAGCGATGCGGATTCGGCGAACTGCTTAACCAGTTCAAGCGGTACTGCAGGAAAGCACCACAATACGTCGGTCTCGACTGGGAGCAGTGACCAGGTATCGGATCGTGCAAGATCGAATCGAATCCGTTGCTCAGGCATCAGGTGGCCGAGGTGTCGATCCGGATTTCGGCTAGTCGCAAAGACGTGTGTGTACCGTTGTTCCGCGAGTGGCACAAGAAACTTTGCGGTATAACCGGATCCGAGAATAGTGAGTGACGACGGCAACGCCTCTCGTGCTCCTTCCTGCTGCGTGAGTAGTCTGCCAGTGCGTGACGATCAGAGTCCAACAAAAAACGCCATTTTTGTTGGTGTACGTATTTGATCGTGCTATATCGTGCGATAGAAGAAACAAGTCTCGTAGCTCAAGATGCAACCCAGAGGAGTCCACATGAACGTGCGATCGCTGTCATGGTTGACGCTTCCGATGCTGGCACTTCTCGCCGCATGTTCCAACAGCGGTGGCGGAGATGGTGGATTTGAATCATCCGGCGCAACGGCAAGAGTGTATGTTGCGAATGGCGCGTCCAATAAGGTGTCTGGGTATTCGATAGACCCGACGACTGGCGCCTTGACCGTTCTCACCGGTTCTCCCTTTTCCGGCGTGCTCAACCCGACCGCCATCGCCATCTCACCAAACAGCGCGCTGGCCTATGTGGGAAATCAGGGAGGGTCGATCGCAGCCTTTACAATCAACAGTGCCACCGGTGTGCTGACCACGGCAGCGCGTTCACCGTTCGCTGCAGGAGCCAATCCGCGTGGAGTCGTGGTATCGCCGAATGGGCAATTTCTTTACACGGCGAATGGTGGAGGAAATGTCTCGGCCTACACCATTGCATCCGGCACCGGAGTCTTAACGGCCATGTCCGGGTCACCATTCGGAGCAGGCAACAGTCCAGCGGGACTCGTCGTCTCGCCGAACGGATCATTTCTCTTTGTCGTGAACGAAAACTCCAATGATATTTCCGCATACACGATTCATGGGACTACCGGAGCCTTGACGGTTGTGGGAGGCTCACCCTTTGCTACGGGTGGATCCGCCCCCACAGGCGTAGACATCGCACCCAATGGGGAGTTCTTGTTTGTCCCCAACGGAGGGAGCAATACCGTCTCGGTCTTTTCTGTCAATAGTACGACCGGTGCCTTGGCGGCGGTCGCTGGATCCCCGTTTGCCGCTGGAACGGATTTGACAGGAGGTCCGGTTGTTTCGCCAAACGGATCTTTCTTGTACGTCGCCAATGGATCGAACAACAACGTCATTGGGTTTACGGTCGACGGATCGACTGGAGCCTTAACAGCCATGACGGGATCGCCGTTCGCCGCTGGATCAATCCCGATCGGAGTCACGATCGATGCATCGGGGCTATTTCTATATGCGGCCAATAACGGAAGTGGAACAGTGTCGGCCTATACGATTTCAACCGGAACCGGCGCGCTGATTCCGCTCAACGGCGCATTGGGTAATCCTTTTAGCGCAGGGACCGGGCCAGCCAGTATCGCCACACCACGTTGACGATAACCGTCTTTTTGTCCATCGAGCGCCTGCGGTTCGATTTCAGAACCGCAGGCACCTTGCCAACTGCTTCGTTGTCATCGCACCACGAGAGTGGTATAAACCGAACGATGGTGTACAGAAGAACGCGTAATCGGTTACGTGCGAATCAATTACCACTCGTTTGGCTCACGCTCTGCATGTTGCTCGCGCCAGGCTGTGGTGATGGAGGCGGGGAAGGTGGAATCGGCGGCGGGGGAACAAGCGGCCTAGCAACAATCGGCGGGGGAGAGGGAACGGCGGCAAGTGTCTACGTCACCAATACTGGGTCCAACGACGTGTCTGCCTATTCCATCAACCCATCCACCGGTGGGCTCGCGGTCATTTCCGGATCTCCATTTGTCGATGTGCCCGCTCCTTCGGCAATCGCGCTGTCATCGAATGGGTTTTTCGCGTATATCGCCAATGGTCGTACGAACAAGGTGACGGCCTTCCGGATCGGTACCAATGGTGCGTTGTTGCTTGGAGCCTCAACTCCAGATACGCCCAACCCAGCCTCAGTCGGAACAGCGCCGCGAGCACTTGCCATTTCACGAGATTCGCGATTTCTGTATGTCGCAAATAGTGGATCCGATACCGTGACGGGCTTCAGTATTGGTGCCGCCGGAGTCTTAACGCTTGTTCCGCAGACTACGGGAAATCCCAACCCCGTCTCCGCCGGAGGCCTGTCACCGGTCGCATTGGCGATGTCTTCAACCGGACGGGTCCTCTATGTGGCCAACAGTACATCCAGCACGATCACGACATTTCAGGTTGAATCATCCGGGTTATTAACGCAAGTGCCGCAGGCTGGACCTGGGACGAATCCTATCTCGACCAATGTGGCAGGGCCCACTGCGCTCGCTATGTCTCCGAACGGGCAGTTTCTCTACGTGACCAACAGTGCATCCAACACGGTGACGGCGTTTCGGGTTGAAACATCAGGGCTCTTAACGCTGATCCCGCCGACCGGGTCCACCCCCAATCCTGTGTCGACTGGTGGCACGACTCCGAACAGCATCGCCGTCGTGCGGAATGGGGTCCATCTCTATATCGCCAATGGGGGAGGGACTGTGTCGGCGTTCACCATAGGAAGCAATGGCTTACTGGCGCTGGTGCCGGCCTCAGGGACAGTGCAGAATCCTACGCCCACGCTGGTGGCCGGGTCTACTCCAACGGCACTCACCATCTCTCAGGATGGGCAGTTCTTGTATGTGGCGAACAGTGGAGGCACCGTCTCGGCCTACACCATTGCATCCGATTCAGGCACCTTGATCCCCCTCACGCAGCTACTCGGTAATCCCTTTCGCACAGGGACCAATCCTTCCGCAATTGCCGTATCCGGCCCAACACTGTGAGGGTTCGCACAGGACGAGCGCGCCGCTCTCAACTAGCCAGGCGACTCCTCAATCGCTCGGTGGTTCTGGTTGCGTCATCGGATAGCCGATCCCTCAGGAGATGCTGGAGCTGGTTGGCAGGAACAGGCTTGCTGAAGAGATACCCTTGATAGGCTTCACAGCCCTGCATGCGGAGAAACGCAAGCTGATCTCTGGTCTCGACCCCCTCTGCCACAATGTGCAGCTTGAGGGCGCGGCCCATCCCGATAATGGCCCGCATGATGGGGGAATCGACCTTACCGAGCTTCAGATCCTTAACGAACGCTTGATCGATCTTGATCGTATCGATGGGAAATCGCTGGAGATAGGCAAGGGAAGAAGAGCCTGTGCCAAAGTCATCGATCGCCAATCGAAAGCCAGACTCTTTCAGCTCTTTCAGCGTGGCGGCGGTCGACGGCGCATCCGTCATCAAGACACTTTCGGTTAACTCCAGCTCAATGTCCTGCGGGTTTCCTCCCTCCGCAAAGACAAGCCCTTTTATCTGACTGGCAATATTCCGTTGTCTGAAATGCAGACCGGAGAGGTTGATCGAAACAGCGGTCGGTGCCAGCCCCTTCTTGTGCCAGGCCCGCTGCTGTTGCGTCACGCTCTTAATGACCCATTCACTCATGTCCACGATCAACTCTTCCTCTTCTGCGACGGGGATGAACTCGGCTGGAGAAATCAACCCGCGGGTCGGATGCTGCCATCGGATCAAGGCTTCGAATCCAATGACTTTCTCCGAAAGAATATCCACTTGCGGTTGATAGTGAAGAACGAACTGGTTGCCGGCGATTGCGGCTCGCAAATCTTGCTCAAGGCTGACACGAGCGGCGATCGACGCATTCATCGCATCCGAGTAGAACTGGTAGTAATTATGTCCTTTGGTTATTGCTGACTGGAGAGCGGTCGCAGCATTACGGAGCAATTGCTCGGCATCCGTACCATCGGTTCCTGGTATCGCAATTCCAATATTCGCGGAGAGGGTCAGACTGGTCGTTCCAACCTGACAGCGACTGCCGAGA
>Ga0224496_10002109_pt1 | contig 11959 bp, 10 predicted proteins | sample SF_Jul11_sed_USG_2_FD_168127 | JGI IMG/M metagenome (GOLD analysis project Ga0224496, IMG submission 168127) | Sediment microbial communities from San Francisco Bay, California, United States - SF_Jul11_sed_USGS_8_1 | ecosystem: Environmental > Aquatic > Marine > Sediment | place: USA... | reverse complement strand
CGCTGGCCCCGCTGGTCGGCCCCATTATCGCCGGTTACCTGACAGTCTGGTTTGGCTGGCAGGTGAACTTCCTGGTCCTGACCCTCTACGGCGCGGTGATCCTGTTCGGCGTTCTGACGGCGCTGGGCGAAACCAACGCGCATCGCGGCGAGGCCACTAGCCCGGCACGGATGATACGGAACTACCGCGCGTTCCTGAATAACCGTGTCTGGCTGGGTTATGTGCTGTGCAACAGCGCCACCTATGCCGGGCTGTTCGCCTTTATTTCCGGCTCGTCCTTCGTGTTCATCGAGGTGCTGGGCCTGCCGCCGCATCTGTTCGGGGCCTGCTTCGCCGCAGCGGTGACCGGCTATATCGCCGGGACGATGTTTTCCGCCCGCGTGGTGATGCGGATGGGAATCGAGCGGATGGTCGTGAGCGGCGCGGTAATCTGCGCGCTGAGCGGGCTTGTCATGGCGCTGCTGGCTCTCGGTGGCGTTCAAACCATATGGGCGGTGCTGGGCCCGATGATGCTGTTCTGCGCGGGTGTCGGGCTGGTGATGCCCAATTCCATGGCCGGCGCGATCGGCCCGTTCCCGACCATGGCCGGCGCGTCGTCGGCCCTGCTTGGCTTTATCCAGATGATTTTCGCCGCAGCCGTGGGCATCGGCGTCGGCGCCGCCTTCGACGGTACCGCCCGGCCGATGGCGGTGACAATCGCGATCATGGGAACCGGCGCGCTGGCGGCATACTGGATGATGGTGCGTGGCGGAGAGGCCGCCGAATCGCACTAATTCGAAAGCGGTGCCGCCACGCCGGGTAAGGGTTTCGGCGCCACGCCCTCATGCGCCGGTTTCATGAAGGCACGCCAGGTTCGGGCGGGGAATGAGCCGCCGCCAACATCATCCATCGCCGAATTATTGTCGTTCCCGAACCAGACTCCCGTAATCAGGTCGGCGGTATAGCCGATGAACCAGGCGTCGCGGCTGTCCTGGCTCGTTCCCGTCTTGCCGGCGGAGGGGCGGTCCAGTTTCGCCTGCTTGCCGGTGCCCCAGGTAATGGCCGCGGTCAGCACGTCATTGACGGCCGCCACATGTTCAGGCTCCACGACGCGGCCCGGTCCGCCGCCGCTGCGCCGGAACAGAATATTTCCCTCGCCATCCGAGACTTCCGTAATGCCATGGGGCCAGACGCCGATTCCGCCATTGGCCATCACCGCATAGGCCGAGGTCATTTCCAGCAGCGTCACCTCGTAAGCCCCCAGCGCCAATGCCGGATCCGTGCCGATCGGCGAGGTAATGCCTAACCGCCGGGCGGTGGCTGTTACTTTTGTGCGGCCCACCCTCTCGGCGATGGAGGCCGCCACCGAATTCAACGAGCGCGCCACGGATTCGCGAATCGAAACGGTGCCGCGATATTTACCCCCGTAGTTACGTGGGCTCCAGCCGTCGATGGTTATCGGCGCGTCCTCGACCTCGTCACCCGGCCGAAAGCCCGATTCGAAGGCGGTCAGATAGACGAACAGCTTGAAGGACGAACCGGGCTGGCGTAGCGCCTGGGTGGCCCGGTTGAACTGACTGGCGCCATAGCTGGCCCCGCCAACCATGGCGACGATTGCGCCGTCGGGTCGCATCGCCACCATCGCGGCCTGGCTCGCCTTGCGCTTCTTGCTCGCGACAAGATTCTTCGCCACCGCGCTTTCGGCCAACCGTTGCAGGCGCGGATCAAGGGTAGTGTGGATAATCAGATCGCCGCCATCATGGCTGATATAATCCTGGGCGCGGTCCAGCACCCAGTCGGCGAAATGCCGTGACTGCCCCCCCAGGCGGTCGCTATGCATGACCGCGCGGCCCGACTTCGCCGCCGCCGCCTGATCCTTGCTAAGCCAGCCGGCTTCGACCATGCTTTGCAGCACTTGTGTCGCTCGGCCCGCCGCCAGGTCTGGGTTGGTCAATGGATTATAGCGTGACGGTGCCTTCAGCAGCCCGGCCAGCATCGCCGCCTCATACGCGGTCACCTGCGCCGCCGGCTTGTTGAAATAGCGTCGCGCCGCCGCATCCACCCCATAGGCGCCCTGCCCGAAATAGACCCGGTTGAGGTAGATGGTCAGAATCTGGTCCTTGCCAAACCTCTGCTCCAGCCAGAAGGCGAGCAGCAGTTCCTGCACCTTGCGGCGGACCGTGCGGTCGGATGACAGGAACAGGTTTTTCGCCAGCTGTTGACTGATCGTACTGCCGCCGCTGCGCACCGTACCGGCCCACAGATTGACCCAGCCCGCGCGGAGGATGCCGATCGGGTCAACGCCCATATGGTCGTAAAACCGGCGATCCTCGACCGCCAGTACGGCATGTGGCAGATGCGGGGGCAGTTCGTGCAACTGCACGGCGACACCGTAAAGCTCCCCGTAATGGGCCAGCACCGTACCGTCGGCCGCTTTGACGGTCACGGTCGGCGCCCGCTTGCCGGCAGCCCGCTCCAGATTTTCAATATCCGGCAGGTCATAGGCGTACCAGGCCATGATGCCGGCCAGCCCTACCGTGCCCCACACCGTCAGCGCCAGGCCATAACCGATCAGCCGGATCAGCCATGAGCGTTTGCGGCGCGGCGCGGCGCCAGTTTTTGGGGGTTTTTTCTGATTTCGACTGGTCATGCCGCTATATATAGCGGTTTTCATAGATTAAAGGGCCTTAAAATTACTATATTATGTAGCATTGTCGATTGTGCAAATTTCATTGATTTAAATTGTTTATGTTCTAAACTGTTGTCCATAATATTGTTTATTGGTAGGTTTCAGTCTATATCAAGGTGACATCTATTGGGTTGGAGAGCCGCATGAACAGTTCAAATCGCCCATTTAGCCAAGTGCATGACATCTTGCGCAAGGCAGGGCTGAGGCCGACGCGTCAACGTCTTGGGCTTGCGCGATTGCTGTTTGAGAATGACGACCGGCATGTAACCGCGGAACAGCTTCATACCGAGGCCACCGGCGCCAATCTGCGTGTATCGCTGGCGACGATATACAATACGCTGAATCAGTTCACCGGGGCCGGACTGATGCGTGAGGTCGTGGTGGAACCCGGCCGTTCATATTTCGACACCAACACTACCGACCATCATCATTTCTTCCATGAAGATACAGGCCGGTTACTGGATATTCCAGGTGACGCAATTTCAGTCAGCAAAGTGCCGGAACCGCCCACGGGCACCCATGTGGAAAGGGTCGACATCATCGTTCGCATTCGAGAATGATACCTTTTTGTCGACGCCTTCCCGCACCACGCGAATTTTCTTCTTTAAAATCATTCTAATCTATTGACACTCTTCCCGATTTTCTGCTTAATACTATCCATCGGGGGATGCGGCCATCAGGTATACCCCCCTCCACCCCGCGGCCAACTATCATCGGCCGTGCAAGCCACATGACAGGAGGACTCGATGTCTCTTAAGAACAGCAAAACCGAACAGAACCTGAAAGACGCCTTTGCGGGCGAAAGTCAGGCGAATCGGCGCTATCTCTACTTCGCGGGCAAGGCCGACATTGAGGGCTATCCCGATGTCGCGACGGTGTTCCGCTCGACCGCCGACGGCGAAACCGGCCATGCACACGGCCATCTCGAATATCTCGAAGAAACCGGCGATCCGGCCACCGGCGAGCCGATTGGCGCAACCGATGCCAACCTGAAAGCCGCGATCGCGGGCGAAACCCACGAATACACCGACATGTATCCGGGCATGGCGAAGACTGCCCGCGAGGAAGGTTTCGACGAAATCGCCGACTGGTTCGAAACCCTGGCGAAGGCTGAAAAGAGCCACGCCGGCCGTTTCCAGAAGGCCCTGGACAGCCTTAGCTGATCCCGGAATAAAAATGGCGACCGGCGGGGGCAAAAATCAGCCTCCGCCGTTCCCGCCCGGCGGGGCGGAGGGGGGAAGGGGCCGCTTCTATTAACTAGGCTCTCCCAATAGTGACCGATAAAACAGGATCATAACCCATGGAACAAGGCAGCTCCGGCGCGCCGATCCGCCACCCTATTGCCTGGCAGGATCCCGATTTTTACAACGAAGAAAAGCTCGACGCTGAAATGCGACGGGTTTTCGATCTCTGCCATGGCTGCCGCCGCTGCTTCAGCCTGTGCGATTCCTTTCCCCGCCTGTTCGATCTGATCGACGAATCGGAAAGCGGTGAAATGGACAGCGTTTCCAGCGCCGATTTCAAGCCGGTAGTGGATGCCTGCACATTATGCGACCTCTGTTTCATGACCAAATGCCCCTATGTGCCGCCGCATGAATGGGATCTGGATTTTCCGCACCTGATGTTGCGCTACCGCGCGGTCGAACATGCCAAGGGCAAGACCGGCTTCATGGAAAAGCAACTGACGGAAACCGATCGCAACGGCAAACTGGCCAGCGTTACGTCGGGCATCGCCAACTGGGCTTCGAGCACCTCAAACAAATTGACTCGCCCGGTGATGGAGGCGGTCGCCGGCGTTCATCGCGAGGCCGCGCTGCCGAAATTTCACGGCAAAACGCTAACGGCGCGGGCCAAAGCCGAAAAGCCGCAAGTCAATACGGACGCCCCGGCCCATGGCCGCAAAGCGGTGCTCTACGCAACCTGCTACGGCAATTACAACAACCCCGAAATCGGCGAGGCCGCGCGCCGCGTCCTGGCCCATAACGGCGTCGAGACCGAAGTTGTCTATCCCGGCTGCTGCGGTATGCCGCAACTGGAACAGGGCGACCTTCCCCGCGTGGCGAAAAATGCGGCGAGCGTGGCGGCCGAACTGCGGCCGTGGATTGACAAGGGTTATGACGTGATCGCCCTGGTGCCATCCTGTGCCCTGATGCTGAAGTTCGAGTGGCCGCTGATCGCGACCGAGGACGAGAACGTCAAGGCATTGTCGCAAAAGACCTTCGATGTCAGCGAATATATTGTCGCGATTGCGAAAACCGAGGGCCTGGCGGACGGGCTGAAACCGCTGGACGGTGGCGTCGCGGTGCATCTGGCCTGCCATGCGCGGGTGCAGAATGTCGGCGCCAAAGCGGTGGAAATGATGCGCCTTGTTCCCGAGGCCGATGTCGCCGTGATCGAGCGCTGTTCGGGCCATGGTGGATCCTGGGGCATCATGAAGAATAATTTCGAGGTGGCGCTGAAGGTCGGCAAAACCACGGCGCGCAACGTGTCGAAAAGCGGAAAGAAGTATGTTTCTTCCGAATGTCCGCTCGCCGGGACCCACATCATGCAGGGCATCGACCGGTTGGACGGCGACAAGCCGGAAATCGAACTGTCATCCCACCCCGTCATGCTGTTCGCCCGCGCCTACGGGCTGATGGATTGAATCAGGAACCTGAAATACTGGAAATGAATATTATGACAGTAAAAACTGAAATCACCCGCGACGACATCATGGACATGGCCGAATATGGCGCGATCCGCAAGCAGCGCCGTCGCGAGATGATCGAAAAGAAAAAACAGCGCCGGGTCGCCATTGGCCCCGACGCCACCGCGCATTTCGAGGATTACGACAGCATGTGGCTGCAGGTCCATGAAATGCTCTATATCGAAAAAGGCGGCGAAGAGCAGCTTGCCGAAGAGCTGTCGGCCTATAACCCGCTGGTTCCCAAGGGCCGCGAGCTGGTCTGCACCGTTCTGTTCGAAATCGACGATCCCGATCGCCGCGCCCGCGTGCTGGGCGGCCTGGGCGGCGTCGAGGAAACCATGTTTCTGCGAGTCGATGGTGAGGACATCATGGGGCAGTCCGAGGAAGATTTGGACCGCACCAACGCCGCCGGCAAGGCATCTTCGGTGCAGTTCATCCATTTCCCCTTCACCGACGCCCAGGTGGAAAAGTTCCGCAAGCCCGATGCCGAGGTGATTGTCGGTTTCAAACACCCGAACTACGGCCATATGGTTCGCATAACCGGGGATACCCGAAAGGCGCTGGAACAGGATTTCAGCTAAGCCCGCACCCTTTGGGGGAGCGCCGGCGGAGTTCTATTCGACGACTTCGCCGGGTTCGATGCCCCAGAACTCGCCGCGGCGCAGCCAGCCGCGATTATTTCGGACCTCTACCCTGCACCATTCCTCGTTACAATCCTCGATTTCAGCGATGATGCCAGGTTCCAGAAGGGCGACCGGCGGCGAGGTGGCGTCGGCGCGGCGGTAGAGCGTGCGTTTTTCACCGGTAACGATGATATTACGCTTTTGCGATAGCATGGCGGCGTGAATCCAGCCTTCCTGTCCTTCCCAGTCGCGGATCTGCCGCCAGCTTTCATATTCCGCCATAATCTCGACCGGGATACCCGACTGCACGAAAACCCAGCGCACCGGGTAACGCTTGCCCGGGCCGGCCCGGACATTGGCCTTGCCCGCCTTGACCGTAACAAAACGGGAAGGCGGTCGTTCGTCGTCGCCCCGTGGTCTGCGGGTGGCATAAAGCATGGTAGCGGCAATGGCTATAACAACAACTGCCGCGGCGGCGACAAGAAGAGTCCTGCGGTTCAGGTATGGCTGCATATTACGAATTACCTGCCCCTGTATTGGAATCAGCACTGCCCCAATCCAAAATCATGACGCGACAGTCACGGGTTGCCTACCCCGCTGGGATGTATCTTTACCAATTCATAAGATGCCATGCGGTACGTTCTGTCACAAGGCGGCGAAAGAGTAAATTCATTCGCAGCTTTCGATTCCCCGGTGAGCAGGAAAAACAAAATCGCATGGCGTTTCGCGCCATAACAAGCAGCAGAGCAAAAGATACAGCCTCAATGTCTAGCACTGATCGCCAGAACCAACATGCCAACCGCATACAGGCTGGCTCCATCGGGTCATTGCAACGTTGGGCACCGGTCATTCTCTATGCTCTCTTGGCCTTAATCGCAGTATACCCTGTATTTATTGTCGATATTCCGCCGTTGACCGACTATTCGCCCCATCTGGCGGAAATCCATATCCAGACGACAATCGCTAACAACCCAGATTTGCAGGCGCATTACGCATTTAACTGGAAACCGCTCCCCAACCTGGCGATGCAACTCATCATACCGCCGCTAACCGCGATATTTTCCCTGTTCGACGCGGGGAAGATATTTGTCGCCGCAGCCATTCTGCTGCCCGTTGCAGGAACGGCGATTCTACGCAAGACCATTCACGGATATGTCGGCTATGCGCCGGCGTTCGCTTTTCTGCCGGCATATAACATGGCCCTGATGTGGGGCTTCCTGAATTTCCTGTTTACGTCGGGCCTGTGCCTGATGGCATTTGCCGGATGGGTTGCTTCCAGCCATTGGCGACCGCAAACCCGCATAGCGCTGTTCAGCGTGGTCGCCATAATTCTTTATTTTTTCCATCTGTTTGCATTCGCCATCTACGCCGTCCTGATCGCGGTCTATACAATCCGGCCAGCCCTGGAGCCCGGTAGCTGGCCTGTGCGAAAATGCCTGGGCGACCTCGCGGGTGCCGGCGCACAATTTATCGGCCCCGCGCTACTGCTGCTGCCGACACTGTTTTCAGGCGAAGCGAGCTATACCGACTTCAACGGTTGGCCCAGCAGGTTCCGGGCCATTCTTTCGCCTGTCTATTCAGTCGGCACGCCGGCCGATATTTTACTGATCACGTTGGCCTCCCTGGTTTTATATTGGGCTCTGCGCAACCGAAGAATCACCCTGGCCCCGGAAATTCGCCTGCCATTGATTGTTATTACCGGTCTCGCCATCATTATTCCCGAATGGTTGATGCAGACTTGGGGCGCCAATATTCGCTTGCCTGCCATTGCGGTATTTATCCTGCTTGCGGGCGCGACACTTCGATTGCCGCCAGTCCGCTGGCAGATTACCCTTGCTGCCATATTCCTTACGCTGTTTGTTGTCCGTGTATGGACGGTGGCCGAGGTCTGGAGAGACGACGCGCAAAAATTTGCCGAATTTCGCACCGCGGCCCTGTCGATTCCCATTGGGGCCCGGGTGGTTCCCATGCAGCCAATTCCTGACGAAACGCCGGACGTGCATAATGGGTTTGCGCAAGCCTATTGGGGTATGACTGCACTGCTGGTGATCGATCGATCTGCTTTTGTCCCGTCGCTCTTCACCGACGCCACGAAACAATTGGTGAGCGCTACCGACGCGAATTCTCTTATCGACAGCCCGTTCGGAACTCCGGCGACCCTGAAGGAAATTGAAGAGGGAGCAGAGATCGAGCAACGAGGCCTTCCGCCGGTCACCTCCGCCAAGGGGAAGCGAACCTATTGGACCGACTGGCCGCACCGGTTCGACTACATGGTGGCCGTCCACGTGAAAAGGCCGCTCGCCAGCCTGGAGCCACTGTTGGAACCCGTTCACACCGGATCTTTTTTCACCATATACCGGATTATTCCGGGCTCTTGCTGGCTGACTGGCGCAGCCCCATCCGATCCCGCGCAGCGATTTTGCAGACCGGACAGCGATAGCGAAACAAATAGTCAGTAGCCGCATCGGGTTGATCCCTTTGCCTCCTTTCATCAAGAGAGCAGACGTTCCCGTAATCCGACCGGCAAAGGCAGGTCCGCCCGCTCTCATGGGCGGCCCGCGCATCGAATGCCGCCGGCTCGTGATTTTGCGGCTTCGGCGGGATTGGACAGGCCCGGCGGGTATTGTATAAGTCGAGTTAATGAAAATGCTTCCGAAGGTCGGTCCATGCCAAAATCGAAGATGAAGCGCAAGCCCCTGGTCGTCGTGACCCGAAAACTGCCGGACGTGATCGAGACGCGCCTGATGGAGCTGTTCGAGACACAGTTGAACCTCGACGACAAACCCATGAGCCAGGCCGAACTGGTCGATGCCGTGCGAAAAGCGGATGTGCTGGTACCGGCAGTGACCGACCGCATAGACGCCGGCGTGCTGTCTCAGGCGGGCGAAAATTTGCGACTGATCGCTTCCTTCGGCACCGGCGTCGATCATATCGACCTTGCTACCGCGCGGGCCCGCGGAATTACCATTACCAACACGCCCGGCGTTCTGACCGAGGATACCGCCGACATGACCATGGCGCTGATTCTGGCGGTGCCACGGCGATTGACGGAAGGCGAACGACTGCTGCGTTCAGGCGAGTGGACCGGCTGGAGCCCGACTTCGATGCTGGGCCACCGCATCTGGGGCAAGCGGCTGGGCATCGTGGGCATGGGACGGATCGGATCGGCGGTGGCGCGACGCGCCCGCGGTTTCGGTCTGTCGGTCCATTACCATAATCGCCGCCGCGTCCATAAAGAGCTGGAACAGGAACTGGAGGCCACCTACTGGGACAGCCTCGATCAGATGCTGGCCCATATGGATATCGTTTCGGTCAACTGCCCGCATACACCGGCGACCTTTCATCTGTTGTCGGCGCGCCGGCTGAAACTGCTGCGGCCGCACGCCTATATCGTCAATACCAGCCGCGGCGAAGTAATCGATGAAAGCGCGTTGGCCCGGGCGCTTGAGAGCGGCGGCATCGGCGGTGCGGCGCTGGACGTGTTCGAGCATGAACCCGCGGTCAACCCCAAGCTGCTGAAACTCGACAATGTGGTGCTGATGCCCCATATGGGCTCAGCCACGGTCGAGGGGCGCGTCGATATGGGCGAGAAGGTCATCATTAATATCAAAACCTTCGCCGACGGCCACAACCCGCCTGACCGTGTTATCGAAACAATGTTCTAAGGTGGACAGGGCGGAGCAATGCAGTTGACGCTCCGCGATCATCTTTCCGAACTGCTGCGCCTGGCGGCGCCGGTGGTGGTTGCGCGCACCGGCATCCTGACAATGGCAACGGCCGACATTGTCATGCTGGGCCATTACAATGCCGAGGACGTCGCCTGGTACGGCATCGGCATAACGCCCTTTATCGTACTTCTGCTGATCGGTATCGGACTGTTGACCGGAACGCTGGTGATGACCAGTCACGCCCGCGGCGCCGGCCGGCCAGCCGATTGCGGCCCGGTTTGGCGACGTTCATTGCCCTATGCCTTGCTGATCGGGCTGATCGGCACGATTATCTGCCGCTTCACCGAACCTTTTTTCCTGATGATCGGTCTGGCGCCCGCCATTGCAATCGGCGGTGGAGCGGTCACCGCGATCGCCGGCCTGGCCCTGGCCCCGACACTGATTCATTCCAACTCGACCTATTTCATGGAAGGCCTGGCCCGGCCCTTGCCGGGCATGACCGTTATCCTGTTCGGCAATTTGCTGAACTTGCTGCTTAACTGGCTTCTGATATTCGGCCATTGGGGCTTTCCCGCCATGGGGGCCGAGGGCGCGATTATCGCGACCTCAATCGTCCGCTGCGTCATGGCCACCGCGTTGGCCGGCTATATCTGGTGGATGCCGGATCAAGCGACATTCGGCATCCGCCGGCCGCTGGAAGGCCGATGGTGGCGTGGCAGCGGCGAACAGTGGCGGTTGGGTTACGCGGCGGGCGTAAGTCAGGGTGTCGAATCCGCCGCCTTCAACAGCCTGACCTTGATGGCGGGGCTTTTGGGGCCGGTGGCGCTGGCCAGCTATTCGATCTCGCTGAATGTTACGGCACTGATCTTCATGCTGGCGCTGGGTTTCGGGGCGGCAACCGCGGTCAGGGTCGGCGCGGCACGTGGCGCCGGCGACCATGCCCGCATGGTCACCGCGGGGTGGATCGGGTTGGGTGCAACAACAGCGGTCATGATTGTGCTGGGTGTTTTGCTTTGGGTTTTCCGCAATGAGATTGCGGCATTCTATACCAGCGCCGCCGACCTGCGCATGATCCTGCCGGCGCTGTTCACCATCATCGCGCTGTTCCTGATCGCCGATGGCGGACAAGTTGTGATGACCTTCGCGTTGCGGGGCGCGGGCGACGCCTGGCTACCGACGGCGATTCATCTGATGTCCTTTTTCGTGGTGATGATCCCGTCCGCCTGGATACTAGCCTTTCCGATGGGAATGGGCGTCCGGGGACTGATGATTGCAATCGCAATGGGCGCGGGCGCCGCGCTATTGGCCTTGAGCCTGAGATTTCGGCTCGCTACCAGGGGAATCGTCCGCGTAAGCGGGAAAGTCCCTATACATCCGTAATCGTCGGATTGCTGCCGCAGAGCGCACAATCGGGGTTTTTCGGGATGGTCACCGTGCGCAGCATCACGTCCATGGCATCATAAAGCAACAATCGCCCGGCAAGGCCCGTGCCCAGCCCAAGCAGTTCCTTGAGGACTTCGGTCGCCTGCATGGTCCCGACAACGCCGGCCAGCGCGCCGAAAATGCCTGCTTCCTCGCAACGCGGCGCAATTCCCGGCGGCGGTGCGCTGGGAAAGATGCAGCGATAACAGGGCTTGTCTTCCTCATAGGCCTTGATCGTCGTCGCCTGCCCCTCGAAGCGCAGCATCGCGGCTGTGACCAGCGGCTTTTTCTCTAGATAGCAGGCATCGTTGACCAGGTAGCGGGTCGGGAAATTGTCACTGCCATCAGCCACCAGGTCGTAGTCGGCGATGATCGACCGGGCGTTCGCCGGCGTCAGCCGGTCCTTGTAACCATTGACCTTGATCTCTGGATTCAACGCGGCGATGGTTTCTATGGCGCTGTCTACCTTGGATGTACCCACCCCGGCAGTGGTATGGATGATCTGGCGCTGCAAATTGGTGATATCGACCTCGTCATTATCGATCACGCCCAGCGTTCCGACGCCGGCCGCCGCCAGATACATCAGCACCGGCGAGCCCAACCCGCCGGCCCCGATGACCAGAACGCGCGATTGCAGCAGCTTGATCTGCCCTTCCTCGCCAACCTCGTCCATGATGATATGGCGGGCGTAACGATGCAGGCGTTCTTCGGTTATTTCCATGGGACGGACCCTCAGGCGGTGATTCCCTCAAACATCGCGGTCGAAAGGTAACGCTCGGCGAAGTCGGGAATGATAACGACAATTCGCTTGCCCTTCATATCCGGCCGTTCGGCAAGCTCCAGGGCCGCGGCGAGCGCCGCACCCGAGGAAATGCCCACCGGCACGCCTTCT
>Ga0224496_10002108_pt1 | contig 11960 bp, 10 predicted proteins | sample SF_Jul11_sed_USG_2_FD_168127 | JGI IMG/M metagenome (GOLD analysis project Ga0224496, IMG submission 168127) | Sediment microbial communities from San Francisco Bay, California, United States - SF_Jul11_sed_USGS_8_1 | ecosystem: Environmental > Aquatic > Marine > Sediment | place: USA... | reverse complement strand
GTGCCGGCGTCGGGGCCCGCGTGGTGGGGTTGTTCGGCTGAAGGCACCACGGCGGCGGCAGTTCGGCGAAAATCCTCATTCAGCGTCGCAGATTCTGCCCGTAAACCCTTGATGCCGCAACGAAACTGATGTCGCGCCGCACTGCGGGGTGTGAGACCTGTCACATCCTGTGGGGTTGCACCAGCACCGCGAATGGCCCGTCGTTGCCGGCCAGCAAAACCGACCTTCCCTTCCATGGCCAAGCTACAGATTCTTCGTTATCCCGACCCACGCTTGCATCTGGTCGCCAAGCCCGTCGATCGGGTCGACGGCCGAATTCGCCAACTCGTCGATGACATGCTCGAAACCATGTACGACGCCGAGGGTGTGGGCCTGGCCGCCACCCAGGTCGATGTGCATGAGCGTGTCATCGTCATCGACACCTCGGACGCCCGAGACGAACCCCATGTGCTGATCAACCCGGAGCTGCTGGCCACGAGCGAGGAGATGACCTTTGCCGACGAAGGCTGCCTGTCGGTGCCGGCGATCTACGACAAGGTGCAGCGCCACGCCGGCGTCACGGTGCGCGCGCTGAACCGTGACGGCGAGTCGGTGCAGTTCGACGCCAACGGCCTGCTCGCGATCTGTGTCCAGCACGAAATGGACCATCTGCTCGGCAAGGTGTTTGTCGAATACCTCAGCCCGCTCAAGCGCGAGCGCATCAGGACCAAGATGGTCAAGCGCACGCGCGAAGAAATGCGCGAAGCCTGAGGCGCGGCGCATGCGGATCGCCTTCGCCGGCACACCGGAGTTCGCCCGCGTGGCCTTGGCGCGCCTGCACGCCGCCGGCCATGCCGTCGCCCTGGTGCTGACCCAGCCGGACCGGCCGGCAGGCCGCGGCATGAAACTGCACGCCTCGGCGGTGAAGCAGTTCGCGCAGCAGCATGGCCTGGCCGTGGCGCAGCCGCGCAGTCTTCGACTGGACGGCAAGCACCCCGACGATGCCGGCGCGGCGCGCGAATCGCTGATGCAGGTGGCCCCCGACGTGATGGTGGTGGCGGCCTACGGGCTGATCCTGCCGCAATGGCTGCTGGCGCTGCCCCGCCTGGGCTGCCTGAACATCCATGCCTCGCTGTTGCCGCGCTGGCGCGGTGCCGCGCCGATCCAGCGCGCCATCGAGGCGGGCGACGCGCAGACCGGCATCACGATCATGCAGATGGATGCCGGACTGGACACCGGCGACATGCTGATGGCCGAGGCGGTGGCCATTCGCGCCGACGACAGCAGCGCCAGCCTGCACGACCGACTGGCCGACCTGGGCGGGAGGTTGATCGTCAGCGCGCTCGAACTCTCAGCGCGAGGTGGGTTGGTGGCGACGCCGCAGCCTGCCGACGGCATTTGCTACGCCCGCAAGATCGACAAGGCGGAAGCCGCAATCGACTGGAATTGCCCGGCGCCGCTGATTGAACGGCGGATCCGTGCCTTCGATCCCTTTCCCGGCGCCAGTGCGTCGCTGGCGCAGGAAACCGTCAAGATCTGGCGCGCCGAAACATGTGCCGGCCAGGGCAGCCCGGGCACGGTCCTGGCGACCGACGACGGCGGGTTCCGGGTCGCGTGCGGAGAAGGCGCATTGCGGCTCGTCGTGCTGCAGCGCCCCGGTGGAAAGAGGCTACCCGCGCGGGCCTTCCTGCACGGGTCCAAGGTCGTCGCCGGGAGCCGCTTCGACACCGCCGGCCCGTGACGGTCGGTACAGCGGGCCCGCGCCCGATCGGCTGCCCTCGGTCGTGTTGCATCACTTGCGTGGCTGCCTCGGCGATGCCGCCGGTGCCGCACGAAGGACAATGGTGCAATGAGCCTTTCGCACACGCTGCGCAGCGACCCCGACTTTCGCCGCGGCGCAAACGACATGCTCGTCTTCGGGCCGGGCATTGCGGCCTGGGGACTGGTGACCGGCATGACCATGGTCAAGAGCGGGCTCAGCGTGCCGCTGGCGATCTTCATGTCGCTCAGCGTCTACTCGGGTGCGGCACAACTCGCCGCGTTGCCGTTGATCGTCGCCTCCGCGCCGGTGTGGGTGATCTGGGCCGCGGCGTTTTGCGTCAACCTGCGCTTTGTCATCTACAGCGCGCAGTGGCGTCTGTACTTTGCACACCTGCCGCGTTGGCAGCGCATGACGCTCGGGTACTTCGCGGCCGACGTGAATCTGGTGGTATTCCAACGGGCTTACCCACTGGCCCGGCGCGAACCCGGCCAGGTGCCGTATTACATCGGCGGCATGTTGACGCTGTGGTCGGTCTGGCAACTTCCTTCGCTGGCCGGCATCCTGCTGGCGGACGCGATTCCTGCGCATTGGGGCCTGGGATTCGCCGGAACGCTGGCGATGCTGGGGCTGGTCTATGGCCTGATCAATGACCGCAGCACATGGACGGCGGCGGCCGTTGCCGCGCTGGCTGCGGTGGCGGCTTTCGCCTTGCCGCTCAAGCTCAACATCCTGGTGGCGATTGCCGCCGCCGTGACCGCAGGCCTGTTGATGGAACAGGTCGAGCGCGCGTCGCGGCGCTTGCGGGGCCGAGCATGAACCGATCGACCGTGCCGCGAATGCGCGACCGCGGCCGGAGGGCATCGGCTGCGCCAAACGGGGCGGGGCGATGAATGCCTGGGAATCGGCGTTGGCCATTGCCGGACTGGCGCTGGTCACGCTGGTGACGCGTGGCTTCTTTCTGTTCCCGCGGAGCGAGGTGCCAATCCCGCCGTGGTTGAAGCGCAGCCTGAAGGTGGCTCCTCTGGCGGCGCTGACGGCCGTCGTTGTGCCCGAGGTGGTGATGACGCAGGGCCACTTCATCAGCACCTGGCAGGATGCACGGCTGCCGGCGGTGGCCCTGACCACGCTTTACTACATCTGGCGTCCCGGCGTGCTGGGCCCGCTGCTGGCCGGTGTCGCGGTCTACCTGCCACTGCGGCTGGCGCTGGGCTGGTAATGTGCTGTACCTCGCCCGTAACCCGTATTCCCTAGAATCACTGCTTCGGCTCCTCCCACCATGAACGTCATCCGTTTTTCCGATCTCGTCCAGGCCGGCAAGGTTGCCGGCCGTCGAGTCTTCATTCGCGCCGACCTCAACGTGCCGCTCGACGACGCCGGGCGCATCACCGAAGACACGCGCATCCGCGCCTCGGTGCCCTGCATCCGCATGGCGCTCGAAGCGGGCGCGGCGGTGATGGTGACCTCGCACCTGGGCCGGCCGACCGAAGGCGAGTTCAAGCCTGCCGACTCGCTGGCGCCGGTGGCGCTCCGGTTGGCCGAGTTGCTGGGGCGCGACGTGCCAGTGCGCGCCGACTGGGTCGATGGCGTGCAGGTCGCGCCGGGAGAACTGGTGCTGCTCGAGAACTGCCGCGTCAACAAGGGCGAGAAGAAGAACAGCGAAGCATTGAGCCGCAAGCTCGCGGCGCTGTGCGACATCTTCGTTCATGACGCCTTCGGCACGGCGCACCGCGCCGAGGCCAGCACGTACGGCATCGCGCAGTTCGCGCCCATCGCCTGCGCCGGGCCGCTGCTGGCGGCCGAGATCGACGCGATCAACAAGGCGCTGGCCAAGCCGAAACGGCCGCTGCTGGCCATCGTGGCCGGCAGCAAGGTCAGCACCAAGCTCACGATCCTGCAGAGCCTGGCCAACAACGTCGATGGCCTGATCGTCGGTGGCGGCATTGCCAACACCTTCATGCTCGCTGCCGGGCTCAAGATCGGCAACAGCCTGGCCGAGGCCGGGCTGGTCGGCGAAGCCAAGGCGGTGATCGCGGCGATGCAGGCGCGTGGCGCCGCGGTGCCGATTCCCGTCGATGTGGTGACCGCCAAGGCCTTCAAGGCCGACGCACCGGCGACGGTGAAGGCCGCTGACGAGGTGGCTGACGACGACCTGATCCTGGACATCGGCCCCGAAACGGCCAAGCTGCTGGCCGATCAACTCAAGTCGGCCGGCACCATCGTCTGGAACGGCCCCGTCGGTGTGTTCGAGTTCGACGCGTTCGCCAAGGGCACCGAGGCGATCGCCCGCGCCATCGCGGCGTCGCCGGCCTTCAGCATTGCCGGCGGCGGCGACACGTTGGCGGCGATCGCCAAGTACGGCATCGAAGACAAGATCGGCTACATCTCCACTGGCGGTGGTGCCTTTCTCGAAGTGCTCGAGGGCAAGACCTTGCCGGCCTTCGAAATCCTGCAGCGGCGCGCCAAGGCCTGATCGGCAACTCGTTGGGCCGCGCTGCGGCCGCGGTTGCAGGACTTCAGTCCCTGCCGCGACAACCCAAACAACCCGGAGACAGCCATGCCTCGCGCCACCAAGATCGTTGCCACGCTGGGCCCAGCATCGAGCGCACCAGATGTGCTCGAGAAAATGTTGCACGCCGGTGTCGACGTCGTGCGGCTCAATTTTTCGCACGGCAGCGCGCAGGACCACATCGACCGCGCCAACCTGGTGCGCGAGGTGGCCAAGCGCGCCGGCAAGGAGGTCGCCATCATGGCCGACCTGCAGGGCCCGAAGATCCGGGTCGGAAAGTTCGAGGGAGGCAAGACGGTGCTGCAGGACGGTCAGAAGTTCATCCTCGACGGCGCCACGACCGAACTGGGCAACAACGACCGGGTCGGGCTGGACTACAAGGCGCTGCCACGTGACGTCAGGCCCGGTGACACCTTGCTGCTCAACGACGGCCTGCTCAAGCTCAAGGTCGACGCGGTGCTCGGTGACGAGGTGCACACCACCGTGGTGGTCGGCGGTGACCTGTCCAACAACAAGGGCATCAACAAGGCCGGCGGCGGCCTGACCGCCCCCGCGCTGACCTCCAAGGACATGGAGGACATCAAGACGGCGATGGCCTTCCAGGCCGAATACCTCGCCGTCAGCTTTCCGAAAAGCGCCACCGACATGGAAATGGCGCGCCAGCTCGCCAACGTGGCCGGCGAGTCGACCCGGCACAAGCCGGCGCTGATCGCCAAGATCGAACGCAGCGAGGCGATTCCGGTGCTCGACCAGATCCTGAAAGCCTCGGACGGCATCATGGTGGCGCGCGGCGATCTGGCCATCGAGGTCGGCAACGCCGCCGTGCCGGCGCTGCAGAAACGCATGATCCGCATGGCGCGTGAGATGGACAAGATCGTCATCACCGCCACGCAGATGATGGAGTCGATGATCGTCAACCCGGTGCCCACCCGCGCCGAGGTCAGCGACGTGGCCAACGCGGTGCTCGACGGCACCGACGCCGTGATGCTGAGCGCCGAGACCGCGGCCGGCCGCTATCCGGTCGAGACGATCACGCAGATGGCGGCCATCGCGCTCGAGGCCGAGGCGGCCGACGACGACAGCATCGAGACCGACTTCGCCAACAAGCGCTTCGGCCGCATCGACCAGTCGATCGCGATGGGTGCGCTGTTCACCGCGCACCACCTCGGTTGCCGGGCGATCCTGGCGCTGACCGAATCGGGCTCGACGGCACTGTGGATGAGCCGCCACAACATCAAGGTGCCGATCTACGGCCTGACCTCGCAACTGGTGTCGCAACGCAAGATGACGCTGTACCGCAATGTGCGGCCGCTGCTGATGCCGGCCCACCGCGACCGCGACGAGGCGCTGGCCGGCGCCGAATCGCTGCTGGTGGAAAAGGGTGTGCTCAAGCCCGGCGACACCTATGCCATCACCTGCGGCGAGCCGATGGGCTACCCGGGAGGCACCAACATGCTCAAGGTGTGCCGCGTGGCCTGAGCCTGGTCCTGGGTCTGGGCGGCCGGTTGCGGAGCAGGTGCCACTTGCCGCTTCCCCCAGGCCCTAACATGCGAGGGCACTGAGGCGATTCGATTCGCGAGACTGCCCATGACCGACCTGTCCCTTGCCCAGCACATCGCCGCCGTGTTGCCGACCGGCGGCGTCGACATCGACCCGTCCGAGACCAGCGAGTGGTGCGAGGCGCTCGATGCGCTGACCGCTGCGCACGGCCCCGAGCGCGCGCGCTATCTGCTCGGTGCCTTGCTCGCCCATGCCCGGCGGCGCGGGCTGAACTGGCAGCCGTCGATGGTGACGCCGTATGTGAACACCATCGCGCTCGAGGCCCAGCCGCCGTTCCCCGGTGACCTGGCGATGGAGCAGCGGCTGGCCGCACTGATGCGCTGGAACGCCCTGGCGATGGTGATGCGGGCCAACCGGGTCGAGACTGGCGGCTCGGCCGACCTGGGCGGGCACATCGCCAGTTACGCCTCGGCCGCCGAGCTGTTCGAGGTCGGCTTCAACCACTTCTTTCGGGCGCGCAGCGATTCCTTCGCCGGCGACCTGGTCTACTTTCAGCCGCACTCGGCGCCGGGCGTGTACGCACGGGCCTTTCTGGAGGGGCGGCTGTCGGCCGACGACCTGGCCCACTACCGCCAAGAATTGAGCGCGCCGGGCCGCGGTGCACGCGGCCTGAGCTCGTACCCGCACCCGCAGTTGATGCCCGATTTCTGGCAGTTTCCGACCGGCTCGATGGGTATCGGACCGATCAATGCGATCTACCAGGCACGCTTCATGCGCTACCTGCAGCACCGCGGTCTGATCGAAGCCGGTCAGCCGCAGCGTCGGGTCTGGGGTTTTTTCGGTGACGGCGAGATGGACGAGCCCGAGTCGATCGCGGCCTTGTCGCTGGCCGCCCGCGAACAGCTCGACAACTGCAGCTTCGTCATCAACTGCAACCTGCAGCGACTCGACGGACCGGTGCGCGGCAACGGCCGCATTGTCGACGAGCTCGAGTCGCTGTTTGCCGGTGCCGGCTGGCACGTCATCAAATGCCTGTGGAGTTCGGACTGGGACGTGCTGTTCGCGCGCGACCACGACCATGCGCTGATGCGCGCGTTTGCGCACACGGTGGATGGACAGTTCCAGACCCTGTCGGCCAAGGACGGTGCCTTCAACCGCGAAGTTTTTTTCGGCCAGAACGCGCAATTGCAGGCGCTGGTGGCCGACCTGCGCGACGAAGACATCGACCGCTTGCGCCGCGGCGGGCACGACGCGGTGAAGATCCACGCCGCGTTCGCGGCCGCCGCACACCACACCGGCCAGCCCACCGTCGTGTTGGCCAAGACGATGAAGGGTTATGCGATGGGCGGTGCGGCGCAGGGCCGCATGACCACGCACCAGGCAAAGAAGCTCGACAGTGCCGCCCTGCTCGCGTTTCGCGACCGCTTTGCGCTGCCGCTGACCGATGCGCAGGTGCAGGCGCTGGCCTTCTGCGCTCCCGAGCCAGGCAGCGCCGAGCTGAAATACCTGCACAGTCGCCGCCACGCGCTGGGCGGCTACCTGCCGGCGCGGCGCAGCGATTGCCCGCCGCTCGCGGTGCCGCCGCTGTCGAGCACCGCGGGCTTCGCGCTGAACGCCGACGGCAAGTCGATGAGCACCACGATGGCCATCGTGCGCATGCTCGGTGCGCTGTTGAAGGATGAAGTCCTGGGCCCGCGCGTCGTGCCCATCGTCGCCGACGAAGCCCGCACGTTCGGCATGGCCAGCCTGTTCCGCAGTGCCGGCATCTATGCGCCGTTCGGCCAGCTCTACCAGCCCGAAGACGCGGGCTCGATGCTGTACTACCGAGAAGACAAGAGCGGCCAGCTGCTCGAGGAAGGCATCACCGAGGCCGGCGCACTGTCTTCGTGGACGGCCGCAGCGACCTCGTACTCGACGCACGGCCTGCCGATGCTGCCCTTCTACATCTACTACAGCATGTTCGGCTTCCAGCGCGTCGGCGACCTGATCTGGGCCGCTGCCGACCAGCGCGCGCGCGGCTTCCTGATCGGCGCCACGTCGGGCCGCACCACGCTGGGCGGCGAGGGCCTGCAGCACCAGGACGGCACCAGCCACCTGATCGCCGCCACGGTGCCGAACTGCAAGGCCTACGACCCGGCCTTCGCTGGCGAGATGGCCGTCATCGTTGACCACGGCCTGCACGAAATGCTCGAGCGGCAGGTCGATGTCTTCTACTACGTGACGGTGATGAACGAAAACGTCGCCCAGCCTTCGCTGCCGGCGGCGGCCCACGAAGGCGTGCTGCGTGGCCTGTACCGCTTTCGCCCATCGGGCTCGCGGGCCAGGCGCCGTGTGCAGCTGCTCGGCTCGGGCGCCATCCTTGGCGAGGTCATCAAGGCGGCCGACCTGCTGCAGACCAGGCATCGCGTGGCCGCCGATGTCTGGAGCGTCACCAGCTTCAGCGAACTGGCGCGCAACGGCGTGGCGTGCGAAACGGCCTGGCGGCGTGGCGAGCAGGGCGAGCCCGTCGTGCCGTATGTGACCGAGCAGTTGGCAGCCACGCACGGCCCGATCGTGATCGCCACCGACTATGTGCGCGCCGTGCCCGAGCAGATCCGCGCCTGGCTGCCGCCGGGCCGGCGCTGCGTCACGCTGGGCACCGACGGCTTCGGTCGCAGTGACACACGCGCCGCGCTGCGTGCGCATTTCGAGGTCGACGCGGCGGCCATCGTGCAGGCCGCTCTGCGCGCGCTGTCGGGCGGCTGACGTCCACACCGTCCGACCTCACGAGATGGACGCACCCGCCATGGCCGGCAAGCTCGACATCGAAGACATCCGGGCAGCGGCGCAGCGCCTGCGCGGCCAGGTCATCGACACACCGTGCCTGGCCTCGCGCACGCTGTCCGCGATCGCTGGTTGCGAGGTGGTCCTGAAGTTCGAGAACCACCAGTTCACCGCGTCGTTCAAGGAGCGCGGCGCGCTGAACAAGATGGCGCAGCTCAGCGAAGCCGAACGCCGCCAGGGCGTGCTGGCAGTCTCGGCCGGCAACCATGCGCAGGGCGTGGCCTACCATGCGCAGCGCCTGGGCATTGCCGCCACCATCGTGATGCCGCGTTTCGCGCCGGCGGTGAAAGTCGAGCGCACCCGAGGCTTCGGCGCCAGCGTGGTGCTGCAGGGGGACACTTTCGACGATGCCCGCGCCCACGGCCTGGCGCTGGCCAAGGCCCAGGGGCTGACCGTGGTGCACCCGTACGACGACCTCGACGTCGCCGCCGGCCAAGGCACGATCGCGCTCGAAATGCTGGCCCAGCAGCCGCAGATCGACACCCTGGTGGTGGCGATCGGTGGCGGCGGGTTGATCAGCGGCGTGGCGACCGCGGCGCGCGCGCTCAAGCCCGACATCCAGGTCATCGGAGTGCAAAGCGAGCGCTTTCCGGCCGTGTGGAATGCCGTGCACCACGAGAGCCGCGAATCGGCGCTGGCCACCATTGCCGACGGCATCGCGGTGAAGGTCCCTGGCCGGCTGACGCTGCCGCTGATCCGCCAGCGTGTCGACGATGTGCTGCTGGTCGGCGAGGGCGACATCGAGCAGGCCATCTTGATGCTGCTCGAGATCGAGAAAACCGTCGTCGAGGGCGCCGGCGCGGTCGGTCTGGCCGCGCTGCTGAAACACCGCGAACGCTTCGCCGGTCGCAGGGTCGGCCTGATCCTGTGCGGCGGCAACATCGAGCCGCTGGTGCTGGCCGAGATCATCGAGCGCGGCATGGTGCGCTCCGGCCGGCTGGCGCGGCTGCGCCTGGACGTGCGCGACGTGCCCGGCGCGCTGGCCGATGTGGCGACCCTGCTCGGCAAGCTCGGCGCCAACATCGACGAGGTGCAGCACCAGCGCGCCTTCACGTCGCTGTCGGTCGAGCGTGCGCAGATCGAGCTGGTGGTGCAGACGCGCAGCGTGGCGCACATTGAGGAGATCCTGGTCGCGATGCGGGCCCAGGGCTACCACGCCGAACGGATCGGCTGAGCGAACGCCTGGGGCACAGAGCGATGTGCCATGGCGGCATGCGCCCCAGAGGGGCTGGTCTTCGGTTGACTTGGGTCAAGTGGCGACTGGCGCCGGCGCCTGATCATTGCAATTAGCAGACGCAGGCGATCCAGATGAAACGTGCAGCAGTGCTGACCAGCGGCGGCGACGCTCCGGGCATGAACGCGGCCGTGCGCGCCGTGGTGCGCGCTGGCATCGCGCATGGCATCGAGATGTTCGGCGTCCAGCATGGCTACACCGGCCTGATTGCCGGCGACTTCCGGCCGCTGGGTGCCCGCGACGTGGGCGGCATCATCCAGCGCGGCGGCACGGTGCTCGGCACGACACGCTGTGTCGAACTGAAGACCGGTGCTGGACAGGACAAGGCGGTACGCCAGCTCCGCGAGCGTGGCATCGACGGCCTGGTCGTGATCGGCGGCAACGGCTCGCAGACCGGTGCATTTGCCTTGTCGCACATGGGCGCGCAGGTGGTCGGTGTGGCGTCGACCATCGACAACGACCTGGTGGGCACCGACGTGACGATCGGCGCGACGACGGCCGCCGACATTGCACTGGAGGCCATCGACCGCTTGCGTGTCACGGCCGCATCGCACGGGCGCGCCTTCCTGGTCGAGGTGATGGGGCGCAACTGCGGTTACCTGGCGACGGTGGCCGGCATCGCCGGCGGCGTCGAGGCGATCGTGATTCCGGAAGTCGACGTGCATCCCGAGCAGGTCGCCAGGGAATTGCGGGTGGCCAGCGAACTAGGCAAGAGTCACGCGATCGTCGTCGTTGCCGAAGGCGCACGCTACAACGCCGACCGCCTTGCCGACTATTTCAAGGCACATGAAGAGCGGCTCGGCTTCGACTTGAGGGTGTCCAGGCTCGGCCATATCCAGCGCGGCGGCAGCCCGGGTGTTTTCGATCGGCTGCTGGCCACGCGGCTTGGCGCAGCGGCCGCTGAGCGCCTGGCCGCCGGGCACCATGGTGTGCTGCTGGGCATGGTGAATGGCCAGCTGGCGAGCACGCCACTGGCCGAGGTGGTGAACCGGACCAAGCCCGTGGACGGGCAATGGATCGAATTGGCGAAGTTGCTGGAGGTGTGACACTCACCCCGGCGCCCAACACAGAAGGAGTCGAAGATGTTGCTGAAAGAAGTGTGCGTGCTGGACGTGGTGTGCTGCGGCAGGACCACGACCGTGGTCGAGGCGGCACGGATGATGCGCAAGCACCATTCGGGCGACCTGATCGTGGTCGACGACCCGGGCGGCGAGCGCGCGCCGATGGGCATCCTGACCGACCGCGACATCGTGATCGAGGTGCTCGGCAATGACCTCGACCCGGCCAAGACGCCCGTGTCGCAGGTCATGAGCAGCAAGCTGGTGATCGCCGAAGCGTCCGAGGACACGGCCGTGGCGGTCGAACGCATGCACAAGCACGGTGTGCGGCGCATGCCGGTCGTGAATCACGGCAGCCTGGTCGGCGTGTTCACGCTCGATGACGCAATGAAGCTGCACGCCGAGCGCGCGGCCGAGTTCGTCGACATCGTCGCCAAGGGCCAGACGCACGAGCGCCGCACGCGACGCTGATATTCCGGCCTGCGCTTGAGCGGGCTCAAGCCACGGAGGCCGCTTCGGTCCGAGCATTGAATTCATCAATGTCTGTGGCTGAAGGAGGCGAGGGATGGCACATCAACGGGCAGCAGGGTGGCCGACCCCTGGCAATATCGGCGCCGCGAGGGCCAGGCCATGAACGCGCCAGACTACATCCGCTGGTTCGACGACCTGTCGCTGGCCGACCTGCCGCTGGTGGGCGGCAAGAATGCGTCCCTGGGCGAGATGGCGCAACAGTTGACACCGCTGGGCGTGCGCATCCCTGATGGGTTTGCGGTCACCGCGCCGGCCTACGTCGAGGCGCTGGACCAGGCCGGTCTCTGGCCCGAGTTGCACAAGCTGCTCGACAAGCTGGACAAGCGCGACACCAAGGCGTTGTCGCGCGCCGGTGCACGTGCGCGCGAAATCGTCTATGCCGCGCCGATGCCCAAGGCGGTCGAGAGCGGCATTCGCCAGGCCTGGCGCACGCTACGGGAGAAGGTCGGCGAAGACCTGAGCGTGGCAGTGCGCAGTTCGGCCACCGCCGAGGACCTGCCGACCGCCAGCTTTGCCGGCCAGCATGACACCTACCTGAACATCCACGGCGAGGAGATGCTGCTCGAT
>Ga0224496_10002107_pt1 | contig 11962 bp, 13 predicted proteins | sample SF_Jul11_sed_USG_2_FD_168127 | JGI IMG/M metagenome (GOLD analysis project Ga0224496, IMG submission 168127) | Sediment microbial communities from San Francisco Bay, California, United States - SF_Jul11_sed_USGS_8_1 | ecosystem: Environmental > Aquatic > Marine > Sediment | place: USA... | reverse complement strand
TTGCTGGCCAAGAAAGTATATCTGAACGCTGTCGACAACATCTCTATCTCCATCGCCAAGGGAAACTTTTTTGGCCTCGTGGGTGAAAGTGGATCAGGCAAGACCACACTGGGGCGGGCGTTGCTGCGTGCGGCGCCGATCAGCGACGGCGCTGTCCAATACAACGACGGCGAGGTGCAATATGACTTGCGTAATCTGTCAAAGCAGGACCTGAAGGAATACCGCAAACGCGCCCAGCTGATCTTTCAGGACCCCTACGCGGCACTCAGCCCACGTATGACGGTACGTGATATCATTGCCGAACCGCTTGAGGTTATGGGCCTGACAAAAACCCGCGAGGAAACGGATGCAAGGGTGCGCGAAATTGCCGCCAAATGCCGTCTCAACCTCGAACATCTGCGCCGCTTCCCCCATGCTTTTTCCGGTGGTCAGCGGCAACGGATATCCATCGCACGGGCATTGGTTTCCGGTCCCCGCTTTATCGTTGCCGATGAAAGCGTCGCCGCGCTCGATGTGTCCATTCAGGCCGATGTTCTGAACCTGCTGAAGGCCATCCAGAAAGACATGGGGATTTCGTTCCTGTTCATCAGCCATGACCTTTCGGTTGTCGCGCATGTCTGCGACCATGTGGCAGTGATGTATCTCGGTCAGCTGGTTGAAACCGCGCCGACCCGCGAACTGTTCAGCCGCCCGCGCCATCCTTATACCAGCGCCCTGATTTCGGCCATTCCGCCGCTTGATCCGGATGCCCCCGCCAATGTCGAGAAACTGGAAGGTGAAATACCCTCGCCGACCAAACCGCCTTCGGGCTGCAAGTTCCATACGCGGTGCCGTTTTGCCAAGGATATCTGCAAGAAAGACGCGCCCAGGCTGCGCCCGATGGGTGAGGAACGCTTCGTTTCCTGTCATTTCGCCGAAGAGTTCGATTTTACCCGCAACTCGGATGCGAAAGCCCCTGCTGGAACCTGAAAATGTCCGAAAAAGGCAACGTCCTGTTCATCACCATCGACCAGATGGCGGTCGAAGTGCTGTCGGGACCCCTTTCAGCGCATGTAAAAACCCCGAATATTGATCGGCTGGCGGCGACCGGCGCCAGTTTTTCCAACCACTTTACCGTTACCGTTCCATGCGGTCCCGCCCGCGCCAGCCTGTTGACCGGGCTTTATGCGATGAACCATCGGGCGATCCGCAACGGGACCCCGCTTGCCCGCCATCATGCCACCATAGCAACCGAAGCACGGAAATCGGGTTATGAACCATTGCTCTTTGGGTATTCTGATATCAGCCCCGACCCGACAGGCATCGATGCAGAAGACCCCGATCTGAAATCCTACGAAGGTGTTGCCCCCGGTTTCAGAGAGCTGGTGGAAATGCGTCTTGATGATGGGTTGGAATGGCCAGCTTATCTCCGCTCTCAAGGTTATGAATTTGAAATGGATGGCGCGAAAGTGCCCGATGTTTTCCGCCCCCGGGGGGCCGGAAACGAAACGCGCCCCACGGATCCGGCACTTTACCGCGCCGAAGACAGTGATACGGCTTACCTGACAGACCGCACATTGCTGGCGCTCGACATCCGCAAGAACCACCCCTGGTTCGCCCATGTCACCTATATCCGCCCGCATCCGCCACTGGTGGCCCCTGCCCCGTACAACGCTCTGGTTAACCCCGCAGACCTGCCAATGCCTGATCTGTCTCAACCTCAGCATCCCTTCATGGATGCATGGTTCAGCACCGCGGCAGCAACGGGGCTTTATTGGGGTTTTGACGGCAATTGCGCGGAAATGCCCGCCGAACGCATCAGCGAACTTCGCGCTGTTTATCTGGGCCTTGTGGCTGAGGTTGATCACCATATCGGGCGCATATTGGACTGGTTGGAGAGCACCCGGCAGGCTGACCGAACATTGGTGGTACTGACGGCAGACCACGGCGAAATGCTGGGGCAAAAGCGCATGTGGGGCAAGGAAAGTGTGTTTGATGCGGCCTACCACGTCCCGCTGATTGTGCGCGACCCCCGCAGCAAGGCACCCCAAAAGGTCACCGCAATGACCGAGTCCGTCGACATCGCACCCACAATCCTTGATTGGATTGGTCGGAGGCCGCCCGAGGCCATGGACGGCCGCTCACTTTTGCCTTTTGCCAAGGGTGAAACGCCCGACAATTGGCGGGACGCAGTGTTTATGGAGGCCGATTTTGGCAACCCGACGGCCCCGACCCGCTTCCAAAGCGCGCTCACGCTCAATCACCACCAGACGGGCGTGTCGGCGTTGCGTGAAACGCGGTGGAAATACGTGCATTTCGGCGGCGGAGTGCCACCGATGCTGTTTGATCTGGCGGCCGACCCGCTGGAAACCACCAACCTTGCTGCCGACCCGACTGCCGCCAACGAGGTGTCACGCCTCGCCCGGCGGTTGATCGACCGGATGAACGAACGGCGTGACCGGCGGTTGACCCATTTCAATTTTGATGTCTGAAACGGCAACCTGAAGATCTGATTTCTGGTTTTCCGGAACAGCTTTATCCGGCCATTACCCTATCATTTTTCTCCATAATACCAGATAGATACGAACCGCGGGCGCGCACAAACGCGACCAGGCGGGCGTGATAATCTGTTGTCACAGCCATGCGAACCGACGGGCGCCGGGACAGGTTTTGCCGCCATTCCGTTAGCTTGGGCATGTCGGTCAGAATGTGGAAATCGTCGATCCTGTCAAAGGTATCAAAATAGCGGAAAATCGGCCCAAAGACGGCGTCGACGAGACTGAATTCTTTGCCGTTAAAATAGGGTCCGGTCCCCAGTTCAGTTTCGATCCGCCCGAACTTTCTGTGCAAGGCGGCGGTTTTTTCGTCGAATGCCTCTTTGGTCCGCCCGGAATAGAAACCGGCGATATCGTTCAGGACGGCGGACCCGAATTCCATCCAGGCACGATGCTGCGCACGCAAGAATGGATCGGTCGGATGCAATGGCGTTGGACCAGTATCTTCCAGATATTCAAGGATGACCGATGATTCAAAGATGGGCTTGCCAGCAACGGTCAGAACCGGAGTTTTCCCCAGTGGGGACAAAGCCATAAACCAATCAGGCTTGGCTGACAGATCAATCTGGATGCGGTCAAATTGCATGCCCTTTTCATGCATGGCGATCGCTGCGCGCTGGACGTAGGGGCAAAGGTGGTGGCTCATCAACACGAGGTCTTCCGACATGGTTGGTCCTTTCATCTTGGCTGTTGAATGCATTTGCATCTAAATATCGATCCATCAACGTGCAAGAAAAACTTGATGCACTCGCATCTATGTGATCAGATGTACCCATGAGCATGCCACCCTCTCCCGAAACGCAGGCTGTCTGGACCACCCTCATTCAGGCGGCGGATGGCGCCAGGAACCAGGTGGAATCTGCCCTGGCTGACGCCAGCCTGCCGCCGTTATCCTGGTATGACGCATTGCTGGAGATTGAACGGGCTGGCCCAACCGGGCTGCGCGCCTATGAGCTGAAAGACCGGCTGCTGATGCCGCAATACGGCACATCGCGGTTACTTGCCCGAATTGAAGGCGCGGGGCTGATCCTGCGCAAGGCATGCAATGACGATGCGCGCGGCCAGATCATCACGCTGACCGAAAAAGGGGCCGAAACGCGCCGACGCATGTGGCCTGTCTATGCCAACGCGATGGAAAGCGCGATCGGGTCCAAACTGAAACCGGTCCAGTTGGGCCGGTTGAACCGGTTGCTGGGAAAGCTGCTCTGATCGTCCGGCACCCGATGTGATGGATGCCGGAAAGGTTTCTCTGTCAGTTTCTGAAAAGGTCGACCTTGTACCCTACTGACTTTCAACAATAATTTCCGCCTTCATTGCTGGATGAAACACGCAGAAATAGGCAAACTTTCCAACGGTATCAAAGCGAATTTCGGCACTGCCGTCCTTTGGAATCTCACCCGTGTCCCAATCCCCATCGGTATGCGTTGCACTATGCGGCGCAATATCGCGATTGGTCCAGATGACGCTGTCACCCTGGCGCAGGGTCAGCGTTGCAGGTGAGAAGCGAAATTTTGAAATCTCGACCTCCAGCCGATGCGGCCCATCATGCGCCAGCAATGGTTTGGGTGCCAGCGGGCTAACCAGCCCGGCCCCCAACAGGAGGCCGAACTGGCGGCGGGTCGCAAGGTTCAGGACGTACATTTCAGGCCAGCAACCATGGCTTCAGCATGGCCTTCATGCGCCTTGAAGGTTACCAGCGCATCGCTAAGCAGCGCCTTCAGCTGCGGTACAGTTGCCCAAGGAATGAACTTTTCCCCCACGGTCTGGTTCACGATCTGATGATAACCCAGCTCGTTGGTGGCATAGGCACAATCAAATGCCTCACCGGACAGCGCCATGAACTCGGCACGTTTTGCCGCTGCGCCAGAAACCAGCGCCTGACTCAGGGCGTTGTCCTGCGGCGTCACATTCAATTCACCGATCAGCGCACCAGCGGCAACATTCACCGCCGTGTGGTCGCGGATCATGGTTTCAGCAAAATCGCGAACGGCCTCATTTTCAGATACTGCCAGCGCCAGATGTGCATAGCGAATATCCAGTTGCCCGGCAGTGTAGGCTGTATGGGCAATTTCAAGATCGTTCATTTTCTCTTCGGCCATTAAAGGCGAGGCCATCGTTGAAATCAGGGCAATTACAAATGGGGTGCGAAACATGGATATCTCCTGTCGAGGTTGGGTTTCCCCGCCCGTCAGCAACACAGAATTGCGAAACCGATGGCGGTAAGGGGAACCTGTGCGGAACAGGACATCCGATCAATATGGCGGCATGAGTTCAGGACAATTGGTCAATTCATCGGGACGATATGCAAATATCAGGCCGCCTTGCGACGATACTCTGATGGCGCGATGCCGAATTTTCCGGCAAACGCGCGGGTGAATGCCGCCGCCGACTGATAGCCGGTTCGGCCGGCAATTTCCTGAATATTGCTTTGCGATCCTTCCAGCATCGCCAGTGCCTTTTGCAGCCGCCAGTCAGACAGGTAGCCCATTGGCCCCACGCCGACGAGCTCGCGAAACCTTTCGGCAAACCGGCTGCGCGACATGGCAACTTCCGAGGCAAGGGATTCCACCGACCATGATTTTTCCGGCGCATCGTGGATCAAACTCAGCGCGCGTCCGATCTGCCGGTCGCGGAAGGCTTGCAGCAGTGACATCAACTCGGCGCTCTGGCTGATACCGGCCCGCAAAACCTCAATGAATACGATCTCTGACAACCGTGTGATGGCGGCCGCCGATCCCAAGCCTTCGGCAAATGCTCGTCTGGCTGCCAACCGCAGCATTTCATCCAGAAGTGGTTCTTTCAGCCGCATGGCAGCAGAAATCAGGATGTGGTCCGGCAACGCCCGCAATATCGGATGATCTGCGAGACTGCGAAACGTGAAATGCCCGCACAGCATCTGGGTCGAGGCATTGGCATCGCCCTGTCCTACCGTCAGAACCCCCTGCCCGTCATACCCGCAGTCCTGCAGCACCGTTTCGAGCGCTGGTGCCTCGCGCCCCGGTGCGTCGGCCAGAACATGGCTCCAGCCGCGCGGCACCATCACCAGATCACCGGGGCCAAGATCGAGTTCTGCCCCGCAGGCCGTCGTGACGTGGCAGCGCCCCTGCAAGACCAGGTGAAACCGCGCTGCCGCCCCCAGTTCGGGCACGCAAACAGACCATGGACCGGAAAAATCGGTACGGAAGTAGAGCGCTCCGCGCAGATCAAGAGTGTTGAGAATATCGTCCAGAATATCCATAACCACCTGCCCTTTCGTCCCAAAACATGGGACGCTTGGCAAAGCTATCACGGAGATCAGCCTCAGGCACCCGTTTTCCGCCGCCGGGTTGGTCACGAATCCGTCAGGAAGGAAGGGTAACCCCTTCGACCGCCCGGGCCAGATCCGCGCGGCATTTGGCAATGATGAAATCGGTAAAGACGCGAATCTTGGGGTCACGCAACCGCCGGTGCTGGGTAAGGCACGACAGTTGCACCGGAACAGGTGGTGTCGCCTGCGCCACCGGCACCAGTGCGCCGGATTTCAGATGCTCCGCCACTTCAAAAATCGGTTTCATGATGATGCCGCGGCCAGCCAGTGCCCAGCCTGTGAGCACATCGCCGTCATCGGTTTCGAACGGTCCGTTCACTTCGAAACGGCGGGGACCATCCGGTGTCACCAAGGTCCACTGAAACTCTCGCGCGCCGGGAAAGCGCAGGTTCAAACAATCATGCTTGTCTTGTACCAGCGCCTGCCCGTCCACAGGATCGCCGCGTCGTTCGATATAGGCCGGTGCCGCGCAAAGCAACCGCGGACAGTCGGCCACCGAGCGTAGTTTCAAAGTGCTGTCGTCAAGAGTGCCAAGGTGGAACGCCATGTCGAGCCCTTCGGCCGTTACATCAATCACCCTGTCGGACAGTCTTAACCTGACATCGATCTGTGGATATTCATCTTTGAACGAAGGAACATGCGGCGCGATAAAACGCCGCCCGATACCCAAAGGGGCAGCCACAAACACAGTTCCGCGCAAATTGACGGTCGATGACATGACCGAGGCTTCGGCCTCATCAATCGCGTCCAGAACCTTCTGCGCGCCTTCATAGAAAATACGTCCGTTTTCAGTGGCTTGCAGGCGCCGGGTGGTTCGATTGAACAACCTGATTCCCAGATGTTTCTCCAGCTCGGCAATCCGCGCCGAAGCGACTGCGGGCGAGGTACGCTGGTCACGCGCTGCTGCACTCATGGAGCCCAGATCATGGACACGGACAAACATCTTCAGGTTATTGACATAGGCCATCGCGATCGCCCCCGGCTATTATCTGGTATTCCTTGAAAGTCCTGAGTTATTCATAGAATTATCATGAAGATATTTCCGGGTATAGCCTAAGTTGACGTTCAATCGCAGAAGGGGCCCGAAATGTATGATTTCATAGTGCTGGCGGACTGGCTGGAATTCGCGGTCCGGTGGCTGCATGTCATCACCGCCATCGCCTGGATCGGATCCAGCTTCTATTTCATCGCGCTCGATCTTGGCCTGCACCGCGATCGTAACCTGGCCAGCGGCGCCGATGGCGAGGAATGGCAAGTTCATGGCGGTGGCTTTTATCACATCCAGAAATACCTGGTGGCGCCCGAAACGATGCCGGGCGATCTGGTGTGGTTCAAATGGGAAAGCTACGCAACCTGGCTTTCGGGTTTCGCGCTTCTCTGCCTTGTCTACTATCTCGGGGCCGATCTCTATCTTGTCGACCCGAATGTGCTCGACATCCCCGTCTGGCAGGCGATCGGCCTTTCGCTGGCATCCCTCGCGCTTGGCTGGCTGCTTTATGACACGCTCTGCAAATCACCCTTGGGCGAAAATCCGACCACGCTGATGATCCTGCTTTACCTGATCCTCGTCGCCATGGCCTGGGGCTATACCCAGATCTTCACCGGTCGTGCCGCATTGCTGCATCTCGGGGCGATCACCGCAACGATCATGAGCGCCAATGTCTTCATGGTGATCATCCCAAACCAGAAAGTCGTCGTCGCCGACCTGATAGCTGGCCGCACACCGGACCCGAAATACGGCAAAATCGCCAAGCTGCGCTCTACCCATAACAACTACCTGACATTGCCTGTCATCTTCATGATGCTGTCGAACCATTACCCCCTGGCATTTGCCACGGAAAACAACTGGATCATCGCCAGCCTTGTCTTCCTGATGGGCGTCACGATCCGGCACTGGTTCAACACGCAGCATGCCCGAAAGGGCAGCCCGACCTGGACCTGGCTTGCCACTGCGATCCTTTTCCTGATCATCGCATGGCTTTCGACCGCGCCACTTTTCTCCACCCCGGAAGGTGACGCCGAAGCCCGCCTGACCCCCGCCGCCCAACGTTTTGCTAATGCCGATGGCTTTGACGATGTCGAAAGCATCATTCTGGGGCGTTGTTCCATGTGTCACGCAGCCGAACCGTTTTACGAGGGCATTCACATTGCCCCCAAAGGCGTGCTGCTGGAAACCTCCGCTCAGATTGCGGGACAGGCGCGCAAGATCTATCTGCAATCCGGTATAACCCACGCCATGCCGCCAGCGAATGTTTCGTTCATCGAGCCGGAAGAACGCGCACAGATCGTTGCCTGGTATCGACGTGTTACGGAAAATGGCGGCTGAACCGGCGAAATAGCCCTGACGATCGTGCATAGCGTGACGTGAATAGCCGTCGTAGCCCCAACCTTTCAGCGGAAGTCGATTGACTCCGGTCGAATTGGCACGCCTCTTACCAATTGAAACGCGGTTCGGGGAGAAAGCAGTTTGCTGATCAGGGCACAGGATTCGGCGCTTATCGTCATTGACATGCAGGAACGTTTGGTGCCCGCGATGCAAGCCCCTGCGCGCACAATTCGCAATACGCGTTTGCTGCTGGGTGCCGCAAAAATAACCGCTGTTCCGGTGCTTCTGACCGAACAGTATCCGGAAGGCCTGGGCCAGACCATTCCTGAAATCAAAACGGCAGCGGGCGACAACCCCATTCTTCCGAAGATGCATTTTTCCTGCATGGAGGATGCAGATTTTGCAGCCGCCTTTCGCGCATTCGGGCGGCGTCAGGCGATCCTGACCGGTATGGAGGCGCATATCTGCGTGGTTCAGACAGCAGCCAGTCTGGTCGAAGAAGGATTTGACGTTTTTGTCGTTTCCGATGCCACAGCCTCAAGAACCCTCGAAAGCGAGCAGGCCTGTCTGGCACGGTTAAGTGCCGCCGGGGTGAGCGTGGTAACGACCGAGATGGTTGTTTTTGAATGGCTTGGCCGGGCAGGCACCGATGCCTTCAGGGAAATGCTCCCGCTGATCAAGTAATGAGGTAGGCATCGGAACGGCTGCGGCGGTGGGAACCCGTCTGCAATGGCAGTGCAAATGCGTTGACCTTGATCAATAGCACAAAGTGCCCGCCACGATAGTATATCGGCCAAACCGCTTTTCGAACACGTCTTTCGGCAATTGCGGAGGCCACCATGGATGGCGCGATATTCTTTGCGACCAAATACGGTAGCACGGCACAATACGCCGAGTGGATCAGCGCGGCGACCGGCCTGCCCGCGTTTGATGTCAAAACATCCAAGGTCGACCCTTTGGGGTACGATTTTCTGGTTTTGGGCAGCGCCGTGATCTATTTCAAACCGATCATTCACCAATGGGTAAAACGACATTTGGCCGGAATTGAGAAAAAGCCCGTTGTGCTGTTCACCGTTTCCGGCGCACCGGCAGGACCAAAGCTTGACCGATGGATTGCCAAGAACCTCCCGCAACCGCTGGTCATGCGGATGCAGCACATCGCCCTGCGTGGTAGGCAAATCCCGGGTGAGTTGGCGTTGTTCGACCGCGTGATGCTGTCCATTGCCGGGCTGATGAACCCCGATCGCACGGCCGCGCGAGAGGAAATGCTAGGTTTCGATTATATGGACAAGAACAGTATCGGGCCGGTGGTGGAAAGGGTTGGCCTTCTGCAATCCGCCAAACCTTGACCGTGATCCATCGGCCAGTGCCGCAATTTCGCTTTCAGGGGGTGGTAAGGCGGGCTGCCTGAAACACCGTATGAACCTGCGACGTGCAGTTAGCTGCCCAGCCCCGCAAACCGGTCAGCCAAACCAACCAACGTTGTCCGAAACTCAACCCCCGCTGCGCTTCAGATACGGAAACCAATCCTCGCGCAAGCGCTGACCGGCGACCATGTCATGCCCTGGATAAGGCGGTGAAGTCCTGCCCGGCCGCTCCACATAATGCGCATCATCCCCGACAAGGCGCAGCGAAAACGCCCGTCGCCGCGCACCCGTCGTGTTGCCGCGCGCACCGTGTAGGGTGCGAAAGTTGAACGCCACCGCATCGCCCGGTTCCATTTCCCATTCCCGCACCGGCATTCCTTCGCGGTCCGGGTCGGGAACCGGCATGTATTTTTCGGGGTTGGGGTAAAAGCTGTCCTCGGCCAGCCACCGCGTTGGCAAAACCTCTTTTTCCCACAAATGCGACCCCACGACACAGCGCAGTGACGCCTCGCGCACGGGATCGACGGGCGACCAGAAACTGATCGTCTGGCGCCCTTCAACAAAGTAGTAGGGGCCGTCCTGATGCCAGGGTGTTGGTTTCGACGTGCCGGGTTCCTTGACCAGAACATGATCGTGAAACATCTGCACTGTTTTGGACCCCATCAAGGCCGCCGCCACCTCGGCCACCGCTGAGTTGCGCACTACTTCGGTGAATTCGGGAATGCGCGTCCAGTTGCAGTAATCGTCAAAGAAGCGGCCACCCTCGCCGGGTTTCAGATTCTCGGCGGCATATGGGCCGGGATCGGCCATATTGCGTTCGATGCCCGCGCGGATCTGTTCAACCCAATCGGCCCAAAGCCCTTTGACCAGCACGACGCCGTCGCGTTGGTAGGTTTCGACCATTTCTGCGGTGACGGTGGGGGCAGGCACATCTTCCTCCTGATTTTCTGGAAACGCCGTTTGCTCAATACCGCGTTGTCATCCGGTGGCCACGCGAAAACGACAGGCGGACATGGGTTATCGCCTGCCCTTCCCACCAGGTTGTTCTCTCAACTGTGAAAACCGGTTCCCCCTCTCGCATCCCCAGATACGCGGCGACGGCGCCTTCGGCGGCAGTGGCCAGAAAGCTGATTTCCACTTCGGAATAGGGCACCGCGGCCACCAGCCATTCGTTTGGACCGCTGTCCGAGAAATCGGCCCGTTCCGCTTCGGGCAGTGCTGCCAGATTGATCCAGCGATCCTCAAGCTGATAGGGGGCTCCGCCTGCCGAATGCAAACACATCAGATGCAGTACCTTGGCCCCTTTCAGCAGGCCAAGCCGGGCGCGGATCCAATCGGGTGCGCGCAGCGTTTCACGCTCCAACAACCCATAGCGATAGGCCGCCCCGGTTGCTTCGATCTCGGCGCGCACGATCGGAATTTCAAACCGCGCCGCACGGATGGGGGATTGACGGACCCGCGTTCCTGCCTTGCGGCGTCGGTCGATAAAGCCTTCCTCGCTCAATTCCCGCATGGCCCGGTTGACTGTTGCGCGTGCGACACCGAATGTCTCGGCCAGTTCCACCTCGCCGGGCAACAGCACACCCGGCCCCCAGGTGCCCTCGGTGATCCGGCCAAGAATATCAGCCTTCACGTCACGGTAGCTGGTCTTTTCCGTTGGGTTGCTGGCAGCCATGGACAAGCCTTTGCAAATTCTATTTGTATGAGGATATAGGTAATTTGCCTGATGTTGAAACCCCAGAAACAGACATGCATCTCATTCTCCCCGACCAGTTCGACCGCCAGCCCTGGAAAATCGGTGGTGGCGTCACGCATGAGATTGCCAAGGCGATGGACGGTGCCGATTTCCTTTGGCGGCTGTCACTTGCCGAAGTGGCAACAGATGGACCTTTCTCGGCTTTCCCGGGGCTGACCCGCTGCCTGACCGTTATCGAGGGGGGTGGGCTTTACCTTGACACACTGGATGGCACGCTACACGCCAACCCATTGTCACCCATTGTATTTTCAGGTGATACGCCTATTTCCAGCCGACTTCAAACCGGGCCAATCCGTGACCTGAACCTGATCTTTGATGCCCGGCATGTGGCAGGCAGTGTGACACCTCTTTCGGGACCGCTCACGTTGTTGGAGATTGCGGCGGGGTCACTCCTGCTCGGCCTCTTCTGTGTGGCAGGACCACTGCGCTTGAACGAGAATGATATTCCCGATTTCGCATTCGCCCATGCGGACAACCTCAACATTTCACTCGGCGAAGGCGCCGAAGCGCTCCTGATCCGAATTTCGCCGATTGCGCCCTGAGGTCGAAACACTGCTGCAGCCTTTCGGCCACAACATACCGCACAGGTTCCCTACAGCGCCGCCACAAGCCCAGTGATGGTTTTCTTGTATGCAGCCACGATCCGGTCACGGGCCACATGCCGGCCGGCCT
>Ga0224496_10002106_pt1 | contig 11963 bp, 10 predicted proteins | sample SF_Jul11_sed_USG_2_FD_168127 | JGI IMG/M metagenome (GOLD analysis project Ga0224496, IMG submission 168127) | Sediment microbial communities from San Francisco Bay, California, United States - SF_Jul11_sed_USGS_8_1 | ecosystem: Environmental > Aquatic > Marine > Sediment | place: USA... | reverse complement strand
TTTTGGCAAACGAAGTTCACGTCGGCACCAAACAAAAACAGCCTACAGACCGCACCAATACTTGATCGTTGCCTCGGCGCGGGTCATTTAACCGGACACCAATGATCGGCAGTATCAGTTCCAAGTACCTGCAATTTTTCAGCCGAACCTTTTTGAGGGATATAACCACGCGAGAGAAGACAAATCCGACCATCTTTCAAGTGCTTCACAGCACCGACTCGTAATAGTTCATCCAATAATGCCCTCACCGGGATGTCTCCGCTGTAGCATTTCACCAACGCTTCGAATGAAGCCCTCCGCCCTTCCATTCGAAGTGGACGAGGATGGCCCTTCCCATCTCCGAAATCGGAATCCCGTAACCACCCTGTGATGACTCGCGAAGGCCGATGGTATTCCTCATCCGCAATGGATTTAGTATCAGACGGAAGCCTTAATAACCGTTGCACTTCCTTGCGCGTCAATCCGCTAAGGATGGCGATTCTGGATACCGTCTGTTTTTTACCCTAAATCCCAAACTCGGCGTTCGCGACCTCGACATACACACGCTTGGCCAATTCTGCGAATGTTCGATGAGAAACATTGTTCCGAAGCAGGATCTTAACTAATGGTCGCAGCAGGTGAAGGGTGGCAGCGGAAAGTGCTTGTCCGTTCTTGGACTGAGGCATGTTAGCGAGGGAGTATACAACTTCCTTCGGTTCTAATTTCAAGTGCAGATTCGACTGTCAGCTACATCTCGAACAGTCCAGAAAAAGTGGAGTACTGTCATGCCACGCCAGGGTAGATCCATCTGTGCGCTCCCTATTCTGAACCCAGAACCTTTCCGAACACACACCGACTAGAGTATTGGAGCCGCTCACGGTAGTATAAGGGTTAGCTCGAATCACAAGCGGTTAGGAGAATCTCGCTCCATCTCACGGGTCCTGACTAGGCCTCGCCGAAGGGGGTCCGGTCAGACACCGATCATCGATGGCAGCCACCACTTGGTAGCCGTTTCAAGAAAGGAAGGCTCCGTGATCCACAACGCCCTACGCACACGCATGATTCTCACGTTAATTGTCAGTCTAGGCCTCACCGGTTGTGCTGAGGTTGCCTATGAACGCCTGAATGATCCCTCGCGAGATACGTGGCAGAAACCACAAGGGGTCATCGAAACATTGTCGATTGCGCCGGGGTCGCGCGTTGCAGACTTAGGGGCCGGTGGAGGGTATTTCACCTGGCATCTGGCCAAGGCTGTCGGCCCACGAGGAACGGTCTATGCCGTAGATATCAATAAGGCAGCGCTGGACATGATCTTTAAAGAAATGGTCGCACGAGGGACTCCGAATGTACGACCCGTCCGCGCCACGCCGAACGATCCTCGACTTCCGGAGCCGGTAGACCTCGTGTTCAGCTGTAACACCTACCATCAGATGATCGATCGAGACGTTTATTTTCGCTCCCTCGCGTCATCACTCAGGCCGGGCGGTCGTGTCGCGATCCTCGATTTCGAGCCTCGCGGGTTCTTCTCAGGCATGTTCGGGAACCGAATCGCCAAGGAAGACGTCCGTCTAGAAATGGAAGCCGCCGGCTATCGGCTGGTGGACGACCATCAGCTTATCGACCAGCAGCACTTCCAGATCTTTGAGGCGGCTGACAGCTAACACCCCAACTCCTTTTCAGTCGCCGTGTTGGCAAATCACCGGCACCTCGTCGTCCGGCGTCAGCCGTTCATGCCGGGTTAACGACAACAAGCGACTCACGAGCTCAGATTAAGGTAGGATGTGGAAGATTCATCTACTGAGGCCCGTGCATGAACGACACCGATCCGCAGGAAACACGGGAATGGTTAGACTCCCTCGAGTACGTGCTTGAGCAGCACGGCGTCGAGCGAGCGACGTATCTGTTCGAACGGCTTCGGGATCGACTGGGCGAACGTGGCGCCCAGGTTTCCCAATCGGTCAACACTCCATACGTCAACACGATTCCCGCCTCTCAACAACCGCCCTACCCTGGCAACCTCGAGTTAGAACGTCGAATCCGCAGCCTGGTCCGCTGGAACGCCATGGCGATGGTCGTGAAAGCCAATCAGCAGCGTCCCGGCATCGGGGGACATATTTCGACCTTCGCGTCGGCAGCCACGATCTATGAAGTGGCGCTCCATCATTTCCTACGCGGCAAAGACGGACCTCAGGGAGGCGACCACATCTACTTTCAAGGTCACGCTGCACCGGGGATGTATGCGCGCAGCTTTGTTGAAGGACGCTTTTCGGAGGACACCCTCCACCGGTTCCGTGCCGAACTGGATTCCGATGGGCGAGGCTTATCGTCGTATCCACACCCCTGGCTACTCCCCGACTACTGGGAATTTCCCACGGTCTCGATGGGCCTGGGACCGATCCTGTCGATTTACCAGGCACGCTTCAATCGTTACTTACAGGATCGCAATCTCAAGGACACGAGCCACCAACGCGTATGGGCGTTCGTCGGCGACGGCGAAACCGATGAACCGGAAAGCCTCGGCGCGCTCTCGCTTGCCTCTCGCGAACGGCTCGACAATCTTGTCTGGGTCGTCAATTGTAACCTTCAACGCCTCGACGGTCCTGTGCGGGGCAACGGCAAAATCATTCAAGAATTGGAAGCGATCTTCCTCGGCGCCGGCTGGCACGTCATCAAGGTGATCTGGGGCACCGACTGGGACCCGCTGCTGGTGAAGGACGATGAAGGCCTGCTGGTCAAGCGGATGGGCGAGGTCGTGGATGGCTGGTATCAAAAGTATGTGGTGGAAGGCGGCGCCTTCGCACGGGAGCATTTCTTCGGTGCCGATCCACGCCTACTCAAGCTGGTGGAGAGTTACTCCGACGAGCAGATCCACAAAATGCTGCGAGGTGGACACGATCCGCGAAAACTCTACGCCGCCTACCAGGCTGCCGTGGAGCACACAGGACAACCTACTGTGATCCTGGCAAAGACGATCAAAGGCTACGGGCTCGGTGAGGCCGGCGAAGGGCGAAACATCACCCATCAACAGAAAAAGATGAACGAACAGGAGCTACGTGAATTCCGCACGAGATTCAGCGTGCCGGTCCCAGATGCACAACTGACTTCGACCCCCTTCTATCGACCGCCGGCCGACAGTCCCGAGGCGGCGTACCTTGCAGAGCGGATCAAGACGATGGGTGGTCCCATCCCGGAGCGGCGCGTCACTGTCGAGTCACTCAATACGCCAGCACTCGACCAGTTCAAGGAGTTTCTCGAAGGCTCGGGGGAGCGTTCGGTCTCCACCACGATGGGATTCGCCCGAATGCTGAGCCGGCTGCTCGGCATGAAGGAACTCGGGAAATATCTCGTGCCAATTATTCCCGACGAGGCGCGCACATTCGGACTTGAGGCACTCTTCCGGCAATACGGCATTTACTCACATGTCGGCCAGCTGTACGAACCGGTGGACAAGAGTTCCCTTCTCTATTATTTTGAAGCGAAACACGGTCAGATCCTCGAGGAAGGCATTACCGAAGCAGGTGCGATGTCTTCGTACATCGCGGCTGGCACCGCCTACGCGACGCACGGAATCAACATGATTCCGTTCTACATCTTCTATTCGATGTTCGGATTTCAACGGATCGGCGATTTGATCTGGGCCGCGTGCGACATGCGCACACGCGGGTTTTTGTTAGGCGCTACCGCGGGGCGTACGACATTGGAAGGAGAAGGCCTCCAGCATCAGGACGGACAGAGCCATTTGCTCGCCAGCGCCTACCCGACGATCGCAGCCTACGATCCGGCCTTCATGTTCGAGCTGGCGGTGATTCTCCAGGATGGTCTGAAGAAGATGTACCATGAACAGCAAGCCTTGTCCTACTACATCACGCTCTACAACGAATCCTATCCGATGCCGGCCATGCCACCGAATGCGGAGGAAGGGATCCGAGAAGGGCTGTATCGATTCAGATCCGCGCCGGATCGAGCCAAGCACCGAGCCCATCTGCTGGCGAGCGGTCCGTTGGTGAACGAAGCGGTGCGCGCACAGGATCTATTGTTGCGCTACGGAGTGGCAGCCGATGTATGGAGCGTGACGAGCTATAAGCAGCTGCGGATGCGCACGCTCGAAGCCGAACGCTGGAATCTGCTGCACCCGGAAGAGGTCCCCCGCACAAGCTTCCTGCAGCAGACGGTCCAGCAGTTCAACGGCCCTTGTGTCGCCGTCAGTGACTACGTCCGCCTGGTTCCGCAGCAGATCGCACCCTGGATTCCTGGTGGGCTCCTTACCCTGGGAACGGACGGGTTCGGCCGGAGCGATACCCGCAAGGCGTTACGGCGTTTCTTCGAAGTCGACGCCGAACACCTGGCCGTCGCAGCACTCTATGCCCTATGTCAACGGGGAACCGTCCAAGCAAATCTCGTGACACAGGCAGTGCAAGATCTTGGAGTCTCGACCGACGCAGAGGCTCCGTGGCATCGGTGACCAGGCAAGACGTCCACGCATGAAGGATAGACCATGAACGTCGAACTCCCATTTCTGGCGGAAGGCATCGAAGGTGGCGATGTGGTCCAGCTGTTGGTACACGAGGGGAATCAGGTCAGCGAGGGCCAATCGCTGATTGAGCTTGAGACTGAAAAAGCCACCATCCCGGTTCCATCGCCGAGAGCCGGGACCGTCGTGCGCGTGTTGGTTCAGCAGGGCGATCACGTGAAGGTCGGGCAGGCGCTCATTGAGCTGGACGGATCTGAGGGTGAGACGAAGAAGGCGAAGACTTCGTCATCTACAAAATCAGCGGTAGCATCTGTTCCGCAACCGCCGCCTACCACGGAAGCAGGCCAAGAAAACCCTGTAGAGCATCGGAAGCAGGAAGAGGCCGAACCGACTCCATCCCTACCCAAACCAGCCCAGCTAGCCGCGGAACAGAACCCTGTTGCGGTCCACAAGCCGTCCACCGGAGCCGCTCTCCCAGCCCCGCCATCGGTTCGGCGGCTCGCACGGGAACTGGGCGTTGACCTTTCACAGGTCAAGGGATCAGAGGCCGGTGGCCGGATCACGGCTGAAGACGTGAAAGCGTTCGTACGAGAGCGGACCAAACGCGGCGCCACCCCGAGCGCGGGCGGCAATCTCTTTTCTACGCCGTATGGGTCTGAGCGACGAGAGCCGCTCCCATCAATCCGACGAAAGATCGCCGCGAACATGACCCAAGCCTGGACGACCATTCCGCATGTGCATCAATTCCAGGATGCCGACATCACCGATCTCATGGGTCTGCATAAACGCTATGCGCCTGAATTTAAGAAGAAGGGTGCCACACTGACGTTAAGCAGTCTCTTCCTGAAAGCAATCGTCCATGCGCTCAAGCTGTACCCGCAACTCAATGCGACTCTCGATCTGACCAACGGCGAGGTGATCTACAAGGACTACTACAACATCGGCGTGGCGGTCGACACACCGGCCGGACTGATCGTGCCGGTGGTTCACCAGGTGGACCAGAAAGATCTCCTGCAAATTTCGCTGGAGCTGGCCGATCTCGCTGAACGTACCCGCAAGCGAGAGATCAAGCTGGAAGAGCTCCGCGGAGCGACATTTACTCTCAGCAACATGGGCGGAATCGGCGCCGGTCCATTCCTGCCGATCATCAATCCGCCTCAAGTCGGCATTCTCGGTGTCGGCAAGGCACGCATGACGCCAGTGTATCGCGACGGCCAGTTCGTGCCACGCCGGGTGCTGCAACTGTGCGTGGCCTACGACCATCGGCTGGTGGACGGGGCGATCGGTGCGCGCTTTACCAACGAGATCGTCAAAGTATTGGAAGATTTTCAGGGGATGTTTCTGGGGCTCTGAAAGGGACGTAGAAAGGGTATCTCGTGAAGCGTCCGGGCCAGCGAGATCCGCAGGAGGTAGTATGGCTGAATCGAATTATTATGACGTTGCGGTGATCGGTGCCGGCCCAGGCGGTTATGCCGCAGCATTCCAGGCCGCGGATCTGGGCTTACGCGCGGCCCTAATCGATGAGGATCCACAGCTGGGCGGGACATGCCTGTTGCGTGGCTGCATTCCCTCCAAAGCCTTGCTTCACGCAGCCCGCTTGCTCACCGACGCAGACGAGGCGGCAGCCTGGGGCATTCATTTCGACAAACCTCGCGTGGACCTGGAGGCATTTCGTGGCCGCGTGCAGACGATCATCGGCAAACTCACGAAAGGTGTGCGGACGCTGGCCGGCAGTCGGAAGGTCGAGGTGATCCAGGCACGGGCTACGTTCAAGGATGCGACGACCCTTCAGCTCTCCGGCCCCAACGCCCCAGGTGAACTTTCGTTCGCGCATGCAATCCTCGCAACCGGCTCGCAACCAGCGATCCCGAAATCTCTGAAGCTTGACGATCCACGCGTCATGGATTCCACGAGTGCGCTTCAGTTGGTGGATATTCCCGCGCGCCTGCTGGTCGTCGGCGGGGGCTATATCGGCCTCGAATTGGGCACGGTCTATCAAGCCCTCGGCTCCGAAGTGACGGTGGTCGAGGCATTGCCGCGCCTATTGAACAGTGTCGATGCAGATCTCGTGCGGCCGCTGTATCAGCGCATACAGCGTCGCCTCAAGGCCATCAAACTGAATACCACCGTGGAAACACTGGGTGCACAAGAGGACGGTCTGGTCGCGACCTTCACAGACTCTCAAGGAACCGGCACCGAGATCTTCGATCGCGTCCTCGTTGCCGTGGGACGCAGACCCAATACTGGCCAGCTTGGGCTGGAACACACAAAGGTTGCACTCACACCGAACGGCTTCATCCAAGTCGATCGGCAGATGCGCACGACCGAACCGACCATCTTTGCAATCGGTGACGTGGTGGGCGAACCGATGCTCGCCCACAAGGCCTCACACGAAGGGTTGGTCGCTGCTCGAGTCATCGCCGGAAAACAGACGGCCTTCGATGCCGCGGCAATCCCCGCCGTCGTCTTTACCGATCCTGAAATCGCCTGGTGCGGATTGACCGAAGACGCGGCCAAGGTCTCTGGACAAGCCGTGAAGGTCCTGCGGTTTCCCTGGGCTGCCTCGGGCCGCGCGACGACGTTAGGCCGCACCGAAGGCCTCACCAAACTCGTACTCGATACAGAATCCTGTCGCGTGCTCGGCATGGGGGTTTGCGGTGTCGGCGCCGGGGAGTTGATCGCCGAAGGAGTCCTCGCCATTGAAATGGGCGCAGTCGCGGAAGACCTCGCGGGCTCCATCCATCCACATCCGACGTTGAGCGAAACGGTCATGGAAGCGGCTGAGTCGTTCCACGGTTCGCCAACGCACCTCTTCATTCCCAAGCGGTCATGAGGTGTCCACGCTCCGCTTGCTCGATCTGACCCTCCCCCTTCCAGTCGAGAATCTTGCGCTCGATGAAGCGTTATTGGAGGAACTGAATGAGCGGGGTGGAAACCCTGTGCTTCGGTTTTGGGAGAGCGACCGTCACTTCGTCGTATTAGGCCGCGCTTCTCGCTTGGCCGATGATGTCGACCTGGCCGCCTGCCACGAAGACGGACTGCCTCTCCTTCGACGAGTGAGCGGCGGGGGAACCGTCTTGCAGGGACCAGGTTGCCTCTCGTATGCCTTGGTGCTGCCGCTCAATTGGCATCCAGCCCTTGCGAATATTCGCACCACCAATCGATTTATCTTGGAAAGGATGGCTACGGCACTTCGCCGGTGGGAGCCGACCACGGCCTTTCGGGGTATCAGCGACCTCGCAATCGGCGACAAGAAAATTTCCGGCAATGCGCAACGACGAACCGGAAAAGTGCTGCTCTTTCACGGCACCATCCTACATGGCATGAGAACCGATCTCGTTGCACGGTACCTCACGCACCCAGTGCGACAACCAGATTACCGTTTGGACCGATCTCACCAGGCATTTCTTGGAACAATCAACGCTCCAGCGCAGGCCATCAAACATGCGATTGCCGCTATATGGAACGCGGAGCCAATGGACACCGGCTGGCCCACAGCCCGCATGTCCCACGCTATCGCAACCGTCCTCGCCCGAAGCCAGGAAGAACCGCACGAGTTACCACCCATGCCGCGCCGGTAGAGAAGTCGGTATCAACTGACGAGCGAATCAGCTGAGAGGATGCTTCCAATGTAGGCTCTTGAAGCGGGCATAGTCCCGGTCGGTGGTGATCCACTCAGCACCAACCTCGATGGCGAAAGCAGCCAGGTAGGCATCGGGGACGAGATTCCCCTTGGCGTTCACCTCCTGGCACAAACGCTGGAAGATATCCCAGTGTCGTTCGCCCGGCGCCCGCGTCACGGCATTCGGGTGATTTCGCAGCGATGAGACAAATTGCATGGCCAACGGCAGCGGAGTGGGATCGCCGAAAACGCGTGGGTGAGTCACCACTCGCAGAAATCCGCTCAGCACCAGATCGCATACGCCGAAAGCCGTGTCAGAATCGAGGAGTCTCTCTAACCAATTCTGGTAATCCGAGTGGCGCGTCGAATCGTGCCGGTGAGCATAGGCCAGGACATTAACGTCGGGCAGTATCAACAGATGACTCCATAACATCAAGCAGGCACGCGGTATCGTCGATATCCACTCCAGGGAGCGGCCCCTTCTTCCCATATGTCGGTAAGATCACTCGTCCGGACCGCCGCGAGCGACGGCGTCTTGCCAGGCCCTCACGTAGAGTATCCTCAATGAGGGCAGTCACCGTAGAGTGGGATGCGGCCGCCAGTTTCTTGATCTGGGCCATAAGGTCGTCCGGCAGATTAATGGTCGTTCTCATGCATCAAACCATATCCGGCACTCATATTGATGTCAATTTCCTGTTCTTATCAGACAGAGCGCCACCGAGGTGCAATCCAAATCGGCTACGACGTCCATTGCCGGTCGGATATGACGAAAGCCCTGTCGATTTCAACAACCTCCAAAGACGATATTTCTCTACAGGAGGTGGCCATAAAATACCTGCTGTTGATGCGCCGTAACGAAGATAAGCGGGGGTCCTCGAGTCTCGAGTGAGGTGTATCAGAAATGGATTGACACACCGTTCGTGGTGAGCCCTTCGTCTGGACAGGCCTGTCGAACCACGACACGATCTCTTCGACTGTTCCACAATAGAACAGTCGAAAAATTGCGGGTAGTATCACATGCCTTCATGTGGTAGCGTGAAAAGCAATCCACCAATCAGAGTCTGGAACCGATCGCTCAATCTCGCGCGACCCGTTCCAGTCTACACACCAACCCCTTATCGCAGGAGGTGACCCTATGAGACCTATGCCGATAGCGCTGCAGACACTCTCCGGTTGCTGCGCAATTCTCTTCCTCTCCGCTGCCTGTGCCGTAGCAGGAGACCAAAAGAAAGGAGCATCAGCGATGACCGTGTCGAACGGAAAACAAGTGGCGTTGGAATACACCCTGAAGCTCGACGATCAGTCAGTCGTGGATTCAAATGTGGGACAGGAGCCATTAAAAGTCACGCAAGGCCGTCACGAGGTGGTTCCTGGGCTGGAAAAGGCCCTTGAGGGCATGTCAGTCGGAGAGAAAAAGAACATCACCGTCCCCCCGACGGAAGGCTATGGCGATGTCGATCCCAAAGCGTTTCAGGAGGTGGACAAGAAACTGCTCCCGCCCGATTCGGCAAAAGTGGGGGCGCAACTGGAGGGGAAAACCCCCGATGGGCAAAAGGTCTTTCCGCGCATCTCCGAAGTGAAGAACGAGACCGTCGTGCTCGACTTCAACCATCCGCTGGCCGGGAAAACACTCCACTTCGATGTCCAAGTGCTAGAAGTGGCCCAAGCCCCAGCCTCGAAGTGATCCTCTTCTCCTGCGGGGCGGGAAACCTCCCCGCACGAGGAAACCTCACACGAATTTGGCCAAATGCTCGGGCTTCACCTGCTTCGCCACCGCTTGGCCAGCACATCATTTCTTCATCACGATGAACCCCCTCCAGCGGTCTTCACGACTCCCGTTCAGGTGCGGAGTTCTTCTCAGACTGCACGATGAGTTTCGCCGTCGCTTGGCCGTAATGGTGATAGGCACCCCACGTTGATCCTTGATGAAGAATCTTCGTTCTCGCCTTCGCCAGCGCAATGCCAAGCTCAGCCCCAGACAGCGCCTTCGTATAAAAACATTCGGCGAAGGTCAGTGCCGCCACATCATCCACCGGCCAGCCTGTGCCGATGTAGTTCTGCACTCCCCGTTCAAAAAACGCTTGAGCCAGTCCAGCCAAACTCCGAGTCGATTCCTGCTTCGTAAAGGGCTGCCCCGATCGAATGACCCCGGAGAAGCAGCCATTGGCAAAGATGAGGTTCGGCACCCGCCGTGCCCGGAAGATGTCTCGGGCTGAAAGCATTTCGTCCTTACCCAACACCCATCCACTCTTGGCGGGATTCTTTTCGTCGAAGTCGCCATGCCCCGAGTAATGAATCAGGTCGAATTCTTCGCTGAGGATCAGTGCGAGGAGTTCAACTGGATCACATTCATTCGCCCCAATGCGTTGCTCGACTGTGATGTCTAGACCTTGCGTGTCCTTCATGCTCTGGAGAATCTTCACCACGGCACGCCCCTCCTCCCGAGCGCCTGGCAATCGCAAGTCAGTCTCTGGCGCCGGATCCGCGACCACGAGGACGCGCAGGCGGTTTGGGGTGGATGCCGTGATGAGCCCTGGCGCACCGGACAAGGTCGTTCGGAACTGTCGGGTCACTTGTCGCTCTGGCCCATAAAACACAATTCGTCCGTGCCGCTCAAAGGCCGCCATCTCCCAGGGAAACGCTGCCGTCGACCGATCGACAATGAGGGTCAGCGGCGTCATGTCGATCATGCCTTGGAAGTCTTCCGGCATCAGATACCGATGCAACAGCTTCCCGTACTTCTGCTGATCCTTCAGGCTTCGAGATTCCTTGAGAAGATCGGCGATGCCTTCTGCACGGGATAATTGCACGGGAATTTCTCGGACCGGAATGACGGCTTCTTTCGTGATCGCTGAGAAGCGGAACAGCTCACGGTCTCGTTCGACCGTCACGCGGCTTCCTTCCATCCGATCAACCGTCTCCGGCGGTGTTTTTGGTGTAGGATGGACTCGCTTCGGCAGCTGCCTCGGCGACACCTTCAACGTCAACGATCCGTCACTCCCGATTTTGATCTTGTTCACGATCGTGAGGACATCCTGGAAGCGGCGCTTGTCATACTCCACGATCTGGAGGGTGTCGAGGCGTCCTTGCCCCTTGATCCGTCTGAGTGCAGATGCCACCCCCTCAAGCATGCCCTCGATCGCTTGCTCCAAAGAGAGATTGCCTTCACCAGACCCGACCACAACCGTGGCAAATGTTCGCCACCCCAGCGCCGTGACCTTTCTATTACCCACAAGTCCGTGCCGTTCTAGCGCCGGGCCTCCTCTTTGAACACCTCGATATTCGTTTCAACAAGTTGCTCCATGAGCTTGCGCACCCGCGCATGATTGGCGATCATCTTGCGCATTCTGGGCAGCTGCCTTCGAGGAACATACACGATTCGCGTCTTCTGACGGCGATCCTTGTAGGTCAAGCGATAGACCCTTCGAGATGACGTCTTCTGACACAGGCAGCGCGCCCTGTTGCATGTGGCACAGACGCTGTTGATAGAGCCTCGAACGAACTCGGAATACTGCTCAAGCTTCCTCAGAAGGGCGTGCCGTTTTCGAACCAAGCCCCTCATTGATGGCGTCTTGCCTCCAGTAGAAGAGGTATATTATACATCTTCCTCATGGAGGGTCCACGACACATGAGGAGGTGCGCAGTGAACGGCGAACACCAGACGCATTGGGCTGCTGAGGAATTTGCGAATGTCAGACTCGGCGAGAAGCGGCTCGATGCACGGTTGATCACGCTGTGCGACAGGTTCTCGGACGCGCCAGAAAGCCCCATCAACCAGGCCTGCGCAGATTGGGCAGAAACCAAAGCCGCATACCGCTTTTTCCAGAACGAGCACGTTGAGATCGGCGAGATCCTGGCAGCCCACCGATGCAAGACAGCCCAGCGCGCCAA
>Ga0224496_10002105_pt1 | contig 11973 bp, 9 predicted proteins | sample SF_Jul11_sed_USG_2_FD_168127 | JGI IMG/M metagenome (GOLD analysis project Ga0224496, IMG submission 168127) | Sediment microbial communities from San Francisco Bay, California, United States - SF_Jul11_sed_USGS_8_1 | ecosystem: Environmental > Aquatic > Marine > Sediment | place: USA... | reverse complement strand
GTCACAACCTCCCGGCGTCACAGTGCGCCGACCCGGCCGGGCAATCTCCGCGACACTGCCGGCATGTCGTCCCGGAGGCGGGGAAGCGCGGAGCACCTCAGTCTGCCCATCGCACGGAATGACGAGGTGACCGAGTTCACCGTGGAGGACGGGATTCCGAAGTTCTAGTCAACAACGCAAGGATACGTATGCGTGTTCATATAGCGATGCTTCTCGCAGCACTGGCCGCGCTGAGCAGTCCGGGGATGGCCCAAGGCCAGCTCGGCATAGCCGAGGTAAGGGCGCTCGTCTCCGGGACGACCGTGGACATCCTCAACCTCTCGAGCGGCCAGCCCTTTCGCGCCTACTTCGCAGCCTCGGGCGAGTTGGTGATCCAGCGCCCCGATGCCGTGGAGGTCGCCGGCCGCTGGAACGTGCGCGAGGACGGCTCCCATTGCGTGCACTTCGATCGGGAGAGCTGCGGAAAGCTCTCGAAGAACGCCGACGGCTCCTACACGCGCGTCGTCGACGACGCGCTCGCCTACCGGTGGCTGAGGGTCACGCCGGGCAAGGACTTCTGAAGGAGGGATGCTATGAACAGGCTCATCGCTTTGCTTGCAGGGACGCTGGTGCTGGCGCCCGCGCCGTCACTGTCCCAGTCCGAGTGGGTCGACATCAAGGACCCGAGCGAACTGCGTGCGTTGTACTCGAACAAGACGTTCAAGGAGACCGACTACCTCGACCGGCCCTTCGTCGGGCACTACCGAGATGACGGCCACGGAACGCTCCTGTTCCAGGGCGACACCTACCCGCGCACCTGGGCCGTGAGCGGCAACGATCAGGTCTGCGTCACCTGGGCCATGGGCACGATGTGCTATCAGTTCCAGAAGCACAAGAACGAGCCCGGCAGGTACCGGAATTGGCAGGCCGGCAACGACCGGATGATCAACAACTTCCGCGTCGAAGACGGGATTCCGAAGTTCTAGCAGCGCGCTGACACGAGGAGGGAATGGGCATGGCAAGGCATGATGGGCTTGGCAGGCAGTGGTGTCTCACGGGGCTGGTTGCTGCGGGGGTCCTCAGCACGCTCCTCGCAGGGTGCGCGACGGCGCCATCAGCGTCCGGGCCGTTGGCGACGGAGACGTTCATGATTCCAGCGAGTGATCCGAGCATCCGCTTGCATGTCCGAAACAAGAGGGTGGCCGGGCAGGAATCCTTCTCTGCGGAGCGCATCGCGCTGTTCGTGCATGGCGCGACCTATCCAAGCGCTACCGGATTTGACATCGACCTGCCGGGAGGCTCGTGGATGGATTACGTGGCACGCCGTGGGTTCGACACGTACTTCGTGGATGTGCGTGGCTATGGCGGTTCGACTCGTCCAGCCACCATGAATCAGCCCGCCGCCAGCAACCCGCCTTTCGCCGATACGAAGGAGGCGATTCGTGACGTGTCCGCTGCGGTCGACTTCATCCTCCAGCGGCGGGGCGTGCAGAAGATCAACCTCGTCGGCTGGTCGTGGGGAACGGCACTCATGGGCGGCTATACAGCCGAAAACAACGCGAAGGTCAACAAGCTGGTCCTGTACGCACCCCTCTGGAGCTTGAAGGCCCCGCCGCCAATCAGCGGGTCGGGCCACTACCGCGCTGTGCAGCGTGATGCGGCCCGAAGCCGGGGACTGCGCGGCATTCCCAAGGGGCGCGAGGAGGAAATCAGCCCCACGGATTCGTTCGACAAGTGGTGGGCTGGAAACCTCGCCAGCGATCCAGAGGGCGCGAAACAGAATCCTCCGGTCGTGCGCGCTCCCAACGGCGTGATCAAGGACATCGTCGAATTCTGGGGCAAGGGAATACCGACCTGGGATCCGGCAAGTGTCCGAGTGCCGACGCTACTCATCCTCGCCGAGTGGGATCAGGACACGCCTCCATACATGGCACAGGAGGTGTTTGCCAAACTTGCCAATGCTCCGTATCGCAGGCTTGAGTTGCTGTCGGAGGGGACTCACGCGATCGCGCTGGAAAAGAACCGAATGCATCTGATGCAACAGGTGCAGAATTTCCTGGAGGAAACGAGGCGCTGAGGCGGCTCGACGGCGAGCCCCATGGCAGCGTTACCCAGCATGACGATCCGAATCGTGGGAAGAGCGCGGCCGCTCGCGACAGCAGCGCTGATCGCGCTGGCGACATCTGCCGCGTCCGCGGCACTTTCGGCGGGGGTGGCTATCTAACGCGTAAGGATTGGCACTGCCGGAAGGCGTTTGCATCGGCATTTGGCCGGCAAGAGATTTCCCAAGGAGGCCGCCATGAATCCCGTCGCAGGGCGACTCATTCTCGTTTCCTCGCTGCTCGGCTTGCTCCTTGCTTCGGGCTGCGGCGGCGGCGACGGTGGGTCGGTCGACACGCGCCCGTGGGCGGAAGAACCGTTCTCATTCGAGGTGCCGGCCGGGACCGACCTGGCAGCGCTCGAGCTGACCGGGTTCAACGGATCCATCGCGGTGTCGGGCGCGCCCGGGGTGGATCCCATTTCCGTCACGGGCCTGAGACGCGTCCAGGCCGACACGATCGAAGACGCCAATCTCCATCTCGCCGATCTCAAGGTTGAGGTGTCGACGCCCTCCGGGACCAAGGTCCTCGTCAAGACGGTTCAGCCCAGCGTTTCGGCAGGCCGGAATTACGTCGTCGACTACACGATCTCTTTGCCGCAGGACTTCGACTGCACGATCAGGAGCCTGAACGGGGAAATCACCGCGTCGCTGACCTTGCCGCCGAGCGGCACGGTCGACATACGGGTCACCAACGGAAACATCGATCTTCGGATCCCGCAGTCAACCTCGGCAGCGTTCACCGCGAGCGTCGCCATCGGCAGCATCACGCTCACGAATTTGACTCTGGTCGATGATCCCGGCTCGACGCCGAACGCTCGGATCGGCACCCTGAACCCACCGAGCGCAGGTGGCACGATCTCGCTCCATGTTGTGAACGGCACGATCACCGTGCACGGCGTCTAGGAACTATCCGCGCAATCGAAGGTTATGAGCGCCGATGAACGCTGTGGCGCTGCGGCGGCGCCCCGGCGCCCGCCGCGGCGATGTCCTTCGCGCAGCGATCCGGGTCCTCTTGCCCGCGCGCGGCGATCGCCCCCTTCGCGCCTTGGCCTTGCAGTCCCAAATCCATGCCGTCGCCACCGGTGCGAGTCTGCGCCCGGTATCATCGCCGCTGGGGAACTCCCCGACAGCGCCCGCGCGTGGCCCCGGAAGGAGCGGATCAGCAGAGCATGCAGGGCACGGACCCGAAGCGCACCACGGCGGACCGCCCCGGGCGGCGGGGGGAGTTCCGCCTGCTGCGCTACTTCACGCTCACCAGCTTCATCGCGCTGGCCGTTGCCGGGCTCGCGCTCTTTCTCCTCGAGCGCATGGAGATCGCGTTCTTCCAGGAGGTGCAGCGCGAGCAGCAGGCGTTCTTCGCGAAAGTGCAGGCCGATCTTGCGCGCGAGCAGGAGGAGGCCGCCCGCCGCAGCCTGCTGGCGGTGCACGAGGCGGGCCACGTCAACCTCACGAAAGTATTCTCGAACATGCTGTGGCGGTCCGACCTCGCCGCCTTCGTCGACCGGGTGCAGGCGATGCCGGTCGATGAGTGCCGCGCGGCGGCCGCCGAGGCCCGCGAGGCGTGCTTCGCGCAGTTGCGCGCGAGGATCATGGCGCTGCCCGGCTTCGCCGCGCTCGATGCCAAGATGCGCGCGACGGCGCGCGACAGCACCGTGTTCAAGGTCAAGGTGTACGACCTGCGCGGCATCACGGCCTACTCCTCCGAGCACGCGCAGATCGGCGAGGACAAGGCCGACAACGACGGCTGGAAGCGCGCGGCCCGCGGCACGCCGGCGAGCGAGCTGGCCCACCGCGACCAGTTCAGCGCGTTCGAGCGCGTGATCGCCAACCGCGACGTTATCTCGAGCTACATCCCGGGGCGCGCCCCGGGCAGCGACGCGGTCGCCGGCGTGTTCGAGATCTACTCGGACGCGACGCCGTTCGTCGCGCAGATCCGGGGCGTCGCCGCGCGGCAGGCGGCGCTCGCCGCCGAGAACCAGGCGACGGTCGAGCGCGCTGCCGAGATGAACGAGGACCGGGTCCACAGCAACGCGTACGCAGTCCTCGCGGTCGTCGGCGCGCTGCTCGCGCTGCTGTACCTGGCACTCTATCTTGTCGCGCGGCGCGGCCAGCGCATCCTCGATCGGCAGGCGCGCGAGCGCGAGCAGTCGATCCGGCGCGAACAGCAGTGGCACCGCGAGAAGATGGACGCGCTCGCGGCCATGGCGGCCAACGTATCGCACGAGGTCGGCACCCCGCTCTCGACGATCAACTTGCTCGCGCGCGACATGGCGCAGGCGAAGGGCAGCGCGCCGGGCGACGAGCCGCGCGTCATCCTGGAGGAGGCCGAGCGCATCGCCAGGATGACGCGCGAGATCTCCCGCTTCGCGGCCGCGCGCAGCGAATCGCCCGAGCTGCTCGACGTCAACGCCGCGGTGAAGGCGATGTGCGAGTTCCTGAGCTACGACCGGCGCGCGCGCGCGACGCGCATCGATTTCCAGCCGGGCGCGCAGCTGCCCGCCTGCAGCGCCGTCCCCGACCACCTGAACGAGGCGCTGATGGGACTGATGCAGATGTGCGCGCAGGACGACCCCGAGCAGCCGGCGGCGACCCCGCGGGTCCTGCGGGTGCGCACCGAGGCGCGCGGCGCGGGCGTGGCGATCCGCATTGGCCTCGAGCCTGCGGCCGCCTTGCACGCGAAACCGGGCGCCGGGGAGGACGGAGAGCTGCGCTTCGAAGCCGCGCTGCGCCGGGTGCAAGGCATGGGCGGGCGCCTGGAGTGGCGCGACGGGACGATCGAGGTGATCCTGCCGCCGGCCCCCGGCGCCTAGCGCGCTGCCTGCGCGCCGACGGCCCGTTGCGCCAGGTGTCCTCGCCCGCGCGGCTGGCGCACACGGCCGCACGCCCGTTGCGGCCGCGTCCTCGGGTAGGCAAGGATCTTGGTAAATTACGCGCAGATGCGGCCCCCGCCCCAGCCACCCGAGGAGTCCCGGCGTCTCGAGGCCCTGCTATCGCTCTCGCTGCTTGATACGCCCCCCGACGCCCGTTTTGATGCGATCACGACGGCTGCCGCCGGGCTTCTCGGGATGCCGATCGCGCTGATCTCGCTGGTGGACGCGAGCCGCCAATGGTTCAAGTCACGCCACGGGCTGGCCGTGAGCGAGACTCCGCGCGAGGTGTCGTTCTGCGGACACGCCATCCTCAGCGATCAGACGCTGATCGTCGAGGACGCGTTCGAGGACCCGCGCTTCGCCGACAATCCCCTGGTCATCGGGCAGCCGCATATTCGCTTCTATGCAGGGCGACCCCTCGTGGCGCCGGATGGCTCGCGTGTGGGTACCCTGTGCGTGATCGACCGTGAGCCGCGCAAGCTCGCCACCCAAGAGCGTGTTGCGCTTGCCGTACTTGGGGCCTGGGCAGAGGCCGAGATCGCGCGGGCCGCGACGCAGCAACGTTGCCTGCAATTCACGGGGAATCTCCTGAGCCTGATTCAGGATGCGGCGCTGCTCGTGGACGAGAACGGCGCGATATCGACTGCAAATTCGGCGGCGCTGGCGCTTCTGCAGGTGAGCCGCGAGGCAATTTGCGGCAGCTCGATGGGCGCTCTTGTCCTCGAGCCCGAGGACTTTGCCGACCGCCTCGCCCGATTGTCCAGCGCCGCTCGCGGAGCGGAAACCTTCGACACCGCTGCCTGCGTACGCCGCGGCCAGGGGGAGGCACTACCCGTCGTGCTGCGCTGCGTCGGCGAAAGAGTGGGAGACAAGACGGTGACGGTGGTCATTGTGGGGCCGCGCACAGGCTGACGCCGAATCGCGATCGGCGGCGACGGCGCCGCGTGCGGCGCCTTCGCGGTCAGCTGTCCAGGGCCGCAGCTCGTGCCGCGTTGGGGCCCGGGGGTTCGGACGCGGCAGCGGTGGGCAGCCACAGCGTAACCGCGGTGCCCTTGCCAAGGGCGCTGCGCAGCTCGACCTGGCCCCCGTGTATTTCGACGATCTCCTTGACTAGCGCCAATCCCAGACCCGTCCCCGGGATGCTCCCCGACGCGTCGGCACGGTAAAAGCGCTCGAATGCGCGAGCGCTTTGCTCCGGCGTCATGCCGATGCCATGATCGGTGACGGTAATACCAACCTGGCTACGCCCGTCGTGCACGCGTAACGCGCTGCCGACGACGATCATGCCGCCGTCCGGGGAGTACTTGTAGGCATTGCTTACGACGTTAAGCAGCGCTTGTTGCACCTTGTCCGCGTCGATTGCGACGTCGGGCAGATCGTCCGGCAGCTGCAGTTCCACTTTCCGTGCGTCGTCGGGCACGATCAGGCTGCGCAGCGTGCTCTCGATCACCGGGCGCAGGGGCTGCGCGCGGAAGCGGAAGTCCTTGCCGCCACGCGCCTCGATGCGCGCGAGGTCCAGCAGCTCGTTGACCAGATTGGTCAGGATCTTGGCCTGCCGGTTCACCGTCTCCACGAGGTCGCGGCGTGTCGCTGTGTCGAACTCGCGCTTGAGCATCAGCTCCGTGAAGCCGTAGATGCTCGCCATCGGCGTGCGCAGCTCGTGCGCCGCGGTCGAGAGGAACTCGGTCTTCATGCGGTCGACTTCGGTCTCTGCCGTGACATCGCGGAAGTAGATGACGAGTCCAGGTCGGTCGCCCTCGCCCCTGCGCACCCGGCGCTGCAGGTAACGCAGCGCGGGGGAGATGAGCTTCAGCGTCTCCCGCGAGTGCAGGGACGCGCTGCTGAGCGACCCGGTGTGGTCCGGGCTGGCGTCGTGCACGTCGACATAGGCGAAGTTCGGATCGCACAGCGCCTTGAGCCGCGCGTCGAACTCCTCGAGCCGAATGCCGAGCAGCGACTCGACGGCGAGGCCCGCCATGCGCTCGAAGGCCGGATTGCATTCGGTGAGCCTGCCCCGCGCGTCAAAGGCGACGAAACCGTCTGGGCTCAAGGCGAAGATCGCGCTCAAGCGCTCGACGTGCCGCGCGATTTCCGCCTCCGCGCGCTTGCGCTCGGTGAGATCGCGCAGGTAGCCGGTGAACATCTGACCCGTCGGCGAAGGGGTGGCCACGATCGTCAGCTCGACCGGGAACTCGCTGCCGTCGCTGCGCTGGGCGTCGACTTCAATGCGCTTGCCCAGAATCCGCCCCTGGCCGGTGCTGCAATAACGCTGCAGGCCGGCGCTGTGCGCGGCGCGCGCGGCGGGGGGAATGATGAGCTCGGCCATGGACTTGCCCAGCACGTCGTCGCGGCGGTAGCCGAAGGTCCGCTCCGCGGCGGGATTGAATTCCACCAGCCGACCATGCTCGTCGCTGACGATCACGCAGTCGAGCGAAGCTTCGAGGACCGCCCGGAAGCGGGCGAGGCTCATGGAAAGCTCGGCCGTGCGTTCGGCAACGCGGTGCTCGAGCTCGTGCTGGGACTGCCGCAGCCTGGTCGCCATGTCGCTGAAGGCGGTAATCAGCTTTGCGATCTCGTCGGTTCCCTCGACGGCGAGTTCGACCTGCGCATTGAGATCCGTGGTGAGGGACTTGGTCGCGCCGGTCAGCCGGACCAGCGGGCGCGCGATGCGCTTGCCGATCCACAGCGCAAGACCTGCGGCAAGCAGGGTCGCGGCCAGGCCGGAGATCGCATAGGCCACCAGCAGCCAGCGCAGGCCGCTTTCCAGCGCGCGCGTGTCGATCCGCACTTCGATCGACAGATCCAAGTCGTTCAGCGGGGCCGGCAGCTCGAGCGGCTGCCGGATCGCGAGCGCACGCGATCCGATCCCCTGCGCGCCCTGAACTGAACCGACCAAACCATTGCGGTCGGAAAGGAAAAACCCGACGTCGGCGGAGACGGGCACGCCGGCGTTGGCGAGCCACCCACCGATGTCCATTTCGCCGGCGACGAAGCCTTCGGCACTGTTGGTGCCGGGATAGGTCACCGGGTAGGCCAAGACGAGCCGTGGCGAGGACCCGCGGTTCGCGATTGCGGCGAGCGGGCGCCGCGCCTCGAGAAAGCGGTCCGGCTCGCCGATCAGCCGGCAACCTACTCCGCCTTGCGGTCCCCCGGCCGAGATGGGAGCGCCGAGGAAGTCGCACAAGGTGAGCGAGAAACCGTATTCGAGGACCAGGATGTGGCGCTCAAGCAGCGGCGTGAGGTACGTGGAGCGGCCGGCGGAGTCGACCAGTCCGTTCGAGGCGAAGGTACTTGCCGCCAGGCCAGCGGTCTCCTTGGCGTACAGGCTCAGTTGGTTCGCCAGGAGGGTCTTCGCGGTCGTCAGCCGCCCCTCGAGGCGCGCGCGCGCATCTTCGTGCAGGCGAGCGTACTCCACGACATAGGACGCTCCGCCAAACAGCAGCACGACGACCCCCGTCACGGCACACGCCGCGGCCGCGATGCGGTGAGCGAGATCGCGGCTCCACCAGCGGAGAAGCGGAATCCAACCCCGGAGAAACGATGGCGAGGCCACGCGGCGTGGTCTACGGCCGGATTCGGTGGATCGAGCCATCCGCTTCGAACCGCGCCATGAAGACGTCGGATTCAGCGAGCGCCTCGTGGCGCTGCGGTGAAAAGGGGCGTGCGTAGGTCTTTACCAGCCCGCGATACTCGTCGAGCTGTTCGAGCGCGCTGCGAATGGCGGCCCGGTCGGTGGAACCCGCCTTGTTGATGGCTCGCGCAAGCAGGTGAGTGAGGTCGTACGCATGCGCCAGGCCCACCGGCGAGGGAATCTGCTCCACGCGATCGGCATTAAGGGCTTTGAGCGCGGCAGCCGAAACGCGCTTCGCGGCCGGACCGCTCACGCCGATAAACGAGAAGGTCTGCACCACCGACAGGTCGATCGTAGCCAGCGCGCCGTCGGTCAGCTTCACGAAATCTCCCCCGGTGATGCCCCAATGGCTGAGTACGGGCATGCGCTCTTCGGCTGCGAGTGCGGCCATTTCCTTCGCCAGCACCGAGCCTTCCTTTTCGTTGGCCACGAGGAGCAGCGCCTGGGCGCCGGCATCTCGGAGCTGGCGGTACTTCGCGACCAGCGAAGTGTCGCCCCAGTTGTACCACTGGACCCCGACCAGCTTCATGCGCTTGTCCGATGCGGCGTGACGTTCAGCGGCAATCAAGCTGCTTCGACCCCAAGCGGTGTTCGGCGCAAGAATGCCGACGCGGTAGAGCTTTCGCGCCGCTGCGCTCTTGAGCATCGTGGAGACGGCCCAGCTGTCGGTAAGCGACAGGCGGAACGCGTAGTTCGGTCGCCTGCCGTTATCGACGATGGCATCGGCGGCCGACCAGGGATTGAGCAGGATCAGCCGCGTCTCGTGGATCACCGGAATCGCTTCCAGCGCGACCGGGCTGAACTTGCCGCAGAAAGCGGCCACGAGATCGGGCAGCGCCGCGAACTCCCTGTAGTTGGCCACCCCGCGCGCCGGGACTGACCGATCGTCGCGCTCGATGAGCTTGAGCGGACGCCCGTTCAGCACGCCCCCGTCGCGGTTGATCTCGTCCATCGCGATCTGGATGCCCAGGCGGATCGCGTCGTCGGAGGTGCTGGTCAGGTGGCCGAACTCGGCGCTCATGCCGACCAGCACGGGGGCCGGTTCGGCCTGCGCCGCCGGCACGTACACGAGCAGGAGGGAGAGCGCAGCGCGTAGGAGTGGCGACGCGAGGCGCCACAGCGAGCGAAGTAGCGGATTCATCATGGGTTCGGGTATGGGACAGGGGTGTTATTGAGGAAACGGATAATACAGTAAAATCAGTAAATACAATATCAAGCTGTGTTAGATACTGGCCCAGCAGGAGGCCTCGATAATTCGTGCAAGTATCTGCATTTAAGAATTTTTACAGAAAAATGTTTCGAAGTTACGCATATATGATAAAAACGATATAACATGTAAATATCAAAACATCCTCGTATCGCAACCTCTGCCATGGACTCAAATCTGCGTCGCATTTGGAGCGATAGCTCTGGCGTCGAAGAAAGGATTGCGCACTTCCAGCGCATGGGGCGCTCGCAGGGGCGCGCGACCTACCGTCGCCGCCTGGCGCTAAAGCTCTGCATCTGGCGCTGTGTCACCCGCGGCACCCTGGCGTTCAAACGGCTGCTCGATGTTGCCGGGGCGTTGCTCGGCATGCTGCTGCTCGCTCCCGTCTTCATCGGCACCTGGCTCGCGATTCGCCTCGAGGACGGCGGCCCCGTTCTGTTCCTGCAGGAGCGCGTCGGCCTGCATGGCGCAGCGTTCCCGATGTACAAGTTCCGCTCGATGGTGGTGAACGCCGACCAGCTGAAGGATCAATTGCTGGCGCAGAACGAATCCGCGGCCGGCGTCCTGTTCAAGATGAAGCGCGACCCGCGCATCACGCGTGTTGGCCGCGTCATCCGCAAGCTGTCGATCGATGAGCTGCCGCAGCTGTACAACGTGCTTCTGGGGCACATGTCGCTCGTCGGTCCGCGCCCCGCGCTGCCGCGCGAGGTCGCGCTGTACCGCCCCGAAGAGCGCGTTCGGCTCGAAGTCAGGCCCGGCATCACCTGCCTGTGGCAGATCGGCGGACGCAGCGAAATCGATTTCAAGGGTCAGGTGCGTCTGGACGTGCAGTACATCCGCGAGCAGTCCGTGCTGCTCGACCTGGTCATATTGCTGAAGACCATTCCCGTCGTCCTGCTCGGCCGGGGAGCCTACTAGGATGCACGCCGTCCCCGCCCTCGCGCTGGTGTTCGAGCCCGAAGTCCCGGCCAGCCTGGCGCCCTTGCTGGAGCAACGGCCCTTTGGCCTTCTGCCGCTCGCAGGGCGCCCCCTCCTGCACCACCAGCTCTCGGCGCTCGCCGCCGCAGGTGTTCGCGAGGTCCAGCTCTATGTCTCGCACCTGCCGCACCTGACGCGCGATTTCGTCGGTACCGGCGCGCGCTGGGGACTGCGCGTGCGCTGCCACAGCGTTGCAGCCGCCGGCCAGTTCCTTGAGCGTCCGCTGCGGGCGCTGATCGACCGGCGCCTGGGGCAAGGCGGCATCGCCATGGCCATGAACTGCTTCGTGGACGCCGCAACGTTGCGGGCCATGATGCTGGAATGCGGTGCGGCGCCGCTGCGCCTGCAGGCGGGCAGCGGCCACGCCTTGCCCTGTTTCGCGGTACCCGAGCGGGCGAGGCGCATGGACGCGCCGAGCATGGCGCGCTTCCACGCCGACGACCCGATCCTCATCGATTCGCCCAAGGCGCTCTGGCAGGCGAACGTGCGCCTGCTCGAAGGGATGCGCAGCGTTGCGCACCGCGAGCGTCGCGTCGCCGACGCCGTGTACCTGGGCAACGGCTGCCGCCTGCACGAATCCGCGCAGCTGGCCGAGCCGAGCCTGATCGGCGCACGCAGCGTGCTCGGTCGCCGCACGCGGGTCGGCGCGCACAGCATCATCGGGCAAGACGTGTTCCTCGACGAATCGAGCGAAGTGCACGCCAGCATCGTGTTCGACGGCACCTATGTCGGGCCGCACGGCTTCATCGAAGGCAAGCTGGTCGACGGCTGCCGGATGGTGGACGTCGAATCCGGCGAAGCGGTGTACATCGACGACCCGTCGCTGCTCGGCACCTCCGCGCAGCATCGCTCGGCCGGCGATTCGCTGCGCGCGTGCGCGGAGTGGATGCTGGCGGCAAGCATGCTCGCGCTGACCGCGCTCCCCGTGCTCGGCTTCGCCCTGGCCCGCGCGCTCCGAGGCCGCCGGGTGCTGAGCCGGGAGCATCGTTTCATACCCACGGGCCGACTGCTGTCCGGGGAAGTGAGCAGCCGCAAGGTCGCCTTGCTGACGCTGGAGGGCGTACCGCACCCCGCCTGGCGCAGGGTCCCGTGGCTGCTCGCGGTGCTGAAGGGCGAGCTGCAGCTGGTCGGAACCACGTTGCCCGCAGAAAAGCCCGCGTTCGCGTACGCGGCGCTGTCGCAGTCCTACGCAATGCTGGCCCGGCGT
>Ga0224496_10002104_pt1 | contig 11974 bp, 11 predicted proteins | sample SF_Jul11_sed_USG_2_FD_168127 | JGI IMG/M metagenome (GOLD analysis project Ga0224496, IMG submission 168127) | Sediment microbial communities from San Francisco Bay, California, United States - SF_Jul11_sed_USGS_8_1 | ecosystem: Environmental > Aquatic > Marine > Sediment | place: USA... | reverse complement strand
TGTTTTTGTTTTTTTTGGGGGGGGTGGCGCCGAGCGGAATTGTGGGTGATGCAAATGGCGACGATATGCTGCTGAGGAACCGAAGGGAGGTTTGGGGTTGGAAGTGTGGCATGGAACGTGCTTATTTTTGTGAGGGAAGGCAGCTCCCGGTGGCGGCGGTGGGCGTGGCCGCGGGGGCCTGGCGTTGCTGGATCCCTTGTCCCAGGTGGCAATGGCCGGCGTTGACGGGCGAGTTGGCAGACGATTGGTGGCGCCCGGCAAAATATGCCTTTCCCGGGCGGCAGGCGTCAAACGGGTGGGCAATTTGGTCGTTGACGGGCCAATAAATTGACGAGCCCGAGCCGATGCCGGGAATTTTTGAGTTTGAGGGCGAAGATGAAAAAGATATGTCTGTTGGCGGTGTTGCTGCTCGGTGGCTGTTCCGCCGGGGTTCATTCACCGTGGGTGGAAATGGATACCAGCTTCGATCTCCCCTTTGTGACCGGTGGCAGTCGGATGCCAGTGGTTTTTCCGGATCAGGCCGGCGCTGGTGGCCGGGAGCCCATGGCCGAGGACTTTGGCGGTCAGTGGCGAAGCGTTGAGGGTGAGTATGCCGAGTATCGTTTCAATCCCTGATTTTTTCGCATGGGCGGTGGAATTGTCCCGACCCGCCAGGATGGATCAAGATAAGGAGGAAGAGCGCATGGCGAAAAAGGGTTTACCGGTAATGGCGGCGTTGCTCCTGTTGCCGCTCTGGCCAGGGGCGGACTGGGCACGCGCGGAGCAGCGGCCGCCGGCCTATACCGCGTATGTTCATAATTATCCCCATGAGGTGCCGTCGGATTATGTTTATCGTACCGAACGGGTTTTTGCTCCGCCCTCGGGTGGCGGGTTGCTCGCCAAGTTGGCCGCGCGGAGCAAGAAACAAGGGGCCGGGGGCGAGGCGCAGGTGAGCAGTGGCGAGGTTATGCGGCAGCGGGTTGGCGACCTGGTTGGTCAGTTGCTGGCCAGTGCGGTTGAAGAGGTGCGCGACAACTATGTGGTGACGGTGAGTTCTTTTGTCAATGCCAACGAACTCTACGCCACCTCCTCTCTGGGCCGATTTCTCGGTGAGCAGATGATCACCGAGCTGCAGAGGGCCGGGGTGGAAGTGGTGGAGGTCCGGAAAACGCCCAGCATTATGGTGAGCCGTAACGATGGCGTGTACGGCCTCTCCACCGACATGGACGAACTCTCCTTTGTCCATAATGCCCAGGCCATGGTGGTGGGCACCTATGCGGCGGCCGGTGGCGAGATCTTCGTGAATGCCCGGTTGCTCCGCAACAGTGACGGCATGGTGCTGGCAAGCGGCAGCCTTTCTTTTGGCGAGGACGCCACCAGCCGGGCGATGCTGGCCGACGAGGGGATGCCGGCCCGAACTGGCAAGCCGGTGGCGATCCGGCCTTTTGCCGGCCAGGAATCGGCCAAAAAATAACGGGGAGCAATGGCAATGCGCAAGAATATGATCCACGGGGGCCTGGGGCGGCTGTTGCTCCTGCTGGCTGTCGTCCTGGCTTTTTCCGGTTGCGCCAGAGTGCGGAGCGGCGGCACGGTATCGGTTGCCAGCCCCGATTTTTTCGGCATTGCCGATGAGCTGGCCGTGCAGTTGAAGCGCAACAGCCAGCGCTCGTTTTCCGCCAATCGGCGACTGTTGCTGACCACGGTGGTGGATATCGATGATTTTTACCGGAGCTGTCGTTTCGGTCGCACCCTCACCGAGGCCCTGGCTAATCAGCTCTTCCGCCACGGTTTCGGCATCGTGGAGGTCCGCAAGGCCTCGCATCTGATGGTGAAAAAGGGTGGGGGGGAATTGATGCTGACCCGCGATACCTCGCTGCTGAAAGGCGAGCAGCAGGTCGAGGCGGTGGTGGTCGGAACCTATTCGCTGACCCCCAATTCGGTGATCGTGGGGTTGAAGATGCTCGATCCGGACACCCAGGATGTGTTGTCGGTGGCGGGGCTCGAGATTCAGCGCAGCCGCAATATCAATCACTTGCTTTACAGCGATACCGGCATGGGCGCGGCGCAGGTCTCCGGTTATGAACGGTAACGGACATCGGGGAGGAAGGAGGAAGGCGATGACGGTGCAGAGGGTTGTGGTCATGGTGTTGGGCATCGGGCTGTTGTTGCTGGCCGGCTGTACCCGTCAGTCCCATATGGTGCAGCCCATGCCCATTGAGAAAGGGGCGCCGGTGGTCTATATCCGGCCGTTGGTTGATGTTTACCGTCAAGCTAGGGTGGGGGTGGCGCCTTTTCAGGTGCCGACCAACATGGGTGCGGCCCAGGCCCTGGGGGTAGCGGCGCTTTTTAAGGACGTGCTGCTGGGGAAGCGGATTTTCCCCACCGTCAAACAGTTGGCCACTCCCTACGGCGACTATGAAAACGCCGTGGAAATGGGCCGCCGGGCCGGGGTGGATCTGGTCCTGGCCGGGCGGGTGGACTACGGCCTTGATGGCAGCGATTTCGGCGGCGCCCGGGTGGCGGTCTCGGTCCGACTCCTGGAGACCAAAACCGGCAATACCGTCTGGTACGTGAGTCAGGCCATGGATCAGGAAATGGATTACCCCGACGCGAGCGTCATGCATCGGCTGCTCACCTCTTTTTCCCTGCCTGCCTACCGTGGATCCAACGGCGCGCCAGCCGTGGCCAATATGCTGGCGCGGATCGCCGTGGACATGGCCGATGTTTTTGGCGGGGCGCAATCTGTGGCCAGGCGGTAGGTTGCAGCCCCTTTAGGGGGGAACGGTTCGGCCCGGAGTTTTTTAAAAAACAGTGTTCCGCCCATGCGTGCGGAGCGCTGTTTTTTTATTGGTGGCGGGACAAGAGACGCAGCGATGCTTATACGTTAATATATATGGGGGGGCGGGAGTCGTCGCCGCTGGCCCTGGCGGCGTCCTTTTCGTTTTGCGGCCCGGGCAGTTAAAAACAGGAGGTGCGTCATGAAAGGAACACTCTTGTCGGCCGTTGTCGTTCTCGTTCTGCTGGCGGGAGTTTCCGGGTGTGCCCCGTCCGCAGGCGGACCTGGGGCGTGGGCTGGGAAAGCGCGGCTCGAGTCGCTTGGCAACGGCGTCTGCCGGGACAGGGTGACCGGGCTGATGTGGCAGCAGGGGCGAAGCGGTAAATTCGCTTCTCTGGCCGAAGCAGTCGGCTATGCGCAGGGGCTTGTGCTCGGCGGTTACGATGACTGGCGGCTGCCCACCAATGACGAGCTCTATACCCTTCATGACCTCCTCGCGGCGAAACTCGCCGGCGATTGCGTCATCGACGAGAAGGGGCGGGGCTACTGGTCGGCTGTGAGCGAAAGTCGGGGCGAGGTGGGTTTCTGGGAAACCTATCCGATGTGCGGCGGCGTTGACTACGTGTTCCGCAAGCTCCGGAGCGGAGTGGTGCGGGCGGTGCGGCCATAGCGGGATGGCAGGGGGAGGTTGGGGTCAGTGCCGTTCGAGTTCGGGCAGATTGATGCCCAGCTGGGCGGCGATGGCATCCACCGACCCGGCTTGGACGTTGCGGACTTGGTAGCCAGCCCCGATGAGTTCTTTGATATAGAGCTTGTTGTAGGCGAACATGAAGTATAAAACCGAGAAGCCGGCGGTGAGCAGGCAGGCGACCAGCTGGAGAAACGCCCATTTCCAGTCGCCGCGGAACAGCGGCGGGAAGAAGCCGAAGAGGGCCACGGTCCACGAAAAGCCCACTGGCGCGGTTTTGATTTTGCCGGTGCGCGGATTTTCAAAGGTAAGTTTGTTGTACGCCATCAACGTGTCTCCGGAAGTGAAATTTTCAGCCAAACCTTAGCAGAGAAGCCGGCGGCGGCAAATCAAAAAAGAATCTTTTCCCCAGTCAGGGTGGGCGCTGTTCCCGTCCGCCGCCAGCCTTCGTGATGGACCCCATGTCCGTTTCCGTGATCATTCCCACCCATAACCGTGCCCGTCAGGTGGCGCGGGCGGTTGACTCGGTGTTGGCCCAGAGTGTGGCGCCGCAGGAGATTATCGTGGTCGATGACGGCTCCGACGACGATACCGGCGCGGTGTTGGCCGGCTTTGCTGACCAGGTGCGGGTGTTGCGCCAGGACAACCGGGGGGTGAGCAGCGCCCGCAACCTGGGGATCCGGGCGGCAACGGGTGAGTGGCTGGCCCTGCTCGATTCCGACGACTGGTGGCTCGCCGACAAACTTGCCGCCCAGCTCGCCTACCACCGCCAGCACCCGGAGTGTCGGCTCAGTCAGACCGATGAGCATTGGCAGCGGCACGGGCGCCGGGTCAACAAGGCCAAACGGTTTCGCAAGAAGGCGGCGGGGTGGATTTTCGCCCCGTCACTCGCCATGTGCCACGTGAGTCCGTCGGCGGTGCTCATCCACCGGAGCGTGTTCGGCCGGGTCGGCCTTTTTGACGAGACCCTGCCCGCCTGCGAGGATTATGATCTTTGGTTGCGGATTGCACGCCACTTCGAGGTGGGGTTGGTGGACGAGCCCTTGATCGTCAAGACCGGCGGCCATGACGATCAGCTTTCTCGGCGTTACTGGGGCATGGATCGTTTTCGGATCCGGGCCATGGAAAAACACCTCGACACGCACCCCTGGCGGCGTGAGGTGCTGGTGGAGCTTGCGGAAAAATGCGGCGTGGTGGCGGCCGGGGCGGCAAAGCGCGGCCGGCGGGCGCTTCATGTCGAGTATGACGAAAAACGGCGGCGCTACCGCAGGCTGCTTGCCATCGGTGACGCCGCCGAAGATGCCCCGGGCCAGGGAAGGTAAGGCGCGGGGCATGGAATGCCGAAGGGGCTACTTCTCGAAGGGGTTCTTGAGGAGCATGGTCTCCTCGCGGCCCGGCCCCACCGACAGGATCATGGCCGGGGTCTCGGTAAGTTCCTCGATCCGCTTCACGTAATCGCGGGCCTTGGCCGGCAGGTCGTCCGGGGTTTTGGCGTTGCGGATTTCCTCGGACCAGCCGGGGATTTCTTCGTAGATCGGCTTGAGCCGTTCCACCCGCCGAATGTTGCCGGGCATGGCGGTGAGCTGTTCGCCGCCTTCCTCGTAAGCGGTGGCGATTTTGAGGGTCTGCTGACCGCTCAACACGTCGAGCTTGGTGATGGCAAAGCCGGTGACGCCGTTGAGTCGTACCGCCTCATTGGCCACCACCGCGTCGAGCCAGCCGCAACGCCGTTTGCGGCCGGTGGTGGCGCCGAATTCGCCGCCCTTCTTCTGCAGTTCGTCGCCGGTGGCGTCGAAGAGTTCCGAGGGGAAGGGGCCTTCGCCGACCCGGGTGGTGTAGGCCTTGAGGATGCCGACCACCGCGTCGATGTGGGCCGGGCCGAAGCCGCTGCCGATGCAGGCGTTGCCCGCCACGGTGTTTGAGGAGGTGACAAAGGGGTAGGTGCCGTGATCGATGTCGAGCTGGGTGCCCTGGGCGCCTTCAAAGAGGATGTGGCGGCCGCTCTTGCGGGCGCGGTCGAGTTCCACCGAGACGTTGCCGATATAGGGGGCGAGCACTTCCAGATGCTTCTGGTATTCGCCGTAAATGGCATCGGCGGAAACCGGATCGGCGCCGTATTTTTTTGTAAACAGGTAGTTTTTTTCGTCGACGTTGGCTTGCAGCTTGTCCCGGAACAGCGCCTCGTCGAGCAGGTCGCCCAGCTTGATGCCGCTGCGCAGGATCTTGTCGCCGTAACAGGGACCGATGCCGCGGCCGGTGGTGCCGATTTTTTTGCCGTCCTTGAGGGCCGCTTCGCTGCAGCCGTCGAGTTGTTTGTGGTAGGGCATGATCAGGTGGGCGTTGGCGCTCAACATCAGCCGTTCCGGGGTCACCGGCAAGCCGCTTTGCCGCAGCTCTTCCATTTCCTCGATAAGCACCGCCGGGTCAAGGACCACGCCGTTGCCGATGTAGCATTTCTTCTCCTCGTAGAGGATGCCGGATGGGATGAGGTGAAAGATAAATTGCTTGCCGTCCACCACCAGGGTATGGCCGGCATTGTTGCCGCCCTGGAAGCGGACGATGCAGTCCGCGTACTGGGTAAGAAGGTCGACGATCTTGCCCTTGCCCTCGTCGCCCCATTGGGTGCCGATGATCACCACATTGGCCATTGTTGTTCTCCTCGCGAGTGTATGGTGCGGTCAGAAAAAGTTTGGGACGCGTTCTGCCTGGCGGAGCGCGTCGGGATTTCGTGAAGTGTGTGGACGGTTGCGTCGCTGTTATCGGTCCCGAGGGACGTGGCAGGGGGTGGGGGCTGGTTGCCCGGCGCCCAAAACCCGACGCAAAACAGAGGAACAATAGCCAATGGCTTGCCAAAAGTCAATCGGTCAAGCTCCTTGACACCATATTGTAAATACCGTAGATTGCCGATATTTGGCTTCTTTCGGTCGGCAGTGGCCGGTTTTTCTTGTTTTTGATATGTGGGTATCCCGTCATGTTTGGAATCGGTCTTCCTGAGTTGTTGCTCATCCTCGGGCTGGGGCTTATCGTCCTCGGGCCGGAAAAGATGCCGGAGTTGGCCCGGTCGCTTGCCAAGGGGCTGGTGGAGCTCAAAAAGACCGCTGAAAATCTCAAGGAGAGCATGCAGGAGGAGTTGCGGGAAGGCGAAAAGGCCTTGCCTGCAGGGTTGAAGGATGCTGGTGCGCAGCAGGGGCGTGATCCGGAAGGCCAGGGCGCCGAGCCCTCCGACCTGCTGCCCGAGGAGTTTGGCACCCTTGAGGCCAACAGTGCGCCGTCCATCGAAGGCGGGACTCCGGTTCGGGCGGTGGAGGACGTCGTCCCGGAGGCGACCACGGTCGACGCCCCTGCGCCGGTCGTTTCGGCTCCCGAGACGGCGGCGAAGGACGAGGAGAGCGCCCCTCGCCAATGAATGTCCTTTCCGATCATTTCAGCGAGCATCTGCAGGAGCTGCGCCAGCGTTTGATGGTTGCCTTTGCCGCGATCATCGTCTGCAGTCTCGCCGCCTATTACTTTTCCGAGCCCATCGCCCGTTTTTTCATGGCGCCGTTGTTCACGGCCCATCCCGCCTTGGCCAAACTGGTCTACACCAACCTCACCGAGGCCTTTGTCGCCTACATCAAGGTGGCGTTGCTGGTGGGGCTGATCGTGAGTTTTCCGGTGGTTTGCCATCAAATGTGGAGTTTTGCGGCGCCCGGCTTGCGTAAGTCCGAGAAATGGCTGGCTGTCAAGGTGGTCTTTTGGGGTTCGGGCCTCTTTGCCGCCGGGGTGCTTTTTGCCTATTTCGCGGTGCTGCCGCGGATGCTCACCTTTCTGATGAGTTTCGCCGGGCCGGAGCTCACCGCCATGCCCAAGCTCGACGCCTATCTCACCTTTGTGGCCCGCACGGCACTCTCCTTCGGTCTCGCCTTTGAGATCCCCTTTCTGATGGTGATGGCCGGCAAGGCCGGTATCGTGGAGCGGCGTTACTTTGTCGCCAAGCGGAAATACGCCTACCTGCTCATTCTTGTCCTCGCCTTCCTGCTCAGTGTCGGCGACCCCTTTGCCACCGCTCTGCTCGCTTTCCCCCTGGCCGGTCTCTACGAGGCCGGCATCCTGGTGATGCGCATCTTCGTACGCAACTGACCGTTTCCTGGAGTCGCTCCTGTAACAATCCTTTGCAAGGGGCTCATATGTCCCTTTTTCGGGTTTTCATAGTCCTGTTTTGTTTCCGTTGACGCCGACAAAGAAATCCTCGGCCGCCATGTAAAGGCAGGGGACCAGGATCAGGGTGATCAGGGTTGCGAAGAGGATGCCGAAACCCAGCGACAGCGCCATGGGGATCAGAAAACGGGCCTGGCGGGAGGTTTCGAAGATCATCGGCGCGAGCCCCCCGAAGGTGGTGACCGTGGTGAGCAGGATGGGGCGAAAACGCCTGGTGCCGGCGGTGCGGATCGCTGCGAGGGCGGATTCCCCGTCCCGGCGGCGCCGGTTGGCATAGTCGATGAGCACCAGGGAATCGTTGACCACCACCCCGGAAAGGGCGACGATGCCCATCATGCTCATCAGGCTCAGGTTGTAGCCCATCAGCAGGTGGCCGATCACCGCGCCCACCACCCCGAAAGGAATGGCGACCATGACGATGAGCGGCTGGGAATAGCTGCGGAAGGGGATGGCCAAGAGGAAGTAGATCACCCCCAGGGCCAGGCCGAAGCCGGTAAAGAGGCTCTGCATGCTCTCCTTCATGTCGGCCTGGCGGCCCTCGTAGCCATAGGTGAGGCCGGGGAAGTCGCGCGCCAGCCGGGGCAGAATGGTTGCATCGAGCACCGTCTTGACCTGGCCGGTCTCGCCCATGGGCACCACGTCGGCGGTAACGGTGACCGTGCGCCGACCATTGCGGCGGTTGATGGTGGTGTAGGCGCGGCCCCGGCTGACCTCGGCTATCTGGGGCAGCGGCACGTAGGTTCCTGCCGGGGTGCGGATCATCAGGTGCTCGACGTCGAACTCGCTTTCGCGCTCCGCCTCGGGCAGCCGCACCCGCACCTTGACCTCGTTGCGGCCCCGCTGCTGGCGGAGGGCCTCGGCGCCGTAGAATGCGTTGCGCACCTGGCGGCCCACCGCGTCGGCCGAAAGCCCCAGGCTCTCGCCGGCCGGGGTAATCCGGAAGTCGAGCTGCTGCTTGCCTGGCGCATAGCCGTCGTCGATATCCTTGACATTGGTAAACTCGGCCAGCCGTTCGGCCAGGGCGCTGCTTGCCCGGTCGAGGGTGGCGATGTCCCGGTGGGAGAGCTCCACGGTAAGCGAGGCCCCGGAGCCGGGTCCGCCCCGGTCCGACTCGAAGCGCAGCGACTGGAGTCCGGCCACCTCGCCCACCCGTTGCCGCCACAGGTCGGTGACCACCCCGGTGTTGAGGGGCCGCACCCCCGGCGGGGTGAGGTAGGCGCTCACCTGCACCTCATTTTCCTCGATCAGCGAAAAGATCCCCACCAACAATTGCTCGCCGCCGTTCTCTTTTGCCACCTCGGCCATGGTCTGGACCAGTTTGGCCTGGACCGCCTCCACTCTGGTGGCCGGGCTCCCCACCGGCAGCACCGCGGTGACCACCGCCCGGTCCGATTCGATACGGGGCATGAGGATCATGCCGATCCGGCCGCTGAAGACAAACCCGTAAACCACGGCGAGCAGCCCCAGGCCAACAGCCACGGTGAGCCAGCGCCAGTGGAGGAAGAACTCCAGGGACGGCCGGTAGACCTTGTCGATAAACCGGGCGAGCAGGCCGGCAAACCGTTGCTGAAAGCGGGTGCAGCGGCCGGCCCGATGGGGCCTGGCATGGGCCAGATGGGAGGGGAGAATCAACAGCGACTCCACCCAGGAGATCAGGAATACGGAGATCACCACCAGGGGGATCGCCTTCCAGACTTTGCCCATGGTGCCGGGGATGAAGTAGAGCGGCAGGAAGGCGGCGATGTTGGTGAGGATACTGAAGTGGATGGGCAGGGCCACGTCCCGGGCACCCTGGATTGCCGCCTGCGCCCAGTCCATTCCCTGCCGGTACTCGTAGATGTTCTCGCCGGCGACAATGGCGTCGTCCACCACGATGCCGAGAGCGATGATGAAGGCGAACATGGAGACGATGTTGATCGATACCCCCATGCCGGGCAGAAAGAGGATGGCGCCGAGGAAGGAGATGGGGATTCCCATGGTGACCCAGAAGGCGAGGCGGTATTCAAGAAAGAGGCCGAGCAGCACCAGCACCAGGGCAAGGCCCATGGCGGCGTTTTTGAGCAGCAGCTGGAGCCGCTGCTGGTAGATCTCCGAACGGTCGCGGTTGATCGCCCAGTGCACCCCCGGCGGCAGATCGGGCTGGATCTCGGCCATGGCCTGGTGCACCGCCTCGGAGACCTGGAGCGGGGTCTGTTCGCCCACCCGGTAGATATCGATCTCCACACTGCGTTTGCCGTTGTAATAGCCGAGCCGGTCGGCGTCGGCAAATCCTTCCCGCACCGTGGCGATGTCGTCGAGCAGGAGCCGGCTGCCGCTGGCTGTGGTGAGAATGGGAATGCGAGCGAACTGCCGCGCCCAGTCCCGCCGGTCCTTGATGCGCAGGAGGAGGTCGCCGCCGTGGGTTTCGATGGTGCCGCCCGGCACCTCCACCGCCGCCGCGCCGATGCGGTCGGCAACCTCCCCGAGGGTCAGGCCGTGGGCGCGGAGCTGGGCCCCCGGTACCTCCACCAGGATCTCGTAATCGCGCACCCCGCGCAGATCCACCTGAGTGATGCCGGCGTGCTGGAGGAGCCGGTCGCGCACCTGTTCGGCCAGTTCCCGCAAGATTCGTTCCGAGACATCGCCGTAGAGCTGGAGGTCGATGACCTGGTGGCGATGGGTCACCAGCGAGACCTGGGGCTCCTCGGCATCCTTGGGAAAGGTGGTGATCCGGTCCACTTCCTGGCGGATCTCCTGGTAGATCTTCTGGTGGCCGGCATCGGCCAGGAGTTCGGCATCCACCCGGGCGCTGCCCTCCGAGGCGGTGGCGGTGATCTCCTTGATTCCTTCGAGCCCCCGGATTCCTTCCTCGATGGCCAGCAGGATTCCCTGTTCCACCTCCTCGGGGCTGGCGCCGGGATAGGCCACGGTGACCGTGACCCGGTCCAGATCATACTCGGGGAAGACCTCCTGCTTGATTCGCTGGCTCATGAACAGGCCGCCGAGCAGCAGGACGATCATCAACAGGTTGGGGGTTACCCGGTTGCCGACCATCCAGGCGATGGGGCCGCGGGCCGGAGACTGATCGACGTTGCTCACTGCGGTGCTCCAGCGGCCGGGGTGGCCGTCGCTTCGGTGCGCAGGGCCATGCCGGCAACCGGGGCGGCCAGATCGGAGACCACCACCTGTTCGCCCGGCTTGACCCCGCCGGCGATGAGGATCTGGTCATGGCCCCGGAAGGCGACCTGCACCGGCCGGATCTCAAGCCGCTTCTCCGGGGTCATGATCCAGAGGTGGTCGCCGTCGCGGAGCAGGGCCCGGTCAAGCGGGAAAACCCCGGGAAGCTCCGTGCCCTCGATCTCCACCCGCACATAGGAACCGATAAAGAGTTTGGGGCGGTCCGCCTTGTTTCCGGAAAGATTGAGGGGATCGTCCACCGCCACCAGCAGGCGGGCCAGGCGGCCCTGTTGTTCCAGGTCCGGGGCGAGCCGTACCACCCGGCCGCTGCGGGCGCCGGGCCGGCCGCCGGCAGCGTGCACCCGGGCCGGCGAGCCTTCCTCGCCCTTTTGAGCCGGGATTTTTAGCCAGTGGAGCTTGGCCACCGGCACCAGTACTTCGATCCAGTAGCGGTCCGTACCCGTCAGGGTGGCCAGCACGGAATTGTCCGTGATCCGGGACCCCAGGTTGACCGTTCGGTTCCGCACCACGCAGTTGAAGGGGGCGGTCACCCCGGTTCGTTTGAGATCGAGCCGGGCCTGGGCGAGGCGAGCCCGGGCGCTGGTCAAGCGGGCCTGGGCCGCGGCCAGTTGGGGCTTGCGGAGCATGAGTTCCAGGTCGCCGTCACCGACCACCTCGCCCAGGGTCTGATACTCCTGGCGGGCGATATCCTGGTTGCCCTGTTCAAGGGCCAGCGCCGCCTCGGCCTCGGCGACCTGGGCTTCCTGCTGGCGAACCGCCAGTTCGTAGTCAGCCGGGTCAATGGTGAGCAGGTGCTGTGCGGCCGGGAACATGCCGCCGGGGACAAAGTTGTCGGCCATGGCCACCACGGTGCCGCTGACGCGGGCCTTGAGTTCGATTTCCCGCGCCGGCAGCACCGTGCCGAAGGCCTCCACCATGGCCCGGCCCGGTGTCCGGGTCAACGGCTGCACCTGCACCAGGGCGGCAGCGGGCGTGGGCCGCCGGGGTTTGCTCTTGGGGCCGGTGTTGAGCAGCCAGTAGGCGGCCAGGCCGCCGGCCATCACCACCAGCAGGGGCAGAAAGATGCGCAGCAGTCGTTCCGGGGTACAGCGGCCGGGGGGCGAGGGGGCGGTCGGGGGAGAATCGGTCATCGGCGTCCACCTGTCATTGCCATGGAA
>Ga0224496_10002103_pt1 | contig 11977 bp, 9 predicted proteins | sample SF_Jul11_sed_USG_2_FD_168127 | JGI IMG/M metagenome (GOLD analysis project Ga0224496, IMG submission 168127) | Sediment microbial communities from San Francisco Bay, California, United States - SF_Jul11_sed_USGS_8_1 | ecosystem: Environmental > Aquatic > Marine > Sediment | place: USA... | reverse complement strand
CTTCAAATTACCGCATCAGGGCAAGCTCCTATATTTCAAACTGATTTGCAGTCCCGTCTTATTCGCGAAACTTTGAACGAATTATGCAGTGGCCGAATGGATAGTTTCGGCTTTGAAAGGCTAATTCAAACCGTACTGACCGGCTTAGGGGCTGAAGATGCCAGGATTGTTCCACGAAACCAAGACAAGGGGGCGGACATACTTGCAACATTTCTTGTGGCGGGTGCGTTCCGCCAAATCATAGCTGTGCAGGCTAAACATTGGCGACCAGATCCACCAGTGGGGGAAGAGGTTGTTGAACAACTGATAAAGGGTATAGAAGCTGAGTCAGCTAATCTAGGCATGGTCATTACATCCGGTGCTATTTCCAATGAAGCTACTGCTGCTGCCGAAAAATACTTTGATGAAAAAGGCATCAAAATTGAGCTTGTTGACGGAGAGCAGTTTGCCAAACTCATTGTTGAACACGGGATCACCACAAGCTAAGGGCAATGGGGTCAGGCATGAGTATTGATATTTGTTCTATGTATGGCTTTTGAAGGTTGCAGCTATGGCTTGAACACCTCATTGAAATTCCACGACGCCCTTTATCACGTCATTGCCTGCGAGAACCCCCGAATTGCCCTCTTTCATGATGCGGCAGATGATCACACGCATTATGCATATTCATACCTTTTAAATTAAATCAATAGTCATGCCTGACCTCTTACACGTGAAAGCGGGATAAAAGGTTGTGTACCGTTGATGGTTCTGTCGCAACAGTTAGAGAGGAAAGGTAAAAATTGAAACTGCGAGGTATTTAGTGCAACTCTCGTATGAAAAGCGCTACGAACATATTTTCCCACGAGCCGATCGTGCGTCTAACCATTTTTTGAACGAGGTCTGACTCTCGCCAGATGGCCGGCCTTCAAGCAACCCATCAATGCTAATATCTTCATCAAGATCTTCCCAATGAATGCCTTCACCTTGACCGATCAGCCGCCAGTTGTTTTTCTCATCGAGAGTGGCATGGACAAGCCGTGGAAACCAGGCTAACGGGGCGGCAATGGTCCGTCCGTCTCCCAGATCGACACTTAACGTATCGTCGGTGATCCTCACATGTTCAGCACGGGGACTGACTGGGTTAGGCATTACGGAAGTACTCATTCCAGGCCTCCCTTAACTGTTCTTGATACTCAACGACAATTGAATACATCTGTTTGATGTCCACACGATTGAAGCCACCGCTGCGTTGTAACCGCACAGGGTCGAGCCAGAACTTTGCAATCTTGGCATCCCGTTCAATATGGACATGCGATGGTTCCTTACGGTCTCCGGCATAGAAGAAGAATCGATAGGGCCCGAGACGATAACCGCCCAACCCAACACCTCGGACCGCGTGCAAATAGCGGCAACTGAACTCAGGCGGCAGAACGCAAAATCCAACTAAAAAGATAGAGTCAGCTTTTTTTGGCGCTCACTAGGAAATGCAGGCACGGCCTTCTTCATTGCTGTCTTGCACCTCCGCCGCCGCCGGCAGTCGGCTGAATGGCTTGGGCCTTAGCTGCAACGAACAGCGTCGACCGGCACCGTTGCGGTAAAGAAGCTTGACGCCAGAAGGCTATCACAAATCGATTGGAATGAGCTGTTCGCTGGCAGCTGCAAGCCCTTGTTAGGCAGCGATCACTTGATCTTAGTATTTTCACATCCTTAAATGAATCTGAACTCCGAGGCAAGTGTGAGTGAGTCAGCCGGTGCTCTTAGTCCGGTCATGGATCGTGGTGAATAATTGCCGACGGGCCTTCTGGAGAAGATCTGCGGCCTGATTGTCACTGAGCTGCTGCGCGATGGTATCCAGTATTTCAAACGTGACCATAGGTTTCAAGTCGTGCGTGGCCCGGGGGAGCGATTTGAGCTTGTCGTAGGGCGTCCTCATCCTTTCATAGCGGTAGATCTTGCGTTCCTTGCCCTGCTGATCCGTCCGAATCTCCGGAAAGAAGCAGGGCCGATGAAAGTTGAGATAGGGATTCAGGTGTTCCTGGTTAAAGATATTGATGAGTGGCGCCCAGCGTTGAGGAATGTGGGCATGGCCAAACAGCTTCCGCACCACGGCCACGTTTTTACTTTCGGCCAGAGCGTTATCGTTGGTCTGGCGGGCGCGGGATTTCGTGAATTCGATCAAGAGTTTGCCTAGGAGTGCGGCCACCCGCCCATTGATGTATTCGGAGCCATTATCAAAATGGAACCGCTGGATGGGGAACGGAAACGTGGCCAGTAGCTGTTCCAGGGCCGGCATGAGGTACGCTTCACTGATTTTCTCCACGGTACAGACCACCTGAAACTGCGTCACCTCATCGACCGCATTGATGTGATAAACCCCTTTCTGCTTATCCCAATCCCCTTGATGCACGGTGTCGAGACGGAGGAAGCCTGGCTGGCCCGACGGTTGTGGTTTCCGCCGCTCGCCGCTGCTCGAGTGGGTGGGCCGCGTTTTCTCAACATGGTGTCGCTGCGGTCGATATTGGCCCGATTTTCATCAATTGTACAGATGATTGATCGAGATCGCCGAGAGGCGCTCATATTCGGCCTCGCCAAAGAGCTGCCACGCTCGCTCACACAGTTTTTTGATTGCAGGGCCACAGGGGGTGTCATGGCGGGCATCCATGGCGGCCAGCAAGCGAATATCTTCCTCCGTATACCGACGGGCAAATCCCTGGACCGTGCGTTGGCAGCGAAGCACGCGCCCTGTCTGGCGATATGGGTGAATGAGCCGCGTGAGGTGCTGCCGAGAATACTCCCTTACCTTTTCCAGATAACGGCAGACGAGCCCTTTATGGGGCTTCGCGAGCGTCAGATATTCAAACCTGAGTAAGTTCGCTTGAATCCACTGATAAGATTCATCCTTCGTACTGAGCACGGAGAAGGTGACGGGCTGGGTGCCCGCCAGAAAGGTGGCCACTTGGGCCAGAGTTGTGAGGGCGTTGAGCTTCATGATGGTTTTCATCCTCCCATCATGCCAGAACCGCAGCCCGGTTTCAGACTCACTTCATGTTAGAAACACGCCCGCCGTTCAGACTCATTTCATAGTGGAAGAGACACTTATATCTTTTTTTGGTGTGAATTTCGATAGAATCCTCGCGGAGAAGACTGTTGCCTGTTGGTCAAGGTTTTTCTCAAACATCCGAATAAAAACGAGTCAAGACCCTAAAATATTTACAATCATGAGCTTGCTGTCCTTGTTATTCCCTGTAGAAAGCTATGGGGTTTTCGCTTGTGTGGATGAGCGATTCATCTTCCTCTAAATATTCGTACTATTGAAGCAGAGACCTCTTCGTTGATGCCATTTTTCCGAATTTAAAATTGGAAGTTTTTTTTAAAGGAAATTGTAATTTTCGAATATGCCAATTTGTACCATTTTTCAACAGCCACCTTATGTCAAGAAATTGGAGTGGTATTATTTTTGCTTATTTTTGTGGTTTACCTCACAAAAATGATTTTTCCATATGTATAGTCTTGCAACAAAAATAAGTCATTAGTTCTTGACAAACCTGAAAAAAGTTGAAAGATTCTGCCCCACAAATTAAGTTTTCGTGTGGGCACTGAATACCTTTAGGCGTATGGCACTGCCTTCAGTCTTGCTTTTCGCGGCAATGTCAAAGAATGAGAAAGCTATTGAATGACTCATGTAGGGGGTGTAAGTTTTCAAGGAGAAAGCAGGCTTGATTCTGTTTGGCTGTAGGATGGAGGGCGGTCAGATTTTTCTCTCAAGAATGAAAGCCAAGTGGGGTACGCCCAATATCTTCATGATCACCGGTTTCACAGTTTACTAGAGTACGTATGTACTGAAAGGGGGAAGGATGGCTTCTCGAAGAACTATTTTAAAGCTAGGTTTAGCAGCAGCAGCTGGAGGAGTGTTTGCCAAATCGGCCATGGCTCGGACGGTGCCGCAAAGCGGTCTCGTATTTCCTTCAGGATTTCGCCCCTCGATTGAGGCGCGTCCCAGCCCACCAGCGACGCCCTTTATCCAGCCGTTATTTGAAATGCCGAAAGCCGTACCGATTTCAAGGAGTGTTCTTGAAGCGAACGGGGGCGCAATTGACCCTTTGCGACATCAACGGTTCAATGATTTTCTGCCACAAAAATTTTATATCCAGAGACTCCAAGAATTTTTGTGGCAATATCATCCAGAGGGCCCGTATGGCTCCGGCTCATGGTCATGGGGCTTTAATGGTATTACGCCCGGCTGCACATTTCATACACGCTATGGGGAGCCCTTGTTTGTGCGACGTATAAACGAATTGCCTCCTGTGGGTACCGGGCACGTGCCGTTTGCCTTACCGTCAACGACGATCCATGTTCATAATGGACATCAGGCTTCGGAGAGCGATGGTAACCCGGCGGATTGGTTTGATTCCGGTGAGTTCTGGGATCATCACTATCCAAGTTTTCCTGCGGGCTTTGACCCCACGGAATATATGAACACGCTGTGGTATCACGATCATCGGCTCGACTTTACCGCGCCTAATGTCTATGCAGGCCTTTCCGGGTTTTTCTTAGCGTTTGACCCACAAGATTCTGGTGACGAACGAGATGAAACGCCAGGGGCCTTCCGGTTCCCGAGCGGCAAATATGACGTTCCGCTTATTCTACACGATGTACAGTTTGGCGCTGATGGACAAGTGGTCTGGGACTTTGCGGGATCGCATCCTGAAGAACGAGATGATCCAAACACAGGGTTTGGGCACTATGGACCGAACATGCAATACAACACGCATGGCATGTTAGGTGACCGGTTTACGGTGAATCGAAGGATTCAACCCTACTTCGAAGTCGAACGAAGAAAATATCGTTTCAGAATATTGAATGGCGGTCCATCAAGGTTGTACCGATTGTTCTTGACGAAAAGTGGAAGTGATGCGGAATCGTTCCATGTCATTTCTGAGGATGGGAATCTTCTGCCAGAAGCGATCAAAACAGAATCCGTAGATATTTGGGTTGCGAATCGGAACGATATTATTGTGGATTTCTCCAAGTACAACGATGGGGATAAAATTTATCTCACCAATCGACTGGAGATGCGTCCTGATGGTGCCGGGCCTCGCGGTAAATTGCTGGACCAGGGCGATCGATTGATGGAATTCCGTGTGAGAGGAAGAAGAGTCCAAGACCACAGCCGTATTCCAGAGTTCATCAGGCCATTGCCAAAAATCGATATGAGTGAAGTCAGGCGTGAACGAGAGTTTGTCTTTGATTATGACAATGGTCTCTGGACAGTGAATGGACGGCTCATGGATCCCAACCGAATTGATGCAAAAATTGAACAGGGCACAGCAGAAATATGGACGATTCGGAACACCGGCCATAACTGGGGCCATCCGATTCATACGCATTTTGAGGAATTTCAGATTATCGAAAAGAATGGCAAGCCCATTTCGCATGGAGACATCCTCAAGTCTCGAAAGGACGTGATTCGGCTTGGTCCTGGCGATGAAATTAAATTCTTTAGCCGGTGGCGTGATTTCTTTGGTAAGTACGTCATGCATTGTCACAACGTGGTGCATGAAGATCATGCCATGATGATTCGATGGGATATCGTGCCTAAAGGACAAGGGGATTAAGTGAGCCATCAATCAATGACTGCATTTTTAAATGGGAGATATGTATGGAAGATGAAATGACAAATAGACGAAAATTTCTTATGGGAGTTCCTGCATGTGTGGCCGGCCTGTTTGTGGCGTCGGCAGCGACGGCAGAAATGGTCAAGAATGAGCTACTCCCCAAAGATCCATCCAAAGAAGATTCTTTCAAGAAGTTTGAGCGAGACGCCTTAGTTGGCCAGAGCCAAATGCCTGAGGCCCTGGTGGAAACGCATGAAGGACATATTGTGCGCTTGTATGATGACTTGATTAAGGGGAAGGTGGTCACCATCAACTTTATGTCGATTGAAAACGAAGCGGCATTTCCCATTTCGGCGAAGCTTGCAGAGGTAGCCCGTCTTCTTGGCAAGCGCCTCGATGAAGACGTGCGGATGATTTCCATTACGCATGATCCAAAACATGACACACCTGAACGATTAGGTGATTTTGCCAAACAGATGGGCGCGCCAGCGGGATGGCATTTTGTTCGAGCCACCGGAGACGGTACGGCAAAGTTCTTGTCACGGTTGTATCATCATGGGCCACGGCAGAATGTCAATATCAAGATCGATATGGTGCATTATGGAAACGCGGCCGTTGGGTTGTGGGCTTCGTTTCCTTCAGACATTCAAGCAACTGATGCCTCAATGCGAATCGCATCCGTGATGAGCAAAAAGCCGGTCAGTGGACCAATTAAACAAGCCGGTCCTCGCAGGTTAGGTGACCCAGGACCGTCTTTTACTAACCGTGTGGCTTAAGGTGAAGAGGAGCTTTTACGTATGACTATATCGAATCGACTCAAACAACATATTTATAAGCAAAAACTGGCCATGATGGCCGTTGCCGCGATTTTGTCGATGGGCAGCGGGCTAGCCATGGCACAAGTGCCGGAACCGCCGCTTTCGAGGACCCCTCAACCTCTTCCTGCGCCAGGAGAGTATACCATTACCACCTCCCCGGATGGGATGACCACATTTTATAATACCCCCACCGGCCGATTCCCAGAGTCTGATCCGTTTATTAATCCGACGAATCTGTTGCCAACCATCTATGAAGACGTTAAGGCTTCCAATGGGGTTCCCATCCCCAATACGTTGCCTTCGACGCCAGAGCATCCCTATAACTTGCATCCCGATCCTACGGTTGAGCCTATCAATCCAACTTCTCCCACTGATGATCTTGATGAAGTGTTTAGGAGTTGGCATCGAGCGCAACAAGATAACGAGGGACGAGGTAGAGACAACGGTAACAATATCTACGACCCCTCAAATTTTGATTCTGCCAAAATCCAACGGGCGTTGGACGTGCTTGAAGGAAATCCTGTGCCTAATCGGGTGTACAGCGGTATTCCGGTCCTTCACTACAATGGGCCGAATAAGGCCAAGGTCGTTGAGCCTATCCTTGACGATGAGGGGAAGGTGATTGGAGGAAATGTCACGGTTCATCAAGTGTGGTTTGATACACATATCGAGTCCGATACGGCGTTTATTGACCCACGGCCTGTCAGGGATGTGCCGTGGACCATCACGTATGTGGTAGATACGCTTCATAAGGGGCACGATGACTTTTCGCCCATGCAAATGTATTTGGATGATCCGGATGTTACGGGTCCAGGGGTCCCATTAGTATTAATGGATAAGACCTTCTTCCCCATGGAAGACGGGACGCGTACCACGTATGAAGTGAAAATGGCTCCTGGCAAACATTATAATTTGACGTACACATGGGGCTGGCGCCGCCATCCACCACGTGTATCTGTGATGGAAAACTCCAACAAAGTGGCGATGGGCATGTCTCTTGTTGAGTGGGAAACCTCTGTCTTTGGTGAAAATCCAAGAGCCTCCCAGGAAGCGAAAGAAGCAGCTATTGGGATGATCGGTGACCTTTCCCCAGCCAAACGAATGTGGAATGGGTTGCGACAGTTACAACAAACGGGATTCAATCCATTGGTCATGGCCGAAATCGAGAGGGCGTTTGTGCAATGGGAGCAACGCAATAAGTTGCCGGACGGTGTGACTCCAGATCCCGATGCGGATGTGACGTTGTTCTACGCGAATAACACGATTTATGGGCAGATGAAAGATTATGTGATCTTTGATGCCCAAGCTGAGATTGCGAAATGGAAGACCAGAGGAACAACGGTCAAGATCAAATTGATCAATGGTGATTACTATCCCCATGCCTATATTGCCGTAGATTTTGGTGGATTGCGAGGGTGGGAGAATACCTTTCATAACACCATTCCAATCAATGGAGCCGGCCCATGGTTTACCTTCGGGCGTGCCTGGTGGGAACTCAATACGCCAATGCCATCAGTGGTTCCTGCCGCGACATCTGGATCGAATCCACATCACAAGCAAAAGATGCCAAAGGTGAATCACACCAAAATAAACAAGGCTAAAGAGTTCTGGCAAAAGGAGTTGGACCCTATGGGGACCATGTTGCCATCAGCATTTAAATCGCCGACAAGGCCTGCCAGAATGGGAAGTGATGTGCTTGGTGAACACAATGTGGAGTTGACGTTGAATTATGAGCCGTCACGGCGTCTACGGATCTACCAATTTGATCCGTTGCACCATGAGCAGGCTATCTGGTCCATGCACTGAACCAATACGCTGACGGTGCGGCCTCTCGGATCCGAGAGGCCGCACATCGTTTCTTTCGGATACAACACAACACTAGGAATTGATATGAGATTATTTATGGGCACTAAGAAGAAAGTGCTTCAATGGGGTGTATTGTCTCTTATGGGCGTTGGGATCGTTGTTGGTGGGAGTGGTGCGTATGGAAAAGGGCTATTGGGTCATAACCATGAGATCGATCTCCCAATTAAACGGACTGTTGCCCACTACGATGTTCCTGTTGTGACTTTACTTGACCAGGAAAGACGAAAGATTCATCTTGACCAAGCCCTGGCCGATCCCAACCCTGTTCTCGTCGAGTTTTTCTTTACGACTTGTACGACGTTTTGCGACATACGCTCAGCTCGTTTAGCATCCGTCCAGGAGGAACTTGGGGAAGCGAATATCCCAATTTCATTCTTTTCAATTTCGGTTGATCCAGAATTTGATACCCCAGAACGTCTCTTAGCATATTCCACTCGCATGCAACCCGTTCCGGATAATTGGGCATTATTGACCGGACCCATCTCGGATATTCATCAGGTGGAATCTTCATTTAAAGCGAGAAATTATTCTTCAGATAAGATGCTGCATCAGCCTTTGACATTCATCCGGGCTCGCCCCGGGCAAGATTGGATTCGACTTGAAGGTATGATGAGTAGTCATGATCTCGCTCAACAAATACAGATTGCAGTTCTATCGAATGAGACACAGTAGGTATGCGGTTTTTGTTTTCTTCCCCCTTCTTTAGCAAGCCGTTTTCAGGAATAAAGACAATGAGAAATATGAGTAACTGCAGAGTAGAGTCTATGGCTCTATTTTTTGCCCTTACATTCTTTCTGTTTTTATCGGCAACATCAGTTCTGGCAGGTGAAACAGAAAGTGATTCAACCTTCGCACTTGGCAAACGATTGTATCATGAGGGTATTGCGGTAGACGGAACACCCGTCAAGGCCACATCACAATATGATATTAATGTCTCTGGGAAATCTGCGGCCTGTGTGAAATGCCACCGACCCAGTGGATTTGGTGCGAGCGAAGGTGGGTATTATGTGCCACCGATTACGGCCCCCCTTCTTTTCGCGCCTCGTCAACTAGACCGCACGCGTCTGTTTCCTGATATGTTTCAGCAAGTCCAACCCCCAACATTTTCAGCACGACTTCATCAGCCGCATATGCGCCCCGCGTATACCACCGAGTCTCTCAGCGTTACCCTACGAACGGGACGAGATGCTGGTGGACAGGAGCTTGCCGCGATCATGCCTCGCTATGAGTTAACAGAAGAGGATGTTGTCGCTCTGACAGCCTATCTCAAGACTCTGTCCTCGGAATTATCTCCCGGGGTGGATGATCGAGGAATCCATTTCGTGATGGTGATGTCCGACAATGTTCCAGCCTCGGATCGTGATCCCGTGCTACAAACCATGCGGATGTTCGTGGATTGGCATAATCGGCACCTCAGAAATGATCGAGCCCGGCCAAATTTCTCTCCTTTTCATCGTTCTCAGTTTGTACCCCTTGAACGCTATTGGGAATTTTCTGTGTTAACGCTCACAGGAGAAAACGAGACATGGCAGAAGCAGGTGGAAGATTTTTACCAAGCAAACCCATTTTTTGCCATTGTGAGTGGCCTTGTGCGGGGATCCTGGTCGCCGATTTCAGAATTCTGTGATCGTCATAATGTGCCTTGTCTCTTGCCAATCACTGATTTGCCGGTTGCTGGTGTGGAAAAGGGGTATTCGGTCTATTTTTCAGAGGGTTTGACGCTAGAAGCCAAGGTGTTGGCAGATTACGTATTGAATACACCTCCAACAAGCAGGAGGATTTTTCAGTTAGCCGCCGACGATCCATTTGGTCAAATCCCGTCTCACATGTTACGAGACAGACTGACCGCGGGTCGTCCTGACATATCTCATGACGTAAAGGTCTATCACGACATCGCTAAGCTATCTCTCATGATGGCAGATGTCTCACGACAACTTGCTAAGGATGATGTTCTTGTCATTTGGCCTGGAGCCGATGCTTCTTTTGCTGTCAATACGGTGATGCAGCAACCACCCTCGACAGGTCTCATTGTACTTCCCTCACGTGCCATTTCACTCACTTCCACAGTCCAAGATAAGGATTTTCTTGATCGGCTGCGTTTTGTGGAACCTCACGAAATTACCGTCACGAAGCATCCTCGGTCTTTTGTCGTTCGTGCCTGGATGCGCACACGAGGGCTGGATATTTCCAAGCCAACCCTTCAATTTGAAACCTTCTATGCCCTGAGTTTACTTGAGGCGGCTCTCATGAATATGCGAGAAGATTATTACCGAGACTATTTGATTGAACGAATTGAGCGGGAGTCAGAGAAGGACCTCAATCCTGGAATTTATCCAAGGCTTGCCCTTGGACCCACTCAACGTTTCGCCTCTAAAGGAGCCTTTATTGTTCGTCTGGATCCAGCTCAGCCCAGCCGACTCATTGCTGTAAGCGACTGGATTGTTCCCTAATTTACTATCGCCCCACACTCCAAGCATGGTCACTTGGAGTCGCGGCAAACCCCGTTCTGAGGATTTGGAGGCGAGGAGATGGGTTTTGGGGTAAACGGGTTTTTAATTTAAAAAGAGAGAAAAACGCCTGACAATTAGATTGATCGCATGTGGGTTTTTCGGATAAGGGGGGTTATCCACCGGGGATGACTGGCAGAGATGCGGAGGGACCCGCGATGTTGGAGAACATGAGGGTGGCGTTGACGGCCCAGTCGATGAATGGGCCGGGGTAGATGCCTAGCAGCAGCGTTCCTGCAATGCCCACATAGACCGCAATTTTAATTGGCATGGATGTGGTAATGGGTGAAGGGTCTGTGGGTTCGTTGATGTACATTTTTTTGACGACGATCAAGTAGTAATACATGGAGATGACAATATTGATCAGCCCGACAATCAGCAGGGTATAGAGCTCTTGATTCATGGCCGCGATGAATAGATAGATTTTGCCAATAAAGCCAGCCAAAGGTGGGACTCCCGCTAGTGATAACAGAAAGAGAAGCATAGCCGCAGCGAGGAAAGGTGAGCGACGATTTAAGCCATTATAATCCTCAATTTCATCGCTTTTTATCACTCGACTGACAGCAATGATCACTGCAAAGGCTCCCAAGTTGGCGAACATATAGGTCAGCAGATAAAACATGATCGCATCACTGCCTTGCTTGGTGCCTGCCGCTAATCCAATCATGATATTCCCGATTTGTGCGATCCCCGAATAGGCGAGTAGTCGTTTGATGTTTTTTTGAGCAATCGCCACGATGTTGCCGTAGGTCATGGAAAAGATCGAGGCGACGACAAAGAGCAAGACCCACATGGGCTTGAAAGAGGCCAGCGCCACAAAAAACATTCTGATTAGAATGGCTAAGGCGGCTGCTTTGGGCGCAATAGACAAAAAGGCTGTGACGGGCGTGGGGGCACCTTGATAGGTGTCAGGAATCCACGCATGGAACGGCACGGCGCCGATTTTGAATCCTAGTGCGGCAAAGATCAGAATGAACCCGATAGCCAGCCCATAGCTGCCTGGTGAGCCCGCCATTTCTGAGAAGATCAAGGTTCCCATCTCTCCGTAGACCAAGCTAATGCCATAGGCGAGGAGACCGGCAGCAAAAACCCCCAAGATGAAGAATTTCAGGCCGGCTTCCGAAGACCGTTGATCATCTCGGAGATAGGCGACTAAGACGTAAAAGCCAAAAGTAGAAAATTCTAGGGT
>Ga0224496_10002101_pt1 | contig 11987 bp, 11 predicted proteins | sample SF_Jul11_sed_USG_2_FD_168127 | JGI IMG/M metagenome (GOLD analysis project Ga0224496, IMG submission 168127) | Sediment microbial communities from San Francisco Bay, California, United States - SF_Jul11_sed_USGS_8_1 | ecosystem: Environmental > Aquatic > Marine > Sediment | place: USA... | reverse complement strand
GGGCCGCTCTTCGTTATATTCGATCAGCCAGTTGGCAGTTATATCCCGAACCTCAGATAGCCGGGTAAAAACATATGCGCTTAAAACCTCATTGCGATAGGTTCGATTAAACCGCTCCACAAAACCGTTCTGCGTCGGCTTGCCGGGCTGAGTATACTCAAGAACAACGCCATGTTCCTCAGCCCAGTCGGCAAGCTTCACCGATGTAAGTTCCGGCCCGTTATCCACCCGAAGCTTTTCCGGGTATCCACGCCAGGCGGCCACGCGGTCCAATACTCGAACCACCCGTTGCGCTTGCCGGTTGAATGTGGCACATTCATTCAATTTACCGTTTGTGCCGGAATTCAGGATTTCAAACGGGTTCTTTTCATCGACACAACAGTTAATCCTCCCGCTGGCGCTTCGCACGTTTCCTTTCAGAGAGCTATTGGCATTGTCCCCTCTTACGCCCTATAATTAGCACATGGGTCCCCGGGAATGGCGCCGGGCGTAGGATGCATGAAAAAGGCGTAGCGTTGGAGCTAGGTGGGGTATGGACACGAAAAGCGTTGTGAGGGCCGCCTGCGCAAAATATGGTTCCGATCGAGATCGGCTCATCGATATCCTGTGGGAAATCCAGAGAGCGTCGCGTCATATCAACGACGAAGGAATGGAAGAGGTCGCCGCCGCTCTTGGTATTCACCGGGTCGAAGTGGAAGGATTGGTCACTTTCTATTCTTTCTTTTCCTCCACTCCCAAAGGACGTATAACTATTCGGCTTTGTAACGACATTATCGACCGTCATGCCGGAGCGGATGCGGTGGGCCAGGCCTTGGTCGGCGCTCTTGGAATCGGATTTGGCGAAACCTCCGGCGATGGCGCCTTCAGTCTGGACCACACCTCCTGCATTGGCTTAAGCGATCAGGCTCCCGCCGCCTTGATCAACGATGTGGTTGTGACAAACCTCACACCTGCCAAGGCGCGTGATCTCGCCGAGCTGATAAAGCAGGGCGCGTCACCTGAGGAGTTAATCAGCGTCACAGGAGATGGGAACAACAGCCATCCGTTGATACACGCCATGGTCAGCAATAATATACGGCTACGCGGCGCGGTGTTGCTACACGAGGAGATTCCAACCGAAAAGGGGCTGGCCGCCGCTCTTGCCATGACGCCGGAACAGGTGGCGGGTGAAGTGACAGATGCCGGCCTGCGAGGCCGGGGTGGAGCCGGGTTTCCCACCGGGCGCAAGCTGACCCTGGCCCGCGGATTTCCGGCCGAGCGGCGCTATCTTGTCGCCAACGCCGACGAAGGGGAACCTGGAACCTTCAAGGACCGTGTCCTGCTCACAGAGAGGGCCGACCTTCTCTTCGAAGGGATGACCATTGCAGCCTACGCTATCGGCGCCGCTCATGGCATTCTATACCTTAGGGCGGAGTACGCGTATCTGCGCGAATACCTCGAGGATGTACTTAAAAAACGTCGTGACGCCGGACTTCTTGGCGGCGATATCCTGGGATCAAACCGGTTCTCGTTTGACATCCGGATACAGCTGGGGGCGGGAGCGTATATATGCGGTGAGGAGAGCGCCCTTATCAGCTCATGCGAAGGATTAAGAGGCGAGCCGAAAAACCGCCCGCCGTTTCCTGTGGAAAAGGGGTATATGGGCTTTCCTACCGTGGTGAGCAATGTAGAGTCGTTATGCTGCATTCCACGGATCATGGATATGGGGAGCAAGTGGTTTGGCGCTTTTGGAACAGAAGAAAGCCACGGCACGAAGCTGTTGAGCGTCAGTGGTGACTGCGGCAAACCTGGAGTGTACGAAGTCCCGTTCGGCCTGAAGATTGAAGAGCTTCTTCAGATGGCCGAGGCTCTGGATCCGGCTATCGTGCAGGTGGGAGGGCCGAGTGGAGAGATGATCGGCCGTGGCGATTTCCATCGGAGGATCGGCTTTGAGGATCTGTCCACCGGCGGGGCGATGATGGTTTTTTGCGCGCGGCGGAACGTGCTGGAGATAGTGGACGCATTCCTCGAATTCTTTATTGATGAAAGTTGCGGTTATTGCACACCCTGTCGCGTGGGGAGCGTATTTTTGCGCGAGAGAATCCAAAGGATCATGAACGGCGCAGGTGAGAGAAGTGACATGAGCTACCTCGAAGCCCTTGGCCAGACTATTACCGCCACCAGCCGGTGCGGTCTCGGCGTCAGCGCGCCCCGTCCGGTGATACACTCCATGCGTCAGTTTCCGCTGGTCTACGCTTCGCTGGTCAAGGAGCGCAAGGATGGCCTGCAGCCGGGATTTGACATCCAGCGGGGACTGGACATCGCCCGAAAGATCGCGCGGCGACAGTCGATGATCTACGATCCCAGGTTTGGAGGAAAAGATGAGTAGACACCATGAATCCTCAGGACAGGAGGATAGCGCGGCCAGGATCTCATTCACTATCGACGGTGAGACCTGCGCCGCCATCGCTGGGCAGACAATAATGGAAGCGGCCGATGGCGCTGGTGTCTATATTCCCCGGCTTTGCGATGAGGAAGGGTTGGACCCCCAGGGGAGCTGCCGTGTCTGCACCGTAAAGGTCAACGGGCGCCCGGTGGCGTCGTGCGTTCATCCGGTGGGGGCGGGAGATGTGGTGGAGAACGATACGGCTGAAATCAGGGGATGGCGGCGCGATCTTGTCAGGATGTTGTTTCATGAGGGAAACCATCTGTGCCCCATATGCGAGGCCAGCGGACGATGCGAACTTCAGGCTATGGGGCATCGTTTCGAGACCTTCGAGGCGGACCTATTCCCCTATCTTCAACCTGTTCGGCCTGTGGACGCCTCCCATCCGGATATCATGCTCGATACCAACAGATGCATCCGGTGTGGCCGTTGTATCAGGGCTTCGCGTGATCTGGATGGAAAGCATGTCTTCGGCTATGTGGGCCGTGGAATAAACAAACGAGTGGGGGTGAACGGGATCGATTTGTCCCATACCGATATCGACCTTGACGACATGGCGGCGGCGCTGGAGACGTGCCCGGTGGGATGCATCATCAGGAAACGGCTCGGTTTCTTTTCGCCTATAGGGCGGCGCCTGTTCGATATGACTCCACCCGGAACGGCTATTCAAAAGAGAAAAGGGAACAGTAAGTGAAAAGGATCGCCACAGTATCGTTGGCAGGGTGTTTCGGCTGTCACATGTCGCTTCTCGATATTGACGAGCGGATCATCGACCTGATGAAACTTGTGGAGTTCGACAGAACTCCTCTGAACGATCTGAAAAGTTTTACCCGCCGGTGCGATATAGGGTTGATTGAAGGTTCGTGCTGCAATGAGGAGAATGTGGCAACGTTACGGGAATTCCGGCGGCAGTGTGACACGCTTGTGGGAGTGGGGCAATGCGCCATCATGGGCGGGCTGCCGGTGATGCGCAACGCCATTATGCACTCGGACGATCCGCTTCTTGAATGTCTCGAGGAAGCGTACCTGAACAGCCGGCTTGTATATAATCCTACTAATGACATGCCCAATGATCCGGCGCTGCCACTTCTTCTGGACAAGGTATATATTTGCTCTCAAGTGGTGAAGATCGATTATGTTATTCCTGGCTGCCCGCCTTCCGGAGATCTTCTATGGTCAGTTCTTACAGCGCTGATCAACGGCACTCCCATCACCACACCCCCCGGCGGCGTCAAGTACGATTGAGCGAGGTTAATTCACCCATGTCAAAAACAAAGGTTATCGAGATCGAGCCCTTGACCCGTGTCGAGGGGCATGGAAAGGTGAGTATCCACCTGGACGACAATAACCAGGTTCATGACGCCAGGCTGCATATTGTGGAGTTCCGCGGGTTCGAGCGATTTATCCGGGGGCGCCCATACTGGGAGGCGCCAATGATCGTGCAGAGGCTGTGCGGCATCTGCCCGGTCAGCCATAACCTGGCAGCGGCAAAGGCGATGGACCAGATCGTCGGGGCCCCGCGCCTGACACCAACTGCCGAGAAGATTCGCCGCCTGACCCATTATGGGCAGATCATGCAGAGCCATGTCCTTCATTTTTTCCATCTATGCGCCCCCGACCTGCTGTTCGGATTCGACGCTGACGCCTCCATGCGCAACGTGTTTGCCCTTATCAACCTAAAACCGGATCTGGCCATGCAGGCGGTCAGGATGAGAAAGTTCGGTCAGGAGGTAATCCGCGCCACATCGGGGAAAAAAATACACGGGGCCTGCGCCATCCCTGGCGGGGTGAACAAGAATCTTTCCATCCCGGAGAGGGACGCCCTGCTCAAGGATATGGACCAGATGAAAAAGTGGGCCCAGGGAGCGCTGGTGATCGCGCGGGACTATACTCTGGAAAATCTATCGATGATCGAGCGGTTCGCCACATTTTCATCCAGTTACCTGGCGCTGGTTCGAGAGGATGGGGCGCTGGACTTGTATCACGGGGCGCTTCGAGCCATGGACGGCGGGGGAAATCTTATTTTCGATCAGGCCGATTACCGGAACTACGGCGACTTTATTATGGAAGAAGTGAAGCCGTGGTCATATATGAAGTTTCCATTCATCAAAATGAGAGGCCGTATCGACGGATGGTATCGTGTCGGGCCACTGGCCCGGCTGAACTGTAGTGGCTATATCGACACTCCGGAGGCGGCAAAAGCGCTGGTGGAATTCAAGAGCCTGACCGGCGGCCGACCGAACCATATGACTCTTGCCTATCATTGGGCCCGGATGGTGGAAGTCATCCATTGCGTGGAAAAGATCGGGGAATTGCTTAACGATCCTGACTTGCAAGGAGAAGACCTGGCGGTCAAAGGGGATCGCGCCGAGGAAGGAATCGGCGTCATAGAGGCGCCCAGGGGAACCCTGATTCACCACTATCGGGTGGATGAGAACGATCTGATCACCTACTGCAACCTGATCGTATCCACCACGAACAACAACGAGGCGATCAATCGCGCCATTACCTCGGTGGCCAAGTCTCACCTCTCCGGCGCTCCCCGGATTACCGACGGGATGTTGAACCATATAGAGGTCGCGGTCCGCGCATATGATCCCTGTCTTTCGTGCGCCACCCACGCTTTGGGACAAATGCCCCTGATTGTGGAGGTGTTCGACACTTCCGGTGTGTTGATCGAAAGCCGAACGAGGGAGAAATGAGCGCGGCGAGGCGAATACTCATAATCGGCTATGGCAATCCAGGCAGGGGCGACGACGGGCTTGGCCCCGCCCTGGCGGCCATGGTGGAAAGAGAAGGGATAGATGGAGTCATAGTTCATGAGGATTACCAGCTCACCGTGGAGAGCGCCCAGGATGTGGCGCAAAGCGAAATGGTGATCTTCGCCGACGCGTCCATGGATGAAGCCGGGCGGTTTTCCATAGTCCCTATACTACCGGTTCCCTCCCCGCAATTCGACAGCCACAGCCTCTCTCCTGGCACGGTTCTATATCTGGCGCTGACGTTGTTCGGCGCGAAGCCGGAAGCCTATCTGGTCAGCATACGAGGTTATGAGTTTGACCGCTTTGGCGAAAGCCTGTCAAAGAAGGCGGAGGCGAATCTTGCCGCCGCGGCGAAGCGCGTTTTTGCCTTGCTAAGTGAGAGTGTCTCTTCCTTATAATTCAGGCGTGTCATGTCTGAAAAGCTGTTGCGGACCCCCGGTGTGGAGGGCCCTGTGGCGCCTCTCCGCCACTCCGTGGATTTGCCGCTCCCAACGGTCTACAGGGAGGTGTGCGCCGATTTCAAGGAGAGAGGTAATTGCGACAATCGGATAAAAAGAAAGAATACATTTCGCTGAATGGCATCGAGAAGCCGAATGACACGGATAGCTTCACGTTCCCCCGAAAAACTCCACCCCGTGAGCGCCCAGCAGTGACGCGAAGAGTGTCACAATGCTCACTGTCAGCAGAACCCGGTGCAGGGTCTGGACCAGGCGAAAAGTCCCATCCGGATCCGCAGTGGCGCGGCGGAGGAACCACCTGTGCAGGAAAAGAGGCTCCAAAACGAACAGAACCACGGTAAAGATAAACCATACCGCAGTCATCATATGCATCCAGAAGTAGGCGACACAGGTATAGCGCTCCCATAGGCCCAGGGCGTAGATCATGTAAAAGCCGGACAGCCCCGTGAGGAGGGTGGTGAAGCGGGCCTGCCATGCGAACCGGCTCTCCACCGCCTCGAAGAAGGCCACTTGCTCCTGGGGGTTTTTGAAACGTCGCACCGCGGGAAGTATAACAGTGGTGACCATGGACACCCCGCCTATCCAGACCACCACTCCCAGCAGATGCAGCCCGCGGGCTATCGCCACGTCATCCATCAGGATCGCTCGGCTAAAGTATGGCGGAGGGAGCAGGATTCGAACCTGCGGAACTTTCGTTCAACGGTTTTCAAGACCGCCGCCTTAAACCGCTCGGCCACCCCTCCATGATTTCAGGGATGATAACATCCCGGCGGCCGGAAAGGCTATTCCGCTTTTTTGGTTTCCTTTTCGTTGAGTCGGGATAAAAGCTCTCCCAAATCCACTCCGTGGGTCATGGCGCCCCATTCAACTGTCTCGTTCATCTTGCCGCTACAGGCCACGCATCCCATATTGTAAGTAGCCAGAACCGCGATGGCGTGGGGACCCGTCTTTATCGCCTCCTGCAGCAAAGTGGCTTTCGTTATTTTGCTCATGGGCTCCAGTATATCATGGGTCGTCACTCCCCTCCACCCAGCGCCCGAATACGCCCCCTGGCCATCGAAGCGCGGGGGGAACCTGGCTTTTCCAGCGCCACGAATCGGCGGTACACTTCCAGGGCGGCGGCGCCATCTCCTTTCTTCTCCAGCGCCACGGCCAGGCCCAGCAGCGACATAGGCGCCTGGTTCACAGAGAAGGCCTTCGTCAACCAGCGCACAGCCTCGTCATGCTCTCCGGATGCCGACAGCGCCAGCCCCAGGTTGTTCATGGCATCGCCATTCTCCGGGTCCAGCCGCAACGCTTCCCTGTTGATTCTGATCGCTGCCGGCAAGTCATTGGAGGATAGCGCCGCCATCCCCAAGAGCACCAAAAACCGGGATTCCCCAGGATACTCCCGTGACGCCTCCATGGCCACTGCCGCTCCATTGGCCAGATCACCCACGCTTATATACGCCTTGGCCAGGAAGTATTTTTCATCCGCCCGATACTCCCGCCCCTCCACCGACATGGACACGGCGCCAATAGCCAACGACGAGGCCAGCATGGCTGCCATGGGGAGCCATTTCCCCTCCCGTGCCCAGCCAGCCAGCAAAGTGGCGGATATCCCGGCCCCCACCAGAAGGAATGGAACCATAGGCAACCTGAACCGGGAGCATGTGTAAAACAAAGTGACCGTGAACAGGATCGTCCCCATTGCCGGAATCAGCCACCACACCTGGCGCCGGATCTGGAGCCCCACCAGCAATCCAGGCAGACCCAGGGCAAGAGCGAAAGCGAAGTTGGGCGCCGGAGCCTGAGCGATGTAGGAGAATCGCTCATTGGATTTCAAGCTACGATTTATCGGGATCTCAAACGACCCAATGGTTCCCTTCAGCTTGTTGTATACGGCGAAGGCGGCCTCCGCCGGGCTGGCGCAGATGAACTTGATGGTCTCACCTGTCCAGTAGGAGGAGACCTCCCTGGCGGTAAGCTTGCGGCCCAGCCTCCTCTCCGCTTCGGCGTGAAAGTCCCGGTCCATCTGCTCCGGCCCTTTGCGGGAGAAGGAAGGGACCATGTATCGCCCAGTGAGGTTTTCCGGATTGTTGCTGGCGTAGAGCAGCCTGCCGGACTGTGAGTTGAGAAAAACCCATTCTCCCGCGGCGGCCTTGTTGCGTGCCGCCCCCAGAGTGAGCACGGCCAGCAACCCGATGCACAGCATGGTGGAATTTACAGCCACCTGTCTGGCAGGTGGTCTTTGCGTAAGTATCCATGCGACGATCGTCAAAGGCGCCATCAGCAGCAGGTTGGCCCGCAGGAATGTGAGCAGTCCGGCGAAGACGCCCAGCAATATCCACTCCGCCGGTGGGTTCCTCTGCTTGCCGCGCTCCCCCGCCTGGACCATCGCCAGGGTGAAGAGCAACAGGAGGAATACGGTGAAGGTGGTTTTTAGTATAAGCAGATTGTAGAAAAAGGATACTGTGTAAATCGCCCAAACAGCCGCGGCGAAAAGCCCAGCATCCCGGCTCCAGGTTTTGGCGCCCAGCAGGTATATAAGGTAGACGATGGAAGAATCGGCAAATATCTGAATCACCCGGGCGGCCATCAGGGCGGTCTCCTGGGTCACCGGCCCGCCGGTGAGGAAGGATATCTGGTGCAGCGCGAAAAAAAGAAAACCCAAAAAGTAACCATAAAGCGGGTCCATGAAGAAGACGCGATTCTCACCCAAGATATGCCCGTGGGCTATGGAGCGGCCCAGGCCTATGTAGTAAGCCTCATCCAGCACAGGCATGTATAAAAAGGGATTGGATAAATTTTCGATCAGGTAAGCTAGCCGCAATGCCACGGCTATCCCGAATATCACCCCCAGCGCAAGGCGTTCCCGCCTGCCGAAAAGAGAGGCGGCGTTGGTTTCTGAATGAGTGGGGAACCGGAGATCACTCATGGAACGAAGTAAACTCCTCCACCGAAGCGCGCGCCGTCCTGTAGTTGTTCACCGGGGCGTCCTGGTCCGCCTTGCCCAGGGACATGCCGCACACCAGCATCATGGAGTCCGGCAGGCCGAGCTGGCCACGGACGATATCCGGGTATTCGGCCAGGGCGGCCTGGGGGCAGGTGGCCAGTCCCTTGTCGATGGCGGCCAGCATCACGCTCTGGATGAATATCCCCATATCTATCAACCCTCCGGCGCTCATCCCCCTGTCCATGAAGAAAAAAAGGCCCACCGGGGCGCCGAAGCAGTGGTAGTTGGCCAGCCATGCGGCCATCCTTTTTTCCTTATCCTCACGGCCTATCTCCAGGGCCTGGTACAGCGCCAGGCCACAGGCCTTTCTCCGGGAGTCATAGGGTTCCATCCAGTCCTTCGGGTAATATTCGAATTCCGGCCTTTGCGGCAGGCCCCCGGCACGAGCGGCGGCCAAGGCATCACCCAATTTTTGCTTGGCTTCCCCCGTGACCACCGCCACCTGCCACGGCTGGATGTTGGAGCCGGAAGGAGCCCATCGGGCTGTCTCCAGGATATCCCGGACCTGATCCTTCCCCACCATGTCTGGCAAAAAAGCCCTGGCGGCCCATCTTCTTTTTATGGCTTCGCTGGTATCCATGGTAGCTGGCTCCTTGCTAAATAATTTTCGGCTCCTGGAGCCAGTATAAGGCAGGGAAGGGACGGGTGAAATAAAAACCGGACATGGCTCTTCCCAACAGGGGCGCTTATTTGTTAATATAATCGTTTGCAAATAAATAAGAACAGGAAAAGCTAAAATGTTGGTGACGATATTCACCACCGTGCACATTGTCTCCGCGGTGGTCATGGTGGCGGTTATTCTATTTCTTCAGCAGGGCAAGGGCGCCCAGATCGGCTCCACTTTTGGCGGCTCCAGCCAGACTGTGTTCGGCTCCAGAGGCCCGGCCGGCGCCATGGCGAAAGTGACCACCGCCGCCGCTGTCGTATTCATGGTTTCATCGCTTGTTCTATCCGCGCTCGGCAAGCAGCAGTTGTCCGAATCACTGATAACCGAAGACATCGCCCCGATGACGCTGCCCGTGACTTTGCCCGGCGAGGGAGAAGGCGCTCCAGTGGCTCCGGTGGATGCGCCAGTGGCGCCGATGGCGCCTGAAGATATGCAGTACCAGTCACAACAGCCCGAGGCGGCGCCCGCTGCGCCGGTGGGACCGGTGGAGACGCCCCAGGAATCAGCCGGCCCGGCGGGAAACTAGCCCGGCATGGCGCGGTTCACTGCGCTCCTGGTCCTTTTGTCGGCCATGTCGCTGGCCGTGGGCGCCTGCGAGAAGAAAAAGGAAAATACACCAAAGCCTCAAACCGCCGCCCGGGCTGAGGCGTCCGTCGATCGAGGCCCCACCCCGGACGATTTCGGGGATGTATATATAGAAGGCTCCATTGGCGACGCGTCGAACCTTTTTCCTTATCTTTCGGGCGATTCCACCTCCAGCGAAATCTCCAGCAAGGTTTTTTCCAGCCTGATAACTGTGGACAAGGATCAGAACCTGGTCCCGGACCTGGCCAGATCGTGGGACATATCGGAGGATCAGCGAACCATCACCTTCCACCTGCGCGACGATGTGAAATGGCATGACGGCAAGCCGTGGAGCAGCGCGGACCTGAAATACCAGCATGAGATGATGATCCACCCGGATGTCCCCTCGGCCTACAAGGATACCTTTTTTCAAATAGAAAGCGTACAGGCGCCTGATCCCCACACCTTCATTGTCACTTTCGCCGAGCCCTATTCGCCAGGGCTGACGGGATTATCCGGAATGGGAGGGCTTCCCCGCCACCTGCTAAAAAAGACAAAGCCTGTTGACCTGATAAAATCGCCTCTGGCGCGCAAGCCAGTGGGGAACGGCCCGTGGAAATTCGTGAGCTGGGATACGCAACAATCGATCATCCTGGAGGCGAACGTTGGGCATTATAACCAGCCGATGATCTCGCGCTACGTAATGCGGATGATCCCCGATTCCGCAGTGCAGTTTCTGGAGTTGAAAGCGGGGAAGATCGACAACATGGGGCTAAAGCCCTTGCAGTATCTTAAGCAGACTGATACCTCGTTTTTTAGGGATAAATTTGTAAAGTACAAGTATCTGGGGCAGGGGTATACTTATATGGGGTACAACCTGAACAGGCCGATGTTTGTCGACAAGCGAGTTCGCCAGGCGCTCACCTACGCCATCAACAAGGAAGAGATAGTTGACGCGGCGCTGTTGGGCCTGGGCAAGCCCGCCACGGGGCCGATCAAATATGGCACCTGGGCCTACAAGGATGACGTGAAGAGGTATCCGTACAATCCGGCCATGGCCAAGAAGCTGATGGACGAGGCGGGGTGGAAGGACACCAACGGCGATGGAGTGCTGGACAAGGATGGGAAGCCCTTTGAATTCGAAATAATAACCAACCAGGGCAACGACGTGCGAAAGAACGCCGCCCAGGTGATCCAGCAGAACCTGAAGAGGATCGGCGTTACGGCCAAACTGAGGGTTATCGAATGGTCGGCGTTTATAAACAACTTCATTAACAAGCGCGATTTTGACGCGGTGATTCTGGGTTGGGGGCTGGGGCTGGATCCGGATCCATACTCCATATGGCACTCATCGAAAACCGGTGAGCATGAATTCAACTTCGTATCCTTCGCCAACCTGGAGGTGGACGAGCTTCTGGAGAAGGGTCGGCGGATTTTCGACAAGGAAAAGCGCAAGGAGTATTACGGCAGGTTCCAGGATATTCTGGCCGAGGAGCAGCCTTATACCTTCTTATATGTTCCGGAGGCGTTGCCTGTGGTGGCGAAAAGGATCAGGGGGATCGTTCCGGGGGCGGCGGGGATCGGGTATAACTTCGAGAAATGGTGGGTTCCAAAAGAGGAACACCTGCGCAACCATCAGGCGACGATTACTCCGTAGCTTTTCTCATTCCGGAGAGGAACGAGTGGAGCTTCTTTCTTTTTTCCATCCTTGTTTCGGCGCCGCCGATTTTTTGATCCAGCCAGCCTAGCAGAGGCATCACCAGGATAGTGAAGAATACGTTTACCGTTACCTGGGGTCCAATGGCGGCCAGGGCTGCGTGCCCTATCTGGGCGTCGGAAGCCATCCTGGCCATGGAAGCTCTTATCACGATGTCGGACACGGTGGCCACCACCAGCAGCCCCGCGCGGGACCGCAACGTGTCGCTGATGTATATTTCGCGCAAGGCTCCAGAAACATATCCAGCCAGACCCCAGGATAGGACCCCTGGCCCCACGGTTCCGCACAGCAACAGGTCGTGAAACAATCCTGCCCCCGCTCCAAAGGCCAGCCCCCCGCCCCTGCCAAAAGCCAGCGCGAAGTGCACCACCAGGATCAACGCCATGTCCGGCCGGCAAC
>Ga0224496_10002097_pt1 | contig 12004 bp, 10 predicted proteins | sample SF_Jul11_sed_USG_2_FD_168127 | JGI IMG/M metagenome (GOLD analysis project Ga0224496, IMG submission 168127) | Sediment microbial communities from San Francisco Bay, California, United States - SF_Jul11_sed_USGS_8_1 | ecosystem: Environmental > Aquatic > Marine > Sediment | place: USA... | reverse complement strand
TCCACCTCACGCTCGAGCCGGATCGTGCCTTCGACTCGCGATCCCGGGCCGATGACGATACGTGGTTTGCGACTCTTGTCCTTACCCCATTTCCAGTTGTTCGGCTTCTCGACGACAAGATCGCCCTTGATGACCGTGCCATCTTCAAGCTTGATGTCGCCATTGACCGTGGTCAGGTCACCGCCGACTTCCGACCCGGCCAGGCCGATTTCACCGTTCACATTGCCGACGTCGCCGCTAACCGTGGATCCCTCGCCAACCGAGATTCTGCCGTTGACGGCACTGATCTCACCGTCGATGACGCCGTTGTCGCCGACATTGATACTGCCGTTGACTGTCGTCAGGCCCTCCGCCTTCACGCCATCAGCCAGGCGCAGGCCGCCGTTTACTGTCGCCGCTTGCTCGATCACGGCACCCTCGTCGATACGAATCGAACCGTTCACCGTCTTCAGGTTGCCGGTGACGGTCGCCTTTTCGCCGACCGAGATACTGCCGTTGACCGACGTGGCGCCTCCGGACTCTTCTCCGGCGCCGATCTTGACGCTCTTGTTGATCGATACCGCGTAAGCCGGTACCGACATCAACAGGACCAGCAGTCCTGCCGTGAATGCGGTTTTCGTCACGAATCTCGTCATCTCCATCTTCCCCTTAAGCCTCTGTTCCTGGCTATTAGATACCGCCGTCAGGTATATGGTTGCAAGCTGGCTCCAGAACAACGGCTCCGGTACTCTTCCCGCATGGACGAATCCCGGAAAATTGCTCTCGAGGCCCGCGACCTCATCAAGGACTACCCGGGCATTCGAGCGGTCGATGGCGTCAGCTTCAAGGTGCCCGAGGGCATCTGTTTCGGACTGCTCGGGCCCAATGGCGCCGGCAAGACCACGACCGTCGAGATTATCGAGGGCGTCACAACGGCAACGTCCGGTGAAGTTTACTACTATGGCGAGATAGCCGGCTCCCGGTTTCGCCAGGAAGTCGGCATCCAGTTCCAGAACACCGCCCTGCAGGACAACCAGACCGTCCGCGAGACCATTGAGCTGTTTCGCTCGCTGTACGACCGGCAGGCCGATCTCGACGACATTGTCGCGCAGTGCTCGCTCGGGGATCTGCTCGAGCGTGACAATCGCAAGCTCTCGGGTGGCCAGCGCCAGCGGCTGCTGCTAGCGGTAGCGCTGGTCAACCGGCCACGCCTGATCTTTCTCGATGAGCCAACCACCGGCCTGGACCCGCAGGCACGCCGCAATTTCTGGGAACTGGTGCAGGACATTCGTGCCAAGGGGGCGACGATCGTCCTTACCACTCATTACATGGATGAGGCGCAGGTACTCTGCGATGACGTCGCCATCATGGACGAAGGGAAGATCGTGACTCACGGGGCGCCCGAAGTGTTGCTGCGCACCCGTTTCGGAGACGAGCTCATCAAGCTGGCAAGCGGCGAAATCCGGCGCCCGAATCTCGAGGACCTGTTTCTCGACATGACCGGCCACTCGTTGCGAGCCTGACGATGCTGAAACGAATCTACGCTGTGTTTGTCGCGCGCAATCGTGAATTTGTGCGCGACCGCTCTGCACTCGCCTGGAATCTGCTCCTGCCGGTCGCTCTCGTCTTTGGCCTGTCGTTCGCATTCGACGGCCAGCGCGATGAATATACCGTCGGTGTGCTCCAGGCCGAGGCGGATATCGATACGTCGTCACACCCTTTTCTGGCCACTCGCTATGTTCGCTTCGTGCCCTACGCGGATATCGACGAGGCGATGCTGAAGATCGAGCGGCACCAGCTCGACCTACTCGTCGAGACCGGGCCTCCCGTACGTTACTGGGTCAATCCGACCGCGGCCAAGGGCTACTTCGTGGAGCTCGCCCTGCTGCAGTCGACCTCGACGGCCGGCCGCGGCGTAATCAAGGAACAGGTGACCGGAAGGCCGATTCGATACTCGGACTGGATCCTGCCGGGAATCCTGGGCATGAACATGATGTTCAGCTGCCTGTTCGGTGTCGGTTACGTCATTGTGCGCTATCGCAAGAACGGCTTCCTGAAGCGCTTGCGGGCAACTCCCCTGACGTCGCTGGAATTTATTTCTGCCCAGATCGCCTCGCGCCTGGTCCTGATCATGCTGATCACCACCGTGGTCTACGTCGGCACACACCTGCTCCTCGACACACGCATGGAGGGCAGCTATGTCACCCTGTTTATTGTAGGCGTCGTGGGGGCGATCTCCATGATCTCGCTGGGGCTGGTTGTCTCCGCGCGCGTGACCAGCGAAGAACTCGCGGGCGGGCTGCTTAACCTGATCAACTGGCCCATGATGCTGTTATCGGGCGTCTGGTTTTCGCTTGAAGGTACCGGGGAAACCGTACAAAGGATTTCGCAGATTTTTCCGCTGACACACGTTCTGGATTCGGCGCGTGCTGTCATTCTCGATGGCGCGACGTTCGCGGAGGTCGCACCGAGTCTCGGCGCGCTTCTGCTATTGAGCGCCGTGTTCCTCGCCATCGGAGCCTGGATTTTTCGTTGGGAGCAATATTGAGCCATGCCTTATTCACTGGTAGATATCGGGGCCAACCTTGCGCACGACAGTTTCGACGATGATCGCGACGCGGTAATACAGCGCGCGGCCGATGCCGGCGTTACACGCATCATCGTGACAGGTAGCAGCGACGACAGCAATGTGAGGGCGGCCGCTCTGGCAGAAGCGAGCGGCGGCATGCTGTTCTCCACGGCCGGTGTGCACCCCCACCACGCGTCCGACTACACGGATGCAAGCGATGCCCTGATTCGCTCGCTCGTCCGCAAGGAGGTGGTTGTCGCGGTCGGGGAATTCGGCCTCGACTACTTCAGGAACTTCTCGCCACGTAACGCGCAGCTCGATGCGTTTCGCCGGCAGCTCGACATCGCGAAGGAGTCCGGGCTGCCTGTCTTCCTGCATCAACGCGATGCGCACGACGATTTCATCGAGATACTGGAGCCGGCTCTGCCCGACCTGTCACGCGCCGTGGCACACTGCTTCACCGGTGAGCACGAGTCATTGCGCGAGTATGTCGCGCTGGGGCTCTATATCGGTATTACGGGCTGGATATGCGATGAGAGGCGCGGCGGGCATTTGCACGACATTGTCTCGATCGTTCCCGACGACAAGCTGCTGCTCGAAACCGATGCGCCCTACTTGTTGCCGCGGACGATCCAGCCGAAACCGAAGACACGACGCAATGAGCCGGCGTACCTGCCCGAGGTACTCAAGGCGGTGGCCGAAGCCCGCGGCCAGAGCGAGGCGCACGTGGCGCGGATTACGACAGAGAATGCGACCCGCTTCTTTACTCTGCCGCCTTTCGAATAAGCTCCCAGTGCGGCTTGAAGGCCTCGATCTTGAACTTGGCAGCGGCTTTATCCGGCTCACCGAACTCGGCGACCAGTTCCTCGAGGGTACAGACCAGCGCGGGCACGCCCTTGGTGAACTCGGCGCCGTCAAGAAACAGGATGCGCCCTGCCACCGGAACCTGGCGAACGATCTGGCGGACCGCCGCAATCCGATCGTAGAGCGCCGGCTGCGGGTTCGGGAACGTGTATCGCCGGTCTTGTGCAATGACTGTCCAGTCCTGCATCTTGTCGCTGCCGAAGACGACGCCCTGGACCTCCTTGATCTCGAGAATCAGCAATCCCTGCGACGTCAGGATCAGCTTGTCGACCTGGATTTCACCTTCGTCGGCGCTTGGAATCACGAGCTCCGCGATATGGTCGAAGCCGATATCGGCCAGGTCGCGTTCGAGAGAGTTCGCGCCCAGGAAGAAGCGCTTGTAGACAAACCAGAGCAGCAGCAAGACGCCAATTGCGGCGAGCGGCAGTAGCCAGGGCGTTTCGTCGAAACTCGTCATCCCAGTACTGTAGCAAGAGACGCGAGAGTAGGCTCGATAGAAACAGCATGCGCGGGCCGGGCGAGCAGTGCCGCAAGCTCTGCAGGCACCGGCACGGACTCACCGATCAGCGGTTCGACGATGGTTTCGAACTTGGCGGGATGCGCAGTCGCGACGAGGATCCAGTCGTGTTCGTCGGCCAGTTTGCTGTCGAGCTGCCGGTACGTATGAGTCGCCGTCGCGGTGTGCGGGCAGGTGGCAAAACCGAAGTCGGTGAAGTCCTGGCGAATCGACGCCTTGATCTGTGCATCGCTCACGGACAGGACACCCAGTTGCTCGCGCAAGACGTCTGCTTCGCCGACCAGGTGCCGCAGACGTTCCATGTTGCTCGGGTCACCGACATCCATGGCGGATGCGAGGGTCTGCAGACTTGCCCGTGGCAACCACTCGAGCGTATCGAAATAGTCGGCAATGGTTCGATTTGCATTGGTCGCAAGAATGACCGGACCGATTGGGAGGCCCATCTCCCGAGCCATGATACAGGCAAACGCATTGCCGAGATTGCCCGTCGGAATGATGAAACCAGGCCTCCGGCCCGTTCGCCGGTAGTGACGGATACTCGCATCCGCGTAGTAGGTGCTTTGCGGCAACAGGCGACCGATATTGATGCTGTTTGCCGAGCTGAAGCGGTGCACTGCGCTCAGCGCGGGATCTGCCATCGCGCCCTTGACCAGGGCCTGGCAGTCATCGAATGCACCTTGTACTTTCAGGGAGAGTACGTTTTCGCTCCAGCAGCTAAGCTGGTGCGCCTGGCGCTCGGAGACACGACCGTCAGGAAACAGCACCACGACACGCATGCCGGGTCGCCGATCAAACGCAGCCGCTACCGCACCGCCTGTGTCACCGGACGTCGCAACGAGAATCGTTAACGGATTCTCAACGTTGCCTTCAAGCCGGGACAGGCAGGCGGCGAGAAAACCGGCGCCGACATCTTTGAACGCGACCGTCGGCCCGTGATAGAGCTCGAGCAACGATACGTCATGGCCTGTAACCGGCAGACGGGTTGCGGGAATCGGGAAGCTGAACGTCTCGGCGAGAATTCGATCGAGATCGCCGGACAACGACGATCCTTCGAAGAAGGGTTGCAGCAACACCTGCGCCACTTCGGGAATGGTTTCAGCGGCACTGAAGCTGGCGACATCGAAGGACGGAAGCTGCTCCGGCAGGAACAACCCGCCATCGCTGGCAATGCCCAACCGCAACGCATCATCCAGCGTGACCGGGCCCGCACCACGCGTACTGAAATACTTCATCAGGAACGCTCGATACGCGCGCCGGCCGCTGTCATCGGGCTCACCCAGGACTGGCAACCGATGCCCTGCATGCGGCATGCCTGTTCCATAGCCGACGCGATATTGCGCGCGTCACCGGTCGCGCTCAACGCAAAGATACTCGGCCCGCTCCCGGACAGGCTGCACCCGAGTGCACCGCGCTTCTCGGCCGCCGCCCTGACGCCCTCGAAACACGGTACCGCAGCCGCGCGTTGCGGCTCGATAATGACATCTCGCAGCGTCCTGCCGATGAGTTCGATATTGTTCGTGACACACGCGACGATGAACCCGGCGAGCATCCCCTGCTGTTCCAGCCATTGCTGCATGGAATAGCCCTTGGCAAGACCGCGGCGCGCCTGCGCCGTGTTGACCTGGAGGTCAGGGTGCAACAGGACAGCACTGACACCCTCTGGCACCGGCAAGGAATAGACGTCCGGCAACAGGACCGGCGGGCAAAGAACGAGACCGCCCAGCAGGCTCGGCGCGACATTGTCGGCATGCAAGCCGCCACTCGCGAACTTTTCACCGACGAGTGCATAGTCCAGCAAGTCGGCATGCGCGAGAGGCTCGCCGAGGAGTCCGTTTACAGCCACAACGGCGGCGACTGCCGATGCGGCAGAACTGCCCATTCCGGACTGCAGGGGCACACCCTTGTGAACCTTGAGCTCGACCCCGTCGCTGTCGCCGTGACGGTCCCACAGCGCCTGCGCGGCGATCGATGCGGTATTGGACTCGGCGTCGGTGGACAGATAGGGATGCAGTTCGCCATCGAGCCCGCGGACCTCGGCGACGGTGACGCGGCCGCTGTCGGTCCTGCGTGCATGGACCCTGTCGCCCGCACCCTCGAGCGCGAGACCAAGCATGTCAAAGCCGACGGCGACATTGCCGATGGAGGCTGGCGCGAATGCGGTCACCCAATCAGACATAGCCCATACCTTTGCTGAGGTAATTCGCGAGGCGCAGGAGGTCCGAGAATACACCTGCGGCGGTCACTTCGGGGCCGGCGCCGGGACCCTGTATGACCAGGGGGTTCGCCGAATACCGTTCCGACTCAAACTGCACGATGTTGTCCGTCAGGTTGATATTGCAGAACGGGTGATCCGACGCGACGGCCTCGAGACCCACCGAGGCATGGCCTTCAGCATCCAGTATCGCGATGTAGCGCAGTTGCTTGTCCTCCGCAGCAGCCTGCCGGAACAGGACATCCATCTCCCCATCATACTCGGGAAGCTTTTCGAGGAACTCCTCGATTGAACAATCCTCCAGCGCCTTTGGCACGAGGCTGCGCACCGGGAAATCGCCGATTTCGATGCCAAGGCCAAGTTCCCGGGCCAGGATCGTCAGTTTTCGGGCAACGTCCATCCCCGACAGATCGTCGCGCGGGTCGGGTTCCGTGTAGCCGTTCTCCTTGGCGGCACGAACGATCTGCGAGAACGGCACCGTGCCGTCGTAGACATTAAACAGGTAGGCGAGCGTGCCGGAGAAAATGCCCCGTACAGAGCGGACATTGTCGCCCGTATAAATCAGGTCGCACAGGGTGCTGATCACCGGCAGTGCGGCACCGACCGCCGTCTCATAGAAGTAGTGCGAACTTCCTTTGTCGGCTGCCGCCTGCAATGCCTGGTAATCCGCATAGGACCCACTGAATGCTTTCTTGTTCGGCGTGATGACATGGATACCGCGCGACAACCAGTCCGCGTATTTCGAGGCAATGTGCTCGCTCGAGGTACAGTCGATAATAACCGCGTGCGGCAGATGCTCCGGATTGACATAGCTCTCGAAGACGTCGAGGTCGGTCTCGACCGCACTGGACTCGAACGCATCCTCCCAGTTCGCGAGGTCGATACGCTTTTGGCCCAGTATCATCGACTGTGAACGTGCGATCGCCCGAACACGAAGGTCGAGGTTGAACTCGTTCGCCAGGCGCTCACGTTGCTTAGCCAGTTGTCGCAACAGTGCTGCACCGACCGTGCCCGGCCCGATCAGGCCGACCGACAGCGTTTTGTGCGACAGGTAGAAGCCCGAGTGCACGGCGCGCAAGGCCCGCGTCACATCGTCGCCATCGACCACCGCAGAGATATTCCTTTCGGACGAACCCTGTGCAATAGCGCGTACGTTGATACCGGCGCGCCCGAGTGCACCGAAGAACTTCGCCGAGATGCCGGGCGTACCAGCCATTCCGTCGCCGACCACGGCGACGATGCTCTGTCCCGGTGTGACGTCCACGCTGTTTATCTGGCCGCTCTCGAGTTCCTCGGCGAACGCATCGGTAACGACGCTCCTCGCGCGCTCGGCAAACATCTCGGGCAGTGCGATACAGATGGAATGCTCGGAACTGGCCTGCGAGATCAGGGTCACCGAAACGCCCGCCCTTTTCAGGGAGGCGAACATGCGATCCGCTGTACCCGGGACGCCGATCATGCCGGAACCTTCGAGGTTCAGCAGCGCCATGCCGCCGATGGCAGTAATGCCTTTGATGGTATTGGTGCCATCCGACAGAGGTCCGATCAGACTGCCCGGATGTGCCGGATTGTGGCTGTTGCGAATGCGCACGGGGATACCCTTGCTGATCGCCGGCCCCATGGTCTGCGGATGAATCACCGCGGTACCGAAGTACGCGAGCTCCATTGCCTCGTTGTAGGACAGCTTGTCGATGACCTGCGCATCCGGAACCCGGTTCGGGTCCGCACTCATGACGCCGTTGACGTCGCTCCAGATAGTGAGTTCGGAGGCACCGCTTAGCGCCGCGAAAATTGCCGCTGAGAAATCGCTGCCATTGCGGCCCAGCGTGGTCTGCAGGCCTTCGCGATCCGACGCGATAAAGCCCGTGATGACCGCGATGCCCTTGTAGTCACTGGCAACCGCCTTGTCGAAGCGCGCCTGCGACTCCGCCCACATCACGGCAGGCCCGAGCTCGGTCTGATTGACGATCACGACCTCGCGCGCGTCGACCCACATGCCGCCGCGTCCGGGTGCTTCTTGTGCCAGGAATGCGGCCAGCAGACGCGCCGACCAGATTTCGCCGTAACCGGCGACAATGTCACGACTTCGCTGCGGTGCGGATTTGACGAGCGCGATCGCCTTCAGGATATCTGTAATATCCGCGGCGTCCGCGCTCCAGGCATCCAGAACCGGCGCGCGCGCGTCGCCGCGCAACAGGTCCTTCGCCGTCGACGCGTAGCGTTCACCCAGTGCGGCGAGCTCCGTTGCAAACGCGTTGTCGTCGCGCTCCGCGAGTGCCGCCAGATGGAGCAACGCATCCGTCATGCCACCCATTGCGGAGACCACGACACCCAGGCGCTCGTCCGGGCGCTCCATGACAATGCCGGCTACCCGACGAAAACACGCGGCATCGCTTAAGCTACTGCCGCCAAACTTATGGATATTCCAGCGATTATCCGCCACTTTCCCGAATGCCCCGTACGCAAAAGCGTGCATGATAACGGCACAGCGATGCCGCGTCTGCTGTTTTATTTGAAATCAATTTTGCGGGGTAAAGTGGTGGGGGCACCAGGACTCGAACCTGGGACCAGCGGCTTAAAAGGCCGATGCTCTACCAACTGAGCTATACCCCCGCACAGGGAATCCGGCCAGAACAGGCCGCAATGCCGGCGGCATCATACCGGATAATTTCAGTGCGTCAACGTCTAGACGCCTTCCTCACCCATACGCGACAGTCGTTGCCCGGCCAGGCGCGCCGCCGTGGTTTCCGGGTACTCGGCCTGCACGCGTGACAACGCTTCACGTGCCGCAGCCCAATCCTTTATCTCGTAATTGCAGTACCCAATCTTGAGGAGGGCGTCAGCCACTTTCCGTGAGCGGGGGTACTTGGAAAGCACAACCCCGAATTCAGTCAGCGCTTCGTTGAATTTCTGCGTCACGTAGTGCGACTCGGCCAGCCAATACTGTGCATTGTCGGCAAGCTCGCTGTCCGGAAAGGTCACGAGAAACTGCTTGAACGCCATTGCGGCCGGCTCGTAGCGCTGCTGCTTGAGCAACTCGAAGGCCGCCTGGTAGTTATCCCGATCAGATCCCCCTGGCACCGGCAACTGCCCGGGCGACAATGTACCCCCATCCAGCACGCCGCGCGCCTTGCTGGCCTGTACGGCTGCCTCGAGCTCCCGGATGCGGGCATCGAGGTCCGCATAGAGTTGCCGCTGCCGGTCGGCCGTCGTTGTGGCATTGTGCTCGAGCTCTTCGACGCGTCCCTGCACTGCGGCATCGCTGCGCTCGAGAGCATTGACCTGTTGCGTCAGATTGACGAGGCTCTGGTTCTGCACCACGCGCTCGACGACCTGCATGCGCCGCTCAAGCGCGTCCAGTTTTGCAAGTACAGGGTCCTCGCCCGGCGGTTGCAGAAGCTCGCAACCGCCAAGCACCATTACTGACAGCAGCAAGGCTGTTTTCGGCATTCCGGTCATCGGTCAGTTCGAGTACTTGAACTCGACACGACGATTCTGTGCGTAGTCCGCCTCGGTACTGCCGAAACCGACCGGCCGCTCCTCACCGAAGCTCACCGTCGAAATCTGGTCCGCAGACACCCCCTGGATCAGCAGCATCTGCCGTACCGCCTGTGCGCGACGCTCGCCGAGGCCGATATTGTACTCGCGCGACCCGCGCTCATCCGCGTGCCCTTCGAGGCGCACCTTGCCGCCGCCACCGAGCTGCATGGCATGGCGCGCAACAATATCCTGGTCCGCGGCGCGAACCTCGGACGAATCGAAGTCGAAGTAGATGACCATGGTCAGCTCACCGGCCGACGGGTCGTCCATGAACTCGCCGTCACCGTACATGCCGCCATCGGCGCCCGACGTGGTCGCGTCGCCAGCGTCACCCGGATACGTCGTATCGGTCGGGTCGGGATCCGGAATCGTGTTTTTCGGGCAGCCCGCCAAGAGGAATGCGATTGCCGCAAGTGCAAACAGTTTGAAATAAGACATCATAGAGCCCTTTTTAGTGTCTCAAAAGCGAAGTAAAATCAATGAATTAAAGTACTTACCAAATGTTAGTTATCAAAACCTTGGGAACGGTGACCAAACGGGTTCCCGTACGTCTCCCCCTGCCCGCGATGCCATTTTCTGGCGAATCAGCCCATCCGCCGACACCGTTTCGAGGACGCCATCCCTGCCCTGTCGCGTCGCATAGATCAGGATATCGCTGTTCGGCGCGAAGCTCGGGCTCTCGTCCTGCCGCCCGCTCGAAAGGACCAGCAGGTCCTTGCGTTCAAGGCTCATCACCGCGATACGGAAATTGCCCTGGTCATTATGGACCATGGCAAGTCGTTTCCCATCCGGTGACAGGCGTGGCCGCGCATTATAACTCCCCTCGAACGTCACGCGCTCGGGAGATCCGCCTTCCGCGCTCACCCGGTAGATCTGCGGTCCGCCGCTGCGATCGGACGTGAAGTAGATATACCGCCCGTCCGGAGACCAGGCGCCCTCGGTATCGATTGCCCGGTGCGTCGTCAGGCGCGTCGTGCGCCGCGAATTGATGTCGAGAACGTAGATGTCCAGGTTGCCGTCCACGCCGCCCAGTGTGACCACGAGCTTGCGTCCGTCGGGAGAGAAGGAAGGCGCGCCGTTAATTCCCGGTTTGGACGACACGCTGAAGCGGTTGCCGGTACGCAGGGTTTGCACGAAAATCGAGGACTTGTCGCCCTCGAACGAAACATAGGCCAGCTGGCGGCTGTCCGGCGACCACGCGGGCGACATGATCGGATCGGCGCTCTCCATGATCGTGTGTTCATTGAAGCCGTCCTGGTCGGAGACGATCAGGGAATAGAGACGCCCCTGCCCCTCGCGCTTCGCCGTAACGTAGGCCACTTTCGTGCCGAACACGCCCTTGATGCCCGTGAGTTTCTCGTAAATCATGTCGGCCGCCCGATGGGCCGCACTGCGCATGGTGCCGCGGCTTGCCGGCATGCGGTATCCCACGAGCTGGCGACGGCCGAAGACATCGAAGAGCTGGAATTGCAGCGTGTAGGCGTTCTCGCCTTCCTGGATCACTTTGCCAACCACCACGGCCTCGGCGCCGACAAAACTCCAGTCCTGGAAGTCGACATCGGCGCCGTCGGTCGGCTTTTGCAGCATCTTCTCTTCGCCAATCGGCGCAAACCGTCCGCTGCGCTGCAAATCGTCCGTGATGACCCTGGCAACATCGAGAGGCATGTCGGGCGCCTCGCCCTCCCAGCCAAACGGCACGATGGCGACCGGTGCGGGTTTCGCTACGCCCTGCACGTCAATGACGAGCTCGGCATGAACGGTCCCGACCACCATGAGTAACAAACCCATTAGAACTCTTGAATTTTTCAGCACGTCTTCCTCGGCTAGTTGTGGATCTGACCTATTGCTGCTTGGTTAAGTTTAACAATATGTTGGGGTCGAAGAGGTTTGGCGTTGGTGGCTCCGGCAGCGGCGAGGACTTGAAGATGGCCGCTTCAATGGAACGCTTGACCACATCGTCTCCATTGCACGTCAGGAAAGTGACGCCCAGAACCTCGCCACCCCTGATCTGGCGCACACGGACGGAGCATTTCAGATCGTCACTGGCGCTGGCCGGCAAACTCAGGTTGCGGTAAATCCTCTGCTGGATCATGGCTATATAGACAGCCAGTTCGCCGGCATCGACGGCGGCCATGCGCTCGGCCTCGGCGTCGATCTCCGCTTGCCGCTGCTCGGACTCGAGCTCGCGCCGCAACCTCTCGTTCTCTTCGCGCTGACGCCGTATGTCCTCCTGTCGCTTGCGCTCGGCCTCGACGCGCTGGCGTTCCTTCTCTTCTTCCTCGCGCTTCTTGCGCTCGGCCTCCTCGCGCTCCTTGCGCTGCTT
>Ga0224496_10002096_pt1 | contig 12008 bp, 13 predicted proteins | sample SF_Jul11_sed_USG_2_FD_168127 | JGI IMG/M metagenome (GOLD analysis project Ga0224496, IMG submission 168127) | Sediment microbial communities from San Francisco Bay, California, United States - SF_Jul11_sed_USGS_8_1 | ecosystem: Environmental > Aquatic > Marine > Sediment | place: USA... | reverse complement strand
TCTTTTTCCGCAGACGTCGATACATGGTTTTGGCATCTTTGCTGAGTTCTTGATAGGGAGCCATTAAGAGCACCTTCAGCCGGGCTCCTTTGGCGAGCAAGAGTCGAGCGACTACCAACCCATCGCCCCCATTATTGCCTTTCCCGCAGAACACGACGACGTTTTTCCCTTTTGGAGAGCCTGCATACTGAAGCAAGTGTGTGACCACGCCGGCTCCGGCCCGTTCCATCAAACTGGTCCCAGGAATGTTGGCGTCCTGAATGGTCCGACGATCAAGCTCTTGCATCTGTTCTGGAGTGACGAGCCACATGATAATTAGGTATAGATGGAGATGGCGTGTTTAACGCTCTATTTATGTGAGGAGGGCTTTCATTTCAAGCACGGCCCGTTCAAGTCCGACATAAAGAGCCCGAGCAACAATGCTATGCCCAATATTAAATTCTTCAATTTCAGGAATCTGGGTCAATCGGTGCGCATTGTGATAATTAAGGCCATGGCCGGCACTGACACGAAGTCCTAATGTCGCAGCAAGCTTGGCGGCTTGGACGAGGGCATTATATTCAATGTCGAGTTCTTGTTGACGTCGGGTATTGGCGTAACGACCAGTATGGAGTTCCACGAAGTCAGCTTTAACCTTGTGCGCCGCTCGAATTTGGTGTACATCCGGGTCAACAAACAAACTAACCGTAATCCCTCCTTCATGGAGAAGATTCACCATGGATTGAATGCGATCTTGATGTTCGATGACATCCAGACCCCCCTCTGTCGTGAGTTCTTGGCGGCGTTCCGGGACTAAGGTCGCAATGTCGGGTTTGATCTGAAGGGCTATTTTCGCGACAGAATCTTCGGCGGCCATTTCCAAATTCAATTGGGTATGGACCGTTTGCCGGAGAATCGACAGATCGCGGTCTTGTATATGACGGCGGTCCTCCCTGAGGTGGACCACCACGCCTTCAGCCCCGGCTAATTGGACGAGGGAGGCGGCCATAATGGGATCAGGTTCATGCCCGCCACGAGCCTGTCGGAGTGTGGCAACATGATCCACGTTAACGCCTAATCGTGCCATCGGAACCCTTTCTTGGAGACATAGTGGACCGGCATTATCGCAAAAGGGGCAGGCTCCGGCAATCAATCGAAATCGGCGCCAATGGGTTGAGCCAACGCAGCAAAAAGTTCTTTGCCTTTTTTCTCAAAATCCCGTGTTTCGAAATTGACTGGTTTCATTCCCTCATCTAGAATAAAATTTCTTTCTTTATGATACCGTTCGCTATTCTCACACTCCCTCACATTGAGGGGCATTTCTTTATTTTTCATTGACAATGGAACCTTTCTACCGAATTCAACGACTCCCAGGATACGTCTTTACCCAGGTCCAAGAATTGAAACTTCAGGCTCGGAAGCGTGGAGAAGATATTATTGACATGGGTATGGGGAATCCGGATCAACCAACCCCTCCTCACATTGTCGAGAAGTTGATTGAAGCGTCCCGGAATGCGCGGAATCATCGCTATTCGGCCTCACGGGGCATTACAAAATTACGACATGCCATTTGCAACTGGTATCAACGAAACTATGATGTCAGTTTGGATCCGGAAACCGAAGCCATTGTCACCTTAGGGGTGAAAGAAGGCTTAGCGCATTTAGCGTTGGCTATTGTGGGCCCCGGAGATGTGGTGTTAGCGCCCACGCCAACCTATCCAATCCACATGTATTGCGTGATTATTGCCGGTGGAGAAGTTCGCAGCGTGGAGTTAGGCCCCGATACCGATTTTTTTGAGAATTTGATGCGAGCTTTTCGACAGACGCAACCAGCGCCTCGCGCCTTGATTATTAGCTTTCCCCATAATCCAACCACTCAGGTGGTGGATCTTGAATTTTTCAAAAAGGTTGTCGAATTTGCGTTAGAACATAACGTCTGGGTCATTCATGACTTAGCCTATGCCGATCTTGTCTTTGATGGCTATCGTGCGCCAAGCTTACTGCAAATTCCTGAAGCCAAAAAAATTGGCGTGGAATTTTATTCGCTCTCAAAAAGTTACAATATGCCAGGGTGGCGTGTGGGGTTTTGTGTGGGAAATCCCGAGCTCATTGGCGCCTTAACCCGAGTCAAAAGTTATCTGGACTATGGCATGTTCCAGCCGATACAAATTGCGGCGATTATTGCCCTGAACGGTCCCCAGGATTGCGTCAAAGATATTGTGGGCCTGTATGAACAGCGACGGAATGCGTTGGTTCGTGGGTTAAATCGTATTGGATGGCCCATCGACTATCCTCGAGCCACGATGTTTGCCTGGGCGAAAATTCCACAACCGTACCTGGGAATGGGCTCCTTAGAATTCTCAAAGCTTCTGCTACGGGAAGCCAAAGTGGCGGTATCGCCAGGCATTGGATTTGGTGAGGGTGGGAATGATTATGTGAGATTTGCGCTGGTGGAAAATGAACACCGAATTTTTCAAGCCGTCCGTGGCATTCGCCAGGCGCTGAAGCTGGAGGACGCGCCATAATGGATCAGATGGTACAAGTGGGACTCATTGGGTTTGGCACCGTTGGCACCGGTGTTGTGAAAATTCTTCAACGCAATGCTGACATCATTGCGAGGCGTGTGGGGCGCCCAGTCGTGCTGGCCAAAATTGCGGATTTGGATATCACGACTGATCGAGGTGTTACGGTTTCCCCAGACATGTTGACGACGAATGCCAATGATATTCTCGACGATCCGCAGATTGACATCGTCGTGGAATTGATTGGGGGGCATGAGCCAGCAAAACGATTTATTCTTCACGCCTTATCGAAGCAAAAAGGGGTGGTCACGGCGAATAAGGCGTTGCTGGCAGATCATGGAGAAGAAGTCTTTGAGGCTGCCTTTCAGGCGAAAGCTGATCTTGGATTTGAAGCCAGCGTTGGGGGAGGGATTCCCATTATTCGTTCCCTGACCGAAGGCCTAGCCGGTAACCGGTTAACGTCAATCACGGGTATTATGAATGGAACCTCTAATTATATTTTGACCCGGATGACACTTGAAGGCCGGGATTTTAGTGATATTTTGAAAGAAGCGACACGTGAAGGCTATGCAGAAGCAGATCCTTCCTTGGATATCGAGGGCATTGATGCGGCCCACAAATTGGTTATTATGGTGAATTTAGCCTATGGAACCCCTGTTCCGATGAGTGCGGTGTATACCGAAGGTATATCCAATATTTCCACGGTGGACATCGCGTTTGCCGGAGAATTGGGCTTTACGATTAAATTGTTGGGTATTGCGAAGTTGAAGGATCAGGTGATTGAGGCGCGGGTGCATCCCACGCTCGTTCCGACGGAGTCTCCCATTGCACAGGTCAATGGGGTGTATAATGCCATCCATCTTGTCGGTGACGCGGTGGGAGACATTGTGTTGTATGGGCAAGGTGCAGGCTCCCTCCCCACGGCGAGTGCGGTGGTGGGGGATATCATCGATTTGGCTCGAAATCGCATGTACGGGTCTTTCGCAAGGGTTCCGGCGACCTCATTCCAATGGGAATCGCGCAAACCCCTGGTGATAAAGCCGATGGCGGAAATCGAAAGTAGGTATTATTTACGTTGTATGGTAAAAGACGACCCTGGGGTGCTTTCCACCATTTCGGGAATTCTCGGCAAGTATGGCATTAGCATTTCGTCGGTTCTTCAAAAGGGGAGAAAACAAGGGCAGCCAGTTCCCTTGGTCATCTTGACTCATTGCTCAAGTGAGCGAGGGATGCAATCGGCGCTTCAAGACATTAACGTGCTTCCCATTGTGTCGGAACCAACGACATTGCTCAGGATGGAAGGCATTGAATAATTTATGGATCGACTTTGGCTGAATAAGGTAGATGGGACGCGATGACACCCTGGCGTGGAATAATTGAGGAATACCGTAAATTTCTTCCTGTGGAAGATAAGACGCCCATTGTGTCCTTACAGGAGGGGAATACGCCTCTCATTCCGGCAATACGCTTGGCCAAGACGGTCTGCCCTGGACGAGAACTCTTTTTGAAGATTGAGGGTGCCAATCCAACAGGCTCGTTTAAGGATCGGGGCATGACGATGGCGGTTTCCAAGGCTCTGGAAAAGAAGGCCAAAGGATTAATGTGTGCTTCGACAGGGAATACTTCTGCGTCGGCGGCGGCGTATGCCTCCAAAGCCGGTTTGCCTGCCTATGTTGTCGTGCCGGCTGGGAAGATTGCCTTAGGCAAGTTAACTCAGGCCCTCATGCATGGGGCCCGTGTCATCCAAATAGACGGAAATTTTGATCAAGCCCTGGCCATTGTTAAAACGCTCTGTGAGGAGACCGCCATAGAATTAGTAAATTCCATCAATCCCTTTCGGATCGAAGGCCAAAAAACGGCGGCAATGGAAGTGTGTGATCAACTCGGATGCGCCCCGGTCATCCATGCCTTACCCGTGGGCAATGCTGGAAACATTACGGCGTATTGGCGAGGCTATCGAGAATATCAAGTGGCCGGGCAAACGCAGGGCTTGCCTCGCATGTTTGGCTTCCAGGCTGAAGGGGCCGCTCCACTTGTCAGAGGGTATGTGGTGGAAGACCCGCAAACCGTTGCTTCGGCTATTCGAATTGGAAACCCTGCGAGTTGGACCTTGGCCTTGCAAGCCGTTGAGGAATCACATGGATGCCTACATATGGTGTCCGATGAAGAAATTTTACAGGCCTATCAAATGGTCGCCGGAGAAGAAGGGGTGTTTTGTGAGCCGGCATCGGCTGCCTCGATTGCTGGGATTTACAAGATGCATCGTGAAGGTCTCTTACCCCAAGATGGTACAATTGTCTGTACGCTGACCGGCCATGGATTGAAAGATCCTGATACAGCCTTATCCGTATCCTATCGACCAGTCACCGTTCCTGCGACTCGCGAAGCTGTGGCAGCCCAATTAACAGCCTAATGGTTCTGTGTGGCCATCGCCAATACAAGACAAACCTCCAATTTCATGAATCTTCACCAGTGAGGCAACGGTCGTGAAGAAAACGATCATGGTTCACATCGATGGAATCCCGACTCATCCCTTGGAAGAGTTGGGTGGGCGTACGGTACTCCAGGCGGCCCGAACTCCGCATCTTGATGATCTCACCCGGCATGGGGAATTCGGTCGTCTCGGTCTCCCCAAGGATTCGCGTCCCTTTAGCGGGGAATTAGCCTTCTTAAGCTTATTGGGCTATGACACATTGAAATGGTTTGCCGGACCTGGGGCATTTGAGGGCATGAACCTGGAAGTGGTTCTGGATCGGCATGATGTGGCATTTCTCTGCGATTTTGTCACGTTACGCGCAGAGGATGGGTGGGGAGACGGGAAAAAGCTTGGTGCGGCATTAGTGATGGACGATGTGACTGGAGGCGGTCTGGAAACAGAAGAAGCCCGGGAACTGATCGACGCCATTAACGAACAATTAGTATCAGAAAATATTCAATTTTATCTTGGACATCATTCCCGTCATCTTATGGTGTGGGTGGGTGGCAATACCAAAATCGGTTGCCGGCCTCCCCGGGAGGCCATTGGGCAACCGATTGATCGGTATCTTGCAACAGGCGAGGGCGCTCAAATTTTGTGCGAATTAATGGAGGCTTCGCGGGTGATTCTTCAGCATCATCCCGTGAATCAAGAGCGAGTCAATGCTGGCTTGAAGCCTGCCAATTGCTTGTGGTTGTGGGGACAGAGTAAGCCGGTGGAATTGTCGCCGTTGCAAGAGCGATGGCCGATACAGGGTGTTGTCGTTTCGCCAAGTGGACCCTATCGAGGGGTGGGACTGGCGAGTGGACTGAAAAGCGTGAAAGTGGATGACGTGGGCGAGAATGAATCTGCCTGGTTAGGCCGGATGGCGGATTTGGCGGCAAAGATTCTGGAGAAACAGGACCTGGCTTGTCTCCATATTCCTTTCTCTGCGTTGGCGGTGTCTCAAGGTTCGTCGACCCAGGCATCGATGTTCGTAGAGTCTCTGCAACAGATTGATGAACATCTCATTGGCTCATTACGACAGTTGTGTGCCGAAACTGGAGATGCTCGACTCTTTGTTGTGGCCACGTCTAATGGCAGCAGCATTTTACAAGCGGGGGCGCATCCTCCTTCGCCGTATGTGCTCTATGAAGGGCAGAAGGGTGAGGCGCAGTTGTCTACGATGGCGTTTACTGAACAGGAAGCCTCTCATTGCCCACTTCACAATGCAAGCACATTCTTTGAACGGTTTTTTGAAAAGACGTAGCTGCTATGGCGTGTTATGTTCAAAAATTCGGTGGCACGTCGGTTGGGAACATTGAACGCATTCAACATGTCGCCCGGCTCATTAGCGAAACCGTGAGCAAGGGCCATCAGGTCGTGGTGGTCCTGTCTGCGATGAGTGGAGAAACGGATCGGCTCACCAAAATGGCCAAAGATTTGACCCCAGATCCTCATGGCCGTGAGCTGGATGTCTTGCTCTCCTCAGGAGAGCGCGTGACAATTGCCTTGATGGCCATGACGTTACAAAGCCTCGGGATCAATGCGAGATCCTTCACTGGACGGCAAGTGGGGATTGTGACGGATGGGGCCCATACCAAAGCCAGAGTTTCTCGTGTTGATACCGAGCGGGTCCTTGCGGCTTTAGGAGAGGGCGTGGTGCCCATTGTGGCTGGGTTTCAAGGTATCAATGAAGCGTCAGATGTCACAACGCTTGGGCGTGGAGGGTCGGATCTGACTGCTGTGGTCTTGGCTGCGGCATTGAAAGCCGATACCTGTTTTATTTATACCGATGTAGATGGGGTGTATACCGCCGATCCCAATATGGTGCCAACCGCTCGGCGATTAGAAAAAATCTCGTATGAAGAAATGTTAGAACTAGCGAGTTTAGGCGCGAAGGTCCTACAGACACGCTCAGTTGAGCTGGCCGCGAAATACCAGGTGCCCGTCGAGGTGCTGTCCAGTTTTCAGAATGGGCCAGGAACCCGCGTGGTAAAAGAGGATGCAGATATGGAACAAGTCTTAGTGTCAGGCGTGACAGGGGATCGTAATCAGGCCAAGGTGACGGTGGTGGGTGTGCCGGACCAGCCTGGAATTGCCGCAAAAATCTTTGTCGCGATTGCGGAAGCGGCGATCAATGTTGATATGATTATTCAAAATGTCAGTCAGGATTCTTTGACGGACATTTCCTTTACGGTGCCGAGGGGAGACCTGAGGGCCGCCATGAGTCTGGTCAGAGAGCTGGCCAAAGAGGTCGGTGCGCGAACGGTTGAAGTCAATGAAGAAATTGCCAAAGTCTCGTTGGTCGGAGTCGGGATGCGCTCTCATTCCGGAGTTGCGGCACGCATGTTTGCGGCCCTTTCGCGGGAGGGGATCAATATCATGATGATTAGTACCTCGGAAATTAAGATTTCTTGTGTGGTTGAAGAAAAGTATATGGAATTGGCTGTCCGGAGCTTGCATCAGGAATTCGGGCTGGAGACAGCACCCAAGACCCATGCCGATGCGGTAAGGAATAACTAGGAATTTGGCAGCGAGTCTCTGTGGTATGAACACATCTTCCCCCGTAATTGAAATCTACGATACGACTCTACGGGATGGGTCGCAGGCCGAGGACGTGAGTTTTTCGGTCGAGGATAAGTTGCGGATCGCTCTCAAGTTGGATGAGTTAGGCGTGCATTTCATTGAAGGAGGGTGGCCTGGAGCGAATCCAAAAGATATTGAGTTTTTTCAAATGATTAAAGCCACGCCGCTTCAGCAGGCGAAAATTGTGGCCTTTGGTTCAACGAGAAAGGCCAAGAACTCAGCAAAGGATGATCCCACACTGGAGGCGCTGCTCTCGGCCGAAACCGACATCGTGACTGTTTTCGGGAAAAGTTGGACGCTTCATGTCACCGAGGCCTTGGAGACCACGTTAGCCATCAATCTGGAATTAATTGAAGATTCCATTGCCTTTCTCCGGTCCAAAGGTCGGCAGGTCTTTTATGATGCTGAGCATTTCTTTGATGGTTATAAAACTGATCCCACGTATGCGTTGAAGACCATTGATGCGGCGATACAGGCAGGAGCTGAACGTATCATCTTGTGCGATACCAACGGGGGCACGATGCCTTGGGAAATTCGGGAGATTGTCGCAACCGTTAAGGATCGCTGCTCTGTGCCGTTGGGCATTCATGCCCATAATGATGCCGAGATGGGAGTGGCGAATTCTTTGGTCGCGGTTCAGGCTGGCGTCATTCAGGTTCAGGGGACGATCAATGGGATTGGCGAGCGGTGTGGCAATGCGAACCTCTGTTCCATCCTGGCCAATTTAGAATTAAAAATGGGTCGAACGACGGTGGGTGAGGGACGGTTAGCCAACCTCAGGACGATTTCACATTATGTGGCGGAAATGGCGAATCTCCTTCCAAATAAACGCCAGCCGTACGTGGGGGATACCGCGTTTGCCCACAAAGGTGGTGTGCATATTCATGCCGTTCAAAAGAATCCCCTGACCTATGAGCATGTCCAACCGGATCAAGTCGGGAACCGACGGCGAGTGTTGATTTCGGATAATAGTGGGCGGAGCGCGGTGTTAGGCAAGATTGAAACCTTTGGGGTGGATCTTCCACAAGATAACCCAAAGGTCCAGGAATTATTGGGTTCCCTCAAAACGTTGGAATATGAAGGGTATCAGTTCGAGGGGGCTGAGGGGTCATTTGAACTGCTCGTGCGCAAAGCCATGGGGACGTATACGCCCTCATTCGAACTGTTGGGATGCCGCATTATTGTGGAGAAACGCAAGACACATGAAGAGCCCATCTCGGAAGCCACGATTATGGTTAAAGTCGGAGATGTGGTGGAGCATACGGCTGCAGTAGGTGATGGTCCGGTGAATGCGCTTGATCATGCTCTTCGTAAGGCTCTTGAGAGTTTTTATCCTCAATTGCGTGAAGTGAAACTCCTGGACTATAAAGTTCGTGTTTTAACTGGTCGGAGGGGGACAGGATCACGAGTGAGAGTCTTGATTGAATCGGGTGATCAAAAGGAAAAGTGGGGGACGGTGGGGGTGTCGGAAAATATTATTGAAGCCAGCTGGCAAGCGCTGGCTGATAGTATTGAATATAAATTGATGCGAGAAAATTTATCAAAAGGATAACGCTATCCGGTGTTAAACGAGGACGCCAACAACTTTCGTATTTTTGTTGCTTCTTGACAAGACTCGTAAGGGTCGTTACGTTCTGCAATTCACCATCGTCAGGAGACCGGACATCCCGTCCGTTTCCACTCCTTTCAATATCATTTGCGAGGGGGTATTGATTATGCGAAAGGCGGACATCGCCGAGCTCATTACTGAAACCGCTGGGATTCAAAAAGCGGAAGCCATGGAAATGGTGGAGCAGGTCTTGGATTTGATCAAGGCGATGCTTCAACAAGGAGAAGTCGTTAAAATTGCCGGGTTCGGTAATTTTGTCGTCAGAAACAAAGGGGAGCGAAAAGGCCGAAATCCGCGAACGGGCGAAGAGATTGCCATTACCCCGCGTCGGGTGGTGACATTCAGGCCAAGCGCACTCTTTAAACAATATGTGAATGGCTCTGAAGGTCAGGCTGTAGAATGACCCTGATGTGAGCAGAGGCATGGGAGCCGGCACGAAACACGAGGAAAAGACCGGGTATAAAATTGGGGAAGTGGCCTCGTTAACGAACCTTCCCGCATATGTCCTGCGGTTTTGGGAATCAGAATTCATTTTCCTGAAACCAAAGAAGAGCCAGGGGAAGCACCGGTTCTATACTAAAGCCGATATCGAAACCGTTTTTGAAATCAAACGAATGCTCTACGAGGAAGGGTATACGATTGCAGGGCTGAAGCGATTTTGGTATCGAAAAAAACCTGGCGGTAAAGCCGTTGAGGTATCTAAAGATCGTGTGGAGAAGGCCAAGGCCGAATTGCAGGGGATTTTAAAGCTTTTAGATCGTGAATAACCTCAACATGGTCGAGAAATCACTTGCTGGAATAAGAGGATCTGTGTCGGGGCGTAGCGCAGCCCGGTAGCGCACTCGCTTGGGGTGCGAGAGGTCGGCCGTTCAAATCGGCTCGCCCCGACCATATTTACCGTAAGAAGTGAAAAGTGCGGAGAGGGAGAAGCCAGAGGCTTCTCCCATATAGTTGCCATCCTTACGTTTGCAAATCTTCCTCCTCATTTAATTCGTCACTCTCAGGCATCCCATACGCCACATATTTGGCGTACGAGAGATAGATTTGGCTGCTGTCTCTCATCGCTTTTGAGCCGGCCTTCATCCGTTGGAATTTCATGGTATCTTGTTCATTCTCACTCGTTTGTAACGCCGCGACGTGTTGTTCGAGTAAGAGTGAGTAGCGCTGCATGGCCTGTTCAATTTCCAGGTAGGCTTGTATGACGTCTTCTTGCATTGATGGTCCTCCACGAAAATAATTCCAACCTTACAAAAGCCCATACCCCTGGTCAACTTTCTCTGATCTATGAGAGCGCATGGGTAGACAGATTTGACGACATGAATGGATGGAGGGCGATGTCTGCTTTGGCTCTGAGCAGGTTTGACCGGTTTTTCGAGGATTCAGTAGAATGCCGAGGCAGAGTGGGAACCCCGAACCGTGGGTTATGTCCAAAAAGACCATGCTGTCCGCCTCATCTGTTCCTTCGATGACCATGCTTTCCCTTCCATGGATTTCAGTCGTAATCCCCATCAAAGATGAACGGGACAATATCCCGCTGTTAGCGAGCCAACTGCTCAAATTTTTTGAAGTTCGACCGGAAAGCGAGGCGGCTTCGTTTGAGCTGGTGTTTGTGGATGATGGGAGCACGGATGGGAGTGAATCGTTGCTGGACGAAATAGGCTTGCAATCGCCGGCGGTGCGAGTCATTCACTTAGACAGAAATCATGGTCAAACGGCGGCCTTTGATGCCGGGTTTCGACAGGCAAGAGGGGCGTTGATTGCCACGATGGACGGGGATTTACAATATGATCCGAATGATTTTGCAAAATTGTTGCCATTAGTGGGGAAATTTGATCTGGTGTGTGGACGACGTGCAGCGCGACACGACAATATGGTGCGTCGCTGGTCATCCAGAATTGCCAATCAGGTGCGAAATTGGGTGATCCATGATGGGATAGCCGATACGGGCTGTTCATTGAAAATCTTTCGACGAGCCGTGATTGAACGGATGCCCTTATTTAAAAACATGCATCGCTTTTTCCCGGCCCTGGCCCAGATGTATGGTTTCACGGTTACTGAGGTTCCCGTTCAGCATTATCCTCGGGCGCATGGCCTGTCAAAGTATGGGGTTGGCAATCGGTTGTTTGTGGGGCTGTATGATCTTTTTGCCGTTCGCTGGATGCAAAAGCGTTGTCTGAATTATCAGATGCAGGAATCGACGCGTCCCCAATCTCATCAGTGATCATGGATGTATGGACTTTACCTCATTCTCAACGGAAGAAATGATATGGCTCGGGATTGGATTTTTTGGTCAAAGCTTGTTCTTTTCCCGGTGGGTGCTGCAATGGTTTGTTTCTGAGAAAAAGGCGGAAAGCCAAATTCCTGTTTCCTTTTGGTATATGAGCTTAGCGGGAAGTGTCATCGTGTTAGCGTATGCCATTCATAAAGTAGACCTGGTGTTTATCGCCGGACAAAGTGTGGGAACCCTGGTCTATGTGCGAAATTTGATCTTGATTCATCGTGCAAAAGAACGAGTCAAGAGTGGATAATCCTTCCATTCCTTCAGCCTCTTCTACAACGTCTTCTTCTCATCAATCCTGGCTTTCTCACTCCTCCCTTTCGCATATTGTTTTGTTGCTGGTGCTGGGTGTTTGGCTATTTGGCTTGGAAGGCGGATGGCTCGGCGGGTTGGAGATGGGTGGATTAGGGTTGACTGATCGGGATGAAGGCAGCAACGCCGAAGCCGCCCGAGAAATGTTGGAAACCGGCGATTGGATTTCTCCCACCCTCAATTATGAACCACGCTATGCGAAGCCTGCCTTTGTCTATTGGCTGATTAGCGGATCCTATTCGCTGTTTGGCATCAACGAATTTG
>Ga0224496_10002094_pt1 | contig 12011 bp, 12 predicted proteins | sample SF_Jul11_sed_USG_2_FD_168127 | JGI IMG/M metagenome (GOLD analysis project Ga0224496, IMG submission 168127) | Sediment microbial communities from San Francisco Bay, California, United States - SF_Jul11_sed_USGS_8_1 | ecosystem: Environmental > Aquatic > Marine > Sediment | place: USA... | reverse complement strand
CGACATGTTATAGAACGGATCAAGCTTGAAACCAGGCATCTTGTATGCGTTAGTCATGCGGCCATAAGCAACCGTACCAAAAGCACCTTTCAGGCCACCGAAGTAGAAACGTTGTGCGAAAGCACGACCACCATCAGTTTTAGTAGTAACATCAACTGTATCACCCGTTGGATTACCTAAACCGTCAAGAACTGGAACTGTTGTAGTCGTTGTAACCGCACCATCACCATCAGCATTTGCACCCGTTTGCAGGTGAATAAAAGCCTTAATGTCTTCACCAGTCTCTGCCTTTAAACCAAATAAAGAAACGTTGTCCGCACCGGAAAGAGTACTACCCGGCCCCCCACTTGTATCACTATCGCTTGAATTAATTGAATAACGGAACTGACCGTAAATCTTTGCGTCTGCCATTGCAACGGCTGGTGCACAACAAGCTGCTGCAACTACAGTTGCCAATAAAATTTTCTTCTTCATAATTTAAAGTCTCTTTAAAAATTATTATGGGGCTTAGAAATTAATCAAAAACAGGTATAAGCGACCTGACCTAAATCAACTTGTGTAATTTATCTACAATTAATTCTGATATGGAGACAATTTAAATAAACAATTTTTAGATTCAATATAACAATATTCAAGATATTTAAAATCTAATTAAAAATAATAATTTCTCCCATTTGAATTTTTTAAAGATATTTATGACTAATAGAAAATAAAAAATTATTTTCTATTAGAGAACAAGAATTATTACGCGCCAGCTACATTAAAAATCCCCTTGCTCAATTTTTTTATAGACTGAATTTAGTCATGTAATTATTCACCGAAAAAAGCCATCGTTCATGTTTGTTCTATCCATAATAAAACTGGGCAAGCCCAAAATTCATAAAAAATAAATTTAAATAGTTTTAGCTAAACTCCGTTTCAGGGGCATATATTGATTTAAATATTTATAATTTTGAAAACAACTATTTGTATAATGATCTCACCCATTGGAATAAACTGAACCACGGGGATAGGGCGAGTTGAACCTGGTTCGAATATCGAACTACAACATAAATAAAAAAGCCCCTTCTGGGGCTTTTTTATTTATTGCTGGGGTACAAGGATTATTCCGGACTTCCTGCCTTCCCATCAGAAAAAAACACAATAGCCACAGAAGAGGAAAAGAAAACTTACTATAACCTGATCGGGCGGATTTACTCGTCTCTTCCGTGAGACTACAAATTACGTCCTGTAATTTGCCTTACAGGCTGGCCTGTGGCCATTCAATTTTGCTCCCAGCAAAATTTGTCGCCCTTTGGGTTCGCGGCACTCATGACAAAACTGACTGGATCAATTTTGAACATCATGTTTTTTTATGATGGCATCGACCGCCAGGGAGAGGTGAGCCACAAGGACGTGGCGAATAAAAATCGTTCCTGACGATTTTTTGAACTAGGCTCAAACCAATGAACCCACAACAAAAATAAAAAAAGCCCCATAAGAGGGGCTTTTTTTATTTTGGCTGGGGAACAAGGATTTGAACCTTGATTGACGGAGTCAGAGTCCGTAGTCCTGCCGTTAGACGATTCCCCAAATACTCAGGAAACAGCTCAGCAGATAACCACTTCCAAGCCGTACAAACCGTATCCAGCCTGAAACTTAACGTTTCGAGAACTGAACAGCACGACGAGCCTTACGCAGACCCACTTTTTTACGTTCTACTTCGCGTGCATCACGTGTTACAAATCCAGCTTTACGTAATACAGGACGCAATGTTTCATCGTATTCCATCAAGGCACGAGTAATACCGTGACGAATCGCACCGGCTTGACCAGAGTTTCCGCCACCTTTGACAGAAATATTGATGTCAAACTTGTCGTTCATAGCGACGACATCAAGTGGCTGACGCACGATCATGCGTGATGTTTTACGACCAAAAAAGTCATCAACAGGCAGGCCATTAACGACAATCGCTCCTGAACCTGTGCTGAGATAAACTCTTGCACTGGATGTTTTGCGACGACCGGTTGCGTAATATTGTTCTGACATAATAAATAATACCTATTAAAATTCTAGCAGTTGTGGCTGCTGTGCTGCATGCTCGTGTTCTTTACCGGCATAAACTTTCAGTTTACGGAACATGGTGCGACCCAGTGAGTTTTTAGGCAACATGCCTTTCACTGCTTTCTCAATAACACGCTCTGGTGCTTTTTCAATCAGGCCTTCAAAGTTAATTTCTTTAAGACCGCCCATATAACCCGTATAACTGTAATACATTTTATCTTTAGCTTTGTTGCCGGTTACACGAACCTTTTCAGCATTAACAATAACGATGTAATCGCCAGTATCAACGTGTGGAGTGTAAATAGCTTTATGCTTGCCACGTAAACGACGTGCAACTTCTGTAGCTAAACGACCCAAAGTTTTGTTTTCGGCATCGATTAGAAACCAATCTCTTTTTACGTCTTCAGCTCTTGCGCTTATGGTCTTCATCAGGTTTATCCTGCAATTTTATATCTGGTGTATATCGCCACGGGACATCCTCGTGACAAAGAGGCGGAATAATACAGAAAATACGTCGCCCAGACAAGTATTTTACTGTCTTTCGATAGATAAAAAAGAAACTCTTATCAAAACCAAAATCCGGACAAAAAAAAGCGTGGGCTGGGTGCCCACGCTTAAAACCACCAAAATGGAGGAGGAGTCAAAAATGAATAATACGATTAAGTATGTAAGCATTTTCTAATATAGATTGCATTCTGTCAACTCTTTATTTTTCCTGGCTTTTTTTCACGCCTAACTATTTTATTTATTTATAATATTTTCAACAAGTTAGATCAATAACCGGTCAACAACCCGACCATTCTGCAAATGCTCGGAAATAATTTCATCGATATCTTCCCGGTCTATATAGGTGTACCAGGTCTCCTGTGGATAGACCACGACCACCGGCCCGGACTCGCATCGGCCCAGACATCCGGCCAAATTCATTCTGACACCACCCTCACCACTCATTCCCAGTTGTTTGATTTTGGCCTTGGCATAATCACGTATTTCGGCAGCATTACGCTGTCCACAGCACATTTCGCCGGCTTCACGCTGATTAGTACAGAAAAATACATGATATTTGTAATAAGACACTGTTCTCTCCCGTTAAAAATTTTACTTATATACTGCATATTGCATGTCATCTTCGTTATGGGCAATATAAGCCAATGAGAGATTACAGCCCTATAGATCGCCTGATGATGAATATCGATACTGCGCTACGCACTGTGGCCGGTAAACCCATTGTCACCCAACGTGCTTATCCGGCTGATAAAGTCGATGATTGCGAATTTAAAGATGAAGATCGCAAGCACGTTGCTGGTTTAATGCGAATTAATCACTCAGGAGAGGTTTCTGCACAGGCTCTATATCAGGGCCAAGCTCTCACTGCCCGTAATAATGAAGTACGTGAAAAACTGCAACAGGCTGCGCTAGAAGAAAATGATCACCTCGCCTGGACTGAAACCCGGCTCCAGGAGTTGGGCGATCGTACCAGTTTCCTCAACCCTATCTGGTACCTCGGCTCTCTGGCAATTGGTGCCTTTGCCGGTGCAATCGGTGATAAATGGAATTTAGGTTTTCTAGCTGAAACTGAGCATCAGGTGGTTGATCATCTGAATGAACACCTCAAAGAAATCCCCAAGCAGGATCAGCGTAGTCGTGCCATTCTCGAACAAATGCGTATCGACGAAGCCCGGCACGCTACCACAGCTCTGAATTATGGCGGCGCGGAACTCCCGGGCCCGGTTAAAGGCCTGATGTCACTAATGTCGAAGCTAATGACTATAACCACTTACCGGATTTAACCTTTATCTAGCTAAACATTTTTTCCCGTACTGCCCGCCAGACTGAACTGCCCATAGATTGTTGTATTACCAGAGGCAAGGCAATAGAACCTGCCGACAACACCTGATCATGGAACTTTTTCAAATTAAAATCACTTTGCTCCTGAGCGACTTCACGTGCCTGTAAAATCATTTCACGCCCCAATGCGTAACAAAGTGGGGTAGTAGGCAAGCTGCTATACCAGTTAATTTCAGCCTGAGCCTGTTCACGACTAAAACTTAACTCTGTCATCATTAATTCAACCGCACTCTCAATACTTAACTGACCAGTTTGTAATTTAATATCGATAATAATACGCAAGGCTCGCCACGCACGGTCATGTAACATAATAAGGCGATGTTCATCCTTATCTAGAAAACCCTGTTCGATAGCCAATTCTTCACAATATAAAGCCCAGCCTTCATACATACTGGCCGAAGCATTAAGCAATCGCGTATAGCTTGGCTTGCACTGGTTTTCAGTGACGATCTGCAAGTGATGTCCAGGGAAAGCTTCGTGTGCACAGGTAAGCTCGATACTGTAATTATTATGCCTGGCCAACGCTGCCTCGTCTGAAGTAGTGGTGACATAATACAATCCACGCTGTTCAGGATCACTGGACTGAGGTGGCTCATAAGCTGCAAAGGGAATTATGTAACGCAAAAATCCGGGGGTTGCCTGCACTTTAAGTGACTGTTTTTTTGGAACACTCACCAGTCCTGATTTCAACCACCACTCATAAGAATCCTTCATACTCTGACGATAAGTATCCAGTAACAGCTCTGCTTTAGGATGCTGTTTCTGAATACGCTTTAACAGAGCAGCTACATCCTCATCACCCTGCATGACTCTGGTTTGCTGAAGTAAGTCCTGCTGGCTGTTTTTATACAGCCTTTCACCAAAAGCCAGCACTTCATCAACTGAGGTTTCCATGAAATGTTTTTCATTCAGCAGCCGGTTAAAGCGATGCTGGCCACAGGCAAAATTACCCGCTGCTTTAGGTGCAATTTCAACTTCAAGAAATTTTGCAAAATCTTCCAGCGCATGTGCCGCATCCTCAAACAAAGATTGCAACCGTGCAGGATTCTCAAATTTATGAGTAATTAATGGGTGACGACCCAGATCACGGATAAAACCAATACTGGAGCGACATTCATTCACCGCCAGTTTCAACCACACCGGCACCACCTGCTCGGGATGCTGAGATAGCTGAAGTCTGGCGCCACGCAGGTATTCAGGAAACTGCTGCAGACGACGCTTTAAGGATTTATGTACATCATCAACAGGATAGATTAACAACTGGTAAATAGCATTCACCGGCACATAATCGGCAGGATTACAAAAACGCCAGTCACGCTCCTCAAGGTCGTGTAGTTCGATTTCAACCGCAGCCCTGAGTATTTTATAATCCAACTGAGCTTCATCAGTCAGTGCTTCAATATTCATTTCATCAAGCGCTGAAACCAGTTTCTGGTTTAATGCAATCAATGCACCAATATCATCATCAGCGTAGCTACGCAGCTCACCTGAGTGATCATTTACACCGATCTCAACTGCTCTTTCGGGATGAAAACGAAACCAGGCCCGATAATATTGTTGTTGTAATTCTTCAAATAACTGCTCTGCTGATTCTGACACTCAAAACACCCTTAATCTTCAATAATTTCAAAATCGTGTGTTATTTCCACACAGTTAGCCAACATGATAGAAACAGAACAGTACTTTTCTGCTGTCATGGTGATCGCGCGCTCTACTTTTTTGGCATCCAGTCCTTTGCCCTTAATAATGTAGTGCGCATGAATTTTGGTAAAAACCTTGGGTATTTCTGTTGCTCGTTCGGCTTCCAGCTCAACATGGCAATCAACGATATCCTGACGTGCACGCTTCAAAATATGCACCACATCGAAAGCAGTACAACCACCCATACCCAATAACACCATCTCCATCGGGCGGACACCCATATTACGACCACCATCATCTGGCGGTCCATCCATCACTACAGAATGCCCACTGCCGGATTCTCCAACAAAAGACATGTGATCTAACCATTTAACCGTTGCTTTCATGACACTGCTCTCTAAAAATGAAACTTTTAAGCCACTATGTTCCACACTTGTGCTTTATATCTATGATCATTTGTGTATGATCAATCACAATAGAGATAATTCTATCATTCGTAGGCCACATAAATGAGCATTATTCAAGACATTCCCGCAGCCAATCCCTCTTTAGAAAAACTTCTTAGCCACACGCACCATAAAACGTATCCGGCCAAAAAGATCATTATTCACGAAGGTGACAACTCGGAAAGCCTCTACTATATCATTGAGGGCTCAGTAAGCGTACAGGCGGAAAGCGAATCTGGTGATGAAATTATTCTGGCTCACCTCAGTGCCGGTGATTTTTTTGGCGAATCCGGGCTGTTTGATTTAAGCGATGAGGATGCCAGGCGTTCCGCCTGGGTACATACACGCTCAGATTGTATCGTTGCTGAAATCAGTTACCAGCGATTCAGAAAAATAGTCACCGAGGACCCAACGGTGATGTTCTTACTCACCGGTCAGCTTTTCACACGATTAAGAAAAACCAGCATGAAAGTCCGTGATCTGATTTTTCTGGATGTCAAAGGCCGTATTGCTCGCTGCCTGCTTGAGCTCAGTTCAGAGCCCGATGCCATGACTCACCCCGATGGCATGCAGATTAAAAGTACTCGCCAGGATCTGGCCAAGATGGTCGGTTGTTCACGTGAAATGGCCGGAAGAGTACTTAAAGAACTAGAAGATGATGAACTCATCAGCGCCCATGGTAAAACCATAGTGGTATTCGGTACACGCAAACCGACTTTTACTTCAGGAAAATAACTCAGCGAGTCTCTCACCAGGATCTTCAGCCCGCATAAAGGCTTCACCCACCAGGAAGGTATGCACATTATTATCTCGCATTAACTTCACATCTTCCGATGTATGAATACCACTCTCAGTCACCAAAATCCGATCAGCCGGCACCATATCAAGCATCGACAAGGTCGCCTGCAAACTGGTTTCAAAAGTATGCAAGCTACGATTATTAATGCCTATCAAGCGAGCATCCGTGGCCAATGCTCTTTTCATTTCCTGTTTATCATGCACTTCCATCAACACATCCATTTTCAGCTCGTGCGCCAGCGACAATAACTCTTTCAACATGACGTCATCCAGTGCTGCCACAATCAATAAAATACAATCGGCATTGATCATTCTGGCTTCATAGACCTGATAAGGATCAATAATGAAATCTTTACGAATCACAGGTAGCCCACAAACTGATCGCGCCTGTTTGAGAAAGCTCTCGCTACCCTGAAAAAAATCTGCATCAGTCAATACTGACAGGCAGGTGGCTCCATGTGCTTCATAAGTTTTTGCAATTTCAGCAGGATTAAAATTTTCTCTTAAGATACCTTTACTGGGAGAAGCTTTTTTAATTTCAGCAATGACCGCCGCTTTATTCTCAGCCAGTTTTTTTTCAATAGCCGCAATAAAACCACGCGCCGGTCTTGCCTGCTCGGCATATTTTTTTAAATCTTCCATCCCCAGTTTGGCTGAACGCTCAGCGATTTCCTCGCGTTTGCGTCGAAGAATTTTTTTCAGTATATCGGGTCGACCAGTCATAGTTTATTAGCCGTGGTTTTTGAAACCAGTTGCTGTAATTTTTCCGCAGCTTTGCCCTGTGCAATGACTTCTGCGGCACGTTTTACGCCTTCTGCCAATGAACCCACCAAACCTGCCACGTAAATTGCGGCACCTGCATTGAGACAGACAATGTCTCTGGCCGGACTCGGCTGATTAGCCAAAACACCTTGAATGATTTTCAAACTATCCTGTGCATCCGCCGCTCTGATGCTTGAAAGATCAGCGCGTTGCATCCCAAAATCATCCGGTTGAATGGTGTAACTTTTTACTTCACCGTCTTTAAGTTCGGCCACTGTTGTCGGCGAGCCTATACTAATTTCATCCAGACCATCTTCAGCATTGACTACCAGCACATGCTCACTGCCCAGGCGCTTCAGCACCTCGGCCAGTGGCACTACCCAATCTTTGCTGAATACACCCAGCACCTGATTCGGTGCACCCGCAGGGTTAGTCAAAGGCCCGAGCACATTAAAAATAGTCCGTACCGCCATTTCCTTTCGCGGGCCAATGGCATGTTTCATGGCACTGTGATGCATGGGTGCAAACATAAAACCCACACCAATTTCATTGACGCAATCCGCCACTTGCTCGGGGGTTAACTGAAGATTTACTCCAGCAGCTTCCAGCACATCAGCACTACCCGACTTACTGGTGATTGAACGATTGCCATGCTTGGCGACGCGCGCACCGGCCGCTGCAACGACAAAAGCACTGGCAGTAGAAATATTGAAACTGCCCGATGAATCACCACCTGTGCCACAGGTATCGACCAGATGTGTTTTCTCGACTTCGACCCGGGTCGAAAGTTCGCGCATCACCGAAGCGGCGGCGGCAACTTCATCAATGGTCTCACCTTTCATGCGCAGGCCGACCAGGAAACCACCAATCTGTGCGGGCGTGGCCTCGCCGGTCATGATCAGACGCATCACCGTAGTCATTTCCTCGGCGGACAAATTCCGTCTTTCTGTGACTGCTTTTATTGCGCTTTGCATATCCATAACAACATCCACCATTACAATGTCATATTCAAAAAGTTCTGTAATAATTCATGACCACACTCGGTCAAAATTGATTCAGGGTGAAACTGTACGCCTTCAACCGCCAGTTCCTTATGACGCACGCCCATGATTTCATCCATCTCACCATTTTCTGTTTCGGTCCAGGCTGTCACTTCAAGACAATCTGGCAGTGAATTTTTTTCAATTACCAAAGAGTGATAGCGTGTAGCGACGTAAGGATTTTTTAATCCCGTAAAGACATATTTACCGGTGTGATGAATTAGCGATGTTTTGCCGTGCATGATTTCACGCGCATGCACAATCTTGCCACCATACACCTGACCAATACTCTGATGCCCCAGACAGACGCCAAGGATGGGTACTTTGCCCGCAAAATTTCTGATCACGTCCATCGATACGCCCGCTTCATCCGGCGTACAGGGCCCTGGCGAGATCATGATGCGCTCAGGAGCACGTTGTTCAATTTCGTCCACAGTAATCTGGTCGTTGCGATGCACTTCAACATCCGCACCCAACTCACCTAGGTATTGAACCAGGTTGTAGGTAAAGGAATCATAATTGTCGATCATTAATAACATGCGTGAATACTACCCGATCTATAAAAGTTCTTCTTGCTTAACTCGTGATTTTGCATAAGGTGAAGCCAGTGGCTCACCAACAAACAGACCCTGTCCCGGCCAGGCTACACTTTTCCAGTACGACTCGATCAAGCTATTGCCTTTGATATATTTCTCAATAGCTATACCCGGATGCGGAAATTTCTGAAGAAAAGCGCACGGTTCAACGACTGCGCCATAACTACCGGTTACACCCGCATCTAGCCAACGCAGCAAGCTCATTTGCCTGGTGCCAAACAAAACACCGCCCGTAGAAGTCAGGTGATCAGCTATGGCACCATCCATAAACTGGTTACTTTCTATCTTTTCAACGTGAGTCAGGCCGGTAAAATAAAACATCACATCCTCTTTATTCTCTAACACATTGGCATTCACCTGCTGAATTTTCATGTGCCCACCCAAAGCTATAATTGTCGGCGCATAAAGTTGCGCACGAACATTACGGTTTTTATCAGTGGTGCTCATCAAATACGCGGTACCCTCCGGATACTGACCATCCGCACGTACCCCACGATCGATCATGGCAAATACCTGATCAATCGATCTACCCGCCAGCATTATGCTAGGTCGTATTTTGAAATCATCAAATGGCGCGCGGCTAGTCACATTAAAATAAGGACTAGATTGCGTTGCCTTACAACCTTTAGCACAATATTTTTCATCAAAACCAAATGCAAAAGCACTGGTAATCGACATACAGTCGACACGAAATGTTTTGCTCCAGGCTAACGCATAAAATTGCACATGCTCTGGTGTTTTTTCCAGAACTTGCTGATAAATCTTCTGGAATTGCGCTTTACTTAAGGTGGCTGCTACGGGTGAAAACTCAACAACAATAATATTTTCATCCGGAATATTTCTTTTCTGCTGATAGTAATCAGCGATAAGCTGACTATCTGGGTCCTTGCTATTAACAATAACAACTAACTTTTCTGCAAGTGAACGCTCCAGTTCAATAGCCATTACCGATAACGAGCAAGATAATATCAACATAGATAAAATAGCTCGAAGAAAACAATTCATAAGCTACCTAGTTGTTTTTATTCAATCCGGACTCAGCTAAAGTCACTGCCCGAAAAATTGCACGCGCCTTATTCATAGTTTCTGCCCATTCATTGTCGGGCACCGAATCATAAACAATACCAGCACCGGCCTGGATAGAAAGCTGTTTATTCTTGATTACAGCAGTACGAATCGCAATCGCGGTATCCATGTTTCCATTCCACGACAGATAACCGACAGCACCAGAATAAACCCCACGCTTCACCGGCTCCAGTTCATCAATGATCTGCATGGCGCGAATTTTGGGCGCACCGCTGACCGTGCCTGCAGGGAAAGTTGCACGCAGTACATCCATGGCATTCATGTTGGCTTTGAGCTGACCGGTGACATTCGAAACAATATGCATGACGTGCGAGTAACGTTCAACAATCATTTTATCGGTAAGTTTAATGCTGCCGGTCTTACTGACGCGTCCGGCATCATTACGACCCAGGTCGATCAACATCAGATGCTCGGCCAGTTCCTTGGGATCAGCCAATAACTCCGCTTCCAGTGCTTTATCCTGAACCTCATCTTTACCACGAGGACGCGTACCAGCAATTGGTCGCACGGTGATTTCACCATCTTCAAGTCGCACCAGTATCTCGGGGGATGAACCCACCACGTAATGATCGCCCAGATCAAGGTAATACATATAAGGTGATGGGTTCAAACTACGCAAGGCACGGTATAAATCCAATGGCTTTGCACTGAAAGGGATGGTCAGTCGTTGCGACAATACCACCTGCATGATATCGCCATCAACAATATATTGTCTGGCTTTATCAACGGCTGACTTATAACCTTGCTCAGTAAAACCAGACACAAAATCAGCCTCGTCGACACGACGCACCTCATGCGCAGACTCATCAGGCACAGAACTGCGCAAGCCCGCTGCCAGTTCCTGCAGACGTAACTCACCTTTTGCTAATGCATCATCCTGCTGCGGATCAACATGAACAATGATGTATAACTTGCCAGAGAGGTTATCAAACACGACCACTTCTTCGGACACCATCAATAAGATGTCCGGCGTGCCCAGAGGATCGGTTTTGTTATCGTGATCTAAACGCGGCTCGATGTAACGAATGGTCTCGTAACCAAAATAACCGACCAGGCCGCCAGTGAAACGCGGCAGATCATCAAAATCATCCTGCGCGTACTGTTCCTGAAATTCACTGATCCACATTAGCGGATCGTCCGCATGTTCTGTAGAAACCACAGCACCATTTTCTTCAATGGTAATTTGACGGTTGTTAATTTTCACAACCTTTGTGCAAGGCAAGCCGATAATGGAATAACGACCCCATTTCTCGCCACCATGCACCGATTCAAACAGATACGAATAAGGCGTGTTAGCCAGTTTGAGATAAGTACTGAGAGGGGTATCAAGATCGGCCAGAACTTCGCGCACCAGCGGCACACGATGACAGGCCATTTCTTTCAGTTTTTCAAATCTTAACTTGTTGGCGTTTTCAGAGGACATAATATTTTCCAGAACATAATTTACAAGTATTCATACACAGTTGCACAGACGAGCTTTACCATCGCCAGCTACAACCACCTCTCAATACCTGTTGTTCGGAAAATATATTCATGATCAGAATAATAGTTCAAGTTCGCTTGAAGCTCTATACTTCAACAGCTACCAATTGATAATATTTTTGATTTCTGCCATGGAATCGACGACGGCATCCGGATTGTAATCACGAATATCTTCACCGTGATTATAACCATAAGACATACAGATAATATCAAAACCGGCGGCACGTGCCGCTTTCACATCACTCATGGAATCACCCAGCATTAATGAA
>Ga0224496_10002092_pt1 | contig 12013 bp, 13 predicted proteins | sample SF_Jul11_sed_USG_2_FD_168127 | JGI IMG/M metagenome (GOLD analysis project Ga0224496, IMG submission 168127) | Sediment microbial communities from San Francisco Bay, California, United States - SF_Jul11_sed_USGS_8_1 | ecosystem: Environmental > Aquatic > Marine > Sediment | place: USA... | reverse complement strand
CACCGCCACCACCAGCGTCATCAGCAACATAAATAGAAGCCGTATACGATCAACCGCCACGCCTTCGCTTCTTGCCAGCTCCTCGTGGATGGCAATGGCCAGGAAGTCACGCCACAGGTATAACAGGCAAATGGCAACCAGCATTACCCCCGCAAGCATCCACACAAGATCAGTAGTATTTACTGCAAGAATATCACCAAATAGATACGCCATTAAATCTACACGGGCACCCTGCTTTTGCATATAGGCCAGCAGGATCAGGCCCAGGGCGAGAGAGCCATGGGAAAATATACCGAGTAAGGTATCGAGGGAGAGCTCCGGTTTTCTTTGAAATACGATCAGCAATGTACTCATCAGGAAGCCAATCAGGAATACGCCCAGCATGGGCTCAAGGTCGGTGATGAGTGCTAGTGCTGTGCCCAGCAGGGCGGAGTGAGCCAGTGTATCCCCAAAATAGGCCATGCGTCGCCATACCACGACACAGCCTATCGGTGCAGCCACGGCCACCACCAGGATACCGGCAATCAGCGCACGTAATATAAAATCATCCATGGTGATCGTGCCCGTCACACTGTATGACATCACCATGGATATCATGACTGTGATCGTGTTTATGTGTGTAGACAGCCAGGCCATCGATGGAGGAGCCAAATAACTTGAGGTATTCCGGGTGCTGGCTGACATCCTCCGGGTGCCCGGTACAACAGATGTGGGTATTCAGGCACATCACATAATCCGTGGCCGCCATCACCAGGTGGAGGTCGTGGGATACCATCAACACCGCACAACCGTATTCATCCCGAATTTCTGTGATGAGCTGGTAGAGTTGTTGCTGGCCATTAATATCCACACCCTGCGCCGGCTCATCCAGCACCAGCAGATCCGGTTTTCGCAATAAGCAACGGGCCAGCAGGATACGCTGGAACTCCCCACCGGATACATTCTGTATTGCCGTATGTAACAGGCTGGTGGCACCCACACGATCCAGTGCCTGCTGGATTGCCGCATCCGAGACCTTACAGGCCAGTTGCAAAAAACGCTTTACGCTAAGCGGCAGCACATCATCTATCTGTATTTTCTGGGGCATGTAGGCGATGCGTAAACCGGCTTTATGGACCAGGCTACCGGTATCCTGTCGCAGCAGCCCAAGCAGGACACGCACAAAGGATGTCTTACCCGAGCCATTGGGGCCTATCAGGGTGATAATTTCTCCGGGACGAATACTTAAATCAATAGTATCCAGTACCAGCCTGTCGCCCACGCTGAGACAGATCTTATCTGCCTTGATCAAAAAACCCTGAGCATCCTGATTCATGCTATTTTCTGCGCTAGCCTCAATTAAACTGTAAAAACCTTGAATAAGGCCTTAAAATCCGCGTAACAATACCATAGTCCAATCAACTACGCAGACATATCACCTTGAAAAAGCTACAGCAGTATATACTTTATATACCCATCATTTGCTTATGCGCGATTGCCTCCAGCGAGGCACAAACAAATAGCATACTGGTGAGCATCAAACCCCTGCATTCACTGGTCAGCGGACTTACCCAGGGCATAACAGAACCCGATTTATTACTGAATGGCAGCCAGTCACCCCATGATTATCATATGCGCCCCTCGGAACGCCGACTGATTCAACGGGCCGATACAATTATTATTGCCAGCCCGCAGATTGAAAGCTTTGTTGCCCAGCTGCAAACCGAGCTTAAAGACAAACGCTTTATTGCACTATCGGAGATTCCGGGCATCAAAACACTGCCCGCACGCAGCACCGATAATGACGGACACAATCACCATCACGACATCGACGGCCATCTCTGGCTATCCATCGATAATGCCATTACTTTCCTGCGCCACCTAAGTATAGTCCTGGCTGGAGATGACCCGACAAATCGTGATCGCTATTTTCAAAATCGAGACCACCTGATTAAAAAACTGCAGGCACTAAAACAACAATTAGGCGACCAGCTCAGTCCGCTCAGCAATAAACCCTTTATTACCTTTCATGATGCCTTCCAGTATTTTGAAAATGAATTTAACCTGCATAACGGTCGATTTGTAACCATCAATCCAGAACATAAACCCGGCATCAAACAAATACGGCACTTAAAACAGCAAATTCAACAGCAGCAGATCCAGTGTATTTTTTATGAACCACCGCAGATACCCAAAATTATCAACATTCTCAATGAAAATAAACAGATGCAGGTATGGCCTCTTGAGCCACTGGGCAACTTTTTAAATCCGGGAGCTGAGCTATACTTTCAACTATTAAGTAATACGGCACAGCAACTATATAACTGTTTAAACGAACCAGGACACTAAAAGCAAGATCATGGTAGAAAGAGAAAAAAGACAAAAAGCTGGAGGCTCCTACCTTCAACTAAGCAAACACGACGTTAAAAACAATAAAACAAAATATCCCATTGAGAATATCAGCCGGGGCGGCTTACGTTTTTTCAGCACAGATGAATTTGAAATTGATGACCGTTATGAATTAAACATCTACCTGGAAAATGGAAACACCCATTCTGCGATGGGACGCATATGCTATTGCGAAAATAATACTTCAGATAAGGAAGGGCATTACTACGGCATCAGTTTCCTGAATAATTACCTGGAGGCGAGTGCCTGAGAGGAGATTAAGGTAGGGGAGAAACTCCCCATACCACCAATCACCATTGGTATCACTGCCTTTGTGAACAGCTACATTCATGTGCCTGTTCGTAATAAAAAGAGCGGCGCTATTCCATGCACCGTCCTTGCGTGTGGAGATGACACGCAGATTATACCGTGCCGATAGGCACACATTTTAAAATTCAAAACCAGAAACTTTCAGTTCCTGATGGGTATAAAAAGAGCGGTGCTATTCCATGCACCTTAGCATCAGCGTGGTTGCTATATAGAAAATCGTTAAATCCGGTTAGAGCTCTGTAAACTTTCAGTACTTATTTGCAGTAGACATGCCAGTTTCACTAATCACAAAATAATCAATAAGTTATCAAGACCAGACTGGACCTTCTGCACCGTTTCAATTGCATAGTGCATTACGACAACGATGATTGCATTGCAATATGCAATTTTCTGACTGAATCACGAGCACAAAAAAGCCCGGTCAATAGACCGGGCTTCGTTTTACCTGAGTAGCAATAACTGCCGAGCTTACATCATACCGCCCATGCCACCCATGCCACCCATGCCGCCCATATCAGCAGCACCCGCTTCATCCTTGGGCAGTTCAGCAACCATACACTCGGTAGTGATCAACAGGCCCGCAACAGACGCTGCATTCTGTAATGCAGAACGCGTCACCTTGGTAGGGTCCAGTATACCCATGGCAATCATGTCACCGAACTCTTCGGTACCGGCGTTATAACCGAAATTACCCTTGCCTTCGGCAACCTTGTTGAGGATAACAGAGGCTTCTTCACCGGCATTGGTAACGATCTGACGTAGTGGCTCTTCCATGGCGCGTTTCGCAATAGCGATACCCACGTCCTGGTCATGATTATCACCTTTCAGGCCAGCAATCGCTGCACAGGCACGGATCAGCGCAACACCACCGCCGGGTACTACACCTTCTTCAACCGCTGCACGAGTCGCATGCAATGCATCGTCAACACGATCTTTCTTCTCTTTCATTTCAACTTCGGTTGCAGCACCGACTTTGATCACGGCAACACCGCCAGCCAGCTTGGCTACACGTTCCTGCAGTTTTTCCTTATCATAATCGGAGGTTGCTTCTTCGATCTGTGCACGAATCTGGGCAACACGGTCCTCAATATCGCCAGGCTTACCCGCACCGTCGATAATCGTGGTATTTTCTTTGGTAATCGATACCTTCTTCGCACTACCCAGGTCATCCAGGGTGGCTTTTTCCAGCGACAGGCCCACTTCTTCAGAGATCACCAGGCCACCGGTCAGGATAGCAAGATCCTGCAGCATGGCTTTACGACGATCACCAAAACCCGGTGCCTTAACCGCAGCAACCTTAACGATGCCACGCATGGTGTTGATAACCAGTGTGGCGAGCGCCTCACCTTCAACATCCTCGGCAATAATCAGCAGGGGTTTGCCTGATTTGGCAACGCCTTCAAGGATGGGCAGCAGATCACGGATGTTTGAGATTTTCTTATCAAACAACAGGATATAGGGGTCTTCCAGCTCGGCACTCATGCTTTGCTGGTTGTTGACAAAGTAGGGTGACAGGTAACCACGGTCAAACTGCATACCTTCTACGATATCCAGTTCATTTTCCAGGGATGTGCCTTCCTCAACAGTAATTACACCTTCTGTCGTTACCTTATCCATCGCCTCGGCAATAATCTTACCAATGTCATTGTCTGAGTTGGCAGAGATAGTACCGACCTGGGCAATGGCACTGTTATCGGCACAGGGGGTAGAGATCTTTTTCAGTTCGGCAACCGCAGCAATAACCGCCTTGTCGATACCACGTTTCAGGTCCATCGGGTTCATGCCCGCAGATACGGACTTCATACCTTCACGGACAATGGCCTGGGCCAGTACAGTCGCTGTCGTTGTACCGTCACCGGCAACATCAGATGTCTGTGAAGATACTTCCTTCACCATCTGTGCACCCATATTTTCGAACTTGTCGTCCAGTTCAATTTCACGGGCAACCGAGACACCATCTTTAGTGACAGTGGGTGAACCAAAAGACTTTTCCAGAACGACATTACGGCCCTTGGGACCCAGGGTTACTTTAACCGCATTCGCCAGAATATTTACACCATTAACCATGCGGGCGCGGGCATCATCACCAAAACGTACTTCTTTTGCAGACATTATTAATATCTCCTTTAAATTCTATGAATTAGGCTTCAATGACGCCGAGTACGTCGTCTTCGCGCATAATTAAAACTTCTTCACCGTCAACCTTCTGGGCTGTACCGGCATATTGACCAAACAGGACCGTGTCACCCACTTTTACATCCAGTGGACGCACTTCACCTTTATCATTGACCTTGCCATTACCCACGGCAAGGACCTTGCCCTGTGATGGTTTTTCTGTGGCTGAATCAGGAATAACAATACCACCAGCACTGGTGCGTTCTTCTTCCAGACGTTTTACGACCAGGCGGTCATGTAACGGACGAATTTGCATCTGTTTTAATCCTCTAGGCTAAATTAGCACTCACATGATGAGAGTGCTAATGATAATCATGTACCCGCCTGAGTCAAGCAACCCGGTGATTTTCAGTCCTCGCGGCGAAATTCACCTTCAATTGTCTTTGACTCGGGAGGGTAAGTATTTTCTTTGTGAACGCTATATGTGGACTGAATTGTAGAATTCAAGAGCAGGTAACGAATTATTCCACGACGGGTCTGGGGTAATAGGCAAATAAAGCCCAGCGTGTCAGTAAAAAAGCCGGGGGTGATCAGTAAAGCCCCGCCCACGGCCAGAAAGATACCCTCGAACATTTCCATCGCGGGGATCTGCCCCTGCTGCATCAGCTGTGTCGCCCGCATCAGGGTACTCAGGCCCTGGTGGCGCAGCAGGTTAACGCCGATAACGGCCGTCAGCACCACCAGGAATATGGTCCAGCCGGCACCGATCTGCGAGCCGACCTGGATCAGCACATAGACCTCGACCAGGGGAATAAGGAAAAATAAAACGGGCCAGAATCGCAACATGAATCACTATCTCGATGTATGTAAAGAAATACCCCGCCTGTTACCAGGCAACGGCTTTCGTCGTTAATAAAGCATAATGGTACTTGCCATGACACCACTAAAAGCATTATGTTCCCCTTCATGACAAGAGGATCGGCCAAGAACTTATCCCATCATACCGGTTCTAATACAGCAACTGGCACTAAACCTGAGTCCACGCGAGACCTGAATAATGATCAAATTCTTCCCCGGCATCCGGGTTAACACACTGAGTAGCCTGCTCTTTATATCCCTGCTCATGCTGGTACAGACAGCACAGGCAACCAATCCCTTCCAGTCGATGGGTGGTGGCGGTGGTGCCGATGAAATCCTTGATGTGGACCAGGCCTTTATGCTGGATACCCGGGCCGAAAATGGCCGGGTCGTTGCCCGTTGGGAAATAGCCGATGGCCATTATCTCTATCGTGACAAGATCCAGATCATGGCCGAAGATAGCGCATCGGTGACATCAGGACAAATCCAGCTGGACCCGGGCGAACTCAAACACGATGAATATTTCGGCGATATCTATGTCTACCATCACCAGGCAAAGGCGATACTGCCGATAACCGGCATTAAAGATGGGGCCGAAGCGGTCAATTTCAAGGTAAAGTACCAGGGCTGTTCTGAAATATCCGGCATCTGCTACCCGCCCACCACCAAAACCATAAGCCTGAAACTCAGCCCCATTAGCGCGGCCGAGGCCGCAACGATATCATCGGCTGATTACCCGATGGTTTCGGAACAGGACCAGATCGCTGCGGCACTGGGTTCTGACAATATCATTATTACCATGCTGGTGTTCTTTGGCTTTGGTCTGCTACTGGCCTTTACCCCCTGCGTGTTCCCGATGATCCCCATTTTATCCAGCATCATCATTGGCCAGGGCAAGACCATCAGTACCCACCGGGCATTTGTTCTATCTCTCACCTATGTGCTGGCCATGGCCGCCACCTATACCGTCGTCGGCATCATTGCCGGCCTGTTTGGTGAAAACCTGCAGGCGGCCTTCTAGAACCCCTGGATTCTATCCAGCTTTGCCGCGGTATTTGTCGCACTCTCTTTCTCCATGTTTGGTTTTTATGACCTGCAAATGCCCGGTTTCATCCAGGGCCACCTGACGCATGTCAGCAACAAACAACAGGGGGGCACCCTCATCGGTGTCACCGTTATGGGCTTTTTATCGGCACTGATTGTCGGCCCCTGCGTTGCCGCGCCTCTTGCCGGTGCACTGATCTATATTGGCCAGACAGGCAATGCCATGCTTGGTGGCGCCGCCCTGTTTGCACTAAGTATGGGTATGGGCGCGCCGCTGATCGCGATTGGCACCTCAGCCGGCAAATTACTCCCCAGGGCCGGTGCCTGGATGGATACCATCAAGGCCGTATTCGGCGTGATGTTACTGGCCGTCGCCATCTGGATGCTGGAACGTATCATCCCGGTGAGCGCAACCCTGGTTCTCTGGGCCATACTGTTTATCGTCTCCTCTATTTATATGGGCGCCCTCGAGGCACTCAAGGCCGGTTGCTCCGGCTGGATAAAACTATGGAAGGGACTGGGTATTATCCTGTTTATCTATGGCGTACTGCTGCTCATCGGCACCGCTGCCGGTGGCAAGAGTATGCTGCAACCGCTAAAGGGCATCACCGGCACAGCTAGCACCGTGGGCCAGGCGACACACCTTGAATTTAAAACCATCAAGGGCATGGACGGCCTGAATCGCGCCCTCGAAGAAGCCAAGGCGCAGAACAGGACCGTAATGCTGGATTTCTATGCCGACTGGTGTATTTCCTGCAAGGAAATGGAAAACCTGACCTTTACCAAACCGGATGTGCAGGCCGCCCTGAAAGATACGATATTACTGCAGGCCGATGTCACCGCTAACGATGAACAGGACAAGGCACTCTACAGGGAGTTTGGCATTATCGGACCACCGGCTATCATATTCTATGATGCCCAGGGCAATGAATTACGTAACTACAGGGTTGTTGGCTATATGCCCGCAACAAAATTCAGCGCCCATGTAAAACGCGCTTTTCAATAAACCTCATCTAAGCCTTCATTTATGAAAAACAGCATCATCTTTATTATTGTTTTAATTCTCGCTGGCTCTGCCGGCTTTACCGCCCAACGCCTGATGATGAATTCTGATCGTCAAAACTTACCCATCCAGTTACCCGAAGAAACGGCCAGTGTGATTGGCCAACGTCGACCTGATTTTGAACTGAACGATATTGAAGGTAATCCGCGCAATATTAATGAATGGAACAACAAAGTTATCCTGGTTAACTTCTGGGCCACCTGGTGTCCACCCTGTAAAAAAGAAATACCTGCCTTCATGGAACTACAGGAACAATATGCGGACCAGGGCTTCCAGATCATAGGCATAGCGATTGATAACCTGGATGATGTCAAAGACTATGTCGACACCATGGGCATCAACTATCCCGTCATGGCGGCAGAACTCACGGCAATGGAAATAGCCCGACTCTACGGCAACCGTATCAATGCCCTGCCATTCAGTGCCTTTGTTGACCGGAACGGCATTATCACCCATATAAAACCCGGTGAACTATCAAAAGAAGCGACTGAAAAGCTGATCCAGTCCCTGTTATAAAGCATCGGTTTTACCTGGACGCTATGTTTACGCTGTGATTTGATTCAAAGATCCCCAATAAACTAACGTGAAATTCACTAATTTTGCACTGAATTCCGTCAAACAGGTAGACATCCGCCTGCCATCGGTGCAAAATCACATTTATTCTATCTTGCAGCAAAAATAATACGCATCATGGCTCAAATTCTTGTCTTGAATGGTCCCAACCTGAACCTGCTAGGGTCACGTGAACCGGAGCATTACGGCAGTCAAACCCTCTCAGATATCATCGCTGAGATGGAAAAACTGGCCCTGGAAATGGACCAGCGCATTGATCACCTGCAATCCAATAGTGAACATGAACTGGTTGAACGCATACATCTTGCGCAACAGGATGGTACGGCCTTCATCATTATTAATCCCGCAGCTTTCACCCACACCAGCGTCGCCATCCGTGATGCATTAAGTGGCGTAAAAATACCTTTTATCGAGCTGCACCTGTCTAATGTGCATGCCCGTGAAGAATTCCGAAAGCATTCATATTTTTCTGATATTGCCCTTGGTGTGATATCAGGACTGGGCGCCACAGGCTATGAACTGGCCCTGCGCGCTGCAATACATCATCTGACTAACAGTTAACGAGTAAGGTCTGAATCCGCATGGATATACGAAAAATTAAAAAACTGATTGAACTACTGGACGAATCCGGTGTAGCCGAAATCGAAATCAAAGAGGGCGAGGAATCGGTACGTATTTCCCGCCAGATGCCCGCCGCAGCCATGCCCAGCCAGGCCATGTATCAACCCATGATGCAGGCAGCAGCACCCGCCGCTACGCCAGCACCGGCACCAGCGCCTGCAGCAACCGAGGCACCGGTCGAGGAAGAAATCTCCGGCCACAAAATTCTCTCGCCCATGGTGGGCACCTTCTATCGTTCACCATCACCCGGTGCGCCATTATTTACAGATATAGGCAAAACCGTAAAGGAAGGCGAGACCTTGTGCATCATCGAGGCCATGAAAATACTGAACCAGATCGAGGCAGACAAATCGGGAACGGTTAAGGCCATCCTGGTTGAAAATGGTCAGCCCGTTGAATTTGGCCAACCCATGTTTGTGATTGAATAAACCAAAACAGAATTTAAAAGACCACTATGTTAGATAAAGTCGTTATTGCCAACCGGGGCGAAATCGCCCTGCGTATATTACGTGCCTGCCGTGAGCTGGGCATCAAGACCGTAGCCATACACTCGGAAGCCGACCGCGACCTGAAGCATGTACGCCTTGCTGATGAATCGGTATGCATTGGCCCTGCGCCATCAACCCAAAGCTACCTGAATGTACCCGCGATTATCAGTGCCGCAGAAGTAACCGATGCCATGGGGATTCATCCCGGCTACGGTTTCCTCTCGGAAAATGCCGATTTTGCTGAGCGCGTTGAAGACAGCGGCTTTGTATTTATTGGGCCTAAATCGGAATCGATCCGTATCATGGGCGATAAGGTGGCCGCCATCAACGCCATGCAAAAAGCCGGCGTCCCCTGTGTGCCGGGCTCCGATGGCGCACTCGGCGATGATGCGGACACCAATCTGCGTATTGCCCATGAGATTGGTTACCCTATTATTATCAAGGCCGCTGGCGGTGGTGGTGGTCGCGGTATGCGCGTGGTGCATTCCGAGGCTGCATTACTCAGCTCTATCTCACTGACCAAGACTGAAGCCGGTTCCGCCTTCGGCAACGATACCGTCTACATGGAAAAATACCTGGAGCATCCACGCCACGTTGAGATCCAGGTCTTATCGGATGGCCAGGGCAACGCCATCCACCTCGGTGAGCGTGACTGCTCGATGCAGCGCCGTAACCAGAAGGTCGTCGAGGAAGCACCGGCTCCGGGCATCACCGAAGAGCAACGCAATAGAATAGGCGCCGTCTGTGTCAATGCCTGTAACCAGATTAACTACCGCGGTGCCGGCACCTTTGAATTCCTCTATGAAAATGGCGAATTCTACTTCATCGAGATGAACACCCGCGTCCAGGTCGAGCACCCGGTCACGGAAATGGTAACCGGTGTCGACATTGTTAAAGAGCAACTCTACATTGCCTCCGGTGAACCACTGCGCCTCAAGCAGGAAGATATCGTGCTCAGGGGCCATGCGATTGAATGCCGCATCAATGCCGAAGACTCAAAAACCTTCATGCCATCACCGGGGAAAATTACCCGCTACCATCCACCGGGCGGACCGGGTGTACGTGTCGAATCACATATATACAGTGATTATGTCGTGCCCCCCCATTATGACTCCATGATCGGCAAACTGATTACCCATGGTGATACGCGTGATACTGCCATTGCCCGTATGCGTGGCGCCCTGTCTGAAATGGTTATCGAAGGCATCAACTGCAACATCGCCCTGCAGATGGATATCATGAAGGATGCAGCCTTCCAGGCTGGCGGTGCCGATATCCATTACCTCGAGAAGAAACTTGGCCTGTCCTAATTCCCTGTCATGGGGAACACAGGGGCACCTGCACCTGCACCTGTCCCTGCAACCCCGCGATCTAAAGTAATGCCCTGGATTCAGGTTATACTGGAAACCGACCAGTCAGTGTACGAGCAGGCCGAACAGGCCCTGCTCGATACCGGCGCACTCTCGGTCACCTTCAAAGATGCCGAAGACAACCCGGTACTGGAGCCCGCACCCGGCGAGACCCCCTTATGGGACACACTCGTTCTTACCGGTCTCTACGAAGCCGACATTGACACCGGTGCGCTCAGGCAACAACTACAGCAGCAGCTCGGGAATCACCCCGTCAAGATAGAAGCCCTTGAAGACAGGGACTGGGTGCGCGCCTGGATGGACAGCTACAAGCCCATGCAATTTGGCCAGCGGCTCTGGGTCTGTCCCAGGCATTTGAGCCCACCTGAACCGGATGCGGTCAACCTGATGCTGGACCCGGGCCTCGCCTTCGGCACCGGCACCCATCCCACCACGGCCCTGTGCCTGCAGTGGCTGGACCAAAATAATATAGATGACAGGCAGGTGCTGGATTATGGCTGTGGCTCAGGGGTACTGGCCATTGCCGCCCTGTTACTGGGGGCAAACCACTGTGATGCGGTAGATATCGACCCGCAGGCGCTGGAGGCAACCCAAAATAATGCTAAAGACAACCAGGTCCTCAACAGGCTGGATATCATGCTGCCGGAAAAATTAAGCACACAACAATATGATATCGTACTGGCCAATATCCTTGCCGGTCCCCTGGTGGAACTGGCACCGGTACTTGCAGGCTTCACCCGGCACGGTGGACAGATTGCACTCTCGGGTATTTTAAACACCCAGTCCGATGAAATCATCGCAACCTATTCAAAATGGTTTAAACTCGATGATAAGGTTGTTTCGGAAGACTGGGTCAGGATTACCGGTGTCAAAATTTAATTCACTGAATTAATTATCATTATGCAAACTGAATGCCCCCATTGTCATACTGTTTTCAGGGTTAGTGAAGAACAACTGGAAAGGGCCGATGCCCAGCTACGTTGCGGTCACTGTCTGGCTATCTTTACCGCCGAAAGCCCCTATCAGAATCCATCGCGCCCTGAACTATCAAGCAATAATACCGTTGATGATAACGAAGAATTATTAACAAACGATCATCAACCGCTACCCGATGTAATCCCCCCGGAACTACGCGCAGAGACACGGTCCAACCGTCATCACTACAGTATCACCGGCACCCTGTT
>Ga0224496_10002091_pt1 | contig 12014 bp, 11 predicted proteins | sample SF_Jul11_sed_USG_2_FD_168127 | JGI IMG/M metagenome (GOLD analysis project Ga0224496, IMG submission 168127) | Sediment microbial communities from San Francisco Bay, California, United States - SF_Jul11_sed_USGS_8_1 | ecosystem: Environmental > Aquatic > Marine > Sediment | place: USA... | reverse complement strand
TCCCGTTGCCAGCAGTCCGACAATGGCGTTGACGATCGACTTCTCACCGATGACTTCGCCAACCGGTGTGTAGTGTTCTCCATGGTTCGTGTTGGCGAGCACCGTTCGAACCGCCTCATCGGTCAGGAGATCCCGCAAGGGCGTGCCAGGGTTGACGAACGAGCCGCTGGGCAACTGCATGCCCATGAACTCCATCAGCATCTGGTTGCTGTTGGCTGTGCCGTAGAACGTGCAGGTCCCCGGTGCATGGTAAGCGGCGGACTCGGACTCGAGCAATTCGTCGCGGCCAATGCGGCCGGCAGCATACTGCTCGCGAACGTGCGCCTTGTCCTTGTTGGACAGCCCGGAAACCATCGGGCCGGCAGGCGCAAAGGCCACCGGCAGGTGGCCGAACGACAATGCGCCGATCAGCATGCCTGGAACGATCTTGTCACAAATACCCAGGCAGATAACCGCATCGAACATCTCATGCGAAAGCGACACGGCCGTCGACAAGGCAATGACGTCGCGGCTGAAGAGCGACAGGTCCATGCCGTCCTGTCCCTGCGTGACGCCATCGCACATCGCGGGAACGCCACCCGCCAGCTGGGCCACCGCACCAAGGTGTGCTGCCGCATGCTTGATCCGCGCGGGGTAGGTCTCGAACGGCTGATGTGCGCTCAACATGTCGTTGTAGGCAGAAACAATGCCGATATTCGGAACGTCGTGTCCGGCCAGCGCTTTCTTCTCCATCTTGCTGGATGCTGCCATGGCGTGCGCGAGGTTACTGCATGACAGGTTCACACGCGTCGGGCCGCCATTCGCGGCTTTGTGGATGCGCGCAAGATACTCGCCGCGGCTTTGTTCGCTGCGAGCCTGGATTCGCCGGGTGACGCGATCAACGGTTGCATTCATAGACTTGACCTTATGGGGCCCAGTACACACTGACCGGGGCACGCTTTTGTCGTAGCAGGCGAGCTACGGGTAGATTGATGTTCCCATTCCTCGCGTCTTCATAGACGGCGCGCTTGTCGTCACCGAAGAACAGCAGGACGATCTCGTCGCTGCGCGCCAGGGCTGACAACGTCAGGCTGACGCGCCGGTGCGGACTCGCGGCGGTTTGCACGGGAATACACAATGTAAGTGAGTTGGCGTCCAGACCTTCTTTCAGGTTCTCGGCGTCGGGGAACAGGGACGCGAAATGGCCGTCAGTGCCCATGCCCAGCAACGCACAGCCGAAAGGCAGCGGAGCCAGGCGAATATCCTCGTTGAGAATCCGGCATTGCTCCTCGATCGCAATCTGGTCTGTGTAAAAAGGCAGGAAATCCGCGTCCTTTGCATTGCCGACCAGCAGCGTATCGCGTATCAGTTTTTCGTTGCTGTCGTCGTGCGTGGGTGGCACCCAGCGCTCATCAGAAGCCAGCACGGCGACATTGCGCCATGCGATGTCCTGCTTTGCCAGTTCCTCGAAGCACCGCGCCGGTGTCGTGCCGCCGCTGACGACCAGCGAGGTCGATTGCCCCGCATCCAGGCGGCGACGCAAAGCGCTTGTGACCTTTGCGGCGGCGGCGACTGACGCCGCTTCGCGACTCTCTAACAGATTTTCCATCATTCAGGTCTCCGGCAGCCAGGCGCGGCCGTCGCGGTCGAGCAGGAGTGACGCGCCCGAGGGCCCCCAGGATCCTGCGACATAGGATTCAACCTTCTGTTTTGTCGACGACCAGCCTTCGATAATCGAGTCGGCCCATTGCCATGCCGCTTCGACTTCATCGCGACGCATGAACAGGGCGGGGTTGCCACGCAGGACCTCCATGAGCAGGCGCTCGTAGGCATCCGGGTAACGTATGCCGAAGGTTTCTTCAAAACTGAGGTCGAGCGCCACGGGGCGCAGGTCGAACCCGCCAGGGCCGGGCTCCTTTGCCATGAGCGACAACTTGACGCCTTCGTCGGGTTGTAAGCGCATGATCAGGCGATTCGGTTGCACATTGAATGTCTGTTCCGGAAAGATCGAGTGGGGAACTTCCTGGAACTGCACGACGATCTCCGAATGCTTGGCCTTCAGCCGTTTTCCCGTGCGAATGTAGAAAGGCACGTTCGACCAGCGCCAGTTATCTATCTCGAGCTTTAGCGCCACAAAGGTTTCTGTGGCACTTGCCGAACCGCCCAGCTCTTCCATGTACCCGGGAACGGTCTCACTCCTGATGGCACCGGCGGTGTACTGGCCGCGCACGGTTGTCGTGCGGAGACTGTCTGCCGAGATCGGCCGCAGCGCCTGAAGCACCTTTATTTTCTCGTTGCGCACGGCATCGTGGTGCAGGCTCGATGGCGATTCCATGGCGACCAGGCAGACAAGCTGCAGGATGTGGTTCTGGACCATATCGCGTAGCGCGCCTACCTTGTCATAGAACTCGATGCGCCCACCGACACCGAGGTCTTCGGCAACGGTGATCTGCACATGGTCGATTGACCCGCGGCGCCACAAGGGTTCGAACAGCGAATTCGCGAACCGCAGAGCCAGCAGGTTTTGCACCGTTTCCTTGCCGAGATAGTGATCGATTCGGTAGATCTGGTTTTCGGCAAAACACTCGCCGACCTGCTCGTTGATGGCGTAGGCCGATTCGTAGTCGTGTCCGAGCGGCTTCTCGAGAACAATGCGGCTCGACTCCGTGACGAGCGCATTCTGGCTCATCCCTTTTGCGATCGGACCGAACAGGCCGGGAGCGGTAGCGAGGTACGCCACCCGTACGCGATTACCTGACTGGTTGAGGATGTTGACCAGGCCATCCCATGCTTCGGGCGCAAATGCATCGCATTGCACGTAGTCAATGCGATCCCGCAGCTTGTGCCATTCTTCGTCCTGGAAATCGTCTTCGCGCAGGTGGTCACGCAACGCCGTTTCGACCGTCGCGAGATAGTCGTCGCGACTCAACGCGCCGCGGCTTGCCCCGATAATGCGACTGTCGCCGGTTACCTGGCCGTCGCGCACGCGATGGTAGAGCGCCGGCATGAGCTTGCGCATCGCGAGATCGCCGGTGGCGCCGAAGATGATCAGGTCGAACTCGTCGACCGGAATAAAGTTTGCCATGGAACTCTCCTGAGGACCGGAATTTTACTACACATATACCCCGGTTATGCCAACAAAATTATCTGTCGCTACAGAAAAGCTGTAGTATTGCTACATGCTGGATCGTATTCATGAATCGACCGAACGCCTGAGCGACGCCGAAAAGCGCGTCGCGACCTGGGTCCTCGACCACCCTCGGGAAGCGGCTGAATCGACCGTGGCGAAGGTGGCGAGGGAGAGCGGGGCCAGTGAGCCGTCCGTCATCCGCTTCTGCAGGCGCATCGGGCTGAGCGGATTTCGCGAACTGACTATTCGGCTGACCGAGGCGCTGAGCCGACCGGACAGTTACATTCACCAGGATGTTCGTGCCGACGACGCGACGGCCGATGCCGTGACCAAGGTGGTCGATGCGTCGATTCGCGCGCTCGTGGATTTGCGCGGCACGCTGTCCACCATGCCGCTCGACGAAGTCGTCGCGCACATGGTCGCTGCCAGGCAATGGGTGTTCGCCGGGCTGGGCGCATCCGGACACGTTGCCGGCGATGCCTGCCACAAGTTTTTTCGCCTGGGCATGCCCTGCAGCGCATTGACCGACAACGCGACTATTCGTCAGTTCGCTTCCATCGCCGGGCAGGGTGAAATCATTCTTGCAATCTCCAAATCGGGTAACTGGGGTGAGCTGATACCGTCGCTTACCAAGGCTCGGGATAATGGAGCGGTGATCGTCGCATTGACGGAGCGAGAATCCGAGCTCGCCCATGTTGCGAACGTCGTAGTCGGATGCGGCTCCTACGAAGACACGAACATCTACACCCCGATGATCTCCAGGCTCGTGCAGCTCACCTTGCTGGATGCGCTGCATGTTGCCGTGGCAATCGCCGCCGGGGATACCGCCGCTGAAAATCTCAGGCGTAGCAAAGAGGCATTGACGTTGAACTATGGTCCAGCCAGCTGAGCATCTTGAACTGCACGTGCGTGTCAAAACGCCCGGTGAGAATGCAGTAAACCTGCTGTACCAGGAGAGCGGGCTTTCGAAGCGCCGTGTCAAGGACGCGATGACCAGGGGCGCTGTCTGGATAACGCGGGGGAGCAATACGCAACGCTTGCGACGTGCCAAGCGGGAACTGCAGGCGGGTGACGAAATACATCTCTACTACAATGCTGACATTCTGGCCGAGGAACCGGCGGAACCGTTGCTGGTAGCAGACGTCGGTGAATACTCAGTGTGGAACAAGCTCTATGGCATGAGATCGCAGGGGTCGAAGTGGGGCGACCACTGTACCCTCGCGCGTTGGGCGGAACGCAACCTTCGGCCGGAACGCCCTGCATTCGTGGTACATCGACTCGACCGGGCGGCCAGCGGATTGATTCTCGTCGCTCACTCCAGGAATACCGCCGCAGATCTGTCACTGCTGTTTCGAAATCGTGAGGTCGACAAGCGCTACCAGGCCTGGGTGAAGGGCGACTTCTCCCGGCATGAAAACCCTTGCCGGGTGGACGCGGATATAGACGGCAAACACGCAGTCAGCGAATTCGCCTTCGCAAAGACGGAGGACGGTCGATCGCTGGTCGATGTGCGCATCGAGACCGGTCGCAAGCACCAGGTGCGACGCCACCTCGCAGGTCTCGGATTCCCGATCGTTGGCGATCGCCTGTACGGCGATGCTGCGCACGATGAGGTCGACCTGCAGCTGGTCGCCTGTCGCCTGGCGTTTCGTTGTCCGGTATCGGGCGAGCTCGTGGAGTATCGAGTGTGAAAGACGTCATTCGATTATCTGGACGCATCCGCTGCCGCCTGGACAACGAGTGCGATCTCGTTGTCGATGCCACGCTCGTCGCGGACGTAGGTTGGTAACGTGCAACTCAAGGCACCCGCAATATTTCCGTCCGGGCCGAACACCGGCGCTGCAATGCAAACAAAGCCACGTGTAATTTCCTCGTCGTCGATTCCATAACCGTTACTGCGTATGGTCTTCAGCGACTGAGCCAGCTCTTTCTTGTCGGTGATCGTGTTCCTTGTATAGGCCTTCAGTTTGCCTGCCATGGCAAGTTGCCGCTCGGCCGCGCTTGACCACGCAAGCATCACCTTACCGATACCGGTGCAGTGCAACGGAAAGGACTTGCCGATCTCCGAATGCAGACGAATACCGAAGTTGCGATTCTCGATCTTGTCGACATAGGTGCCCTGACCGCCGTCCCGGACGCCCAGCGTTACCGTATGGCCGGTCTGTTCGTGGAGACGCAGGAGGTGAGGGTAGGTCTTGTTGCGGATGTCATATTTCGACATAACCGCCGAGCCCAGCCGAGCCAGCAATAACCCGCCAGCGTAGGTTCTGCTGCCTTCCTCGTGCTCAATGGCGCCGATCTCGGTCAGTTCGCGCAACAGTCTGTGCGCCGTTGATTTCGGTACTCCGCTATCGCCGACGATGCTCGTAAACGTCGCGCCGTCATTGCCGCTGTCCACGATCGCCTGGATGAGTTTGAAGGCATTGCTTGTCGATCCCACGGCTATCCCCCGGTTGACATTCCCGCTGGTCGCGGTATTCTAGTTCCTAATAAAGAACAAAGTTCCATATATGGAACAACATCTGAAGCAGATAGTCAACTGTGTTTCCGGGGTAAGCCGATGAACGACATTACATCCAGACTGGCATGCGCGCCGGTTGTGCCACTTATCCAGGCGGACGATCCGTCTGTCGCAATCGCAACGGCCCGCGCCCTGGCGAAAGGCGGGCTGACCGTACTCGAGGTGGTGCTCAGGACACCGGCTGCCCTGGAGTGCCTGCAGGCACTGTGCGCGCTTGACGACGACATCGTCGTCGGCGCCGGGACGGTCCTCAATGCCAAAAAGACCCACGACTGCATCGAGCGGGGAGCGGCTTTCATCGTATCGCCCGGACTCGACGAGGGCAGTGTCCACGCGGCGCAGTCGCAGGATGTGCCGATCTACCCGGGCGTGATGACGCCGTCCGAAGTGATGCGCGCGATCAGCCTCGGCCTCGATGTCGTGAAATTCTTCCCGGCATCGATCGCCGGCGGAGTGCCCGCGCTGAAGGCGCTCGGCAGTGTGTTCGGTGAACTGAAGTTCATGCCGACGGGCGGCGTTTCCGCTGCCAACCTGCACGAGTTCCTGGCGGTACCCAGCGTGCTTGCCTGCGGCGGCAGCTGGCTGACACCCAAGGCGGCAATCGCCGACGGCGATTACGAACAGGTAACAACGCTTGCGAGCGAGGCCATAAAGATCGCGACGCAGACCAGAGGAGAACAGAAATGACCGACTTTCTCAGCCTTGGCGAGATCATGCTGCGCCTCAAATCGCCCGCGCACGAGCGCTTCTTTCAGTCCCCGCAACTCGAAGCCACATTCGGCGGTGGCGAGGCAAACGTCGCCGTATCGCTCGCGAACTATGGGCTCAACGCGGGCTTCGTCTCGGCCTTGCCCGCCAACGATATCGGCGATGGGGCGATTCGTGAGCTCAGGAAATTCGGCGTCGATACGTCGCGCGTAATTCGCAGCGGCGACCGTGTCGGTATCTATTTTCTCGAAACGGGCTCCAATCAACGACCCTCGAAAGTCGTGTACGACCGCGCCGGTTCTTCCATCTGCGAAGCAGGTCCTGGCGACTTCGACTGGCCGCAGGTCTTCAAGGGCGCGAAGTGGTTCCATATTACGGGGATTACGCCGGCACTCAGTCAGAGCGCGGCAGATCTCTCGCTCGAGGCGTGTAAGGCGGCCAAGGCACAGGGTCTCACCGTGTCGTGCGACTTCAACTTTCGCGGCAAACTCTGGAAGTACGGCAAGTCCGCCCCGGAGGTCATGCGTGAGCTGGTCAAGTACGTCGATGTCGGCATAGCGAACGAAGAGGATTGCCAGAAGTGTCTCGACATACACGTTGACGTCGATGTCGAGAGCGGGGCGCTGGATACCAGTAAATACGAAGCGCTCACAAGCAAGGTTCTCGAAACATTTCCCAACATGTCGGTCATCGCCGTGACGCTGCGTGAATCTCGCAGTGCAGACCGCAATGGCTGGTCTGCCTGCCTGCGCGACGCCAATGGCTTCTACCTGTCCAAACAGTATGAAATCACGGACATTGTCGATCGGGTAGGCGGCGGCGACAGCTTTGCGTCGGGCCTGATTGCCGGGCTGAATTTCTACGACGATCACCAGCAGTCGCTGGAATTTGCCGTGGCCGCGAGCTGCCTGAAGCATACGATCCAGGGCGACTTCAATCGCGTCAGCAAGGCCGAAGTGCTGCATCTCATGGGTGGGGACGCATCGGGGCGCGTACAACGCTAGAATAGGCGTTTTGGAGCCGGACATTGGCCCATAACGTTGCGCAGGAACAATGGTCGTCGCGGCGCGGTTTCCTGCTCGCGGCGATCGGTTTTTCGGTCGGCCTGGGGAACATCTGGCGCTTCCCCTACGTCGTGGGCGAAAATGGCGGTAGTGCCTTTGTCATCATCTACCTGCTCTGCGCCTTTGCCATCGGCCTGCCGTTGCTGGTCACCGAGCTGGCCATCGGCCGGCTGGGCCGCAGCGATCCGGCGGAGAGCTATCGCGTCGTCGCGCGCAACAGTGGTCGTTCGACGCGATGGGGCGGTGTGGGCGCGCTCGCCATCGCCTGTGTCTTCGTCGTTCTCTCCTTCTACACCGTATTGTCCGGGTGGACGTTCGACTATTTCGTGAGAGGCGTCACCGGGAGATTCGAGGGCATCGATGCCGCAACGTCGACCGCCATGTTCTCGGGGCTGATGAGCAACCCATGGCGCCTGTTGTTCTGGCACACGGTGGTCAACCTCCTGATCATCCTGATCATTCGACGTGGCGTCCAAAGGGGCGTCGAGCAGGCTGCCAACGTACTCATGCCCATTCTCTTTGGCGCGCTCATCGTCATGGTGATCTACAGCGCAATTGCCGGGGACTTCGGTAGCGCTGTCGCTTTCCTGCTCGAGCCCGACTTCTCCAAAGTGACCGCCAAGACCGTCATGATCGCGATCGGGCAGGCCTTCTTCTCTGTCGGCGTGGCGATGGCAACCATGATTACGTTCGGCGCCTACCTGCCGGACAATATCTCCATTCCGAGATCGGCGGTGATCATCATTCTCGCGGATACGGGCGTCGCCATGCTGGCCGGCTTCGTCATCTTCCCGCTCGTCTTTGCGTTCGGCCTGGAACCTTCGGAGGGTGCCGGCCTGATTTTCCAGACGCTGCCGCTCGCGTTCGGCCAGATGGCGGGCGGCCATCTGTTTGGCGCCCTGTTCTTCCTGTTGCTGATCGTTGCCGCCTTGTCGTCCTGCCTGGGCGGTGCGGAAGCGGTCGTATCCTGGGTTGACGAGCGTTGGCGCATTCCGCGCGAGAAAGGCATTCTCTATTTCGTTGGCACCATCTGGCTGATCGGCATTACGACGATCATGTCGCTTGGCGAGTGGTCTGACGTCTATCCACTCAGCTTTGTTCCCGCACTGGCAGAGGAGACGATTTTCGATCTGCTCGAGTGGTTCGCCGCGAATATCCTGCTGCTCCTCGGTGCGGCACTGACGTCGATCTTCTTTGGGTGGCTGGTGCCAAAGAAGACCAAGCTTGCGGGTATGGGTATCAGCGACGGCCTGTTCTATGTGTATGCCAACGCGATGATGCGTTACGTCATTCCACCGCTTCTGTTCGTGGCGCTGGTGTTGGGGCTGATGGAACGCTAGCCGACAGCCGGCCTCGTTCGTCGTGAGAACCAGAAGGCGGGCAGGTAGCACAAATAGAACGCGGCAATCAGCCAGGCCATCGAAGCATCGCCAAACAGGTCCATGCCGGCGCCGATCAGGAACGGGCCCAGCATCATCCCCGCGCCCCACATGCCGGTGTAGAGCACGCTCGCGGCGGCCAGCTCGGAACTGCGAAAACGCTGACCCAGCAGGATGATGCCCAGCGCATAGATCATGCCCTCGATGCCGCCGAGCGCAAAAGCGAACACAGGGCCGGCGACCGGCTTCGTGATCAGCAGAGGCATCGCCGCAAATCCAATCATCGTGAGCAGGATGCACCACAACAGCAGGCTGTGTCGCCGGACGTGGTCGGCAAGCCAGCCAAGCGGCAACTGCAGGAACACGCCGCCGAGGGCAAACGTGGTCAGCAGCGACAGGCTGCGTGCCTCGCCAAGGCCGAGATGGATGCCGAACAGGGGGAAGAAGGCCACGAACGCCTCGATTGCGGCTGCATAGGTGAGGTTGAGCAGCATGATGTAGGGCACGAGCCGGAAAATATGCAACAGGCTCGTGTGGCTGCGATCCGCCGCCGCCGATGGTTTGTTGCGAAGCCATAGCAGTGGGACGCTCGCCAGGATGATCAACCCGGCGGTTACCGCGAACGGCAACAGGCCTGACGTACCCGTGGCGACCAGTACCAGCGGACCGAGCGCAAAGCCTGCTGCGCCTGCCGAGCCATAGACGCCGATGATTCTCCCGCGCCAATTGTCATCGGCCAGCTCATTGATGACGATCTCGCTCGCCGACCACAGGATGGCCGCCGCTCCCCCCAACAAGAAGCGCAACGGAAACCAGGCAACCACGTTCTGCCAGGTACCGAGCAGGATCAGGGTGGATGCGGCGACGAGGGTAGAGAGTTGCATGATGCGTGCGGGCCCGACGCGCACGATGAAGCGCGACGCAAATGGCGCGATGAGCACGCCGGCGCTGGCCTGGATCACGATACTCAGGCCGATGGCGGTCTTACTCACCCCTTGCGCGTCGAGAACGAGCGACAGCAGCGGCAAGGTCAGGCCGTAAACGAGGTTGACAATGACCATGGACGCAATGACCGCGGCCAGACTCTTGTTGCGTCCGATTAGCATTGTGTCATCATAATCGCTTCGCGCGCACCGATGGAATCCAGTAACCGATGGCGAATGCCGAGCAACTCCTCCACGAAGCGCAGTTCGCTTTTCACAACATCAGTTATGGTGAGTCGCGCGCCAACAGGCGGAATGCTGCGCAAGCCAGGTCCATCAGCATGAAGATTCTTCGCAAGTTTCCGGGGACCATGGAGGCACGGGAGGCGCACGCGCTGCTGATGAGGCTCGGTGACGAGGCGTTCACCTCGGCATTGAGTGTGCGGCACAAGCACATAACGCAGGAAGAACATCACCGCACGCCGGCGGCCACCGTCTCACCGTCTGCCCGAAACGATCTGAGAGTGCGCGCCGCCACCGGCACCATGGAGTCACTTGACTGGAGCGGTTTGCTGGCAGTGATCTTTGCAATGCCCAAGGTGTTGTTCGCGGCGCTTGTCGTCGGAGGGTTTCTCTTGTTCGGGATCTTCGGTCCGCTCCTGTTGCTGCCATTGGTCGCCTTTATCCTTCTGACGGGTCCTTTCAGGCAGATGTTGAAGCCGGAGCAACGCCGGCAGATGAACGCATTCATCGTGCGAACAAACGAATTTATCGACAGGCAGCGTTAGCCGTCACGCAAGGACCCTGGTTCGCAACCGGCTACAGGAAGCGCTCGGGCGCCAAGGCATCCATCGGCAGGTCCGTCGCTCTTTCGGCGAGGAGGTCGGCGACGGCCTTGCCGGTGAACGGAGCGAGGCTCAGGCCCAGCATGTTGTGACCGGTTGCCAACACCGCGTTCGACAGTCCGGGTACGCGTCCGATAATCGGTAAGCTGTCCCAGGTCATGGGTCGCCAGCCATACCATGCGTTCTCTTCGAGCGGCCCGGCCGGGTGCTTGAGGTAAGGTTTGGCCGAATCTTTGAGCTGCTGGATGCGGGCACGCGGAATCGAGTCGTCGAAACCCGCGAATTCCATCATTGAGGCAATGCGGTAACCCGTATCGAAGGGCGTGACGCCGATATGCTTCTCCGGTATCAGCAGCGGATAAGACGGCATGATCTCGGGCTGCGTCATCGTCACCGAGTACCCCTTGCCGGGCTCAACCGGGATGTTGCAGCCCAGGGAATCCGCGAAGTCACTTGACCAGGCTCCGGCTGCGAACACGTACTGGTCGGCGCTCATCTTTCCATTGGACGTCAGTAGCCCGGTGATCTTCCCGTTCAGGGTTTCAACTGCATCGACGCCGCAATGCTCGACAAAGTTGACGCCGTCCTTGCGAAGTTGTCCGGACCAGGCGGCGTTCAATCGGTCAGGACGGAGGTGACTGTCACCATCGTAGTAGTACGCGCCGGCGAGGCCATCGAGCAACGCGGGCTCGAACTCGACGAGTTCGTGCCCCGGAATACGGCGCGCCGAGAGTCCAAACTCATCGGTCAGCATCGCATCCATGCGTCCGAACTCGTCAAGGCTTGCGTCCTCCCGGAAGACGAACAGCATGCCGTTGCCCTGCCACTCGCATTGCAGGGCGGGGTTTGCCAACAGTTTCTTGAACTCGAGCATCGACGCAGTGAGGATCTCATTCAGTACCGCGCCGGTCCTGAGCATCTGCCGCTTCGTGCAACGACGACCGAACTCGAACATCCAGCGGTAGAGTGCCGCGCGCAGCTGTGGTTTTACACGGAACGCCGCTTGCGGCTGAAACACCGACTTGATCCCGGTCCAGATGGCGTCCGGTGTGGTGAGTGGCAATACGTGGCTGGGTACGAGGAAGCCGCAGTTCGCGTGCGAGCAGGCGCCGCCGATTGTCGATCGATCGATGACCGTGACGTCAAAACCGTCCCTGCGAAGGTAAGAGGCGCACGCGATGCCTATGTGGCCGGCGCCAATAACAATTGCGCGGCTGTCTGCCACTAGCCAATTCCTTCGGCGAACGGGTCGCCCGCCTGCTGCACCAGGACACCCTCGGCGCAGATAAACGCGCGGCCCGTAATGCTCGGGATGATCTCGTTCTTGTCGTTCAGCGAGTACCTTGCGATGAAACGACTGCCGACGACGCTCTCCTGGATCCAGTCGGTATCCGGGGCAAGTGTCCCAGCCTCCGCGAGGCAGGCGATTTTCGCACTGGTACCGGTGCCGCAGGGTGAGCGGTCG
>Ga0224496_10002090_pt1 | contig 12016 bp, 8 predicted proteins | sample SF_Jul11_sed_USG_2_FD_168127 | JGI IMG/M metagenome (GOLD analysis project Ga0224496, IMG submission 168127) | Sediment microbial communities from San Francisco Bay, California, United States - SF_Jul11_sed_USGS_8_1 | ecosystem: Environmental > Aquatic > Marine > Sediment | place: USA... | reverse complement strand
AACGGCGGAAAGCCCGCGGATGCGGCCTTCCAGGTCGCGGAGCAGCGAGATGGAACCGGTGCTGCCGGTGCTTTCCGCCCGGTCTTCCTCCTTGTGCAGCATGCTGATGATGGCGGCCAGGTTGTTTTTGACCCGGTGGTTGACCTCGCGCAGCAGCACCTCCTGGGTTTCGGCGTACTCGCGGAGTTTTTCCTCGGCCCTTTTGCGTTGGGTGACCTCACGGCCCAGCACCACCAGACCCCTGCGGCGATCGTCATCGTCGAAGACCGGCACCTTGATGATGTCGTAGATTCTGTCGTTGCCATCGGGGCCGGGAATGATTTCCTCGGACTGAAGAGCCTGTTTGGCCAGCCAGGCCTTTTCATCGGATTGTTCGCAGGCCAGGAACGCCTCCTTGAAGATGGGGAGGGTCTCCGCTGCCAGTTCCGAATCCTTGCGGTGCCGGTAGTCCACCCCCTGCAGGTGAAAAAGTTCCAGATCCGCCTGGTTGGCCTCGAGCCAGCGGCCCTCGCCGTCCTTGAAGCAGACGATGTCCGGGGTGGCGTTGATCAGGGTGCGCAGCTGCTCCTCTCGGGCCTGGAGCGCGTCCTGGGTTTCGCGGCGCTCGGTGATGTCGGTGCCGATCTGGATTTTGACCAGGCGGCCGTTCAGCCAGAGGATGGCCTTGTCACGATTTTCATACCAGCGGTTGTTGCGCGAATTGTACGCCTCCCAGACATGGGTTTTGTCGGCCGTGACTCCGCCTTGACGCAGGGTTTCGTTGGGGCAGAAGTCGCAGGGCCCGTCCTGGCCGCTTTGGATCGCCTGCCAGCAGACTCTGCCGGTGACATCGCCGAAGATGTTTTTCGCGTAGTGGTTCAGGAAAAGGATTTCCAGGCTCTCCATGTCGATGACGTAGACCAGGGCGTCCAGGCTGTCGAAGACGGTGAGCAGTCGTTGGTGCGACGCCTGCAGCGCGGCCTCGGCCCGTTTGCGATGGGTTATGTTGCTGGAGACGTGGACGCTGCCGAACAGTTCGCCCGTGGCGGTGAAGATCGGGGAGACGGCCACGTGGAAGTAGTTGTCGGTCGCCGGGTCGTGCAGTTCGACGGCATGTGATTTGCCGTCTCGGAGCATCTGGAGGTGGGGGCATTCCGCCAGGGGGCTGCTCTGGTTGTGGAGCAGCTGGTGGCAGAACTTGCCGACGCATTCTCGGGGCTCGAGCCCTGCTTGGGCGGCAAGTGCCTTGTTGACTCTGATGATGTGGTGCTGGCGGTCGATGATGGCGATGCTGTCCGACACGCTGTCAAAGGTCCGTTCCCATTCGTCCTTGGCGCGGAGCAATGCCGCCTCGTATTGCCGTTGTTTGATTACCTGGGTGAGGTGGTTGGTGGCGTTGCGGAGAAAATTTACTTCCGCCTCCTGCCAGGACCGGTGGGAAAGGCAGTTGGCGAATTCCATCAGGCCGTGGAGGCGATTGTCCACAAGCAGGGGAAAGACCAGGATGCTTTTGATTTCCCTGGATTCCAGATGCGCTCGTTCATCGGCGGGGAAGTCTTCGGCGCTGCCGGCGATGATTCCGCCGGTGGCGAGGATTTTCTCCCAACGCGGAAAGTGTTGGCGCAAGGGCAAGATCGGTTCGTGGTCGGCATTGCGCCGCGGCAAAGTGGTGGCGGTAGAGCGCCATTCCGCCAGGAGCTGGAGGGGGGACTTCTCTGCCGCTGGTTCGGGGGTGAGGAAGATAAATGCTCGGCTCGCCTCCGAGGCCGGACCGATACAGGCGAGGTATTCCTGGAAGGGGATGTCGTGGTGGGCCTGCAGCAGGGTTTCGGCACCCTGGGTGAGCGCTTGCAGGTAGCGTTCCCGCATTTGGAGCGAGGCTTGGGCGTGTTCGCGCAGGATTCTGGCCCGGGCCAGGCGCAGGCAGACAAAACCGAGCAGCACGGCAATGACGCCGATGATGACCTCGACTTTGCGCAGCCAGCCGTGGCGTTCGATGTCGAGGACTTTGCGCGGCACCAGGGAGACGACCTTCCAGAAGTAGCCGTCGGGAGGCAGGATGGCATCGTTGTCGCCGGCCAGGTCAGGGTTGCCGGCGCTTGAAAACATTCCCGCCGAGAGGGGGGAAACGGTGGTGAAGGTGAAGAGTCCCGCCGGGGTTGCGAGCTGGCCTTCCCTGATGAGGTGAATTTGTTGCCAGACCTCTGGATAGGCGGCGGCAAAGGTTTGATTCAGCCGGTCGGCAAACATGAACCCCCATTCCATTTCCGGGCGGGGCCCCCTGAGCCAGTAGCCGTCTCGGTTGATGAGCATGGTGATGGTGCTGGTGTTGCGCGGCGAGTGGTTGAAGGAGTGGAGCATCCGTTCGGCCAGGTAGTTGAGGATGAGAATGCCGCGTTTGTGCCCCTTTTGGTCAAAGATTGGGGTGGCGAAACGGAGGGTTGGTTTCAGGGGGTGTTCAATGGCGCCGTGCTCCACGTTGAGGTCCAGCGGGGAGACGTAGATCGCGTTTCGGTCGAGTTTGAAGGTGTCCTGGAAATAGTAGCGGTGGCCCTTGGCCTGCAGTTCCTGTTTCGGCACAATCGAGGCGTGTTTGCCGTCATAGTTGACCCGCAGTGCCTCCATGCCGTCGGCATCCAGGATCCGTACCTGATTGTAGATACCCTTGGTTTCACAGATATGCATGAAGTCCTTCAGTAATTTTGCTGCGGTCGCTTGCCGGATGGAGCCGTCAGCGGCAAAGAGGGAGTCCGTGTCATGCTGGTGGGCGAGGAAGAGCAGGTCTGAGGTAATGGTTTTGATGTCGTAGCGCAACTGTTCGCCAAGGTTGGCGACCACCTGTTGCTCGATGTCGCGCAGGGCATGGTCTTCGGTGCCGGTGTGAACCAGGAAGAGGAGGGCGCCCACCGCGAGGATGACCGTCAAGAGCGGAACAAAGAACAGGAGTGCCAGGCAGAGGGTTCGGCGTTTGTCCTTGCGGGGGGATGGCGGTTGACTGCTCACGTGTCGTATCCTGGCCCCGGCTGGAGGCGGGAGAGGGTTGTGGGGAAAGGGAACGCGGCGGTGTTGCCGTCGGAGGATGTTTTCCGGAGTCCGTAACGGCATGGGGCTGCCGCAACTCCGAACCTATTCAAATGCCATGTGAAGGGTTGTTTGCTGATGGAGTTTGCAATTCACTTTGCCGCCCTGCGGGGTGTTCTCGACGCTCACGGATGCCGGAATCTGCCAAGATTAAATTATGATGCCTTTTGGTGGGATTGGCAACGGATAATGCCGGGAGGGGGTGGCGGCTGCCCGGCCTTTCGGGATTTCAGCCGGCCGGAACCAGCAGTTGGATGAGGCCGTAAGTGAGGAGACCCGCCGACAGGGGGGTGAGCAGCCAGCCGGCGCCAATCTGGAAGAGTATCTTGCTGCTGACGGTTCGGTAATCCTTGGTGATCCCGATGCCGATTACCGCGCCGATAATGGCCTGGGTCGATGAGACCGGCACCCCCACCTGGGTGAAGAGGTGCAGGGTAAGGGCGTTGGCCATGGTGGCGACAAAGGCCGAAAAGGCGTCCAGGGGCACCACCTTCTTGCCCACCGTCTCCATCACCTTGTAGCTGTAGGTGATCACCCCCAGGGCCATGCTGGCGCCGCCGATCAGCGCCGCGGTAAACGGAGAAAGCATGCCCGATCCGGCATAGACCCCGGTGATGTTGGCCACGTTGTTGGCTCCGAAGGTGTAGGAGCCATAGCTGCCGGCGATGACGATTCCCGCGGTGAGCACCATCTGGCGCCGGTAGATGTCGCGCAGGAAGCGGTTGAAGAGCAGGCCCAGCAGTCGGTACAGGAGCATGCTGAAGAGGATGGCGCCCAGGGGGGTGAGCACCCAGCAGGCCAGGATTTTGTAAAATTTGCCGAGATCGGTGGTGCCGGAAACCAGGCCGGCGCCGAGGATGGCGCCCACAATGGCCTGGCAGGTGGAAGCTGGCAGGGCGAGCCAGGTGAGTCCGGCGATGACCAGGGCGGCCGAAAAGGTGCAGATGCAGGCGGTGGTGTCGGAGAGGGTCGAGAGCGTCCCCATGGTGGTCATGCACTTGGGGCCCTCGATGGCCGCGCCCAAGAGAAGGAAAACGGAGCAGAGCAATACGGCCCGGCGGTAACGGATCAGGCCGGTGGCGACACTGGTGCCGAAGATGTTGGCGAAATCGTTGCTGCCCAGCCCCCAGCCGAGGAATATGCCGCCGAACAGCTTCCACATGGGGCTAGATCGCCTCCCGGGTGATCATGATCTGGATCCGGTCGGCAACGTTTTCCATGTGGTCGGAGAGGTGGGTGATCTGCTTGAGCAGGGCGTGGATATGCATCTTGTTGGCCAGGGGCAGGTCGGACTTGAAGATTTCCCGGGTCAGTTTCCATTCTAGATCGTCGATGTTCGACTCTTCAACGCCGATGCGGCGGGCTATTTGCCGGTAGGTGGAGTCCTTGTCGTCGGACCAGTGAAAATTGCCGAGATTCAAATAGTTCACCGCCTCTTTCAGGTCCGGGAACATCTCGATGTTGGCACTGGTGATGTCGCTGAAGGCGCCGCGAAAGGCGGGCGGGATTTCGGGGCGTTGCGAGAGGAGAAAGTCGCAGAAGCTTTCCGCGGCGTTGGCAACGCCGTCGATGGCGGCGGCTAACTGGTAGACATCCTTGCGCATGATGGGCAGGAAGGCGCCGTCCTGAAGCCGGGTGGTGATTCGGCGCAGGATCTGGTCGGCCTTGTTTTCCAGGCGGTCCACCTCCCGGGCGCAGGTTTTTGCCGTTTCCAGGTCGTCGTTGAGAAAGTTCTCCACTGTTTCATGGGCAGTGGCCAGCACCGTGCCGACGGTCTCGATGTGTTCATCGATCAGGCTTCTGACGTCTTCTTCCGGGTACTTTTTTTTGCGCAGCATGGTGTCCCCTTCCGTTGATTCTGTTTGCGCGGCGAGCAGTTATGATGCTTCTCTTGTCAGCTTACACGGACCGTCTTGAAAAGCAAGCTGGATAGGGAGGAAGCGGGGCATCGCGGGGCCGGCGTTGCTCGGTCGGCGCGGGCGATGGGTTTCTGGCGAGGGTGTGGTGCCGTTTGCATCGCGTCAGGCGCCATCTTTTTGATTTTTTTGTGTTTTTGAGTGCGTTTTGCTATGATTAACATCGGCCCGGCGGTCTCTCTCCTTTTCGTCGGCCAGGGGGCTTTATGGAAGAAAAGGCAATTCAGGATTACTATCCGGACCGGCTCAACCATTGCTATGGTTGTGGCAGTCTCAACGAGCACGGCCTGCATTTCAAGAGCTACTGGCGGGGCGAGATGGCGGTGGGCTCCTTTGTGCCCGAGGCCTTTCATGTCGGGCCGCCCGGCCATGTCTACGGCGGGCTGCTCGCTTCGCTCATCGACTGTCACGGCAATGCCACCGCCTGTGCCGTCGCCTATCTCGCCGATGGGCGGGCGTTGGGCAGCGAGCCCTTGTTGCGCTATGTGACCGCCGCCCTCCATGTCGAGTATCTGCGGCCGACCCCCATCGAGGGGCCGCTGGAGCTTGAGGGACGCGTCAGCGAGATCAACGGCCGCGAGACGGTGGTGGAGGTGACGGTGAGTGTCGCCGGCCAGCAGCTGGTGCGCGGCATGGTGGTTTCGGTGCTGGTGCCGGCGCGTTTTCTTGCCGAAGAGCCGTGAGGAGTTCTCTTCCGGCTAACGGTTCTCCCGCTGTTGTGCCAGAATGGCGGCGGCCTGTTCCCGCATCCTGAATTTCTGAACCTTGCCGGTCACGGTCATGGGGAATTCATCCACGAACCAGATATATTTGGGGATCTTGAACCGGGCGATCTTACCCCGGCAAAAGTCGCGGATCTCCTCGGTGGTGGCGGTCATCCCTTCGTGGAGCTGGATCCAGGCCATCACTTCCTCGCCGTAGTAGTCGTCCGGTACCCCGACCACCGCCACCGCCGCCACCTTGGGGTGGGTGAAGAGGAAATCCTCGATTTCGCGGGGGTAGATGTTCTCGCCGCCGCGGATGATCATGTTCTTGAGGCGGCCGGTGATCCGCAGGTATCCGTCCCTGTCCATTGTTCCCAAATCACCGGAGTGAAGCCAGCCGTCAGGGTCGATGGCCTTGGCCGTTGCCTCCGGATCCTGGTGGTACCCCCGCATGACGTGATAGCCCCGGAAGCAGATTTCGCCCACCGTGTCCAGGGGCACGGTTTCGCCGCTCTCGATGGCCACCACCTTGGCTTCCTGGTGGGGCAGGTTGTGGCCCACGGTTTCGGTGCGCCGTGCCAGGCTGTCCTCCGGGGTGGTCAGGTGGGTGATGGGCGAGGCCTCGGTCTGGCCGTAGCCGATCAGGATTTCGCGGCAGTGCATTTCGGTCATCACCCGGGTCATCAGGGCGGGCGGGCAGGGGGCGCCGGCCATGATCCCGGTGCGCAGGGAGGCGAGATCGAATTCCTGGAAGCGCGGATGCTCCAGCTCGGCGATGAACATGGTGGGCACGCCGTGGATTGCCGTGCAGCGCTCTTCGTGAACAGCGGTCAGGACCAGCTCCGGGTCGAAGTGTTCGCAGGCGATGACCACCGTTGCCCCCACCGACAGGCAGAGCAGGTTGGCGAGCACCATGCCGAAGCAGTGGTAGAACGGCACCGGCACGCAGAGCCGGTCCTGTTCGGTGAAGTGCATGGCCAGGGCGGAGAAGTAGGCGTTGTTCTGGATGTTGCGGTGGCTCAGCAGCACTGCCTTGGGGAAGCCGGTGGTGCCGGAGGTGTACTGGATGTTGATGGGGTCGTGGCAGTCCAGCCCCGCCGTGATCCGGTCCAGGTCGGCGACGGTGACCGAGGCGGCGGCGGTCAGCAGGTCGGCCCAGACGGAGAAGCCCGGTGTCGGGCGGGCGGTACGTTCCGGGGCGGCGGGGTCGTAGAGCACCACCCGGCGCAGGCAGGGAAACTGGTCGCTGTCCAGGCGGGAGATGGCGGTGGGTTGATGGAGGTCCGGCACCAGGTCGGTGAGCATGCGGACATAGTCGCTGTCCCGGAAACCGGGGATGGCGAACAGTCCCTGCACCTCGGACTGTCGCAGGACATAGGCAAGCTCCGCCGCCTGGTAGGCGGGATTGATGTTGACCAGGATGGCGCCGATGCGGGCGGTTGCCAGTTGCAGGAGCAGCCATTCGAGGTTGTTGCTGGACCAGACGCCGATCCGGTCGCCCGGGGAGAAGCCCAGTCCCGCCAGCCCCCTGGCCACCGTGGTCACGGTGGCGGCCAGTTGGCCGTAGGTGAGGCGGCGGCCCTGGGGGCGCGCCACCACCGCCTCGCGGTGGGCGAAGCGGGCGGCAACACCGGCGAAATGGGCCGGGATGGTGGTTTCGAGGAGCGGCGGCCCGTCGTCGCGCCGGAAGTAGCTCTGCTGCGGGTCGGTCATGGTTCTTCCCCTCGGCTGTTTTCTGACCAGCCATGTCGGGCAGGCGTGGTGGGCGTTTTCAGCCCTCCTGCCCTTCGTTCTTGGCGACTCCCGCCCAGTAGGCATCCACCCGGGCCTGGATCTCGGTGAGCAGACCCTCCTGGCGGCGGGGTTTAAAGAGGTGGTGGAAGCGGCCCTGACGGGCCAGGTACTCGGCCACCGGCCGTCGCGCCTTGGGTATCCGGCTGTGGCGCACCCGGCCGTCGCGGTACTCCTTGAGCGGCCAAACCCCGCACTCCACCGCCAGTTTGCCGATGGCCACCGTTTCGGCCGGATCGAAATCCCAGCCGGTGGGGCAGGGGGAGAGGGCGATGATCAGTCGTGGCCCCTGCAGGCCCCGGGCCGTCTCGATTTTTGTGGCCAGGTCCACCGGGTGGGCCGCCGAAACCGTGGCCACGTAGGCGGGGCGGTGGGCGGCCCAGATGGCGAAGAGATCCTTCTTGTAGCCGGGGTAGCCGCGCGAGCCCTGGCTGGTGGCGGTGCGGGCGCCGTGCGGGGTGGCGCTGGAGTACTGCTGGCCGGTGTTGCCGTAGCCCTCGTTGTCGTAACAGAGGTAGAGGAAGTCGAGGCGCCGGTCCATGGCGCCGGAGGTGGCGGCAAGCCCCATGCCGTAGGCCGAGCCGTCGCCGGTGAGCACCACCACCTGCAGATCGTCCGCCGGCTCGATCCGGCCTTTGCTGCGGAGGATGTCCAGGGCGTCCCGCACCCCTTGCGCCCCGGCCGGCGCCGAGGCCATGGCGGTATAGAGCCAGGAGCCCCGGAAGGGGGTGAAGGGGTAAACGGCGAGCAGGGTCATGCAGCCGGCGGCGTTGACAAAGACCGTTTTCTCGCCGAGCAGGTCGTAGACCTGGTGCAGGGCCTCCAGCCCCCCGCAGCCGGCGCACATGGGGGTGCCGCCGGCCAGGAGATGGCTGGCCGGTAGGTCGCGCATGTTTTTGATCCCGCTCATGGCCTCTCCTCCCCGGTTCGGCCGGCGGCGCGGGCCACGGCCTGGAGTTTGCGCACCTCGCGCAGCTCTTCGTCGCTGAAGAGGAGGCGGGGCGCCGGCGGTCGGCCGGTTGCCGCCGCTTCCACGATGACCCGCGCCATTTCGTAGAATTCCTCGGCGCCGATGTTCCGCCCCCCCAGGCCGCCGATAAAGCTGGCCAGCACCGGCATGGGTCTTGGCCGTCCCTGGCTCAGTGCTGCGGCCAGTTCCGTGTGCAGGATACCGCCCTGGCCCGGCGAGAGGTTCTGGTCGATAACCGCCACCCCCTTCTTGCCGGCCAGGGCCTCGCGGAGGTGGTCGGCCGGAAAGGGGCGGATGAGGCGGGGCCGCACCAGGCCGATGGCCAGGCCCTGGTCGCGCAGCCGGTCCACCGCTTCCTTGGCCTTGGTGGCGAAAGAACCCATCATCACCAGCAGGTATTCGGCGTCGTCGGCGTGGTGGCACTCCACCGCCTCGTGGCAGCGGCCGAAGCGGTCGGCAAACTCATGGGCGATCTCGTCGTAGACCGTCAGGGCTTTTGCCGCGGCCAGGTGCATCTGGTAGCGGAAATAGGAGTAGGCCGAACCGCCCAGCACCGCCACGCCCTGGCTCATGGGCGTCTCGGCCCGGAAGGCGATGTTTTCCGGGTCGTGGGGGGGCAGGAAGCGGTCCACCGCCTCCTGGTCCGGCACCACCACCGGCTCGCGGGTGAAGGAGAGATAAAAGCCGTCCAGGTTGACCAGCACCGGCAGCCGCACCCGGCGGTCCTCGGCCAGCCGGTAGGCGATGAGCACGCTGTCCAGCACCTCCTGGCAGGTGGCGCAGTGGATCTGCAGGAAGCCGCAGTCGCGGGCCGCCAGCACGTCGTTGTGGTCCGGCTCCAGGGTAATGGGCGAGGCGAGTCCCCGGGAGACATTGATCAGCACCAGGGGGGCCCGCCAGCCGGCGATGGCGTAAAGCATCTCCATGCCGTAGAGGAGCCCCTGGCTCGAGGTGGCCGAGAAGACCCGCACCCCGGTGGTGGCGGCAGCGCCCGCGGCGGTGACCATGGAGTGCTCCGAGTCCATGGTCACCAGGCGGCCGGTCATGGCCCCGGTGTCGATCCAGCCGGCCAGGGTCTCGATGATCTCGGTCTGGGGGGTGATGGGGAAGGCAGGCACGTAGTCGATGCGGGCGAGTCTCGCCCCCCAGGCGGCGGCGCCGTTGCCGGTGAGCAGTGTTCGGGTCATGACCGTTCTCCCTGGTCGGCGGCGGTTTCCGGCCGGACATGGATGGCGTGGGCCGGGCACTGGGCCACGCAGACCATGCAGCCCTTGCAGTGGTCGTAGTCGATGGCCGGTGAGCGGTCGTCGCCAACGGCGATGGCGCTTTCCGGGCAGAAGGTGGAGCAGAGCCACCAGCATCGATGGCAGTGGTGGAGATCGATCACCGGTCGGGCGGTGCGCCAGAGACCGGTGTTGACCGCGACACTGGTGGCGGCGGCGTGGATGGCCGGCGCGGCGCGGCGCGCCTCCTCAAATGGCAGCACGAGCCAGGCGGGCGGCCGGTAGTCCAGGGCTGAAATCGGCGCTCCTTCGCGCACCGCGCCGTGGTGCGCGGCCGTTTCGTCGTAGGCGGCCAGGGTGGCGGCCAGGTTGGCCGCCAGGTCGTCCTGGTCCAGGGCGGCCAGTTCCCGCATCACGGCCTCCTCAAGGGCCTGTCGGTCGATGGAGCCCAGCAGCCGCGCCGCCGCGCCCACCAGACGGGCGGCCGGCGTGTGCGAAGGCCGGCCGGGGTCGCCGGCAGGCAAGGCCAGGGTGATGACCGGCCCGGCCAGGTTCAACCGTTGCTGCCAGGTGTCGGGAGGGGTGGCGGAGTGGAGCAGGAGGATGGCGTGGTGGTCGAGCCCTTGCCGGACGCCGGCCATGGGCAGCGAGACCAGGGATTCGTCGGCCACCGCCACCAGATCGGGCCGGGTGATCACCCCCCGTTCGTTGATGGGCCGGCGATCGGCCCGGACGTAGGCGAAGATGGGGGCGCCGCGCCGTTCGGCGCCGTAGCGGGGCGCGTCCTGCACCTCGAAGCCGGCCAGGAACAGGGCCGTGCCGAGGATGCGGCTCGCGGTCTTGATGCCCTGGCCGCCCCGGCCGTGGAAGCGGATGCGATACATAGGCTTTCCCCGTGGTGTGGGTGGCGCCGGCACCGGCCGGCGGCGGGCCAGCAGAAAATTTGATGCACTCGCAAGAGATTGCCGGGATCGTGGTGTTGCGAGTTTTGTCGGCTTCGCGGTGATTTCTGTAAAAAATATCGCGCCAAGGATAAGGAGCGGTTGCCGCGGCGCGGGGCTTTAGAAGATCGACCAGCGGCGGGTGGCCATGGCCGCTGTCAGCCGTTGCCTTGCCAGCGCCAGGGCAGCGTCGCGGGGCAGGGTCTTGTCGGCGGCCATCTTTTTGAAGACCTGTTCGGTGTTGGCGCGGATCTTTTCGGCGATGGCGGCGAAGGCGGCGCTACGGCCGGCGCCGTGGTACTCCATGGCGGCACAGATGACGCCGCCGGCGTTGGCGATGAAGTCGGGGATGCAGACAATGCCCCGCTGGTGGAGGTCTTGCTCCGCCGCGTAGGTGAAGGGGATATTGGCGCCCTGGGCCACCAGCCGGGCCTTGAGGCGGTGGGCGTTTTCCTCGTGGATCACGTCGGGCCGGGCCGCCGGGATCCAGATGTCGCAAGGCAGGTCGATCACCTGCTCGCGAGGGATTTTTTTGCCGTCCGGGTAGTCGGCCACCCCGCCGCCCTGTTCCTTCAGGGCGATGAGGGCGGCGATATCGATGCCGTGGGGGGTGTGGATGCCGCCCCGGGAGTCGGCCGCCCCCACCAGGGTCACCCCCTGCTCGGCCAGGAAGCGGGCCGCATGTCTGCCCACCGCACCGAAGCCCTGGATCACCATGGTGGCGTCGGCCAGCGCCAGGTTGCAATGTCCGGCCGCCACTTCCACGGCGTGGCGCAGGCCCCAGCCGGTGGCGCCGATCTCGTCCAGCGGAATGCCGCCGCACGCCTCGGGCAGCCCCACCGCCCGGCCGATCTCGTCGTGGACCCAGGCCATGCACTCTTCATCGGTGCCCATGTCCGGGCCGAAGATGTAGTCCTGTTCGTCCTTGAGCGCGCAGGCAAAGGCACGGATCAGTCGTTCCTTGGCGCCCTTTTCCATTTTCGGGTCGCCGAAGAGCACCGATTTGCCGCCGCCGTGCTGGAGGCCGGCCGAGGCGTTTTTGAGGGTCATGGCCCGGGCCAGCCGGACGCACTCCTCGGTGCTGACGTCCTCGGCCATGCGCAGGCCGCCGATGGCAGGGCCGGTGGCCACGTTGTCCACCACCAGGATGGCCTTGAGGCCGATGGCCGGGTTGTGAACGTGGATGATCTTGTGCGGGCCCAGCTCATCGGCGAAACGAAAGGCATCTGCCATGGGGCGACTCCTTCTCGAACTCAAAGGGATGTTGCGTTGGGACGGCACCGGCGGCGACCGGGGAATTTATGATCGCGTATCACTTTTGTACTAGTTCAACACGGCGTCAAATGGATGTCAAACGAAAAGGGAAGGGGGCTTGGGGGCGGGGCCGGATCCGTGTCCGGTGGTTGCCGTT
>Ga0224496_10002088_pt1 | contig 12024 bp, 9 predicted proteins | sample SF_Jul11_sed_USG_2_FD_168127 | JGI IMG/M metagenome (GOLD analysis project Ga0224496, IMG submission 168127) | Sediment microbial communities from San Francisco Bay, California, United States - SF_Jul11_sed_USGS_8_1 | ecosystem: Environmental > Aquatic > Marine > Sediment | place: USA... | reverse complement strand
TGATGTTTCTACAAAGGCATATAAAGCCAGGTAGGGTGGGCACGGTTTATGTGCCCACGCGTTAAAATCATCAATTAGGGAAACAAACCAAAAACAAAGGATTGAAAAATGTCTCATTACAGGCGTGCAAATACCGCAGGCGCTACTTATTTCTTCACCGTGGTGTCGTATCGCCGTCAAAAAATACTCTGCGATGAACCGATACGTGATGCATTGCGTGATGCGATAAAAACAACCCAGAAAAAATATCCGTTTAATATCGACGCATGGGTGTTATTGCCGGATCATCTTCATTGCATCTGGACGTTACCGGAAAACGATGCTGATTACAGTAAGCGCTGGGGCATTATTAAGCGCAAAGTCAGTCTTGCCTGCTCCGGGCAATATAAAAATGAAGCATGGTTAACGGTGTCAAAAAATAAGCATCGTGAATCAACTCTCTGGCAACGGCGATTCTGGGAGCATCAGATACGTGACCAGCAGGACTTTAATCGTCACGTCGATTATATTCATTACAACGCGGTAAAACATGGCTTGTGTGATCAGCCTGTTGCGTGGCCGTATTCGACATTACACCGATATATAAGGGAGGGTACTTGTCCTGTCAATTGGGCAGTTCAGGATGATTTTGAGGGTGGTGTGGAATTCGGTGAGTAGGCTCTTGTGTGATGTGACGCGTGGGCACATAAAGCGTGCCCACCCTACGGGGTGGGCGTAGCTGCGATTAGTGCAGCGTAATCAAGCGTACGAATCAATAATGCGGCGGCAGGGTTTCGTCCTTTTCATCCGCAATCTGAGATTTAGCCGCAGCTTTCAGTTTTTTCTCAGGCATGGATATTTTGACATCATCAGTATATCGATTTGGCTTTGCAGCATGTTGAGGGGTGTTTCCCGGTGTGTGAAAGCTCTGGTCAGAAAATCCGTGTCATTGAACATGTGTTGCTGCTTGAGTTAATGATGTAATTACAATATAATTACATCTGTCTAACAAGTTGTGACGAGGTTATTCATGGCGCATTTAATAAAAATTGGTAATTCACAGGGTATACGCATACCAAAGTCTATTATCGAGCAATCTCACCTTGATGGTGTGGAACTTCAGTTACGGGTTGTTGAGGAAGGTTTGTTGGTGATACCTGCGCAACATGCACGGTATGGCTGGAAAGAATCTATTGATAAGGCACTGGCTACGCAGGGTGAGGTGATCGAGGATAAGGAGTGGTTAGATGCAACGTTAACTTCTGATGAAGATTTGGAGTGGTAATGCCTGCGATTTCTCGATTTCAGGTATGGCTGGTGGCGCTTAACCCAACGGTGGGCCGAGAAATCGATAAAACAAGACCCTGTATTGTGATTTCACCCAATGAAATGTCCGCTTTATCGACGGTACTGGTTGCTCCCATGACAACTAAGGGTTTTGAATTCCCGTGTCGAGTTCCTGTTAGTTTTAAAGGTAAAAGTGGTTTGATACTTCTTGACCAGATCAGAGCTGTCGATAAAACCAGATTGGTTAAAAAGCTAGGCGTTATTAATGAGGATGTGCAGCAAGCTTTGTGTGCGTGTCTGCAAGAATTATTTGTATATAAATAGCCAGCTAAGGTGGGCACGGCTTTTGTGCACACTCAGATACCAACAAACTAATTAATGACCGCGTGGGCACATAAAACGTGCCTACCCTACAAATTCGGGTCTTTCTCTGTTGTGATTCTAATAATGCGGCGCTGGGGTTTCGTCCTTCTCATCTGCAATCTGCGACTCACCGGCGGCATTTAGTTTTTTCTCCAGCATGGATATTTTCAGCATCAGTATGTCGATCTGGTTTTGCTGGGTGATGATGGTGTTATCCAGAATGTCGATGTGTCTTCCAGTGCTGTAGGGCGCAATGCCCTGCGGTTATTGCGCTCTACAAATTGATCCGTGTGCGTGAATATCATCAGCGCAGTAGGGTTACATTTGTATGTTTGCCGCTAAGACTTTTTTAATAATTGCTCGAATTCTTCGGCGGGCACTGGCCGGGAGAACAGATAGCCCTGGGCGAAATCGCAGCCTGCTTCAGTCAGCAGCTTGCACTGTGCTTCTGTTTCGACGCCTTCAGCAATGACTTTCAGGTCGAGTTTGTGCGCCATCACAATGATCGCTTCGGACAGGGCCATGTCATTGGGGTCAGTCACCAGATTACGCACGAATGACTGGTCGATTTTCAGGTAATCGATGTCGAATTTTTTCAGGTAGGCGAGTGATGAATAACCCGTGCCGAAATCGTCGATTGCTACCTGAATGCCGGCATCGCGAAATTCGAGCAGCTTGCTGGTGACGTTGCTATCGGCGTCCAGTAGCAGGCCTTCGGTAATTTCCACCACCATGCTCTGGCCGGGCAGTTCCAGTTCCTGCAAGTAATCGAACCAGGCTTGATAGTAGCCGCGGTTGATGACGTTGCCGAGCTGCACGGGCGAGACGTTGACGCTGATCTGGAAGTTGGGGCTATGCAGTGTTCGCCAGTGTGCGACCTGACGGGCGGCTTCGCGGAATACCCAGTCGCCGATTTCGGCAATCAGCCCGGTATCTTCGGCCAGTGGGATGAACTGTGCGGGGCTGACCATGCCGAGTTCTGGATGCTGCCAGCGGATCAGGGCCTCAGCCTTATGGATACAGCCAGTCGCCAGATCCACGATTGGCTGATAATGAATGGTGAACTGACCGGCGGCCAGTGCACCATGCAGCTCGTTGGTCAGGCGTAGCCGTTCCTGCGCCGCCAGCTGCATCGATGGCATGAAATAACTGAAGCGATTGCGACCTTCATTTTTGGCGGCATACATCGCCTGATCGGCATTTTTCAGCAGCTCCTCGGTCTCGGTGGCGTCAACCGGGTGCAAGGTAATGCCGATGCTGGCAGAGATATAGGCGGTTTCATTGCCCAGCGAGAACGGCCTGGCCAGATGCTGCAGAATGTTTTTGGTAACCCGCTCGATGGTGCCGGCATCATCGTCGTCGAGCTCAGCCAGAATAACCACGAACTCATCACCGCCCAGTCGCGCGACGGTGTCGCTATCGCGCACGCAGTTGCTGATGCGCTGCGCGGCTTCTTTTAGCAGAATATCGCCGACACTGTGCCCCAGCGTATCGTTGACTTCCTTGAACTTGTCGAGGTCGATGAATAGTAGCGCCGTTTTCAGGCCGGTGCGTTGTGTTTTCCGGATATCCTGTGCCAGCCGGTCGTGGAACATGTGGCGGTTGGGCAGGTCGGTGAGGGCGTCGAAATTGGCCTGTTTCCAGATTAATGTATCAGATTCTTTCTGGCGGGTGATGTCGCGGATGAAGCCGTTGAATTCATATTCGCCCGAAACATTGACCGAGGTGATGGATAGCTCGATGGGAAATTCGTGCCCGTCATGATGCAGTCCCAGCATCTCGATGCGTGAGTTCAGGATGTCTCCCTTGCCGCTGGCAAGGAAACGCGCCAGTCCCTGTTTGTGCGCTTCGCGGTACGATGGGGGAATGATGGTTTCACTCAGGAGTTGGCCAATAGCCTGCTCGTGCGGCCAGCCGAACATCTTTTCTGCCTGATTATTCCAGCCGGTGATGACGCCATTGGCATTCATCTGCACCACGGCATCGAGCGCAGTTTCGATCACGGTGTTGAGTTTCTGCTGGCTTTCGGTTAGCGCCTGTACGGCCTGTTTGCGCTCGGTGACGTCACGCGATGAGCAATACACCAGCGGCTGTCCATCAACATCCACTTTGACCACGCTGACATCGACATCGATGATGCTGCCGTCGCGGCGGCGGTGCCGGGTTTCGATGGTGACAGCCTCATTGCCCAGTCGGCTAATACTGTCCCTGATCTGGGTGGTGGTCCATTGTGTATCCCAGTCTGCTACCCTCATGGTTACTAGCTCCTCCGCGGAATAGCCGAGCATCACGCAGAAGGCATCGTTCACCTGTAATACGTTGCCCTGCAGATCGAGAATGTGGATGCCGTCACTGGCTGCACGCAGTAGCGTTTCATTTTTATGGGCTTCTTTCAGTAGCAGTGCTTCAGCACGCTTGCGCGCTTCGAGCATGGCGTTGAAGCCGTCGGCCATTTCGTTGAAGCTGTCGGCGACGACGCTGAGTTCATCACGGGTATTGAGTTGGGCGCGTACGCTCAGGTTGCCTTCGGCAAAGGCGCGGGCAGAACGCGCCAGTGAGAGAATGTTGTTGATGATGGCGTAGTAGATGCTGGCCGACAGATAAACCACCAGTGTGAACGCCAGCAGGGCGACGCCGATACTTATGCGCAGGGTGTTTTTTGCCTCATCTATGCGCGTATTGATGAGAGCTCCCATGGTTGGCAGCAGGGATTCGTACATTTGCACGTAGCTGTTGTCGATTTCTGCGGTGGCCATCTGCAGAAAGACTTCGGGCGGCGTAGTCAGATGATCAGCAAGCAGATCGCTTTTTACCAGATCGGTGATCTGCTGAGCCGAGTGGGTAATTTCGTCTACCGTTGCACGCAGTGTGCCCTTTATCGTGATGTTGTAAGCACCTGTTTTGTCGAGATTATTGCGCAGCTCCTTGAGTGTGGTGCGGAGTTCGGCGAGCAAGGTATGCAGCATCATTCTCTGTAGCTCGGTTATCTGCTGGTTGGTAAGAATGCCGGTACCGTAGGCACGGATCTGCCCGAGGTGTTCGATCACATGTGGCAGCTTGTTGATGGTGGTGTCGATCAGGTAGAACGAGGCGATTTCCGGGTCCAGCGTCAGTAAATATTCATCAGCGACGGACACCTCGAATGACTGCAAATCCTCGATCAGTTTGGTGTGTGTGGCAAAATTGTCTCCCATGGCCAGGGTCAGACCTTGTTGGCGTAGCTGCTCCCAGTCCATGAGGATTGAGCGGAAGTGCTCACTATCAGTCAGGCTGATGGGCAATTTTTCTTCCATGTTCCTGAAGGTGGCAGCGGCCACCTCTTCCTGTACGGCGCGCTGGTTCCGCATAGCCTCGTTGCCACCGAGCAGTGCCGCAGAAATGCCACGGTGCAGCTGGATGGTTTGTATGGTTTTGGCGATCGGCTCAATCAATGCCAGCCCATCCAGTTCCCGCTCTGAGGGCTGGATAATCCGATCCAGGCTGACGAACAGGTGATAGACCACAACCGCGATAGCAATCATAGACAACAGCCACAGTAGCGTGAATTTTTTGGTGTAACTCATGCGGTTCAGCAGAGCGATGGCGGGGATGCAAATCGGCTGGATCATATTTTTCTGGTAGTTATGACAAAATCTCCGCAGGTGACTGAGATTTTTGTATCAGTTAGCGTTGATAGCTATTGGTGACGGTTGGTGTAGCGACTGAAAACAGAATCATCTGTATCAACGCAGGTATTGACCTGGGTATTTGCATATATCCTCCTGGAAAGCCTGAATGCACGCCGAAACAGTGTAAATCGGCAGGTGTCCGGTGATATTGATTTAAATAAACTGAAAAAACAAGGTAATTATGTATTAGCGATAAACTACTGAAATTGTTGCATTGGTTGCATTAATAATGCGGCGGTGGGGTTTCGTCCTTCTCATCTGCAATCTGCGACTCACCGGCGGCTTTTAGTTTTTTCTCCAGCATGGATATTTTCAGCATCAGTATGTCGATCTGGTTTTGCTGGGTGATGACGGTTGTGTCGAGAATATCAATCGTATTCTCCATGTGTGCCAGTTTGATTTCGAGCTCGGTGATGCGGTTTTCCATCATTTAGTTCTCTGAAGGTGTTTTTGTATTTACGGTTAAACGGGTTGCGCTGATAACAGCGAGGGGCATCGCTAGAAAGTTGAGTACCGGGATGCTGGTGATGATGAAGATGCCGCTGCCCAGTCCCAGCGAGCGCATTCGTAGCAGGCGATTGTACTGGCGAATCTCCTTGAATAACAGGCCATGGTTGGCGAGTGGGTAATCCATGTATTCCAGTGAGAACGACCAGGCGGTGAAGATGAACCAGGCGAACGGTGCGGCGAGGTTGATACCGGGTATAACTGTAAGGATGAGTAACGGGATCAGCCATTTGATGAAGTAGGACAGTTTGTGGATTTCTGAACTGATGCTACGCGCGGCCATGCGCCACCATTTTTCTTCGCTGATGTGTTTTATTGGAGTACCGGTGAGATGCTGTTCAACGCGTGCTGATAGCAGGCTGTTGAATGGCGCGGCGATCAGGTTGGCGACCAGCGAGAAGGTATAAAACACAAACAGCAGGGCGGTGAGCATAAATAATGGCCAGAGCAGCCATTCTAGCCAGCTGAGCCAGTCCGGGAGCAGGCTTTCTATCCACTGGTTCATTTGCTGGCTGAGCAGGTAGATGGCGCCGCAAAACAGGCTGATGTTGATGAATAGCGGAATGATGATGAATTGGCGGATGCCCGGCTGGAAGATCAGGCCGAAGCTGCTGAATACATCGCTCAGGCCCTTCAGGTAATTGTTCATTGATGTGGCTCCTTTGAGGTTAGATACCCCTGTCTGGCCAGCAGTGCGCTGCCGTAACTGGCTTCGGTGTGTTCAGCGACGATAACGGCCGTGTTTAAGGTGTGTTCGCGTATCTGGCGCCATGCCGGGTTGCGGCTGCCACCGCCGGCGGTGAACACTCGCTGGGGTTTTGGTGCGCCCAGTCTGGCCAGTTGCTGGTAGCCTTCGGCTTCGATATTGGCGATGCCTTCGAGTATCGCCTGAAAGAAGACGACATCATCGTCCGGGCGAGGTTCGAGTTGCGGTTGCAGGCGGGTATTGTTACGCGGGAAGCGTTCACCGGTGGTGGGCAGCGGATAGTAGCTGAGGCCGGTTGCCTGTTCCGGTTTGAGCTGCGCGGTCATGGCATCGAGTTGCGGCTGGCTGAAGTATTTTTTCAGCACACTGCCGCCGCTGTTGGAAGCGCCGCCGGCCAGCCAGTGTTCGCCGTGGCGGTGGCTGTAGATGCCGAATTCGGGTGCAAACACGGGCTGGTTGGTGATGATTTTCAGCACCAGCGTGCTGCCTAACGAGGTCACGGCATCGCCGATTTTGCTGGCGCCGGTGGCGATAAAAGCGGCAATGCTGTCGGTGGTGCCGGCGATGATCTGGCAGCTTTCGGGCAGGCCGAGCTGCTGCGCGATGTCGGTCAGGATGTGGCCGATGACGTTGCCCGGCGGGTAAACGTCGGGAAATAAATCCATTGTTAGATCTAATTGATTCAGCCACTTAGGCCATGATACTTCAAGTGAATTGTAACCCAGTTTCAGGCAGTTATTTTCATCGCTGATGCCGTAATTGCCGGTCAGGGTGGCCGCCATCCAGTCGGCCTGATGGCAGATATGGCTGGCCTCGGGGTGCTGCTTAAATAAGAACAGCGCCTTGGCCAGCGACGAGCTGGCGCCGTGGGCGGCGCAATCAGCAGGAGCGATTTTAGCGATTTGTGCGGCCTCATCGGTGCAGCTTTGGTCGTTGTACATCAGCGCTGGTGAAAGTGGGGTGCCGGCCTCGTCGCAGAGTAGAACCGTGCCCGAGGTGCCATCAATGGCCAGTGCTGAAATTGGGCGTGGATGGAGCTGTTTGCTCAGGTGCCGGATGACTTTATCGGCGGCCTGTTTCCAGATGAAGGCGTCTTGTTCGATGCGACCGCCGTTGTGTTCTGCAGGCGGTAACTCGACTCGATACGCGGCCAGCTCTTCGCCCTGCGTATTGATGGCGCAGCCGCGTACGCCTGAAGTACCGATATCTAATCCCAGGAAGACGGCTTCAGATGGCATACGCGCTGTGTTGAAATGCTGGATGAAACTTAGGGCAGCTGAACCAGTTCAGGCGCCTGCCAGCCGGGAGCGCGATGCTCGGCGACCACGGTGGTGTAGATGCCGCCACGGACATTGAATTCGGCGGTCAGGCGCATGAAGCGGGGCTGGCAGGCCGCGACCAGGTCGGCCAAGATCCGGTTGGTGACGGCTTCGTGGAAAGCGCCTTCTTCGCGAAACGACCAGACGTACATTTTCAGGGCCTTGAGTTCGATGCAGGACTGATCGGCAACGTACTCGATTTCGAGCGTGGCAAAGTCAGGCTGGCCGGTTTTCGGGCACAGGCAGGTGAATTCAGGGACGCTGATGCGGATGGTGTAATCGCGCTCAGGTTGTGGATTATCAAAGACTTCCAGCTCTTTTGAAGGTTTTGTCGACATGGTTTTATGCTTCGCGTTTAAAAAAAGGGCAATTATACCTGTCAAAACGGACAAATTCCCTGTCGATTTTTATGTCGTCTCATGTATACTGACGTCCAGTTTTTAGCACGGTTTTATCCTAACTTTTACGCTAATTTTCACGATAACAGGACACCTCATCACCCATGCGTCTGAGCAAGATTAAACTCGCCGGCTTCAAGTCTTTTGTTGACCCTACCACGATTAATTTACCTGGCAATCTGACCGGCATCGTCGGCCCGAATGGCTGCGGCAAGTCCAATGTGATTGATGCGGTGCGCTGGGTGATGGGTGAGTCTTCTGCCAAACATTTGCGCGGCAGCTCCATGGAAGACGTTATTTTCAATGGTTCATCTTCACGTAAACCGGTCGGCATGGCCTCGGTCGAGCTGGTGTTTGATAACAGTGAAACCCACGGCAAGGTTGGTGGCCAGTTTGCACAGTACGATGAAATTTCGGTTAAACGTACTGTCACCCGCGACGGTCAGTCCAAATATTCATTAAATGGTACACGTTGCCGCCGCCGCGATATTGCCGATCTGTTCCTCGGCACCGGTCTGGGGCCACGCAGTTACGCCATTATCGAGCAGGGTATGATTTCCCGCCTGATCGAAGCCAAGCCGGAAGAATTGCGTATTTTTCTGGAAGAAGCCGCTGGTATCTCCAAATATAAGGAACGACGCAGAGAAACCGAAAATCGAATTCAGCATACTCGCGACAATCTGGATCGCCTTGATGACCTGCGCGAGGAAATCGACAAGCAGTTATCACATTTGCAGCGCCAGAGCCGTTCTGCCGAGCGTTATAAAGAATACAAAAATGAAGAGCGTCAGTTAAAAGCCGAAATGCTGGCGTTGCACTGGCGCGATCTGAAGAAAAACCTGGATGTGCGCGACAAGGCCATCACCGAAACGGAGACCAAGCTCGAACAGATTATTGCTGAGCAGCGTGCCGCAGAATCTCGAATCGAGCAGGATCGTCAGTCACATACCGAATCGAATGATGCACTGAATGCGGTGCAGGCCCGATATTACGGCCTTGGCAGCGATATTTCCCGCATTGAGCAGAACATCAAACATCAGCAGGATTTGCAGCAGCGCCAGAAGGCGGACCTGGCACAGGTCGAGAGTGCTTTGGCTGAGGCAACACGGACATTACAAAGCGACCGCAATACGATTGAAGAGGTGACCTCGAAATTGCAGGCAGACCAGCCCGCGCTGGAAACGCTGAAGGCGGATGAGCAGATTATCAGTGAGCGTTTCAAGGCTTCGGAAGAAGCCATGCAGGCCTGGCAGTTGTCGTGGGACGATATAAATCGTCGTTATTCCGAATCCAGCCAGAAAGCACAGGTCGAGCGTTCACGCATGGAGCAACTGGAGCGCCATGTCGAGCAGTTGAATCAGCGTTTGCAGCGCATCGATGTTGAGCAGCAGGCGTTGCGCGGCGAAGACATTGAAGGCCAGATTGTTGAGCTCAAGGCTAAATTGAGCGAAGTTGAGCAGCAGAAAAAATCACAGGAAGAGCAATTATCTTCAGTGCTAACCTCGATTCGTGAAACGCGCGAAAAGATTGTTCTGACCGAACAGAAATTAGCCGAACACCGTCGTGGCGTTCATGATGTGCAGGGTCGTTTATCTTCGCTGGAAACGTTACAGCAGTCCGCCCTGGGTAAAACCGATAAGGCGGTGAACCAGTGGTTAGAACGTCAGGGTCTGGCCAGTCAGGCGCGTTTTGCCGAAAAACTGCAGGTGGATAGCGGCTGGGAAACAGCGGTTGAAACTGTGCTGGGCAATACCCTGGAAGCCATTTGTGTCGACCAGATCGATGCTTTGTGTGCCACCCTGTCTGGTTTGGACAAGAGCAATCTTTCTTTAATTGAAACTCAGGCTTCCGCTTCGAGTGCGAGTGGTGCCTCGGGTTATTTGCTGGAGAAGGTGACTTCTTCAGTCGAGTTGAAGCAGTTCATTGGCGGTATTCGCACCGCCGACACGCTGGATGCCGCCATGCAAATGCGCGCCGCACTGGCCGACGGCGAAAGCATTGTTACCCGTGACGGTATCTGGATTGGTAAGCACTGGTTGCGTATCAGCAATGATAGGGACGCGCGACAGGGTGTGCTGGCACGTGAGACTGAAATCCGTGAATTGAAACAGCGTCTGCAAACACTGGAGGCAGAAGCCAGCGCCCTGAATGACGATCTGATCGATAAGCGCGATAGTTTGCAGGCCAGAGAAAAACAGCGTGAAGAAGTGCAGGTGTCGCTGAATGCTGTTCATGCGCAGATGAACCAGCTGCAGACGCAGATCAGTGCGCGGCAAACACGCAAAGAACATATCAGTAGTCGTGGCCAGAATCTTGATGCCGAAAAAGCCGAGATTGAACGACTGATGGCCAATGAACAGAGCGATATTGAAAAAGCGACTTTGAGTCGTAATGAATCGCTGCAGCAAATTGAAATTGTCGGCAAGGAGCGTGACCAGCAGGAAGGACAGCGCGAAGTGCTGCTGTCTCAGTTGCAAAAAGATCGCAATGAACTGCAGCAGCAACGCGATAAAGCGCACGAGCTGGCAATTAGAATTGAAGGCCTGAATACACGCAAGCAAAGTTTGGTGCAGAACATCGAACGCATGGAAAAAGCGCAGCAGTACCAGATCCAGCGCAAACAGGAATTGCAGTTAGCACTCTCGCAAACCGGTGCGCCTGTTGAAGCGCTGGAAAAAGAGCTGGCTGAATTGCTGGAGAAACGTTTAAAGACAGAGCAGGAACTGACCGATGCACGTCGTAAGGTAGAGTCTATTGCGCAGCAACTGAGAAGTTTCGAGCAGCAACGTTCCGAGCACGAAAAACGTAGTCAGGATGTGCGCGGACAACTGGAAAAAATGAAACTCGATAGTCAGGAAGTTCGGGTACGCAGTAAGACTGTACTGGAACAACTGGCAGAAATGGATCGCGATGTCGACGCTCTGTTGGAGGCCATCGAAGAGGGCGCCAACAGCCAGGCATGGGAACAGAAAGTCGCAGCTATTGGCGAGCGCATTTCAAGACTGGGACCGATTAACCTGGCTGCGATTGATGAGTATCAGGAGCAGTTGAAGCGTAAAGAATATCTGGATGAGCAGCATAAGGACGTTGTTTCTGCGCTGGAGATTCTGGAAGAAGCGATTGGTAAAATTGATCGCGAGACGCGTACCCGCTTCAAGGATACGTACGATCACGTTAACAGCCGACTGAAAGAAATGTTCCCGCGTCTGTTTGGTGGTGGTATCGCCTATCTTGAATTGACCGGTGATGATTTGTTGAGTACGGGCGTGACGGTCATGGCCAAGCCGCCCGGCAAACGTATTTCGAATATCCATCTGATGTCGGGTGGAGAAAAAGCATTGACCGCGGTGGCGCTGGTGTTCGCTATTTTCGAACTCAACCCTGCGCCTTTCTGTATGCTCGATGAGGTGGATGCGCCACTGGATGAAGCGAACGTAGGACGCTTTAGTCAGCTGGTGAAGGAAATGTCTGATCAGATACAGTTTATTTATATCACGCATAATAAGACGACCATGGAGATCTCCGAGCATCTCAGTGGTGTGACCATGCGTGAAGCCGGTGTGTCTCGATTAGTTTCTGTGGATGTTGCCGAAGCGGCGACAATGGCTGCTGTTTAATTTAATTGATTTTAATTAGAGATCGATAATGGAAAACCTGCGCTGGATATTACTTGCCGCTGGAATCTTTTTTATTCTCGCCATTTATATTGTGGGCCGTCAGCGGCGACGTAACAATAGCTCTGATCTATTTGATGCCAAAGAAGACATTCCTGAATTTTCTGCACGCGACTGGGACGA
>Ga0224496_10002087_pt1 | contig 12032 bp, 9 predicted proteins | sample SF_Jul11_sed_USG_2_FD_168127 | JGI IMG/M metagenome (GOLD analysis project Ga0224496, IMG submission 168127) | Sediment microbial communities from San Francisco Bay, California, United States - SF_Jul11_sed_USGS_8_1 | ecosystem: Environmental > Aquatic > Marine > Sediment | place: USA... | reverse complement strand
CCCTCAACGCCTGCGCCGCCCGGCTGGGTGCCCCATTGATGCACGACTTTGCCGCCGTGAGCCTCTCGGACCTCCTCACCCCCTGGCCGCTCATCGAAAAGCGGCTTCAGGCTGCGGCCGAGGCCGATTTCGTCATCGCCCTCTATAACCCCAAGTCCAAGAAACGCACCGAGCACATCGTCCGGGCCCGCGAGATCATCATGCAGTACCGCGCGCCCGACACCCCGGTGGGTATCGTCACCGCCGCCACCCGGGAGCATGAAACCGTCACCCTCACCACCTTGGAAAAGATGCTCGACGCCGAGATCACCATGCAATCCTGCGTGCTCATCGGCAACTCCTCGACCTTTACCTGGCAGGAGTACATGGTCACCCCGCGCGGCTACACCGGCAAGTATTCTCTTGCCGACGGGGGAGGCGCATGAGTGGCCTCTTGGCAACGGGGCAGGCTTAGAGTTTATCCACCAATCAAACTTTGCGGCTCGTATCCGGATTTTGGCCGGATTGGGCCGCTCCTCAATCGCACATCCTCACCGTAACAGCGCAGCGGTGTCTGCTGCCACGCCTGCGATTGTACGCAACCGTCCCGACCAGATCCGACCAAAATCCGGAACGATTTCTGAAAAGTCTTTTGGTGGGTACGCTCTTAGAAAAGAACCCGCGTTGTAGGGGCGTTGTCCGGGATCGGGATCCCGTAGGGGTTGTCCACCGGATCTACATAGGCGCCATGGAAATGGCAGTTTTCGCAGGGGATGGGGTTGGAGCTGTTGCCATCGGGGTGGCAGCCGCAGCCAGCTTTTTTGTCATAGGGGCCTTCGGCTCCACCCGCTTCGTTGTGGTGTGCGTCCGACCAGCCTCCGGAGCTGTTGGCATGACATTTTTCGCAGAGAAAGCCTATGGTGGATTCGCTTACCTCGGGTGGCGAAACCGCTATGCTGTACATCGGCCCGGAGCCGGAGGCCGTGACATTGTTTACCTGTCGGCGGAGGAGAAAGGCATTGGGCGACCCGTGGGGCTCGTGGCAATCCACGCAGGCCAGGGTGTAGTTGGTCTTGGTGGCGATTGAGCCGTAGGGGGCGAGGGTTGAGCGGATCGTGGTGGCCGTGTTGGCGCCATGTTTGTCGCCGGCGGAGGTGGCGTCGCCGCCTGTCGTTGTCCAGTCGATGGGGTAGAGATTACGGTTCAGCTTGTCGACTGCTGATAATACGGTGCTGGTGATTGCCTGGCTGTGGCAGTCCAGGCAGAGGGTGTTGTAGGCCGGCATGTTGGCACCGTCCCCTGTTGTGGAGCCGAGCGGTTCATAGGCGCCGTTGTCATCGTATGGCGCCTGATAATCATTGCCGGTGATCTCGTCCATCCTTTCCCCGGCGTTGTCATCATCGCCCCAGAGGTCGGCGTGGGCCGAAGGGCGGGAAAGGGCCGTGTAGGACGGGTCTTGGACGTTGGCCTTGTTGCGTTTGGCAAGATGGGGGTTGTGGCAGCCTGTGCAGGGGTTTGAGGCAGCGGTAAACCCCCAGCCCGATCGGGACGGGTCGGTGATAAATGTCTTGATATCGTTGAGGTTGTGGTACGAAAACTGGTTGAATGCTTCATGGATTCCCAAGGGCGAATCCGTGGTATAGCCGCCAAAGGTGGCGCTGTAATCCTTATTGTCGATACCGTTGACCTGGTAGGAGGAGGTGGCGGCGTGGCAGAAGAAACAGAACAGGTCGGTTTGGTCGTAGGTGTTCGTCGTTTTGCCGGAAAAGCTTGCATAGAACAGGGCATAAGGATCGGGGCCGGCAGCAGGAGTGTTGGGGGTCGGCTCGCCCCCGCCCATGCTGCTGTGCATCTCGTGGCAGTGGGCGCAGTTGCCCTGGGCATAGTCGGTGGTGGAGCTGCGTTTGACGCCGGCGGTGGAGTCGCCATGGGCGGAACTCTTATAGGGGCCTGCCGCGCAGGGGGGGACCTGGCCAGGGATGCTGGCTCCGGCGATGAAAAACGCGGCAAGGAGCAGGGTCTGCGGGAATCGTTTGGGTTTTGAGGTGGGCAGCATGCCGGGAACCCAAGAAAAGAAGTTTTCAACTTGTAGAAAAGTGATAACCTTTCTTTTAACATCTTGCGGTCTGGTTTGCAAATAGCAAAAAAACATGGCCAGATGGCAGTTTTTTTCAACAAGTTCGAAGCCGAGATCGGCGTGCCGCCTGCATGCGTATCGACAACGCCGCCACAGCCTTTCCCGACGGCCTAAAAAGCCTTGAGATTGTGACCGGCGTGCGCCGAGCTGATTCCGCCGTGATGATGGCAGCCGAGACAATTGCCGCTGTGAGTGATGACATGGCATTTGTTGCAAATTGCCGTTCCGCACCAACTCGATTCCCGAACGGCAAAAGAAGCCGCGAAGCCGCAGTCCGTGACGATGCTGACTTTCTCGCCGTTGATTTCCTTGCGCAACAGGTAGCTGGGGATGACGTTTGGAACTAAGCCCAGCCTTGTAAGGATGGTGGCGTGTGGTTCGTGACAGTCGACGCAGGCAAGGACGTAGTTGTCGGCACCGTCGCTCAGGTAGGGATCCCGTACCGACCCGACGTCTTCGTCGTTGGTGTTGTCATCGAGTGACACCCCGTCAAGGGTATGGTATCGGGCGCCCTTGCCGTGTATGTCGGATTCCCAGTCGATGGCAGCTAGGTAGCCGGATGGCGCACCGGCATACGAAATGGTGAATGTCGCTGGCACCTGGTTCTTGTGACAGTCCAGGCAGAATGTGTTGTAATCCGGTTTTTGGTCGGCCGCCGGTTCGTATGTGGAGGTCGAGTTGTATTTATAGGGCGGTTGGTAGGAGTAGCCTGCTGTAATATAATCGCTCAACCGCTCACCCTCATTGTCGCCCCAGAGGTTGTTGTGATCGGTTGGCCTGGAGATGGCGGTCATGTCCGGATCGGTGGGGCTGGAATTGTTGCGTCTGACCAGATGGGGATTATGACAGGCATTACACGGGTTTGATTTGGCGGTGAAAAAATCAGGGAAGGTGGTCGCCGCATAGTCCTGGATGTCCTTGAGGTTGTGATAGGAGCCGCTTTGGCTGAAATTGTTCCAGTTGAAAGTTGCCAGGATGTCGGCGGCGTTGGAATAGGTGTGGAGACTATCGGGGTCGTAGGTGGGATCATAGCCGCCAAAGGTGGTGGCATAATCGTAGTTTTGTACAACCTGGGTGGAGGAATTGCTGTCGTGGCAGGCAAAGCAGAAGTTGTCCGAGGCAAGATAGGGTTTTTCGTCTTTGCCGGAGAAATTTTCAGCAAAGAGGGTGAATGGGGAAGGAGTGCCGGAAGACGTCCCCTCCAGCGAGGTATGCATTTCGTGGCAGTGGGCGCAGTTTCCAACGCTGTATGAGGATAAGGCCGCGTCGGGGCGCTTGACTCCGTCGATTGTGTTGCCGTGCGCGGAACTCTTATAGGGGCCGGCAATGCAAATGGGTACCTGGCCGGGGCAGCTGGTTCCGGCGAGAATAAATGCGGTAATGACCAAGGTGCGTGTAAAGCGTTTGGTTCGCAAGGTAGGCAGCATGGCAGGTATCCAGTACGGAAAGATTATACGAATAATTTGTGGAGAATATTGTTCAATGATACCATATGCTTTGCCGTTCGTGCAAAATTAAGATGCCGGCCGGCGGCCCGTCGGATTTTTTTTCGGATTCAGCGCGGGGAGGCGGTGAGGCCAACGGCCAGCGACCAGCAAACAACAAGGGGCCGGCGATTCTATCGCCGGCCCCTTGTTGTTTTTCCGTTGGCAGGTGTGCGGATTTACTTGCCGAATGCCTTGCCCAGATTCTTGACCTTGTCCACCTCGCCCTTGATGGCGGCTGCTTCCTTGACGCCGGGCACGCCGTCGAGCACGGCTTTGCCTTCGTCCTCCACCTCATGCAGTCCTTTCTTGAAGGAGGTGATGGCCTTGCCCAGGCCGGAGCCGATCTCGGGCAGCTTCTTGCCGCCGAAGACCAGAAAGGAAATCGCCAGAATAACCATTAACTCGGGGGTTCCCAGACCGAACATGTTTTTCTCCTCAGGGGGAAAGGATGGGGGCGGGATTACGCCTTGTTTGACGACTCGTCGTCCTTTTTCTCTTCCTCTATCTTGGCGGCTTCATCGGCGGCTTCGCGGGAGGCCTTTTTGAAGTTGGAAATACCTTTGCCGATTCCGGATCCGATCTCAGGGAGTTTGCCGGCCCCGAAGATGATGACGATGATCACCAGGATGACGATAAGCTCCGGCATGCCGAGTCCAAACATGATTTCCTCGTTGCTGTGATTGTCTATTAAAAGGTCTTGGCGGGAAGGGCGAAGGCTGAAGGAAAACGTGCCCTCCTCCACATCTTGAACTGACACATATCCATGTATCATCTAACAGTAAAGAGAAGGGGAAGCAACCGATATTTTGTCGGCATGCCCTCCCAGCTTATGGTTCTGCCAGGGATGACGGCCGTCGAATGGGCAGACGGATGGTGGTGACGGTCCGGCCATCTTCCACCCGGATATCGAAGCTGCCGTGGTTGGCCTGGACAAAGCGGAGAATGATGCCGAGGCCTCGTCCCTTGACGGAGCCCCGACGGACCTGGTCGATCTGGCCGTTGGAGATGGCGCCGGTATTGCGGATCTCCAGGCAGGCCATCCGGCCTTTGCTGAAGCAAAGCATGGCAAGCTCGCCGCCGCTGTCGGGAATGGCCTTGGTGGCGTTGTTGAGCAGGTTGTCGATCACCCGGATCAGGCCCGGCTGGGGGCAGAAAATCGGCAGTTCCTCCTCGCAGGCAATGGGCCGGACGTTGATGCCCGCGAGGCCTGATTCTTCAATGACCGCCTGGTTGAGGTGGAACCGTTGGCCGGCCACCCGGGCCAGATCGAGGGGTTCCTCATGGCCTTCGCCGGTGATGGTCAGGGCCACATCCTGCAGGCGTTGTCCTTCCTCGGTCACCACATCCAGCAGGTTGACCAGCTTGTCGCGGACCGTGTTCAGGTCGTCGCGATCGAGCAGTTTACGGGCCCGGGCCGCCAGGCCAGCAACCGCCACGGCCGGATTTTTGAAGTCATGGAGCATGTCGCCAAGAAATTCCAGCCGTGACGCCTTCATTACCTCTTTGCCGAAAAAGAGCAGCAGCTCGATCTCCTCGTCGCTGAACGCTTGCCGGTGGTCGGTGCCGAAAAAGGTGAGCAGGTGGCGAATCTTGCCATCGATCTTCAACGGCACCAGCAGGATGGAGTGGATGCGGTGGTGGTGGGCGAATTCCCGCAGCCCCCGACTGGTCAGTTTGCTCAGAAACGGTTCCTTGATCAGTACATAGGATTTGTCGATTCGTTCATGGAGATGGTCGCCGTATGGCAGTCCCCCCCGAACCGCGGCTTTGAAGTAAGGGTGGTTGTCCAGGGTGAACGTGTAACCGAGGTCGTGATAGGTCATGTCCAGTGGGTAGGCCGCTTCCAGATGGACATTCTGCTGGTCGTCTGAAAGTGTGAACAGGGAGCAGCTGCGCACCTGCAGGAACTCGTGCAGGTCGGGAAAGAGCAGCATGAAGAGATCCTTGAGCTTGATGCCCTCGCGGTCACTGAGCTTGACGAATATTTTGTCGACGATGGCCTCCTTGCGCCGGTTGAGGAGGTGAAGGTCGAGGATTTTTTTCTTGGCCAGCACAAAGCCCACCCGCCGGGCCAGCATTTCGGCGTGAATGATCTCCAAATCCCTGAAGGGCCGGTTGTCTTCCCGGTAATAGATCTGGATCGAACCGAGGATATCGCCGCCCTCGTCGACAAACTGCGGAATGCGCAGCGGGACCGCCAGCAGCGAGTGGAGGCCCCGTTCGGCCACGATCTGTTTGTTTTTGTAGAGGATATTCTTAAGGATGCTGGGCACCGGAATGGAGCGGTTCTCGCGGACCACGGAGCCGGCGATGGAATCTTGAAAGGGGATGGAGGCCAGCCGCGGGTAATCGTCCAAACGGCAGGAGCCAAAGGAGATCATCCGGTGGCTGTCGGGATCGAAGAGGCGGATGGTGGCTGCTTCGGCGTGTAGATCCCGGACAATGCAGGCGGCGGCAATGGTCAGGATTTCTCGCCGTTCGAGATGGGGGTTGATGGCGATGATTTCCTCGGATTCATCGACCACCGCGGTGAGAAAGGAGGTAAGGTATTCCTCTTCGATAAAAGCGGCCAGCTGTTGCCACTGGTTGTCTGACAGCGATATTTTTTTGCGAATCGGATGTTGGTTGAGAAATGCGAGGAGTTTTTTTTCCATAAACGAATCCCTCTCTTATTGTTGGGGTTTCGTTGCCGTTTTCTCAATCATATCCGATTGGTTGGCTGTTTGTCACCGTTGGATTATTTTTTTAATCAGGGCGGCGATCCGCTCCATCTCGGTGAGCAGCGCCGGTTCGTCAATGGTGGTGAGTTGTCGGTTTTGCATCACCATCCGGCCGTTGATCACCGAGTGGATGACATCGCTGCCCCGGGCCGCGTAGACCAGGTGCGATGGGATATGGTAGAGGGGGGTCAGGTGGGGCTGGTTCAGGTCGAGGACGATGCAGTCGGCCTTCTTGCCTGTTTCGAGGCTGCCGATCATGGCGCCGGCGCCAAGGAGTTCGGCGCCGCCCCGGGTGGCCAGCCCCAGGGTCTGTTCGGCGCTCATCACCGTGGGGTCGAGGGCGAAAACCTTATGCAGCTTGGCCGCGGTGTCCATCTCGCGGAAGAGGTCGACGTCGTTGTTGCTGGCGCTGCCGTCGGTGCCCAGGCCAACGGTGATTCCGGCGGCGAGGAGCTGCGGCACCGGTGCCACTCCCGAAGCGAGTTTCATGTTGCTTTCCGGGCAGTGGGCAACCTTGACCCCGCGCCGGGCGAGGAGTTCGATTTCGGCCTTTTCGAGCACCACGCAGTGGTCGGCGATCACCCGGGAGTCGAGCAGACCCAGTTTTTCAAGATGCATCACCGGGCTGGCGCCGTACTGTTTGCGGCACCCCGCCACCTCGTCGCGGGTTTCCGAGAGGTGGATGACATAGGGGACATCGTGTCGATCAGCGACCTCCTTCAAGCGGCGGAGCAGGTCCGGCGAGCAGGTATAGACGGCGTGTGGGTCGACGGTGATGGAAACCAGTGGGTGCTCCCGGTACTCGGCGAGCAGTTCTTCCTGGTAGGCAAAGCCGTTGGCCAGCTCGCCGTAGTTGGGTGACGGGAAGTCGTAGAGCACCTCGCCGATCCAGCCCCTGAGGCCGCAATCGGCCGTGGCTCGCGCCACCTCCTTGGCAAAGAGATACATGTCGCAGAACGAGGTGGTGCCGGAGCGGATCATTTCAGCCGCCGAGAGCAGAGTGGAGTGGTAGACGATTTCGGCGGTGAGCTTGGCCTCGGCCGGGAAGATATACTCCTGCAGCCACTGCATGAGCGGCAGGTCGTCGGCGAGGCCCCGGAAACAGGCCATGGCGGCGTGGGTATGGGTGTTGACGAGGCCCGGCATGATCAGGCCGTGGGGCTCCTCGATGCGACGGGCGTGGGGAAAGCGGCCGAGGAGGTCGGCGGCCGGGCCGATGTCGACAATGGTGTCGCCGGCCACGGCCACCGCCCCTTGGTCGAGCACCGTTTGCTGGGCGTCCAGGGTGAGCACGGTGCCGGTGAGGAGGAGGTCGGCGTGGTCGGCAGGGTGGGAAGACATGGCGGGTACCTTTTGAGAAAGAGGTTGAGAGGTTCCCGGTTCAGAGGTTCAGGGTTCGGTGGGCGGAGGTTTTCTGGTTCGCAACCTTTGAACCCTGAACCTCTGAACCGGGAACCATCACTGAAACACCTCAAGGATCAGCCGCACCAGCCGGGCGGCCACCCGTTCGGTCTCGGCGATGATCTCTTCGAGGATGATGGGCTGCTGGTTGTCCGGGTCGTTGACGTTGGAGACCACCGAGATGCCCAGCACCCGCAGGCCCGCGTGTTTGGCCACGATCACCTCGGGCACGGTGGACATGCCCACCGCATCGGCGCCGCAGTGGCGCAGGTAGCGGGTTTCGGCCGGGGTTTCGAGGCTCGGGCCGGGGATGGCCACGTAGACGCCGCTCTCCACCCGGTCTAGGTCGAGCTTCTCGGCGCAGGCCAGGGTGCGATCGATGAGTTCCCGGTCATAGGCTTGGGAGAGGTCGGGGAAGCGTTCGCCCCAGGCATCGATATTGGGGCCCCGGAGCGGATTGTCCGGGATCAGGTTGATGTGGTCGCGGATTATCATCAGCGACCCCGGGGCAAATTTCGGGTTGAGGCCGCCGGCGGCGTTGGAGACCACCATGGTGGTGGCGCCCAGCAGCGCCACCACCCGGACCGGGAAGGTGAGTTCGCGGGTGGAATAGCCTTCGTAGAAGTGGAAGCGGCCCGCCAGCGCCGCCACCTGCCTGGTGCCCAGCCGGCCAACGATCAGATTGCCGGCATGGCTTGCCACCGTGGACTGCGGAAAATGGGGAATGTCGCGGTAGGGGATCACCAGTTCCGGCTCGATGTGCTCGGCCAAACCGCTCAGTCCCGTACCCAGTACCAGGAGGATTTCCGGCGCCACCTTGATTTGTCGGCCCAGAAAGGCCACCGCCTCCTCGGTCTGCCGGCGGTAAGCTTCCATGTCGATCATTTCGGTTCTCCGTTTCCTTCCAGGGGCAGGCTGAAGCGGAAGGTGGTCCCCTGGGCATCACAGTCTACGGTCAGGCTGCCGTGATGGCGTTCTTCGATGATCTGTTTGCAGGAGGCGAGCCCCAGTCCGTTGCCTTCCGGTTTGGTGGTGAAGTGGGGGAGGAAGATTCGCTCACGCAGCTCTGCTGGAATGCCAGCCCCCTGGTCGCGAACCGTTACCTCGGCGGAGTTGTCGACCCGGCGCAGTGCCACGGCAATATCTGTCCCGGCGGCACTGGCTTGGCCGGCGTTGACAATCAGGTTGGTGAGGACCCGGCGGATTTCCAGTCTGACAAAGGGAAAGGCCGGCACTCCCTGGTCCAGGGACATGGTCACGGTTTTGTCCCGGATAGCCGGGTGGAGCCGGCATTCGTTTTCCACCACCTCGGTGATCAATTCCGCCAGGGAATCCTGCCGGGGCGGTTGCCCCCGCCATTGGTGCTTGGCGCTTCGCAGCGCCTCGTCCATCATCTGGACCAGATTGTTGCGGGCCTCCTGCATGCGCTTGATGCAGAGAGCTGTTTTGCCGTCCGGTTCACACTCCCTGGCCATCAAATCCAGGTAAAGGAGGATGGCCAGGGCATTCTTCATGTCGTGGATCAGGATGTTGGCCCGCTCGAAGTCGGCGGCGATGATTTCGGTGTCGCGGCGGATACGCTGGCTCAGGGTGGTCATCATCGCCACCAGAGAGCGGGGCTGGTGGCCGAGGTATTCCTGGAACTGCTCGGCGGTGATCCGGAGCAGGCGGCTGGCGGTCATGGCCTCCACTGTGGCGGAGCGGGGCTTGGCATCAATGATCGCCATCTCGCCCACGTAGTCGCCCGGCTTGACCGCCGTGATGACCCGATTTTCCTTGAAGATCCGCAGTCCTCCGGCTACCAGCACGTACATCTCGTCGCCCGGCTCGCCCTCATGGAACAGTTTCTCCCCGGCCGCGATATCCACCTCTGCGACCTTGGCGGCAAAACTCTGCAGCTCCGTGTCGGTGAAGGCGGTGAAGAGATCGGTCCGCCGCAGGCTGGCGATGCGTTCCGCAAGATTCATGGCGAAAAGGGTAACGTTCTGCGTGAAGGTTCCGCGCTGATCGGGTTTGAAGAGGTCCAGAGGTTCAGAGGTTCAGAGGTTCCCGGTTCCCGGTTCAAAGGTTCGGTTCGTCCAACCGGCAACCCTGAACCCTTAAACCGCCTTTCTCCCTACAACGCTTTTTGTTTGAGGAACTCCTTGACCGCGGCGACCTCGGCGTCGAGCACCTGGCAGCGCGATTCGCGCTGGTCGAGGTCGGCGACACTGGCCGGGATCTCCGGGTCACGGCCGATGGCTTTCCGTACCGCCTCGCCGAACTTGGCCGGATGGGCGGTGGCGAGGCAGACCATGGGCACCCCGGCGCGGCCATGGCTTTGCGCCGCCTTCACCCCCACCGCGGTGTGCGGGTCGAGCACGTAGCCGTGCTGTCGGTGGATGGCGGTGATGGTGGCCAGAGTTTCTTCCTCGCTGGCGCTCTCGGCAGCGAAATCGGTCTGGATCCGGGCCTGTTCGTCGGTTGCGAAGCGCAGCGAGCCGTTTTGGGCAAAGCGCTCCATGGCTTCCTTGGTGCGGGCCGGATCCTCGTCGTGCAGGTAGTAGAGATAACGCTCGAAGTTGCTCGCCACCTGGATGTCCATGGAGGGGCTGATGGTCTGCACCACCGTGCCCAGTGAGTAGTCGCCGTTCTGAACGAAACGGGTGAGCAGATTGTTGTCGTTGGTGGCCAGCACCAACCGGCCGATGGTTCCTTCCGGTAGCAGCCGTCGGGCCACATAGCCGGCGAAGATATCACCGAAGTTGCCGGTGGGAACGCTGAAGTCCACCGTCGTGGCCCGGCCCTGGCCGGTGATTTTGAGAGCGGCGTAGACGTAGTAGACCACCTGGGCGAGGATCCGGCACCAGTTGATGGAGTTCACCGCCCCCAGCTGGTGGCGTTTCTTAAAGGGGATGTCGTTGAAGATTGCCTTGACGATGGCCTGGCCGTCGTCAAAGGTGCCCCGGATGGCCAGGTTGAAGACGTTGGGGTCGGTGACCGTGGTCATCTGGAGTTCCTGGATGGGGCTCACCCGCTTGTGGGGGTGGAGGATGAAGATGTTGATCCGCTCCTTGCCCCGCACCCCGTAGATGGCGGCGCTGCCGGTATCCCCCGAGGTGGCGCCGAGGATGTTCATCCTGGCGCCGCTTTTCTTGAGCAGGTACTCGAAGACATTGCCCAGAAACTGGAGCGCCACGTCCTTGAAGGCCAGGGTGGGACCGTGGAAGAGTTCCATGATCTGGAGGTCGCCCACCGCCACCAGCGGTGTTACTTCCGGATGGGTGAAGGTGGCGTAGGAGCGGTCGATGAGATCGCGGAGATCGGCGGCCGGGATGTCGTCAGCAAAGCGGGAGATCACCTCGAAAGCGAGGCGCGGGTAGGGAAGTCCTTGCCAGGAAGCCAGGGTCTGCTGGGTAACGGTGGGGATCGATTCGGGCAGCAGCAGGCCGCCGTCGGTGGCAAGCCCCATCATCACCGCTTCGGTGAAGGAGAGCGGCGCGATGCCGCCACGGGTACTGAGATAGCGCATGGGAATTCTCTTCCTTAACAGATGATAAGACTTGTTCCCTCCATCTCCGCCGGCACCGGCAGGTCGAGGAGGTGGAGCACGGTGGGGGCGATGTCCTTGAGTGCTCCGTCGCTGCGGAGCTTGCACTCCTGGTAACGGTCGCCCACCACGATGAAGGGCACCGGGTTGGTGGTATGGGCGGTGAAGGGGGCGCCGGTGTCCGGATCCTGCATGCATTCGGCGTTGCCGTGGTCGGCGGTGATCAGCGCCGTGCCGCCCATGGCCAGCACCTTGTCCACCACCCGGCCGATACACTCGTCCACCGCCTCGCAGGCCTTGACAGCCGCAGCCAGCACCCCGGAGTGGCCCACCATGTCGCCGTTGGCGAAGTTCAGCACCACCAGCTGGTAGTCGTTGTCGGCAAGGCGTGCGAGCAGGGTTTCGGTGACCTGATAGGCGCTCATCTCCGGCTTCTGGTCGTAGGTGGCCACCTCGCGGGGCGAGGGGATCAGCTCCCGGTCTTCGAGGGGAAAGGGTTCCTCGCGGCCGCCGTTGAAGAAATAGGTGACGTGGGCATATTTTTCCGTTTCGGCGATGCGCAGCTGGCGGAGCTGGTGGCGGCTCAGCTCCTCGCCCAGAATCCTGGTCATGGACTGCGGCGGAAAGGCCACTGGCAGGTCGAAATGTTTGTCGTAGCGGGTGAAGGTGACGCAGGCGGCAAGCTGCGGCCTGTGGGCGGCGGCGAACTTGTCGAACACCTGATCGGTGAAGGCGTGGGTCAGTTCGCGCACCCGGTCGGCGCGGAAGTTGAAGAAGAG
>Ga0224496_10002086_pt1 | contig 12035 bp, 8 predicted proteins | sample SF_Jul11_sed_USG_2_FD_168127 | JGI IMG/M metagenome (GOLD analysis project Ga0224496, IMG submission 168127) | Sediment microbial communities from San Francisco Bay, California, United States - SF_Jul11_sed_USGS_8_1 | ecosystem: Environmental > Aquatic > Marine > Sediment | place: USA... | reverse complement strand
GCTATTGAGCACGTTGCCGACATTGTGCAACACTGTCGAGGCAATCTCCGCCATTTCATTGTGAAAAGAGGCGTCTTCCAACTGCCTCTGCAATTGATCCCTTTCCTGTAAGACTCGCTTACGAAGCCTCCCCTCCCGGATTGCCCATTGCATCGCAATAGCTAGCACATTTTCGTTGACCAACCAATCAATAGCAGCCTCACCTATATCCTCGACAGCAGAGTCAGCCTCATCGATCAATCCCATAATGAGTGCATCGCCGAATATGCTCTTGATATCCCCCGCCATTCCCGTTCTCCCCCCTTCCGCCCGACAGTCAAGCAGAATGAGATCGTAGGGGTTTCTTGGGTGAATCGAGGAAAGAGCTATTGAGGCGTTGCCTAGCCAGGTAATCTGAATAGTGGAACCCTGAGAAGCCAAAACCCTTTGGCAGGAGAGAGAGAGGTCAACTTCCTGAAGACCGACCATTCCCATCCGAAGGGACGGGAGCTCGGAGGTCACCTGACAATCAGAATTCAACATGGAGAGAGTCATCACATGAGGAGCACAGGCTGCATTGATTCATGACGGGCGACAAACAGTTCATGAATTGGCAGACGTCCACCACAGGGAAATCGATTGTGTTCTTAACTTTCTTTCGTAGAAATGGGTTGCAACTAACGCACCAGCTCACCTGAGTTGAGGATCGGCTGATACGAAGACTCATCAGATTCCAAGGCATTTCGTCGATCACCCCAGCCTCAGGATGCCTTCCTACATACCTATTCACCCTTAGGGAGGAAGAGAAAGTTTCGGATGACCCCTAGTTAGTTGGCTTTGACCGTTTCTTCAGCCCGTTCTTCGGCCCATCTGGCCAACAAATCCAACTGAGATTTTGCTTGACGCGATTCCGCCCACCGCTTGGTCAAAGAATTAGCCAACTGCCAGACTTCAATATTGTCAAACGGCTTACGTAAGATAAGAAGCTGGCCATTCTTATTCAATCGTTGAATGACATCTTCCCAGGCATGGTCCGAAAATGCCGTGCAGATCACGACCTGCAAATCAGGATCTTCCTGCCATAGATGCTCCACGGTCTCCACTCCATCCCAACCGGGAGGCATGCGCATATCCACAAATGCGACCGCATATGGCCGCCCAGCCTTCATCGCATCTTGCACCATTCGATGCCCCATTTGTCCTTGGTCCGCCGTTTCCACCTCAAATTTTTCAACGATTTTTTGTTCTTCCACATCATCAAACAATTCGGCCCGAACTGATTGTAGCAGCGAGACGTCTAATGAACGCTCAAGGATTTTGCGAAAATCATCGTGGATGGCCACGTTATCATCAATCACCAAGATACGCCGATTGGCTTTTTCCATGTCCATTACCGTTCTCCCTCCATGTGAATAACTGGCACATCAAGTGTAAACATTGCTCCCTGCTTCGGACCATCACTCCACACACGCAGTGATCCGGCAAGCTCTTTGGCCGCGATAGCACTGGCATGAAGATTCGGCAACAGATCTGACTGAGCCCCTGGAACCTGTGGAGAAAATACCCGCGTCAGACAATCCGATGGGATTCCAACCCCGGTATCCGCGACCTGCAAGCGGACAAACCCTTCTCGATCTGGGCAGGGCAAGACATAAAGAGTGAGGCGATGGGACTGGCCGGTCATCTCCCGCATGGCATTGATCGCATTCCGGATAAGGTTCACCAGTATCCGAAGGAGCTTGGAAACTTCCAGAATACCTTCGCCAACCCGTTGATACTCCCGAAACACATGAATCCCCATCCGATCCAATTCACCCTGATGAGGCGCCAGAGCCTCATCCATGACTGTCGCAAACTGAATGGTATCTTTAAATCCCCCTGCACGATGTGGCGTCTGTCCGGCCGTGAGTAAAAATTCCAATTGCTCAAGGTAATAATTAAGTGTGGTTAATTCCGTCAGGGTATGTAGATGGTTATGCGTCAATTCCTGACTCAACTGCCCCAAGAAATGGGGGATCTTTTTCCCTTTGGGGTCCTGAGTCAGGTACCTCCCATAATCATGGCTATGGGCCTCCAACATATCCGCAACCCGACCAACATCATCCACATGAAATTCCCGAAGTCGATGATTAATCAACCCGGCAGAGACATGTATGCTATTCAACACGTTCCTCATTTTATGGAAGACGGACTCCCCCCCTTTTCCCGTTTGGACATCCAAAACTCCTGCCGATGTCGTCTGAGTAGTCGTCATTGCGAGAAAAGAAATTGAGAGATAGTTACTGGACTCACCCGAATACTACAATTGATAAACTCCAGGACTCTGAAGTCTTTACCGCAACCCCACCGTTAAATTTAAAAAGAACAAAGAACAAAACCCTAGCTGTAACGCATGACACAACATACGGTATAAATCGGCTATAGAAGAAAAAACCTTAAGACCATTGAAAGCATTTCTTGCATCTTCTTTGGTCTGAAGGTACACCAGGAATACCTGGGGGGAGAAAGGACACCAAAATACTAAAAAGACTCGGCATATCGTGCGGACTCAAGAGAAAGCGGATTCTTAAAAGCTATCCGGCAGAGCAAAAAAAATAAGAGCGCAAGGCCTGTTGAATCTTTGAGCAGAAGGGGTTCATCCCATCGACAAAATGATCCGTCTTGTGAAATTCCCCGCTTTCAAACCCTACTCGCGCTGCAAAATGCGAAAAATATTTTCTTGATGATACAGACTATATCCCCCAAATATCGCTTGAACCTTGATGCCGCAAAGGCCCCCATGTGGTCAACAACATGAGCCAAAACGATTGACGGGAAGGCATGGCTCATCCAATATTACACAACTAAGTTTTACCGCTATTTGGGAAGTAATGCCCCCAGATGAGCCATGCAGAATTTCGCAACCCGTTTTCACTGAAAAATTGTAGAACCCATGTTAACATTCAACCATCTGGCATCCTGGCAAACACCCGTGCCCCCGACAGATGGTGGACACTTCCAGAATTTCAGCCACAATACTTTTCTGTTTTCCTTATTCGCGATATTTTCTCCAAGTCTCCTTGACCTTAATGCAAACCTAGGAAGAGAAAAAACCCACATCTTGTGACCAAGATTACTGAATCATCCTCAACATCCTCTCCGCCCTTTCCCGTGCAATCCTCAGCTCTCCACGGACTGCTGGTAGCACAATTTTTTGGAGCCTTCAACGATAATGCCTGGAAACTCATCGTCGCCCTCCTGGCTATCAAGCAGGTCGCCGCCTCCGCAGGCGTCTCAGGGCCGGCCTTTGAAGTCGCATCACAAGCCAAAACCACGCAAGCCTTCGTCGTCTTTACCCTTCCCCTAATGATAATTTCCGCCTTCGCCGGGGTGTTCTCCGATCGGTTCAGTAAGCGAACGGTCATCGTGGTCATGAAGGCTGTGGAAGTTTTGTTAATGGGAGCCGGCACCATAGCCCTTTTTTTAAATCCGCTGGGAGGGGTCCTGCCCCTCTTGGTGCTCGCCGGAATGGGTGCCCAAAGTGCCCTCTTTAGTCCTTCCAAATATGGGATTCTTCCCGAACTACTGCCTCACCAACGCTTGTCATGGGGAAACGGTCAACTGGAGATGTGGACCTTCATCGCTATCATCGCAGGGACCGCATTGGCAGGTCCCTTGCTGGACCTTGCCGGCCATACCCCATGGCTGACAGGCTTAGTGCTGATGATGTGCTCAGGGGCAGGATTATGGGCTTCATTGTCTATTCCCTCCGTCCCACGAGCCCGGCATGAGGGTGGGGTGCGAGAAACCTGGTATGCGGCAATTGAAGCCATTCAATCAGATCGTGTCTTGAAATTAGGCATCCTGGGGGCCATTGCGTTTTGGACGTTGGCTAGCCTGGTTGGCCAAGATGTGTTGATCTACGCCAAAGCCGTCCTCCAATTGTCTGACTCCCTTTCAGGGCTCCCACTGGCAGCCTTCGGAGTCGGAGTGGGCATCGGGGCCCTGTTGGCTGGAAAGCTATCAGCGGCGAAAGTAGAATTGGGCTATCTGCCCTTGGGAGGCATCGGGATAACCGCGAGTCTCTTCACCTTAGGGTTGCTCACGCCCCGATTAGGTGGAACCCTCCTGGCCATGGCGTGTCTCGGCCTCGCCAGCGGATTTGTGGTCGTGCCGCTCAATGCCCTCATTCAATGGCGATCACCGGCTGACCGACGAGGCGCCGTGATCGCCTTTGCCAATACTCTGGTCTTTGGAGGAGTCCTGGTGGGATCTCTGGGATCAGGATTCCTCGCAAAGATCGGACTCAGCGCCAGCAGCATTTTTATCGTATCCGGTCTTGGGAGCGCAGCTCTGACCATTGGGGCGCTTCGGGTCCTCCCCGAAACCTTTATCCGGTTAATGCTCGTCGTGTTCACCCTCACCATCTATCGGCTCACCATCACCGGACGAGATCGTATCCCGCAAGAAGGTGGGGCACTCCTAGTACCCAATCACGTCTCCTTCATCGACGGCCTGCTCCTGCTCGCCACCACCGACCGTCCCATTCGATTTCTTGTCGATCAATATTATTATGAGCATCGCGTTCTCAATCCCTTTGCCAAGATCATGGGAGCGATTCCGATCTCATCGGACGGATCTCCCAGGGAAATATTACATGCGCTGCGTCAAGCGGGACAAAGCCTTGACCGGGGAGAACTGGTCTGCATTTTTCCGGAAGGCCAAATTACCCGGACAGGGAATCTCTTGCCCTTCCGTTCAGGATTCACCCGTATCGTCAAAGGCCGGAATACCCCCATTATTCCCATCCATCTTGACCGGGTTTGGGGCAGTGTCTTCAGTTTCATCGGTGGAAGATTTTTGGCCAAGTGGCCTGCTCGCATCCCCTATCCCATTACGCTGTCCATCGGCGAACCACTCCCCTCCACCACATCAGCCGAAGAGCTACGGCAAGCCGTTCAGGAATTAGGAGAGGCCGCGTGGCGCCTGCGAAAATCCAGTCGCCGCCCTCTCCACCATAGCTTCGTGGGGTCGATGCGCAAACACCCATTGCGCCTGGCATTTGGAGATGTCACCAGACCTCGTGTGTCCTGCCTTCAGGCACTCACCGGCACTATCGCCCTGGGGAGAGCACTCAGAGTCCATTGGGAAGGGCAGCATACGGTGGGGATCCTCCTGCCTCCGAGTGTAGGTGGCGCGCTCGCAAATCTGGCCGCGACCCTCTCCGGACGAACCACGGTCAATTTAAATTACACCGTCGGCGTCAAGGGGTTGGAGTCCGCCTCTAAACAGGCAGGGCTGATGACCGTCCTCACCAGTCGCATCTTCTTGAAAAAGGCCAATATCGAATTGCCGGCCAATCTGACGCCCATCTGGATTGAGGAAATTCGTGATACGATTGGCTCCCAGGCCAAGCTCACCGCGGCGTTATTCGCGCTCTTCGCTCCGATCCGGATGTTGGAACGTTGCTGTGGCGCCATGATTCATTCCACGATCGAAGATATCGCCACAATAATTTTTAGCAGCGGGAGCACCGGAGAACCCAAAGGCGTGCTGCTGAGTCATTTCAGTCTTGATTCAAACGTGGAAGGCATTGCACAAATCCTGCACGTGGATCAACACGACCGACTTTTAGGTATTTTGCCGTTTTTCCATTCCTTCGGATATCTGGCGACACTGTGGTTCCCTCTCATCCACGGAGCGAGCGTCATCTATCATCCCTCGCCGTTGGATGCGGGACCCATTGGAGAACTGATCCACCAACATCAGGTCACCATCCTGTTAACAACCCCGACCTTCCTGCAATTGTACGTCCGCCGTTGTACTCCAGAACAATTCGGTTCCCTCAGGATCGTGCTGACTGGCGCGGAAAAATTACCCGACAGGCTTCTGGTCGCATTCGAAGAACGATTTGGCATTCGCCCTATAGAAGGATACGGGGTCACGGAATGCGCCCCCGTTATTGCCGTCAACTGCCCGGATTTTCGTGCTGCAGGATTCTTCCAACCCGCCTCCCGGCGGGGAACAGTCGGACAACCGCTTCCCGGCGTGTGCGTCAGAATCGTGGATCCTGATACCTATGAACTGTTGCCGGTCGGAACCCCAGGCATGTTGTTAGTCAAAGGTCCCAACGTGATGAATGGCTATTTGGGCCGTGAGGATCTGACCGCCAAAGTGATGCGGCAGGGGTGGTACATTACCGGAGATATCGCCACACTCGATGAAGATGGGTTTCTCACGATTACGGATCGCCTGACTCGGTTTTCCAAAATCGGCGGCGAGATGATTCCTCATGGACGTGTTGAGAATGCCTTACTGCAGGCAGCAAACGCCGAAACCATGGTCCTGGCTGTCACCGCCATACCGGATGACCGGAAAGGGGAGCAATTGGTGGTCTTACACACCCTCGAAGAATCGGCCATCCAGAACATTTTGGAAAAGGTCTCGGCTAGTGGATTGCCCAATCTTTTCATTCCCAAACGGGATAATTTTATCAAAGTGGATCAACTGCCGGTATTGGGAACAGGCAAGCTGGACTTGCGCACCTTAAAACAACTGGCTCTGGAAAAACTAAAGCCACAACTCTCTCCATAACGGACACTGAACCACCGGCATGCCCACAATTTGCCTACATTACAACTTCCTCTTACTCACACAAGCCCAAATGGGATCATTCAAGATGCCCTGTCCAGCTAAACTCTAATGGGGGAAGCAAGGTGGGAACACATTCTCCACACAGCGGACTGGGTTCGCCGCTGGAAGACCGCTTCCCTATCCTATAGACCCATGCGTAAACCAAGATGGTAGGCGGAGATGATACCTACGCCGAATTTCCATTGAGTTCCTGGATGCAGGACTTTTTGAACTTAGATCTGAATCACTATGACCGTCTCGGCCACTTTGCTCAAGAATGTGTTCAGACCATATTTAGGAAAGAAATTTTACATAGGCAATCGCCTCTCAGCCCAGGGAAACGAACATTTTCCCTGTTAACATCAATGAGTCTGGCCTCCAGCACATCGTATGAAATGTTCAATTGAGTCACTGGTCGCCTCATCGGCGGCCTTCATGGAGACACAAGACGATGGAGAGAATAGGCTCTTAGCCTCCATCAGGGCCGTAACCAGCCAAATCACATTTCAATCCATTCACAACCAACAACTTGCTAACATGCGATGACTGGCTCCTCTTCCGAATCACCACCAAAATCCCTGATTGATTGCCATGTTCATTTGGCGGCTTTGCCGGATGAAAACAATGGCTGCATAATTTCTTCACACATGTTGAAGAGTCCGTTATTCCGGTTTCTGCTCTGGAAACACCAGTTATCTCCAACCAATCCGGCCGCAGCCAATCACCAATATCTTCAAGATCTCTTACAGGAATTGCGGGCATCCCGGCATGTCGGCAAAGCCGTTCTCCTGGGCATGGATGGTGTGTACACCCAGGACGGCCGACTCAACCCCCAAGTCACCGAATTTCTCATTAGCAATGATTATGTCCTCAAACAGGCCAGGGAATTTCCCAATGACTTTTTGGCCGGCGTCTCCATTAACCCGCAACGCATTGATGCCATTGAAGAACTTCACCGCTGCGCCGAAGCCGGAGCGGTATTAGTGAAAGTGCTGCCGAACGCCCAGCAGTTCGATCCCGGCCAGAGTCGGTATCAAAACTTTTACCGCGCTCTGGCGGCACTGGGTATTCCGTTGCTCAGTCACGTAGGGTATGAATTCAGCCTCATCGGGAAAGACCAATCCCTGGGAGACCCGAATCGTCTGCGCACTGCGTTGGAAGAGGGGACCACGGTCATTGCCGCCCATGCCTGTAGCTACGGCCTGTTGGTCTATGAAAAGTTTTTCCCCACCTTACTGAAATTCGTGAAGCACTATCCGAATTTCTACGCGGATGTGTCGGCACTGACTCTCCCCAATCGACTCAACATGCTGCTGAAACTTCGGCACCATCCTGAAGTATTCGATCGCCTCATTTTTGGAACCGATTACCCCCTCTCCGTCTTTCACTGGCCTCTATGCGGATTCATGGATGCTCAGACCAATCGCCAAACCAGGAAAACCACAAACCGGTTCGACCGACAATACCTCATCTGCCGAGGGCTCGGCCTGCGATTCAGCTCTCTGGATCATATTCAGGCCAAATCCGCAGTTCCCAGGCTCCCACTTCTCGGCTAGTTTTCCCGCAGACGGTGTACCTGCCAGCCAATTCCCTCAGTTGAAAATTGAGGAGGACTTCATAAAAATTTCTCCTTCAAAATCCGAAAACACTCGTCAGGAATGCACTCTCTCACTCTCAGGGGAGAGGTTGGCCTTTCCGAAGGTGAACAGATTGTACCTTACCACTGAGAAAAAAAGAGAACACTCCATCCCATGAGCTGAGTACTCATCACCGATGATTATTTATTTCAACGAAAAACCCTCTCTGCGATCGTGCAGGACGAGGGGCATGAAGTCGACACCGCCAACAACGGCCGTGAAGCCCTCGAAAAAATCCAAGCCAACCCACCCGATTGTCTGCTCTTGGACATGTTGATGCCCCTGGTCGATGGAATCCTAGTCCTCGAAACCTTGCAATCTCAGGGGATTCGATTGCGGATCATTGTCCTGACCGCCGACGTCCAGGAATGGGTAAAGGCCCGATGCCTCGAATTGGGAGTCACGACCTTCTTAAACAAACCCGTCAAACAGGAGCAGTTGCGAATAGCATTACAAGCGATTCTTTCCACACCTCAACCCTTAAAGGCCACATGGACATAAGTCCTGAACATGTTGACGATTTACAGGAACTGCTCAATATCGGGGTAGGACGTTCGGCCGGTTCGTTGAATCACATGCTCGAGACACCCATCCGGATGTACATTCCATCCATCCGGATTGGAAACATGGCTGAACTCATCGAGGAATTACCGCTACAGCATGAGTCGGCCTTGTCAGCAGTCCAGTTACCCTTTCAAGGATCGTTTGCCGGATCAGCCTGTCTCCTCTTTCCAACGGACAGTGCGGCAGCGTTGGTCACAGCCTTAACAGGAGAACCTGAAGATCAGGGCACGTTGAATACGCTCAAAGAAGCCACACTCACCGAAATCGGCAATATCGTCTTGAATGGCGTCATGGGATCACTCAGCAACATCCTGGAACATCACATCACCTATTCAGTCCCCTTTTACCATGAAACCTCACTCAAGGGATTAATCCAGGCCACACCATCCGATTCCTCAGAAATAATCTTGTGGGCGCAAACCCGATTTACCATTGAAAAGTACGATATCTCCGGGGACATTATGCTCATGCTTGGGGTGCCGGACATGGGACTCCTGCTCAACGCTATTGAAACCCTCACTCATCCCGTCATTCCTCACCATGAACCAACCGAACACTCCGCATGAACTCTTAGGGGTCTTCGACCACTTTCCCCAGGGGATTTTCGTTCTCCAAAGGGATTGGACCGTATGTTTTTGGAACCAATGCCCGGAAGAATGGAGCGGTATTTCCCGCCAAACCATTCTGGGGAATGCCATTGGAACACATTTCCCTCATCTAGCGACGCCAAAATATACGTCTCGACTTGACCCATTATTTCAAGGCGGTCCCCCCGCCGTATTCTCCTCACAATTTCATCCGCAATTTCTGCCGTGTACTCTCCCGAAAGGACAGCCACGCGTGCAACACACCATTGCCAAGGCGTTCCGGCATAACCCCGATCAACCATGGCACACACTGATCATCATCCAAGATATCTCTGATCTTCATCGCCAGATATGTGAATCCCGGCAGTTGCGACAACAAACCCTGGCTGAAATGGCTGCACGCCAAGACGCTCAAGACGCGCTCAAAGAAAGTGAAATCAGGCTGCAATTGGCCCAGGATGTGTAAAAACTTTTCTACCCCATCACTAGCCACGCGATAGGGGGCACGTCAGTCCATCTCCTCTTGAGTCGTTCGTTGAGACGAGCTTTTCCGCTTTGTGCCACTACGAGCCACCTGATGCGTTACCAACGGCGCTCATGTGCCCATTTTTGCGTGTAGGAGGGTGGCTCTCACGTCTGGATTGCCTGAAGGAGCGGAGTCACACCGAATATCGCCAGTACCCGTTTGACGTTGTACGCCAATACATGCAAGCTCATCTCGGTGCGCACCTGCTTGAGCGTTTTGGTTTGGAAGTGGGTATAACCCATCCAGGCTTTCAAGGTGCCGAATGGATGCTCGACGGTTTGTCGTCGAATGCGCATCCGCTCTGGTTCTCGATCCAGGCGAGCTTCGGCGGCCTCGAGCACGGCTTCATGCTCCCAGCGCGTCACGCGTCGATAGGTACCGGTCGTGCACTGCGACTTCATGGAGCAGTTCGGACAGTGTGAGGACCAATATTTGTGCAGCGTCAAGCCTTTCTCCTGCGTCTCAAATCGTCGGATGAGACGCTCCCCCGCCGGACATTCGTATTCATCATCTTCTGCTTTGTACATAAAGTCGCGTTTGCTGAACAAGCCTTTCTTCGTGCTTCCCGATGTCTGAGGCTTGGGGAGATAGGTCGTGATCTTCGACTGCTCACAGGCCAGGATCTCTTCACTGGTGAAGTATCCCCGGTCGGCAACCACCTCGAGCGTCTCCGATCCGATCGCTTCTTTCGCTTGTTGCGCCATGTGGTATAACTGGTGCCGATCGCTGCCGGTATTGATCACCTCATGGGCCACAATCAGATGGTGCTCTGCGTCCACAGCGGTCTGGACGTTATACCCGACGATACCATTGCCCCGCGTTTTCATCGACCGTGCATCCGGGTCTGTCAGGGAGAGCTGCTGGTCTGGCGTTTGGAGCATCTGAACTTCGAGTTTCTTGAGGCGGGCCATTTCCGTCTTCAGGGCCGTGATCTTGTCCTCCAGCCGTTGAGTGTTGTCCGTGGCCACCGCCGCTTCCTGTCGATCCGCGCTGGCGATTTGGCGCAGATACCGCTCAATGCTCTCATCAATCTGTTGCAACCGGCGCTGCATCTTGGCCTTTGTAAAGTTCCGGTCTCGATTATTCACGGCCTTGAACTTACTGCCGTCGATGGCCACAAAGGCGTCAGCAAACAGATGGAGTTTCTTGCACAGCAGGATGAACTCACGACAGACCAAGCGGATGGCTGGGCCATTGTTCTTGCGAAAGTCGGCGATGGTCTTAAAGTCTGGCGCTAAGCGGCCGGTGAGCCACATGAGCTCCACGTTGCGGTGCGCTTCCCGTTCCAGGCGACGACTCGACTGCACCCGGTTGAGATACCCGTAGACATAGAGCTTCAGCAGGATGGTTGGGTGATAGGCCGGGCGACCGGTTTTCTCCGAATAGGTCTTGAAGCCCAGCCCGGAGAGATCTAGGTCGTCCACGAAGACATCGATGACCCGAACGGCGTTGTCTTCAGCGATATACTCATCCAATCGTTCGGGGAATAGGGTCGCTTGGTGGCGATCGGTCCCTTGAATAAATCCGCTCATCCCTGACACCTCCTTTGGAAAGGTGCAGTATACCTTCTTCAGGGGTTTTCACACAGCCTGGGTCGGTAGCGGACACTCGCGATTGTCGTAATTACGGTTTTCGGCTAGATATCAATAAGAAAATGTCAACATGATGATGTTGCACAAAGGAATGTTTTTGCGACACTCCTTCTTTTCATTAAGAACTGATAAGGAGGATTCCATTAAATTCTCAAAAACCCTTCGGGTTTGGTCATGCGCGCTTTCTTCCGTTTCTGGGGTTGTTGAAAAAAGCCGCCAGCGGCGTTCTCGCCATTTTTCCGCCTTCGGGCGAACAGACTTGACGATCTTCGCGTCGTGCGCGCTCACGTACTGGAAGTACCCTCTGCGCGCAAAACTGGCTGCGGCCTTTCCTTCGAGGGACTCAGGACAGGACTGGACGAACCCTTCGGGAAGACGCAGGGCATGCTTTTTTGAACTGCCCCGAGGCCTCTGATATCCAACGTGCCTGTTGGCCTATATGCCCTTGGGAATTATTATTATTATTCAACACGCCCATTTCTCATATCGCCAGTGTCCCCAAAACAGGTTTTTCTCAACGAACAATGGCGCAACTCGT
>Ga0224496_10002085_pt1 | contig 12036 bp, 13 predicted proteins | sample SF_Jul11_sed_USG_2_FD_168127 | JGI IMG/M metagenome (GOLD analysis project Ga0224496, IMG submission 168127) | Sediment microbial communities from San Francisco Bay, California, United States - SF_Jul11_sed_USGS_8_1 | ecosystem: Environmental > Aquatic > Marine > Sediment | place: USA... | reverse complement strand
TTGATTGGTCGGTGGTGCACGGTCGGGTGGTCGTCGAAGGCGGCAACGTCGTCGGCCTCGAAGGCGACGAGCTTCGTAACCGCCACACCTCATGGGCCAAACACCTGTTGGCTTAAAGCAGTCTCCCGGCACCGCGACCCACATCGAGGTTATGGTCTTGGCACCTAGGCTGGTGCCATGCTGTCGAGACGACAACGCGAGTTCGCCGGTGCCGGGATTTCTGTTGTTGGAATTCTATTGTTGGTCGTCGCCCCGTCGTGGGCGATCGAGTTCGCGGTCGCGGCGATGGCCGCAGGGGTCTTGTTTTGGGTATCGACGTGCCCCGTCGATCGGTTGTCGCTCCCGAATGGCGTACCCCGGCCGTTGTTGTTCGGCGTGATCGTGGTCGGGATCGGAGCGCACCTATCAGTCGTTCGGTTCTTGACCGAAATTACCGGTAGCCGCCTGCTGTTGACGGTGAGTCTCGTGTTGCTGGCCGGGGGATTGGCAACCGGCCTGGTGCGGGTTCTCTGGTACCGGGGTCCCCCACCGACAGAATAGGTTTGAATCAGACCTCTCGTCAGACGTTCTTGACGGCAGTGACCAGGTCGCTCAAAGCCTTGCGGGCGTCGTCGAACATCATGAGCGTCCCTTCCAGATAGAAGAGGGGATTGTCGATTCCGGCGAAGCCGGGCGACAAGGAACGTTTGATAACCACGCAGGTGGTGGCGGCGTCGACATCGAGGATTGGCATGCCATAGATGGGGCTGTTGGCATCGGTGCGAGCGGCCGGGTTCACAACATCATTGGCTCCGACTACCAGCGCTACATCGGTTCGGCTGAAGTCGCGATTGATGGTTTCGAGATCGTACAGCTGGTCGTAGGGGACGTCGGCTTCGGCGAGAAGCACGTTCATGTGGCCCGGCATACGACCCGCTACAGGATGGATGGCGAACCGCACTTCGACATTCTTCTCCTGAAGTGCGGCTGCCAGGTCCTTCATCACGTGCTGGGCCTGAGCGACCGCCAGACCGTATCCAGGGACGACGATGACGCTTCGGGCATATGCCAGGGTGATCGCTACGTCATCGGCCGTGGCTCGCTTGACCGGCAACTGACCGATTTCCTCCTGGGGGCCGGAGGTTCCGCCGAACCCCCCGGCGAGAACTCCTATGAGCGTTCGGTTCATGGCTTTGACCATGATCGAGGTCAAGATCAGGCCGGAAGCGCCCACCAGCGCACCTGAGATAATCAGGACGGTCGAGCCGATTACGAACCCGGCGGCTGCGGCGGCAAGGCCGGATGCAGCATTGAGGAACGCAATCACGACGGGCATGTCAGCCCCGCCGATCGGCAGTATCCGCGTGACGCCGATCACCAGAGACAACAACGTGAGAATCCAGAACTCCAAACTCGTCGGGCTGATGACCAACAACACTCCGAGTGTCGCGATGGCCATCGCCAGGACACCGTCAAACCACTTTTGGCCCTTGAAGCTGATCGGATTTCCGGACACGAGACCCTGGAGCTTGGCGAACGCCACGAAGCTGCCGGTCATGGTGATGGAGCCGATCAGGACCGACAGCACGATCGTTATCCGGGTGTCGATGGCTCCGGGATGCCGGATGAACTCGGTAGCGGCAACAAAAGCAGATGCCCCACCTCCGAATCCATTGAAGGCGGCGACCAATTGGGGCATGTCCGTCATTTCGATACGCCGAGCGGCGATAGCCCCGACGGCCGACCCGATCACGATTCCCACGAGGATGCCGGTGTACGACACGATCTCGCGCCCGAGCAAGGTCGTCACGGTGGCAACGAGCATGCCGATGGCTGCTAGGCGGTTGCCGTTGCGGGCGGTGGCCGGCGACGTCAATCGCTTGAGGCCGACGATGAAAGCTACCGCCGCCACCAGGTAGAGGACCGATTGGAGGTTCTCGTTCATCGTGGGTCCCGTTTGAACATCTCCAACATGCGGTCAGTCACAAGGAATCCACCCACGACATTGATGGTGGCCAGGATGACGGCCACGACGCCGAGGACTGTAGCGAGGCCACCTTCGGCACGGCCGGAGACGATGATGGCGGCGACGATCGTGATACCGGAGATGGCGTTCGATCCCGACATCAGGGGAGTATGGAGTGTTGGTGGCACCTTGGTGATGATCTCGAAACCGACAAAGGCCGCGAGAATAAAAACGGTGATGGATACCATCAGCATGGCTTAGGCCTCCTCGAGCATGGCTCGCACCCGCTCGTTGGTGATTTTTCCCCCGTGAGTTACGGCACAGCCTGCCAGCACTTCGTCTTCAAGGTTGATCGGACTGGTTTCCAATGCCAGTTTTAGGAGGGTTGTGACGTTTCGGGCGTACATCTGGGACGCGTCGCCGGCGACTCGTGACGCAAGGTCGAGATCTCCGACGATGGTGATTCCGTCGACCACTACCGTTTCTCCAGGTTTGGTGAGCGCACAGTTCCCGCCGGTGGCGGCGGCAGTGTCGACGATGACCGCGCCCGGACGCATGCCGTGCACGGTGTCGGCGGTGATCAGGAGGGGAGCTTGACGGCCCGGAATCTGGGCGGTCGAGATCACCAGGTCCGAGTCGATGACATGGGGCGCCAGGTTGGCGACGACGGTGGCTTGCTCATCGGCGGCCAGTTCCTTGGCGTAACCACCTGCCGTGGACGCGTCCTGGGGGGTGGTCACGGCTTCGATGAACTTGGCACCGAGGCTTTCTACTTGTTCGGCGGCGGCGCTGCGAACATCGAAGGCGCTTACGACCGCTCCCAGTCGACGAGCGGTGGCGATGGCTTGCAGCCCGGCGACTCCGGCGCCGAGGATTAACGCTTTGGCGGGGCGAATGGTGCCCGCTGCGGTGGTGAGCATCGGGAGGAAGCGGGGCAGACGTGACGTAGCCTCGATGACTGCTTGGTAGCCCACTGCGGTGGCCTGGGATGAGAGCGCGTCCATCGACTGAGCTCGAGTGATCCTCGGGAGGGTTTCGAACGCCAGGGACGTAGCACCGGTCTTGGCCAACTGAGCGATTCCACCTGGCTCGTCAAGGGGGCGCAAAAGGCCAACAATGATGGCCCCGACCCGGATGTGGGCGCGATCGTCTGGGGTCGGCGGTTCGACGACCGCGATGACATCAGCGGTCCACGGATTGTCGACAATCTTGGCGCCCGCCTCGACGTAGGCTTCGTCGGGGTATCCTGCGGCTGTGCCTGCTGACTGTTCGACGTGTACGGTGTGTCCGTCAGAGACCAGGGAACGGACCGCATCTGGAGTGAGTGCGACCCGATGTTCACCTTGACGCGTTTGATTCGGTGCGGAAATGATCATGTGTCCGGCCACGTTAATGAGTCTGAGCGCAGTTTTGGTGTTCTTGAACAGATCTTTTTTTTGGAGTTGGTTTGGTGTCTAACGATCTTCGAGTGATCTGGAGCCGGGGGAACGGCTGTGCTGAGCTTGCCGCCTTGCTTGATCCGGAGGCCCGAAGAGTGGAGGGAGACCTCACCGACTTCACGGTCCAGCACCGCGCGGACCTGCTCGTTTCCAAACGATTCAGCGCATCCTTCGACGTAATCCCGACGGTCGTTCCGTTCGATGTACACCTTGAAGAAGTCAGTGCAGTCGCTGCCCTGGTGGCGGGCGGCCCGCATTCAGAGTTGGCTGCCAGGCTCGCCCAGCGGTTGGCAGAGTCCCTGGCTGTGCCGGCCAAACTCGAGTGCGCATATGAGAAGGATGGGGACCCGGTGGATGCCCTGAACGTCGTTGAGCGCCTTGTTGCTCGAGTTCCAGGGGTCGAAGCGGGGATCGTTCAGGCGAGCAGTGCGTCTGAGGTCATTCAACACACCGGCGAGAAAACGCTGTTGGTTTTGGGGGCGCCCGGCGGTTCTTTCCTGCAGCGCCAATTCTTCGGAAAGGGAGCCCGGTTGATCGCCAAGTCGTTAATCGGTGCGGTGGCAGTGCGGGAAGCGCCTCGCCGGGTTTTCCATCAAATGCACGAACCCGAGTATGTGTCGCCATACATGGGCGCCGGTGACGCCGCCCGACTCATGCCAGGTGGTTTGCTGGCAGTTGTCGAGGACGGCGTCCTCATCGGAAGCGTGACGGGCACGGCGCTGACGATGGCCGGCGACGGCCCCCGGGTGGCCGACTGCATGCGAGAATCAGTTTCACTCGATCGGTTGGATGCGGTCGACGAGGCGGCGGAGACCCTCCGCTCGTTGGGCGTTCCGAGTCTTCCGGTCGTTGACCAGGACATGAATCTGCTCGGAACGTTGAGTGTCGATTCGCTCGACGCCCGCGGTGTGTGAAGTGGTGGAAGTTTGATTTCTCTGGTGATGTTCGACGCCGATGACACCTTGTGGGACTTTCAGGGCTCGATGCGGGCGGCTTTGCATGCGATGCTTGAGGAACTCTGGACAGCCTTCCCCGGGCGGGACGCCGCCAGCTTGACGGTCGATCGGATGATCGCGATTCGCGATCGGGTGGCCGATGAACTTGCCGGCCGGGTTATGGACCTGGCCGTCGTTCGGCTGGAGTCCTTCCAGCGGGCTCTTGAAGAGGTAGGCATCGCCGAGGATGGGCTCGCCGCCGAACTCGGGGCGTCGTACTTTTCGCATCAGGCGCATTGCGTCAAGCTCTTCGATGACACCCTGCCCGCTCTCGATGCCCTGTCGGGTCGGCGACTCGCCATCGTATCCAACGGCAATGCCGATGCCGGTCGGCTGGGTATCGCGGAACGTTTTGAAGCCATCATCCGATCGGTTGATGTCGGCGTCGGGAAGCCGGATCCGGCCATCATCAAGGCCGCTCTTGTCAAGTTGGATGTCGGCGAAAGCGAGGCGGTCCTGGTGGGCGATTCTGAGGAGTCCGACGTTGGCGCCGCCAGAGCTGCCGGGATCCGGTCCGTTCTCCTGGATCGTCACGGCACCACCACGAATTCTCAAGCCGACTGGGTGATCGGCTCGCTCCGGGAACTGCCTGCGCTCGTTGCGGCGGCCGACTGACAACCGGACTAGTGAAGCGCCCGGAGACCGAACCCGGCTGTCGTAATGACGAGGAGACCCCACCAGAACACTCGCCAGTCAGGGTGGCTGCGGGTAAGGCGAAACCCGACGGTAAGGATGATGATCGCCAGGATCGCCTGGAGGCCGACCGCTGCGTCGGTTTCCGGTAGGAGCAACTCCATCATGTGCGCAGCGTACCGGCCGCCGCTGCCAGGTCGATCCATACTGGCGGGATACCGGCACTGCACTAGCCTGGGCGCTTCGTTGTAGAGAGGACGTTTCGTGATTGCTGGGTACTACCGACATCCGACCATTTCCGGCGACACGATCGTATTTGTGTCCGAAGACGATCTCTGGTCGGTCGATACCGTAGGTGGGGTCGCCCGGCGACTGACGGCCAACCCGGGTTCCGTTACCTTTCCGCGTTTGTCTCCCGACGGTTCTCAGCTGGCGTTTACGAGCAAAGACGAAGGTCAACTCGACGTTTTCGTGATGAATACCGTAGGCGGCCCGGCCCGCCGCATCACGTTTTGGGGAGCGACCACGCACTGTGTCGGTTGGTCGCCGGACGGCTCTTCGATCATCGTCTCATCCGACTGGCAGCAACCGTTTGCGGGATCGATGCATCTGCATACCGTGCCACTTGACGGGGCGCCGTCGATCGCATGGAACGTCGGCCCTGCCCGGGCGCTGGCTCAGCGGGGTTCCGGGACGGTTCTTGGCCGCAACTCGTTGGACCCTGCCCGCTGGAAACGTTATCGAGGCGGTCGGGCGGGCACGCTATGGGCCGATACCAAAGGCGCCGGGGACTACGCCCCGTTGGTCAACCTGCCAGGAAACCTCGCCGATCCGATGTGGATCGGACGGCGCATCTATTTCATCTCCGATCACGAAGGTCACGGCAATATCTATTCAGTGACACCGACTGGTAGGAACGTTGAACGTCACACTCACCACGAAGACTTCTACGCCCGGTTTGCCTCAACCGACGGCAGCCGGATCGTCTATCACAGTGGCGCTGATCTCTGGCTCTTCGACCCGGCAACCGCAGAGACGAACCGTCTGGACGTCACTGTGCCCTCGGCGCGTCCACAACTCAACCGGCGTTTTGTTCCGGCTTCGAAAAGCCTCGAGTCGGTTGATCTGCATCCGGAAGGTCATTCTTTGGCGCTCGTGTCGCGCGGCACCGCCGTCACGATGCCCGCGTTCGGAGGAGCCCCGGTCCGTCACGGAGAGGATTCTTCGATCCGCTACCGACTCACGTCGTGGCTACCGGATGGCAAGCGAGTCTTGTCGGTTACCGATGATGGCGGTGAGGAACAGCTGGTGGTCAGTGCCGCCGACGGTTCGTCCGACGTGGAGTATCACGTCGGCGATTTCGGGCGGGCGCGCACGCTGGCAGTTGCGCCGACCGGTGCCGATCGTGTTCTCATCTCGAACCATCGTCACGAACTCATCCTGTTCAATCTTGGGACCGGAACGTCTCGCCTGATCCACCGGTCCGCGCATTCGTGGATTCATGGGATCGCTTGGAGTTCGGACGGGAAGTGGATCGCGTTCGGTTCGTCGACTACGGAGAACCTGTCGGCGATCTTCCTCGCCAACGCTCGATCCGGGCGCGTCTATCAGGTCACCGATGGGGCACACCAGGACGGGTATCCCTCCTTTGATCCTGGTGGGAAGTTTCTGTACTTTCTGTCGAGTCGAACATACGACCCGGTACCCGACACGCTGATGCACGATTACGGTTTCCCGGCGAGCACCAAACCCTATTTCATCGTCCTCGACGCCAAAACGGTCTCACCGGTCAACGAGGACATGCGCCCTCCGACCGCCCCTGGCGCGTCGCCAGCGAATGGAAAGCCCGACGCCAAAAAAGACGACGGGCCACCGGAGACGTCGGTGACGGTCGCGGGAATCGAGCAAAGAATCGGAGCGATTCCGGTCCCGCACGGTCGATATCATCAGGTGGTCGGCGCCCAGGGCAAAGTCTTTTTCACGTCGGTTCCGCTGTCCGGAACGATTGGCAAGCCGCCGACTCCGGTTCCGGATGGGAAGCTGGAATCGTACGATCTCGGCGCCAACAAGGTGGAGACCGTCAGTGAAGGGGTCGGACGATTCTCCGTTTCGGCCGATGGCAAGGTGCTTGCCCTTCTTGCCGCGAAGAAACTGCGGGTCGTTCCGGTCTCGTGGAAGGGCGGCGAGAAAAACGGACCGGACAAGCCGGGTCGTGAATCGGGTTTGGTGGATCTCGACCAGGTCCGACTTGAGGTTAATCCGGCCGACGAATGGCGTCAGATGGCCCGCGAGGCGTGGCGCCTCCAGCGCGAATACTTCTGGCGACCCGACATGGCTTCCGTCGACTGGACGGGCGTGCTCAAACGATATTTGCCGCTCGTCGATCGGGTCGCCTCCCGGTCGGAGTTCTCCGATTTTCTGTGGGAGATGCAAGGGGAGTTGGGTACGTCGCACGCCTACGAGATGGGCGGCGACTATCGGCCGGAGCCCACGTACCGACAGGGCACTCTCGGCATAGACGTGGCTGTCACCGCACGGGGCGTCACGACGATATCCGACATTCTGGTTGGCGATCCGTGGGACCCGAAGGCGACGTCCCCGCTGGCGGGTGCAGGCCTTGACGTCGTTGCCGGCGACCGCATCGTCAGCGTCGACGGCCAGCCAGTGGATCGTCGACATTCCGTGCAGCGAGCGCTCGCCGATCGGGCCGAAAAGCCGGTCACCCTCGAGGTTCGCAGGGGAAGCCGCAAGTCTCATCGGGTAGCGGTGACCGCTCTCGCCTCGGAGAGTGCGTTGCGCTACCGGACCTGGGTGAACGCCAACCGCGATTATGTGCTCGAAAAGACCGATGGTCGGGCTGGATATATCCATATCCCGGACATGGGCGTCGGCGGATTCGCCGAGTTCCATCGGAACTTCCTGCAGGCCGTCGACAAGGACGGCATCGTCGTCGATGTGCGATACAACCGCGGTGGCAACGTATCGCAGCTTCTTCTTCAAAAGCTGCTGCGCAGGCGACTGGGCTGGCGCATCACGCGCTGGAACGAGCCGGCCGGTTTTCCGTATGGTTCGCCGGCGGGTCCGATGGTGGCTCTGACGAATGAGTCGGCCGGCTCCGACGGCGACATTTTCTCGCACACGTTCAAGATTCACGGCCTCGGTCCACTGATTGGCACCCGAACCTGGGGAGGGGTGACGGGAATCTGGCCACAACAATCGCTGGTTGACGGGACCATGACCACCCAACCCGAGTACGGCTCCTGGTTTGAAGATGTGGGATTCGGCGTCGAAAACTACGGCACGGACCCCGATATCGAGGTGCACGTGCGTCCTCAGGACTATGCGGCCGGGATCGACCCGCAGATGGATCGTGGCATAGAGGAACTGGTCAAGATCATGGCTGCGGCGGGTCCGTCAACACCGAAGTTCCCCAAGCATCCTTCGATGAAGGCACCCAAACTGCCGAAATAGTCTGACAAGGGCCCACGCCGGACCCAGCACGGTCGAAAGGAACCGTCTCGTGGCGGCGACGGTTATGATCGATCTCGTGCAGCAATACCTCGATCTCATGGGCCATGTTTTAGACCAAGGCACCGTCAAATCGGACCGAACCGGGACCGGAACCCGCAGTGTGTTCGGCCATCAAATGCGTTTCGATCTGGCTGACGGTTTTCCGATGGTCACGACCAAGAAGCTGCACATGCGGTCGATCATTCACGAATTGCTGTGGTTCATCTCCGGTGAAACCAACGTGAAGTACCTTCGCGACAACAACGTTTCGATCTGGGATGAGTGGGCCGACGACGATGGCAACCTGGGACCGGTCTACGGCAAACAATGGCGGTCGTGGGACACGCCCGACGGACGGGTGATCGACCAACTCACCAATGTCATCGATCAGATCAGAGTCAATCCGGATAGTCGCCGACTCATCGTGAACGCCTGGAACGTTGGGGAACTCGACCAAATGGCGTTACCGCCCTGTCACATGATGTTCCAGTTCTATGTAGCGGGAGGCCGACTGTCGTGCCAGTTATATCAGCGGTCCGCCGACATATTTCTCGGCGTACCTTTCAATATCGCCTCGTATGCATTGCTCCTGGCGATGGTCGCTCAAGTCACTGGACTTGAGCCAGGAGAGTTCGTGCACACGCTTGGGGATGCTCACCTTTATGACAATCATCTGGTGCAAGCCCGGACCCAGCTTGAACGGGAACCGCGGCCACTGCCCAAACTCATCCTGAACCCGACGGTCACGTCGATTGTTGACTTCACGTACGACGACGTGGCGATTCAGGACTACGACCCGCACCCCCACATCTCTGCCCCCGTGGCCGTGTGATTCAACCGCAGCAAGGTTCGGGGCTCAGCCTCGTGTGGGCGATGTCTGAGAACGGTGTGATCGGATCCGGGGGGACCTTGCCATGGTCGTTGCCCGACGATCTGGCCCATTTCAAACGCCTGACGCACGGTCATCCGGTGTTGATGGGCAGGCGTACTTGGGACTCGCTGTGGCTCAGACCACTTCCGGGACGTCTCAACATCGTCCTTACCCGCAACCCGACCTTTTCTGCAGACGGCGCACAGGTGGTTACGTCGCTCGACCAGGCATTCGAGCTTGGTACGACCGATCGTATGTTTTGTATCGGTGGAGCCATCCTGTTTGACGAAGTGATGCACCGGGCCGACCGTCTTGAGGTGACGTTGGTTCACGCCGAGGTCGATGGGGACGTGTATATGCCCAGCGTCGATTGGTCGGACTGGGCCCTGACCGAGGAGACGTTGCATCCGGCCGATGACCGCCATGCGTACGCGTTTAGTTTTCGCAGTTACGAGCGCATCGATGATTGATCATCTGGTCTATGCGGGGCCAGACCTGGAAGCCGCCGCCAAGTCCGCGGAGTCGATCATTGGCGTGCGCTCGGTCGAGGGCGGGCGACACGTTGGTTTCGGGACGGCCAATCGACTCATTGGCCTTGGACCGTCCACCTATCTGGAGATCATCGGACCTGATCCTTCCCAGCCCGCCCCGGCCTTCGAGCGACCGTTCGGAATTGACGCGTTGGAGGCTCCCCGGTTGGTGGCCTGGGCAGTGGCAGTCGACGATATTGAGGCGGCCAGAAAGCTCGTCGAATTCGCTGGAATCGGACCTCCGGTTGAGATGACTCGCCGCACGCCGACCGGTGACCTTCTCCGCTGGCGGCTGACGCCTCCGGTTCCCGGCTCGATGCCCTTCTTGATCGACTGGTTGGATACTCCGCACCCAGCCGGCCAATTGGAACAGGTAGCCAAGCTGGTGGATTTACGCATCGAAGACACGGACCCGGGTGAGGTCCGAAAGGTCGTTCGAGCGTTGAATGTGAATGTCAGCACCCGCAAAGCCTGGGAGCCAAGAATCGCCGCCACCATCGACCTTCCGGATCGGAGAGTCGTGCTTTGGTAATCACCCTGGTCTGCGGCGAAGTTCTTTGCGTACGCCGCTCTTGGCTGTTCTAGCGACCAGTTGACGCCAGGCGGAGGATCAGCCAGTAAATCAAGTAGGCGGTGAGCCCGATCGCAGCCCGTGGAGTAGGTAGTGGCCAGACCGGTGCGCTCCGAGCCAATACTCGCCACGGCTCCGCCAAGGACGAAGAGGCCGAGCAGCGCGATGATCGACCATCGGTAGCCGGCCGTCATGGCGACATGCTGACCTCTCGCTCTGGCCCGGTCGTTCTTGCCGGCATCGGCGAGTCGGGCGGCGGTGGACTTGGGAAGGCCCAGCCATGCGGAGATTTCGACGAGTTCGGTGTTCGTTACTCCAGCGCAAAGGCGACCTCGGTGACGAGTTGGTTAGGGCATGACTGTTTGGAGGTTGATTGGAGTGACGGCGGCTTAGGCGGCCAGGTGGTCCGGCGCTCTGGCCGGCGGTGCAACGAAGCGCAGCCGATTCGGCGGTGATTGTAAATCGATGCTGAAGCCCCGCTGATGAATAATCACGTGATGGTGATACCAGCAAAGCGTGACAAGGTTGGCGGCGTCGGTTGGGCCTCCGTCGGCCCAGTGCTGGCGATGATGGACCTGGAGCCGATATCGGCTCGTACATCCGGCGGCCGAACAACCGTCGTCCCGCCCGATTATGAACTTCCGGAGTCGGGGTGGAATAGTTGCCGTGCGTCGTCCGGCACTGAGCGGTTTGCCGTCGGCGGTGACGGCGATGGCTTCGACAGTGCCAACACAGAGGATCTCTTCGAGCGTTCTCCGGCCGATGATCGGTCCGGCTGCGATCGTTCCGATAGTTGGTCCCGCCTCGGTGGCATTGACAAATACGGTGACGCTCGGCTCCTTGGCGATCTGCCCCGCTTGGTCAGCCGCGCCGTTGGTCGCTGCTGTTCCGGTGGTCTGCGTGTCCTGGCAGATAGCGACCAGCGCATCGGCGCTGGCTGCTGCTCGCGACCCCGCCTTGGATTCGGCTGGTAACTGGTCGGCCCGGGCGAACAGCGCATCCTGGACGATGGCTCCGTCGATCCCGGCTAGCTGTCCCCAAAGCTTCCATGACGTGTAGTCGAGGGACGGTTGTAGATGGAGGTAGCGGGCCTCAAAGGCGGCTGCTTCGTCGGTGGCCAATAACTCTGTCTGGCGAGCGACAAGACGGCGAAGCTGGTCGACTCCGTATATCTCGTGGTCGAGGTCCGGTGCAAGTTTTGCGATTTGTTGCGCTCGTTCGTAGGTGATCCGACCACTGCCGAGTTCCTGGTGGACGTCGGGGCGATCGACCATGCGTCGCGAGGTTCCAACGAGCTTTCGAGCCGTGTGCATGGACATGTCGGCACGGGAGGCGACCCATTCGGACAGAGTTCGACATCCATCGCTGAGCGCGACCTGGCGGGTATCGAGGGCCGCAACGATGGCGGCTTGCCGGGCACGAAGTCGGCCAATCAGCTTTTCGTCGTCAACGAGTTGCTGTTCAAGTTCGTCGGTTGTCGCGTGGTGCGTTTCCGGTTCCATGTATCAAAGATACGACGCGGGTGTGACAAAAAAGGTCCGA